>Ga0187871_10004273_pt1 | contig 10767 bp, 6 predicted proteins | sample June2016WEW_16_1_FD_132988 | JGI IMG/M metagenome (GOLD analysis project Ga0187871, IMG submission 132988) | Peatland microbial communities from SPRUCE experiment site at the Marcell Experimental Forest, Minnesota, USA - June2016WEW_16_10 | ecosystem: Environmental > Terrestrial > Soil >...
ATCGCGGCGATTGTGGCGATGGCAATCTTCGGTTTTCTCCAGGTCTTTGGACGCGGTCGCTTCAAGATCGTGCTGATCGCGCTGGCGCTCGCGGCGTTCTCCTACGCAGGTGTTTTCGCCATACATCTGCCCAACCCGGGCATCGACGTTTTCGACTGGCAGCAACAAACGTCGGTTGCTCTCACCGAGCTGCACAATCCGTATGAGCTGCGCATCGCCCCACGTTTTCCCAGATACCCTGGCTTCTATCCTCCCAGCGTGGTGGACGAACGCGGTTACCTGAACTGCGCGCTACCCTATCCGCCGCTCAGCCTGCTTATGGTGCTGCCCGGTTTTGTTTTCGGCAACGATATTCGTTACGCACTGCTGGTTGCGATCGCCGCCTCGGCTGCCCTCATGGCGTTTGCACGGCCGGGTCGCATCGCGGCCCTGGCAGCGATACTGTTTCTGCTGACGCCGCGCGTGTTGTACGTGCTGTGGAACAGCTGGACGGAACCGCTGATGGTGCTGAATTTTTCGCTGCTGATGTTCTGCGCCTGCCGCTGGCGGAAGGGGTTGCCCTGGGCGCTCGGCCTGTTTCTGGCCACCAAGCAGACGGCAATCTGGGCCGTCCCCTTGCTCCCGTTGCTGGTGGAAGGTCCGAAGCGATGGAAGCAGTTGCTGTGGATTGCGATCAAGGCAGGCATTGTCGTAGCCGTGATCAACGCACCTTTCGCGATCTGGAACTTCCGTCAATTTGTCCGCGCGGTTGTGTTATTGCGCGTCGTCCCGTCATTTCGCAGCGATGCGTTGACCTATCTGGTGTGGATCTATTCGCTAACCGGACGCATACCGCCGCTATGGATTGGCAGCGTAGTGGCAGCTGCCGCGGTTGGGTTGCTGCTGTGGAAGGCTCCGCGAACGCCGGCCGGATTCGCCGCTAGTGTGACCCTGACCACCACCCTGTTCTTTGCGTTCAGCAAACAGGCGTTTGCCAACTATTACTACCTCACGATTGCAATGGCGTGCTGGGCGATTGCGGCGGCCCAGGTATCCTTTCCGGAGACAGGCAGCCAAAGGGCGGCGGTTGCAGGTCGGGTGGAGTCCTGAGCTTCCCGAAGAGCGGAACCGCTTTTCAATCCAGAAATCGGTTATTCGAGGGCCCCAGGTCTCGAACACCGCGAGACCTGGGGCCCCCTGACTGATTCCTGACAACTGACTTATTGTAGCGACGCCAGCGTCTTCTGCGCGTCCTGCGCGTCCTGTCCGGTGAGTTTCAACTGCAGAGCTTTCTGCAGCTCGGTGCGGGCGCGGTCTTTGTCGCCGACACCGGTCAACGCCATGCCCAGGTGATAGCGGAAGTCCGGATTGTCCGGCGACCTCTTCACCGCATCTTCGGCCAGCGAGACCGATACCCTGTAATTGCCCTTCTTGTACTGAATCCAGGCCAAGGTATCGTTCACAACCACCATGTCGGGCGCCATCTGCTTGGCTTGCGTGGCCAGGCTGAGGGCCATGTCGAGGTTTTCGCCCTGCTCGGCGTAAACCCAGGCCAGGTTGTTGGCGGCAATGGGATCGTGGGCATTCTGTGCCAGGCTGGCCTGGAAGTATTTGCCCGCGTTTTTCATGTCGCCCTTCGATTGGTAAAGGTTACCCAGGGCGTTGTTAAGGGTGACGGAGGTCGGCTGGATGGCCAAAGCCTTCTCGTAGTTCTCCAGCGCCTGATCGGGCTTGCCTTCAGCCACATAGATCTGGCCTATGTGCATGTAAGCTATGGCCGATTTGGGGTTGAGTTGCAGCGCCTTCTGGTACTGGGCCATTGCCTGGTCATACTTCTTGGTAGTCGCCAAGGCCGACGCGTAGATGAACATCGGTCCTTCGCGCTTGGGGTTGGCATTGGCGTATTGCTGCGCGGTCGCGAGCGCCTTGGCCTCCTGATTGGTGGCGAACAGCAGCGCGACATAGTTGGTCACGGCGACGTCGGAGTTGGGCTGGAGTTTCAGCGCCTCCTGGAAGGCCTTCTCGGCTTCAGGGAACTTTCTCTGTCCCTCATACGCCATGGCCATGTTGATGTAAATGAGCGAATCGTTCGGCGCGCCCTTCTGCGCTTCCTTCAGCTCATCCAGGGCCTTGTCGTACTGCCGCTCCCCCAGATCGATGGTCGCATTCAGGAAGTGGGCCATGGGACTGTTCTCGTTCAAGCGCTGCAGCCGGGCCGCATACTCGTGGGCGGTGTCGAAGTCATGCGAATCGCGATAGACCTCGGCCAAGGCTTGCAGGGTCGAAGGGTTGCCGGGCTTGATGCGGTTAGCTTCCTGGAGCTCGCTCTTGGCGCCCGCCGTGTCACCGCCTTGGCGCAGGATCTGGCCCAGAACGAAATGGGCCGCGGAGTTTTCCGGCGCATCTTTGACGACGTCGCGCAGTACGGTGGTGGCCTCGGCAATGTTCCCCTTCATGGCCATCAGGCGTCCATTGGTCAGGCGCGCGACAATGTCACCGGGGTCGTCTTTCAGCATGCTATCGACCATCTTCTGCGCGTCCTGCGTTTTTCCGTTGGCGATCATGGTATCCAGCAGGCGGGTTTGCAGTATCTGGTTCTTGGGATTGTTGGTGAGACCGCGCTGATACTCCCTCAGGGCAGCATCGGGATTGCGCTCCGCGAGGTAGAAGTCGCCGATGGCCGAAGCCACGTCGGGATTGCTCGGCTGTTTCAGGCGGAGTTCGTCAACCAGTTTTTCGGCGCCGTCCTTGTCGCCCTGCTGCAGCAGCAAGGCCGCCAAACGCAAATAGCCGGCCGGGTTGTCGGCATTGTTTTGAATCTCGTCGCGATAGGCCGCTACGGCGCCTTTCACGTCTTTCTTGTACAGCAGGAATCCCGCAAGATCGGCGTAGGCTTGCAGATTCTTGGGATCGAGGCTGACAGCCTTGCGGAAATCTTTTTCCGCCAGCTCATCCTGCTTCTGGAAGGCATAGACGGCCCCGCGGTTCATGTATGCGCCGGCCAAGTCGGGCTTGAGCGCGATGGCCTTGCTGAACGCACTGAGCGCGTCGTCCAGGTGCTTCTGCGACAACAACACGTTGCCCAGCAGAACCTGGCCTTCGGCGTTATTGGGATCGTGTTCGACCACATAGCGCGCCTGCTCTTCCGCGTTGCTGTAGAAATGCGGGCCCGAAGCCATATACATTCCGCCCAGATCGATGCGGGCTTTAAGATTCGTGGGATCGAGCTCGACCGCCTGGCTCATTTCCTTGAAGGCCTCGGGACGCTTTTCCAGCTTGATGTCGGCCTGCGCCAACTGGTAGTGCGCCTCGGCATACTTGGGATCGATCTGCAGGGCTTTTTTGAACTGAATGGCGGCGGAGTCGTATTTCAGTTGCTCCATGTACTTCATGCCGCTTTCCAGATACTTCTTCTTAGCGACTTCGGGATTGCGGCTGCAACCGCCGAGGATGACGGTTAAAGCGGCCAGCAGGGTTGAGAGAACGATGTAGCGGTTGCGCATAACTTCTCCTGGGTTCACCGTGGAATGACCTGATCGATATCGGTGGTAATAGTTTTCGCGAATGCGAGCGCCCGTTCTTGCGCCCCCGCCTCATCCCCGTTTTCCACCGGAACGGTGATGCGGACCAGAGCGGCATCGGTGCGATTCAGACGCATCGCATCATAGACCAGATAGAACTTGCCCCAGTACTCGCTGGCGATTACGCGGCCATGAGCCTGGTACCAGTAGAGAACGACCTCTTCATCCAGACCTTTGCGCAGATAGTAGAGATTGATGGGGACCTTGCGGCCATCATCGAGCGGCAGAGAATAGATGGAAGACTGCACCGGGTTCCAGCCGGCGCCCGGTAAACAGTTTTTGGGCGAATGGATGGTCGCGCCGCTGCGTTGGCTGCGGAAGTATCCGATGTAAAGACCCAGCAGGTGCTGGCCCATACCTGGCGCCCAATAACCGCGATTCAGATAATCGGTGACCTTCAGCAGGTCGAGAGTATCCTTATCCAGGGGCCACTCGATGACCGAAGCGTAAGCACCGATCTTGGCCGGGAACTGAGCGAGCGGCTTGGCCGGAGGCGTGGCTTCGCCGTGCGAGAGGTAAGCCATGCCTGTGGTAGCGCCCAATAGCACCGCCAGCATCAGCCAGTAACGAACCCCTGCCTTCATTGGCCCACCTTCGCGGCGATCGTGGAATGCGGATCCGGATCGTACCAGCCGAGCTTCTTGCGAACGAAGGTAATCACGCTGTGCAGGGCGAGGAACAAGATGGTCGCGACCACGAAGATCACCCACCCGGAAAACTCGTGCATAAAGCCTTGCGCCGCCTTGGGACCGATGTAGTTGGCCATGATGGCGGTGATCATGACGCGCGTGCCATTGCTGATGATGGCCAGCGGTACCATCGCGATGATGAGCAGCCAGCGCACGGCCACACTGCGTTCAACAACATATCCATATCCGGCAGCCAAGGCAAGCAATGACATCAGCGAGCGAATACCGCTGCACGCCTCGACTACTTCCAGGCTCATGTGCGGCAGGACGAGGACGTTGCCCTCGCGCATGACCGGGAACAGGCCAAGCAACTCCAGGACTCGGGTTGCGAACCTGGACGCCAGAAACTGCAACGGAAAAACGATCTCGTTGTAGACCACGACCGGGATGGGAATCGCAAACAAGAGAAATGCGATAGGGAAGGTCATGGCGCGAAGGACGGCCCAGCCGGCAAAATAGACGACCAGCCCGCAGATGGTGCCTATGATCGAGAGCCGGTTGAGCGAATTTTCCGCGCCCAGGCTGCCCAGAAACAACAGCCCCAGCGATCCCAGGACCACGACCATGCCCCATGCCGAAGGCTTGCGGACGATCTGACGAAGCTTGTCGCGTCGAGCCCAGAGCAAATAGGCCGATAACACCGGGACCAGAAAGCCGTGCGAATAGTCGGCGTCGTTATACCACTGCCAGACGAGCAGCTTGATAACCGGTGCATAGAGCAGGGCCAGCACCGCAATCAGCAGAAGCCCCTGCCAGCCGAACGGCTTGAGCGTCTGCCACAAGGAGGAGATGGTGGAGAACCGCTTTTCGCCGGGCAGAACTTCGTCTGCCGGCTGGGTCAGCGCGGTACCCGATTTCGTGCCAGCCAGCGCCAATGGATCGAACTCCTAGGGATTAAGCTGCGTGGAACGCACAACTATGTGCAATTATTTGGCCGAGTCTCTGGAATAGGTTCACACAAATGTACTCTGAAATCAATAACATATTCGCCTGCTAAATTAAAAGCGCAAGACCTTGGTAATTTCGTGTGCAAAGTATTGCACACTGGTGTGCAGCCGAATTCTCTGGAAATAGGGGTTGGCGCTTAGCTTTTAGGTCTAAGCCTGGCGCTCCGGACGGGACGGCGGGGAAGTCTTGGACGACTTAGAACAGCCTGCGCCGCAGGACGCCGGCCAGGCCGAGGATGCCGGAACCGATCAGCAGGATACTGCTAGGCTCAGGTACCGAGGAGCCGCTGGTCGTCATCGTGCCGAGAAGCGTGAACGATTCCGAAGGAATCGTTCCTACCGAGTTCGCGGAAGCCGAAGACGGACCGGAGTTCTCATCCCAGTAGACCGGGGCGTCAAGACCGGCGTTGGCGTTCTCCAGGTTCAGCCAGTACGTGCCGGCAGCGAGATTGACGGGGCCGAAAGCGCTGCTAGTCTCGGTGCACACGTTGTAGCCGTACTGGTTGCCCGAGCAGCCGCTCTCGGTGAAGTTCACCACCTGGTCGAAATACGAGGTGCCGCCGAATTCGGACGAGGTGATCGAAATCTGAGCCGACATCAGCAACGAGCCGGGTACCAACCACGCGCCGAAGATTAGCCCGTTAATCGAGGCTCCGCCTCCAGGCACGACAAAGCTGTCGCTGACGACGTAGGGGTCGTTGATGCTCCACGCGTCAGTTGTGCCGTTAATCGGCCCATTTGAATAGACTACCTGCGCCGCAGCTGGAACAGCAGCCAGGCACAGTGCAAGCAGTGACAGCGAAACGATACGCATTTCTTGCACTCCTTCTCCGCGAGCCAACTGGCGGGTTGCCAGGGTTGCGAATGGCACCGCTAAGAAAGCCTCCGGCGCAGGACGCCGGCCAGGCCGAGGATGCCGGAACCGAAGAGCATGATGCTGCTGGGCTCAGGAACCGTTCCGCCCGACGAGGTCGTGCTCGAGGTCGAGCTAATGAGGCCCAGAATCGTGAACGCTTCCGAAGGAATCGTTCCTACCGAGTTCTCCGATGCCGAGGACGGGCCGGAGTTCTCGTCCCAATAAACCGGGTCGCCGGTGTTAACGACGGCATTGGCCAGATTCAGCCAGTAGGTGCCGGCCGCCAGGTTTACCAATGGGCTGATGGAGCCGCTTTCCTCACAGACGTTGAGGCCGTACTGATTGGAGTAGCAGCCGCTCTGGGTGAAGTTGACAACCTGATTGAAGAAGGTGGTGCCGCCGAATTCGGACGAGGTGATGGAGACCTGGACAGACTCCAGCACGTCACCGACGAACAACCATGCGCCGAAGTTTATGCCGTCTACAGGGGGCGCGCCGGCGCTGACGGTGAAGCTGTCGCTGACCACGAAACCGGAATTGATGGTCCACGCGTCAAAGGAGCCGTTGATGGGGCCATTGCTGTAGATGATGGCCTGCCCGACGGCGGGAACAGCCGCGAGGCACAGCAAGAGCATTGACAGGGAGGCGATACGCAGTCTCACAGGATGGACCCTCCTCCACATTGAGTTCAAGTAGCAAACCAGATGGGGCCCGTACCGGGATTCTAGTTCGGTTTTGCAATCCTGCTGCCGCGGTAAGTGTCTTGATTTCAAGGTCCTTTGGGCTTGGTATGCAGGGGTTTGCGGAAATGTTCTAGCCAATTTCCGATTGTTGCATGCGGCGAAACGGATGTCTTCCGTCAGCTAACTTGCCATGTCTCGTCACGTAGTTATACTACACGCATGGTTTAAGGTGTAAACTTTACATGTCAAGAATGTCAAGACTGAAAAACGCAGGATTATTCACTTGACACAAATTCTGCTAGGAACGGGCTTGCCGTGACAGGTTGCAGATTAGAGCTTCAGGAGTGAAACTACTACTATCAGTAGTGCCATCAAATCTATGGCTCCCTGGGGGACATTGCCGCAGAGGTAATTGCCGGGAGTCCACGGGGGCCGCTCCGGAAATAGCGATCCGTCGGCCCCTTATGATTTCATCTTTTTTGTCAGGCTCTTTCGAGCCACGCCCGCCGGCGCCCGCCACCAGGTTCGTGTTTGTGTCAAGTGAATAATCCTGGAAAAACGCAACAAATAAGCCGTAAGCCGCACATGGCATTGCGAATATAAAGATGGCAAGAACTGAACAAAAGTACTCTGAATGTGATACAATGTAGTTAGAGTCAAGGAAGCCAAACGCTCCCTTGGCTTTTTGTGTTTCTGGGCCGAATTCCCTTTTTCGGCCAGCGCGGTAATCATTCCCAAAGTAACCCACGCTGATTACCTCCAGGCGCTGATTTCACCTCAAAGCTCTAAAGCGCGCGCCGCCGATGTCGATGGCTGTTCTCGTGGGACAGTGTGGCGCCGGAATTCCTAAGTCTTGTTCAGCTTCAAACCGCCCTCTTGCAGCCGGCCCCCTCAGGTCCAGTTGAAGGAGAAACTCATGCAATCTGCAGTCGCATTGCTACGTGACTTTCGTACCCGCTGTCTTTCGCTGTCATGTCATGCAGTCGCGCTATGTGTGGCGCTAGGATTTATGGTCGCGCCGCCCATTTCGAGTGCGGCCAACCCGAGTAACGTCGCGAACACCGGTCCCACAATAGGGCCGCGCTGCACGATCTCGCCCTCCAGCCCAGTCGCGGTGTCGACGGGCGGAGGTTATTCCTTCCAGGCTTCCAACTGCGGCTCGGGTTCGCTTAGCTGGCAGGTGAGCGGTCCGGGCAGTATCGACAACTCCGGCAACTACAGCGCCCCGGCATCGGTACGGGCGCAGAACCAGTCGCGCGGCTGCCAGGAGCTGCCCAACAACAGCCCATTCAACATTCCGGTTAACCAATTGCCCGTCGACCCGCACAGCGCGCGCTGGCTGACGCGCATCGCCGAGGACGGAACGCAGTACCCGATCTATCACGCGCTCAAGTTCTATCCGCAGGTATTGGGTTTGTACGACAATCCCGTCGACGGCACGGCGGCGCAGCAGCTCATGCATTTCTACTATGCGTCAAATTCGAATGGCTATGAGGACACGAACTTCCCAATTCCTGCGCAGCGCAATTTGCTGATGGAAAGCGGCGCGGCCATCGATGCGATGAGCGGGTACGATCGCCATCTTTTCACGATGAACAAGAGCACCTGCGAGAACACGGAGGTCTACAACCTGTACGTTGATTTCCGCACCGTCTCGTTTATCGCAGGCAATCCCACGCGGCTCAGTTGGACGACGAACACGGTGTGGCCCATCCCGCAAAACTATCAGGTGATGATCTCGGGAGCGACGGGGTCGTGGGCGGCAGCCAATGGAACCTGGCGCATGACCGTGACTGGAACCAATAGCGGCACTTTGCCGTTTAACTCGACCAGCTGGGGTGCGGCCCCGAGCAGCACGACGATGGGTGCGACCACGTTGGGCTGTACCAACTGCAACAGCCAGAGCGGGCAGAAATTCCATCCCCAGTCGTATGCGATGCTGGGTGGGGTGGACGCCGGCAACATGCCCATGGGCGCCTTGTCGCTGAAGCTGGAGGAATGGTACGCGGCAACGCAGGCAGGGCGCAGCGACCTGGGTCATGCCTTGCGCACTACGATGTCGAACGCTTACCTGTCGGCCCGCAACATCTGGCCTGCAGCAGGCTACGCTTACGGAGTTGACGGCTTCCAGAATTGGCTCTCGTCTTGCAGCAATGGCACCACCACCACTTGCACGGCGTCGAGCGACATCTCGCAGTCGCAACCTTGCGACAATTTCACCTACACCGCAGGCTGCACCTTCCATATCAACGTCACCGGACTTACCGGGGCATGGGCGGCATTCAATGGCGATCAGACGGCCACGGCGGTTGACAACTACCACTTCAACGTCTCAGTGAACACCTCCAACTTAGGGTCTTTCCCCAGCAATGTCGGATACTTCGTGCAGGACTTCATGCCATACGGCGCGACCATCCGGCTGAAAGCGTCGTTCGATGTTGACAGCTTCTGCAGCAGCACGGACCTCGATACCTGGTGTCCCTACGCCAAGGTGTACCTGCGCACGCTGCAAAACTACGGGCTGGTGGTGGCCGATGGGACCGTTCCCGGCGACAACTGGGACAACAGCACCATCGCCAGCGAGTTTCATCCCAATGTGCTGGTCGATGCGACCACGAACCTCCGCTCCGCGGGCACGCTGCAGCCGCTCGAACCGTTGCTGGAGGTGGTGAACCGCTCCTCGCAGCAGCTGTCCAGCAATCTCAACAACTACCTGGTGACCAATACTAATCGCACCACGGTTACCGTCTGCGGCACCGCCGGCTGCGCGTCGAATGACGTGATTCTGCAGGGAACAACCATTGGCACCGACCGCGAGCGCCTGACAATGGCTGGCGGCGCCTCGTATCAACTGAACGTCTGGGTAAACGGCAATACCAACCAGCACCTCACCTACAGCATGGATTCCGGCATCAGCGGCGCATATGTGTCGTCCTCGGGCGTAGTCAGCATGGCGCACTGTCCAACCAAAGAGCGCGGCATGGTGACGGTGACCTCACTGGCCGATCCCGAGGCGCTGCCGCTGTACATCGAGGTGACGTGCCTGCCGGTGTCGGCCGACGGCGGATATCGACTGGCGCTCGGCAATTACAGCGGCGACTATGTCGACTCGACGGGCAGGACGTGGTGGGGAAGCTGGGGCAACGCCGGCTTCAACAACAGCTATGAAGCACCCGGCCTGTGGTGGGGCTCGCAGAACGGTAGCTGGCAGGGCTTCAGCCTGTGCGAGAACGACACCTGGAGCGGGACCGACAGCCAGCTCTATTCGCGCAGCACCAACGCCGACGAAGACACCCGGGTTGAAGTCATTCTTCCCAACGGCAACTACAACCTGACGCTGTATGGTGAGCCGGGATTTGGCGGCTTCGAAGGCGGCAACACCTGCGGCAACACTGCCGGGCAGAACGTCTATGACTGGCAAGTGCAGGGGCAGACGCAAAGGTCATGGCAGGACGGCTATGTCTTGGCGGGCAATCAGCCCTACAAGGGCTACACGTTGACCGCTCCGGCTTCCGTAACTGACAACATTCTGGTGACCGTCGGAAGGTTACGCCTTCCAACCGTGTACGGAATGTCGTGGAGCTCGCTGCTCATCAAGCCGAACACGCCGACGAGCGTTCCGCCGCGAGCGTATTGATGCGAGATCGGGCAGCGCTATGTCGGTGGCTGCCCGATCGATCACGAGAGTGCAATCCGCCAAACAGCGTGATTGCGCTGTGCCGGAGGGGCTGGCAGGGTCCCCTCCGGCACTTTTCAGGTCAGCACCTAAGCTGATTCCCTATACTTAACCGGCGCTGCTTCCGCCAGCTCTGACAGCCGTTTTTCAACCCTGGATAGGCGAAGAGAATCTTTCCCTTCTGGTCGGTTTCGCCACAGGAAAATGCAGATCGCGACTACCGAGAGGACCACAAGCACTACCGCTAAGAACAGCGCCAAGGTCCAAAGTCGAAAGGCATCGGCGTTCGTGAAGGAACCCATAACAGCCCCCTTTGAACATCCGCGGAGTGGCGGGTTGGGATGTAGGGCCAGATG
>Ga0187871_10004275_pt1 | contig 10767 bp, 6 predicted proteins | sample June2016WEW_16_1_FD_132988 | JGI IMG/M metagenome (GOLD analysis project Ga0187871, IMG submission 132988) | Peatland microbial communities from SPRUCE experiment site at the Marcell Experimental Forest, Minnesota, USA - June2016WEW_16_10 | ecosystem: Environmental > Terrestrial > Soil >...
ATATATACTGAGATCGATCGCCTGGCAGTGATATGAACAGCCAAAGTGAAGGATGGTATGAGTGATTTCCGTCTGCCCGACTCGGTCCTCAAACAAAAGTGGTTCCACCGGATAGAACTCGCCCCTGGCGTCTATACCCCAGGGGTCGATGACACGCCGCGCAAGGCCGAGTTGATCCAGCTTCCTGCCGACCTGACGGGGAAGAGCGTTCTGGATATCGGAGCGTACGATGGCTATTTCAGTTTCGAAGCCGAGCGGCGCGGCGCCGCATACGTACTGGCCTACGACCACTTGCCGCCGGACCAGAGTGGTTTCAATGTCGCGCGCGAGGTCTTACAATCCAAAGTGGAACATCGGGTGGGGTCGGTATACGATCTGGACCCTGTCGTTGTCGGAGAGTTCGATATCGTCCTCTTCCTCGGCGTGATTTACCACCTCCGGAGCCCGCTGCTGGCACTCCAGCGCATCTATGGTGTGTGCAGACAGGTGATGTATCTCGAATCGCAGATCAGCACGGATTTGACGGGAATATCTGCACAGTTTTGCCCATTCAATGAATTAAATAACGACCCTACGAATTGGTGGGCTCCAACGCGGCCGTGTTTGGAGGGTTGGCTCAAGAGCCACGGTTTCGAGCCGGAGTTCCTCGCGCAGTGGTATTTGAGGGCGGCATATCGCTGCACAAAGTTGCCGGGCGGTTTGCCCTGGTATGTTACTGACTACTAACTGATAGGCCGAGACACTCATGTTGACCGTAACCTTTATATTGATCGTCGTGGCGCTGTTGTTCGGCGCCGGCGCCATTCCAAGTCGCTTGCTTTTTCCGGACGAAGGATCCGCCCTACGATGCGCGGCCAGCCCCGTATTGGGCTTTGCGCTCTTGACGATGGCGGTGCAAACGCTCTATTTGCTCGGGGTGACAGTAAGGCGGCAGGCACCCATTCTGGTTCTCGCAATAGTAGCCCTCGCTCTTGCCGATTGGCTGTGGCGCACTCGCCATCGATCGAACGCTGGCGAGACAGAGCGGGGGTCGCGGCCCGCCGTTCTCGCATGCGGCGCCGCGGCAGTCATAATGTGTGGCTGGCCAGGAATCTACGCTGGACATCAAACCTACATGGCATACGCCAACCCGGACGCCAATAACTACCAGTTCGTCGCTGATAGATATCTGAATCACCCCCGATCGGAGGCGATCGTACTGGACGGCTTTCATCCGGGGAACTATATCGTCAGTCAGTCTTTTCAATTACACATGCGTAGCGGAGTAGAGGCGTTTCTCGCGTGGGTCAGCGCCGTCTGCGGCACAAATACGAAGCAGGCGTATTGGATCGCAGTGTGCTCCATGGTATTCCTGATTCCATTATCGGTGTACGTGTTTGTCTTGCTTGGGTTGGATGCGGATCGACGTGTCGCCATAGTCGCCGCAGGCCTGATGGCAACGAGTTCTTTGGTGGGTCTACTGGCGTTCCAGGAGCTCCTGGGCAACCTCGGGGGCGCCGCCGTTATGCCTGCGGCCTTGGGCTGCATTCTCGCGTCTCTGCGCCGAGTCCGGTTCAGGAGCTGCGTCGCTGCAGCCGTGCTCTGTGCCGCATTACTCTCCTTGTATCCGGAGATGTTCGGGCTTCTCGGTCCAGCCGTAGTGGGAGCGACGATAGCGATGGCGTGCCAGTTTGGCATCACCCGTATCGCCCGCCGCGCGTTTGTTTCGGGTATCGGCGTCGCGGCCGCGACGTTGCTCATCAATCCGGTCTTCGGCTACTACGGCCTCCTTTTCATCGTTCAACAGTCCCGTGTCTTGGCCGGTGGGTACGCGTATGCATTCGCCTTCACTACAGCTATCCTACCGGTCGCGTTCGGGCTGTTGCCGTCCCCTGCAGCTACGGCCGGCGGAGGTCTCCTAATCCAAGCCTTTCGAATCCTGGCGTACATGACCGGCGCGGTTTGCGTGATTTCACTCGGCCAATACGCATTCCGACGCCTCAAAGACGGGACAAGGCCGCCGCTCCTCGGAGCGCTAGCGGCGATGCTCGCGCTGGCTGCCACCATGGCGTTCGGACGCCATTATAGCTATGGTTTTTTCAAGGTCATTCTCTACGGCGAGTTTCTGCTTGTCACTGGGCTTGCGGCATGGGCCCTCGGTTTTTGGAACGAAGACGGACGTTCCCGCAATTCCCTGGCAAGATGGGCGACAGCGGCCATCTTGCTCGGAATCGCGGGCTTCAATGCGGTTTCTCTAGTTTGGTATGGCGCAGCCAGCCTCGGCCGCCAGCAATACGGCATCGTGAATGAGGCGGGATTATCCGAAGACCCATCATTTGACGAACTCGAGGGACTTCGCCACATGCTCGCCCCAACCGACTCAGTGATGGTGGATGCGAACACCGGAATAGACCAGATGTGGGCGGCGTTTGGCATGCGGGACATCAAGATCTCTCTAATTCAGCCACTTTCGTATTTCGAACTATGGACCCGGTATGGAGGCGCCGACTTTACCCACGATTACTCCGATCGCTATGTACTGACTGGATCTGCCGCCCACCGCGACATCATCGACTGGCATGCAAAGGATAGTCGCCTTTGGAAGAGTTCCCGTTTTGACCTTTACCCTTTTCGGGATTTTGTGGCTGTGGGCTCAAACTGGTACGACCTCAATAATGATCCGTATCCATGGCGATGGCTCAACAACGATGGCGAGATCCTACTCATCCGACCGTCGGAACGGCGATACCGGATCGTTTTCAACTGTTCCCCCGGGCCTGGTGTCAAGGATTCCGTGAGGCACATGAAGATACTGGTCAACGGCACCGGGGTTTTCGAGCAAGTGACGGACGGTCCGTCTGTCGTTACCTCGACCATGTTTCCCGTGGATGATGGAATCAATCGGATCAAAGTACATATAGCCGAGCAGCCGTCCCTCATTGTGACCGATACCCGGCTGCTGAACGTAGCGGTCTCGCAGGTCAAGATTATGGGGGAGCGGGCAGTACAGCAAGCCATCGACGAGCAGAATCCAACCGAGATTACTCTTCAGAGTCTGCCGAAAAACCTTGAGGCAATGAGCGGTATCTATTCCGACACGTGGGTCGGACCGAAGGCCGACCTCTGGCTGGGATCCCGTACGGATTCGAGACAACTGGAAATTGACGGAGAGATTCCTGTTTGGGAGCCGCTCCAACTGCCATTGCGAATCCGGGTCAGTGCGAACGGAGTGCACCTCGGAGAAGTATCGGTCACAGCGAAGGGGACATTTAAGGGCGTCGTTCAAGTTCCGCCTGTCCTTCGCAAGCAGAGCCGATTGCACGTGTCGCTGATGAGCGATCAATCCTTCACCGGGCAGCAGTTCTCTCACAGCAACGATACACGGCCACTTACCTTCTTTTTCCGGGCTGTTCGATTACGACCCGCAACTGCTGTTAATTAAGTGAAGCGCACTGTCCGAAAGCACCCCCGACCCGGGAGGGGACGATGTCGTGGGCCGGAGAATGTTTGCGGTGTCGGTTTGCTGCTGGCCTAGCCGTCTCCGATTAAATCTGGCAACCGAGATTTTCCTCAACTATAAATAGCGGCCGTTCTTTGACTTCATCGTAAACTCTACCAAGATATGTACCGAGGACACCCATACCAATCAGATTTAACCCTCCCAGAAACAATACAAGAATCATGATACTTGGGATTCCCGAAGCAAACGGCCATTTTAAGACAAGTTTCAGATAAAGGACCCCGAACGCCGATGCGATCGCTAGTATGGCGAGGATTAATCCGACCTTAATCATAAGATTTAGAAGGTAGTCGGAAAAGCAGATAATACCGTTGAATCCGATGCGGAGTGAACCGGTAATACGATTATATTTTCCCTGTCCGGCCCTTCGCTCGTCCCGTTCGAATGGGAGCAACCGCGTGCGAAAACCGACCACCGCCGTGAGACCTCTAAGGAAGCCATGGCTTTCCTTGAGCCGTTTGAGTTGATCGACTACCACCCTATCGAGTAGGCGAAAATCGCCTGTATTTCTGGGTAGATCTACATTGCTGACCTTGTTTATAAACCAGTAGCCGGCCCAAGCGACGATTCTTTTCAGAATGTGCTCACCCTTCCGAGAAGTCCGTTGCGGGATCACCACTTTCCAGCCTTGGCGCCACAGTTCAACCATCTCCGGGATCAAGGACGGACTGTCCTGCAAATCGCAATCCATGACGATGACCGCAGCTCCAGAGCAATAGTGAATTCCAGCCATGGTCGCAGCAGGTTGGCCGAAGCGCCTGGAGAAGACGAGTAGCTTAATGCGGGAGTCCAAGTGATGTTCGGCCCGTAGTAGCTCTAACGTGCCGTCGGAACACGGATCCGCGCAGAAGATGATCTCATAATCCCCGCAGAGGCCCCCCAAGACCGCCCGGATAGTCGTTAGGAAGTGGGGAAGTGTCTCTGCCTCGTTGAAGACGGGGACAACGAAGGACAACATGGGCCTGGCGCCGTCGACCCGGGCGTGTTCGACACGTGCATCTGGGCCATCATGCACGACGGAATTTGTGGGACCCACCGGTGAGAATCGGGTATTTGCGTCCACCGTTACCTCCTTCGTTCTCCCTGAACCGCCGCGCGCGGTAGAAGGGCACATTATAACAAGCCAGAACGGGCTACTACCAATGATGGTGCGATTGCAACCACCTCCGCACGGACCCGCATCGGCACGGCGGCCTTCAAATAGGTGGCAAAGGTCTCGCGGCGCGCGCCTGTGCCTTCTTAGTTGATCTGTCGAGCGTGAGTCGAGACAATCGGGCCCGAGAGGATTCTCACGAAAGGGGCGAAATAGAGCGAGCCGTCATGGGAAAGATGAGAGCCGTCGCGAAATAACAAGAGATTATCTTTCATTACCCAGCAGTCGGCCCCGTCGCAAAAAGCCTCACTTACGTCGATGTATTTCAAATGCTGAAAGCTATTAATCACACGGATTTTAAGCTGTCTCTGTTCCGCCATTCTTTTTTCGACAAGTGCTTGTGCTCCCGCGCATTTAGCCATCGCCGGACCACCGGAAAGGGGTCGACCGATGCATAGGTGTGGATCGATCTCGATATCGGGAGTGTCCATGACCACCAAAACCTCTTTTCCCCGAGCCTGAAATTTCCGGATGGTCTTGACGAATTCATTCACATAGGTTTCGGATCCAGGCTGGTTACCAGGGTCCTGCGGGCTGATTACCTCGCGGCTGCCGGAAGTCTTGTAGATCTCGGTATAGTCAGCGAACAATACCGTACGGATTGACTTAGAGGCCATCACCAAATCTAGAATGCGGTCCATGTAGGGTCCGCATTCGGCCGGTGGAGTGCCCTTCTGTTCCGTCTGAACATCCCAAAAGCCTAGACATCCACCTCGGCCGAGATTCACAAGGTTCTCCCCTTTGCCCGCGAAATACTTTGCGAACCCAAGATACATTGCATTGGCGTGGCTATCCCCCAGCAGGGTCACTGTCGGCTCGCGGTTGATGTCGAAAATCTTGCATTTGTTGTCAGGGTAGCTATCGAGCTGAAATTCTGCGATACATGCCGGGTCGGCATTTTCTCCTCTCTCTACCCATAAGAACTGATCCTGTTGACGAGCGGAAATCACTTCTGGAGTCTTTTCCGGTTGGGGTGGGGTGGCGGCCTTTGGTTCTCCTTCCGCCTTGGACGATGCTTCAAGCGACTGCGGTTCCTCATCCGCACGAATGCGCCCGGCCGCCTTTTGCCTGACGTGAACCGGTTCGTTTTCAGACTCAATATGCAAATCTCCGGATGTGTGCTGAGCTAAGGCTGGGTTTACCGCGAGATCGCTATCCTGCATGGGAGCTTTGGGCAAGTCCTGTCCGCTAATGCTCACCCCCATCTCATAAACTCTCCACCCGCCATTCGTGTAGTCGATATACGCGCCTGCGCAACAAATCAGAAGCGCTGTGGCGGCCAGCATCGCCGGCACGCGGAGGCCCTGAGCTGACCGGACGGGAGTCTCCAGTAGCCAATATGTAAACCACGCCAGTACAATGCTCGTCGCAACCAAAATGGCCACCAGCCGTGGGTTCGCTTCTCCCGATCGCACGATTCGAGCGAACGAAAGCAAGGGCCAATGCCATAAGTAAAGGGGATAGCTGATCAGTCCGACAAAGATGGCAGCCGGGTTCGATAAAACCATCCGGTTAATCATGGCTTCGGGGCCAGCTGCGATCAGCAACATGGCACCAAATGTAGGAAGAAGCGCCCACCAACCCGGGAACTGCGAGGTCTTATCTAAAACCGCGACGCTGACGACGATCAGGATCAGTCCTAGCCAAGCCGAATTGTTGCCCTTCAGCTTCTGAACAACCCACAATGCGGACGGAGAGTCGTTGGTTCGCAGCATCGCAAAAGAAAGCATGCCGCCTACCGTAAGTTCCCACATACGCCCGAACGGCAGGTAAAAGGCGGACACAAGGTTTGTGTGTACCTGCATGATGTTGATGCCGAATGACACCAGGAATACTAGCGCGAGCATCCCCCAAATTCTAAGGCGCAGTTTCCAAACGAGTAATACGAGCGGCGGCCAGACCAGGTAGTACTGCTCTTCGATACCAAGCGACCATAGGTGCAAGAGCGGCTTCAGATCGGCCGCCCGATCGAAATATCCAGCCTGCGACCACAGGAGGATGTTCGAAACGAACGCCGTTCCGGCTACTACCTGCTTACCCAGTTGTTTGTACTCGTCCGCGAGCAAAAGGAATTTACCCGCTACCAGACATGCCAACAAGACCAACATGAGCGAGGGAAATATTCGCTTAACCCTCCGGACATAGAACTCGCGAAAGCTAAAACTACCCTTCTCAATGCTGGCAAAAATGATATTTGAAATCAGAAAACCTGAGATAACGAAGAAAATGTCGACCCCTACGAACCCCCCCGGGGCAAATTTCGGAGCGGCGTGAAAGGCAACAACGCTAAGAACTGCAATGGCGCGAAGTCCATCGATGTCCGGGCGGTACTTAGGATGTTGGAGCTTTTCCATAAATATGCCGACTAATCTTGAAGTTTGTGGCGGCGCGCGGCCCGCGTCGATCGCAGACCCGAGTTCGAGCTACCCTTCTTCGGCGCCACTACTCTCCTCGCGCAGCGGCAGCTTTCGCCGGGACTTCTTGGAGTCGCCACAACGACGCGCACGTTCTTGAGATTCCCGCTTAGCAACTGCACCCTACTGTCCCCATCCTGCAACGCAGCCTGGCGCGGGAAAACTTGTAGGCTGCATAGCGAACATTTCTAATGGAAGTCTGTTTACGGTTTGCACAAAGATGGCAAACCCGCGCGACCCGAGCTGCCGGTACCACGGCTGAGGCCGTTCGATCTTTGATCCCGCCAACCGCCTCGAGCCCGTCACGACATCGATGCCGCCTGCCGACATGGGCCTGACAAGGTCGAAGTCGTCGATGGGAACTTGTTATCGGCATCGCATCCCGATAATTTCGCCGCGCCTCAGGATGCCGGTTTCCGGCATGTGAATAAGCAACGAATACCGCATGGATAAGATATATGGCTTCGTAGGCTGTCCTCCAGGCGCATGACTGCGCGTATCAGGAGATTGCTCTTGTGCCGTTCGATGTTCAGCTGCACAATTTCTTTTTGCGATTCCTCACTCTCGTTCAGAAACTTGCGATTCGATCGCTTCACATGAGCGAAGGCGGGGTAGAGAAAAAAACCTAAATGGGATTGGCTGAGGATGTCAAACCCTGCATCTCGCAACAACCGCGCTAAGTCGTCTGCCCGATACCGGCGGAAGTGCATCAGGAACTTATCATAAACATCATAGAGGTGTGGTCCGGCCGGCACTTCGATAACCGCGACGCCATTTGGCTTTAGAACCCGAAAGACCTGCCGGATCGCTAATGAGTCGTCCTGAATGTGTTCCAGGACGTTGAGGAGCACGACAGCATCGAGGCTCGAGTCCGGCAGCGGGCACTGCGTTAGATCGAACTGGAGGAGTGGTACGTCCGGAATAGTCTTGGCCAAACGCTCTAGGGGCCCGCGCACATAGTCGGCCCCAATGACTTCCGCTCCCGCGAGTGCCGTGCGAATCTCCTGCAGAAGAAAACCCGAGGAGCATCCGACATCCATAATAACTGCCGGCCGTTGCCCGACCCACCGGCGGAGTTCCGCCAAGGCATGGCGTCGTGAGGCTACATCGATGTAGTGCGTTCCGCCGGCGACGTCTTCGTGAAAATCGGTCAGATCGTCTGTCCAGCCGGAAGCTCCTAAATCGTAGGCGAGTACTCCTGTCGGCTTTCCGTCCACCTGGAAAGCTTTGCCAGTCCAAACGGGCGGGCATAAGCTACCAGGCGGCGGTGGGAAGGGAAACTGCGTCATCCGGGAAGGGATATTATCTCAATTCCCGGGATGGGTCGTCAAATCCCTACTTATGTTAAACTTGCGGGAATCGCGTGCCTTAACTTGCAAAGTGGTTAGGCGAGTTCCCGGGACGCATCATTCCGGAAATCCCCGGAGGTTTTCTGCGGTCGGGTTGCTGAAAGCTGAAATAGGCTTTCGAGCCGGCCTCGCTCAATCGTCTCCTTGCCTTCCTCGCGATGCAACCCGAGCTGTAGGATGCGCACTGATCCGAAAGCGTAAGTTCAGCAGCCTCGCCACGAGCTGCCACGGCAGCCAGTTCTGCCACCACGCGGACCTGGTAACTCGCAGGCCCTTCAGCGCCTTAAATCGAATGATCTCTGTGAAGCCCGGAAGGAAATCGTGAAAAAAAGGCTCAAAGCCCGCCTCAGTCAAGCTTCGCGCCGCAGTTCCCGGTTCAAACAGGCTGATGTGAATCTCCGGAATAAAGTAGTTCCAGGAAAGCAACTGCCCGCGGTAGACCTCTGCGTTCCCCGTGGTGAAGAAAAACAGGCCACCCGGATTCATCAGAGCACGAATGTGTCGCAACACGTTTAATGGATCCTCAACGTGTTCCAATACCTCGATCGCAGTCACGACGTCGAATTTTCCTGGGTCCGCGTCCAATGCTTGGCGGCCTAGCACGGGAATCCCAGCGGCTCTAGCACGATCCGCGATCCAGCCATCCTCATAGCCCACAGCATCACAAATTGAGTGCTCGCGGATGTACCTCACCAGGCCCCCATTACCGCATCCGTAGTCAAGCCACCTGCTATCGGCCGAAAGATGCTGTAGCGAGCGAACCGCCTTCACGATTCCCTGCCACTCAAATTTGCGGATCGTACGCCTCGGATCCTCCAATTCAGAGACATAGTCGATCAGGGGGTCCGCTCCCCGGCCTCTGTAGTATTCTTCCGAGTAAATCCGCGAGTATTCCGTCCACGGATTACCGACAAACGCAAAATGGCAGGTGGGACATACAAATAGCTGGAAGTCGCGGGACTCGTATTTTCCCCGCTTCGTACCGGCAAACCTTGTCGCATTGCCGCAAATTCGGCAAGGCATTGCGACCGGCGGCGCCATTAGTACCGAACCGGATGTCGGACAGTCCGCCTCAGCATCCGGCCGCTCACCAGGTGTCATAAACATCTTTAGCTTCGACATGTTCACTGCCGCGATCCACTCGGCCATGTACTTAAACGGGTGTGCCGGATTGTACCTCAACCCCACTGGCAATGCCATCAGGTACGCAGGAATCGAATGCCCCAGCGGTTCGAAAAACTGATCGCGGTTGTCGCGCAGAAAACAAAGATATCCATATACCCACTTCACCGGCACATAGTCGAAGTGTTGCCCCAACAGCGCGATCGATTCCGTGAAGACGGTCCGCCGTTGTCCCAGAGTCTTGTTTTCCCGGTGCATGCGAGAGCTCGCGAGATACTCCGGTAGATGGACGAAGCGGTATCTCTTTGTCAGCCGGATCCACAAGTCGTAGTCGAAGGAGGACCGCAGGGCGGAATTCAGCATCCCAACGGCTTCCACCGCATCCCGTCGAAAGAAACACGCCGGCTGGCAGATGCAGCACTCCCTGGCGAACATGTTAGGATCGAAATCTTCTGTCGGATAGCTCCCCAGCACCTGTCCCTGGGCGTCCGTCCAATAACCCTCGCCGTAAACCGCTGCGGCGTCGGGATTGCTGTTTAGTGTGGCTACCGCCTTGCCTACAGCTCCGGGCAGATAGGTGTCATCGGCGCCCAGCCAAGCCAGAATCTCTCCGCGCGCCTTCGCGAATCCGTTGTTGATGGCATCGGCCGCGCCTTCGTCGGCAGCTGAAAAATAGGTCAGCCGGTCTGCGTACGATCGCAAAATATCCAACGACCCGTCCGTGGAGCCGCCGTCCATAACGATGTACTCGATGTAGGGGTAGTCCTGCGCAAGGACACTTTGGATGGTCTCTTCCAGGAACCGGGCTGCATTGAAGCTCGGAGTGATTACGCTTACCAGCGGCGGAGCTAGCATAATATTGCAGAGTCCTCGTCAATTCCGCACCGCGGCAACGCGCGCAAAGAAACGGTTATCACTGCGTTATTGTGGCCGAGGAAGAGGGATTCGAACCCCGTGCGAGTCGCCCCGCAAACGGTTTTCAAGGCCGCCCGTCTCAACCACCACTAACCCATTCCTCCAGGACCTATTATAAGCGCCAGGTGATCGAGGCCTACGCCAGCAGCACGATACACCAACCCGCCGCTCCGTAGCTCATCAAGCTCACCTGGTTGACTTGCCCGCCACACCCCGTTATCCTGGATTTTCACGGTAGAGGAGCGGCGGCCATCAGTAGCCGGGTTGCATTTCCGATTGGCTTCGGAAATCCGGTCGAAAGGGGCCGGCAGTTTC
>Ga0187871_10004276_pt1 | contig 10764 bp, 6 predicted proteins | sample June2016WEW_16_1_FD_132988 | JGI IMG/M metagenome (GOLD analysis project Ga0187871, IMG submission 132988) | Peatland microbial communities from SPRUCE experiment site at the Marcell Experimental Forest, Minnesota, USA - June2016WEW_16_10 | ecosystem: Environmental > Terrestrial > Soil >...
CGAATCCCAGGATCGCGACCTCTGGCGCAAGGGCCTTCAGATGGTGGACCACGTGTCCCACAAAATGAACGGCCATACGTTTATGGAAGCCGCCCCCGGCGAGCGCGTCGCCGTCCTCACCAGCATGGCCAGGAACGAAATGAAGCCCAAGACTCCCGAGGAGATCTTCTTTCGCGAGTTGAAGCGCGCCACCTCCCACGCCTATTACACATCGAACATCGGCATCCACCAGGAGATGGAGTACAAAGGCAACGTCATGCTGGAGCAGTTTGTGGGCTACGAAGTAAAATGACAAGCCGGCACCGTGGCGCACCGTTGAAAACCCAATTGGGGGGCGGGCAATCATGCCCGCAGCCGCCTTTCAGGCGGCTAAGCCGGCTGGAAAGCCGGCTGCGGCCAGGATTGGCCCCCCTCCAAATTGAGTTTTCATCACATTTGGTGGCCCGCAGATCCATCCTGACACGCTTTAGCGTGCCGGCGGGACTTTTGAGTCCCGCAAAGGCAACTGTGGCTCACAACGGCGATTTTAGGCCATCGAAGAACCCGGCGGCGGCCGTCCTCTTTCTAGCAAGAAGCCTGCTAAGCGTCTTTCTAGCGGGAAGCTTTCTACCGGGAACCCTGGCCGCCGCCTCCGCAAACGGCCCCTTCGCGCCCTTCGAAGAGTGGAAGAACGCCGTAGCCGCTGGCGACCAGGCCGCCTTGGCGCGCCTTTACAGCACCCATCCCCCGGCTGCTGTGCAAGTGGGCCGGAACCCGCCGGGCACCCTTCCGGACGAACTCCGGTTCTGGTCGAGTCTGCGCGACACCGGCATCACCGCCGTGCACCCCAAAGTGCTCGAGTCCGAGTTTGTCCAGGGCCAACGTAGACTGCTCCTGCGCATCGAAGCCGGCCGGAACCTGGTGGCCTCCATGCTCCAGGTCTGGGCAAACCAGCCGGATGGCTGGCGCATGGTCGCCTCGCGCCGCACGGAATTCACTCCCGGCCCGCCCCGGACTCTCCCGCAGCCCGCGGTTCCCAACACCGCCTTATATTCCGATCCCGGCGACGCGGAGGCCGAACTGAAGGCCGCCTTGCTCACCGCCGGCAAGGAGCACAAACGCGTGCTGGTCGTGTTTGGCGCCAATTGGTGCTACGACTGCCACGTGCTGGACACCACTTTCCACTCGCCCGAATTCGCCCCGCTGGTGGATTCCAACTACGTCGTCGTCCACATCAGTATCGGCGACGAAGGCAAGGACAATCATGACCTCGCCGCGCGCATGGGCGTCGCGCTCGACCACGGCGTGCCGAGCCTGGCCGTTCTCGATCCGGATGGCAAGGTCGTGGTCGCCCAGAAAAACGGCGAGTTCGAATCCACCGTAAAGATCGGCCCCGCCGACGTCCGCGCTTTCCTCGAAAAGTGGCGCACGCTTTAGCGTGCCGGCGGGACTTTTAAGTCCCGCTCTTTTAACCCCCGCTCAATCCCCGGAAAAACATCGCGCGCCGCATTCTTCCCAATCGCCGCGATACCAAGCCACGCCGCCGGAACCGCATCCCGCGTCGCCGCATTCAATTCCACCACAACTGGATTCTCCGTCCCCGCGCTCACCACCGCAACCCGCCCCGCCCGCGTAATCTCTCTGACTTTCTTCTCCGCGGCCGCCCCATCCGCCCCATCCGCCCCATCCAAAACCCAAACATCCCAACTGTGCGCGAAAAAGTACTCCACCAGGTTCGTCTCAATCGTATCGATCGAAAAAACTCGGCTGGATACGCCCGTCCCCGCCGTCAGCACAACCGGTCCATGCGATCCGCCCTCATACCGGATCAGCCGGGCCCCGCCTTCCAGCGGATACACCGTCGGCGCGTTCACCCGCAGCGGCCGCTTCTTGCGGCCCCCTTCCACGCTGCCGTAAATGTCGTAAAGATCGCCTGCCAGCGCGCGCCCGAATCGCTCCATGGCCGCCAGCCGTGCGCCCGTGCCGGCGGCGCTCGCGCCCGTGTCGGCGGCGTTCAAAACCCGCAGCGTGCTCAACTGGTTCCGCAAGTCCTGCGGCAGCATCCGCAGCGTAATCTTCGCCATCACCGCGCCGGCCGCGTCTCCCTCATGCACCGTCGCATGGATCGCAGTAGCCTCCCTCGCACCTTCCAGGAAGAAGGTCTGGCCCTGCCCGTCCGCCAGCTTGATCTGGTATTCCCTGCGCCCCAGGCTGAATTCGCCCCAGGCCGTCAACGGCTTGCCGGAGAGCAGTGGCGCCACCGACCGGCCCGCCACCCGCGCCCACGATTCCGGATTCACCATCAGTTCATCCAGATCGTCCGCCACCACCGTCAGCTCCAGCTCGCACCCATCGCCGCGCGCGCTTTCGCGGAATTGAATGCCCGCCGGTTCCCTCGCCGCATCCGCCGGCCGCGGCCGTGAAGGCAGCGTGTAATCGATCTTCCATCCCCGGTCGCGCGCCATCCACGCGCAGGCCCGCTCGCTCAGCGCGGATATCGTCAGCAGTGGACCCACCCCCAGCGATCGCGGGATCGTCGCGCCGTCGCATACATACAATCCCTCGTGGACCTCCGTCCCGCTCCCGCTCGAAAAAGCCTGGCCCTTGTGATTCACCACGCCATGCGCCGCATCGCCCGCCATGGCGCAGCCGCCCAGCGGATGCACCGTGATCAGATCGTGATCGAAAATCCGGCTCCACACCGGGTCGATCATGTAAGTGCCGCCCAACGCCCTCGTCGCCTCCGCCAGCGTCTCATTCACCCGCGCGAAAATCGGCTGCTCCCCAACGTGCGGCCATTCGATCTTCAACCGCCCGCCGGACAGCCCGATACTCCCCGCGCCGCCTTCGTGCGTCGTCACCAGGTAGGCCTGTGTATGGTTCGCCGTGTTCTCGTCCTGACCGTAGGGCCCCACCGAGAACTCTTCGATCTCGCTCTCCATCTCCACGGCTTCGTGCAAACCGGCGCCCGCCACTCTGCCCAACGCCGCGCCCGTCTTGGCCATGGCTTGCGGCAGCAGGTTCACCAGCGCGCCCGGCGTGACAAACTCCTGGATCGCGATGCCGTCGTTCAAATCCGCCTGCCCCCGCATGTCGATCGTTCCCGTGATCGACGGACCCACCGCCTCCATATCGCGCGCGTCCCGGTGGCCGTAACCCACGCCCCGAATCTCCTCGGTGCAGTTCAAGCTGTAGCCCAACACGTCGCCATTGCCCGAGAACCGCTGCCCCACCTGGTCCGATAGCGGCAGTCCGGCCGCCTTCGATCGCAGCAGGATCTCTGTGGATCCCAACGTGCCGGCCGCCAGCACCACGATGTCTGCCGAAACCGTCCGCGCGATCTCGTCGAATTCCTCCGCCCCTGTCTCCAGCCTCCGGTAGTGCGCCAGCCAGCGTCCATCCCGCCGCTCCAGCCGCCGCACTGAAACTTGCGTATAAATCTCCGCTCCGAAATTGCGCGCATCCGGCAGATAGTTGTACGGTAGCGTATTCTTGGCGTCGTAGTTGCACCCGCTCACGCAGTCCCCGCACAGCATGCAGGCGTGTTGCGTCACGCCCACGTGGTTTACGCCCTCCACGAAGTTCACCGCGATCGGAGCCCGCGTGCACGTCTGCCCAAGATGCCTGGCGGATTGTTCCAGCGCCAGCAACTTCGGCAGCGCCGGATACCGCTCCGGATAAGGGGTGGGACGCAGCATTTCCTCCGCCCGCCGGTAGCCTTCTTCCACGCCGGCCATATCGTCCCGCAGCGCCTGCGGCCAGCACGCATCTTCGAAAACCCGCGCGTCCGGCCGCAGTGCCAGGTTTCCGTTAATCAACGAGGTGCCGCCCAGCCCGCAGCCCACGAACACGTTCACATCCCGGTTTACATAGAAGTCGTAAAGCCCCGTGCGCGAACCCGTGTGCCCGCCCGGCAGTTCCGCCTGCATTTCCGCCAGCGCCTCGGCCTCCGTATCCGGGAACTCGCCGCTTTGAAACTCGCGGCCCCGCTCCAGCACGCAAACCTGCTGCCCCGCCCGCGCCAGCCGCGATGCCGCGATCGCTCCGCCGTAACCCGACCCGATCACCAGAACTGTATAGTGGCCCTTGATTTCACGGGCCGGAGACGATAAGCGCGGCATTTCTTTTCCCTGATCAGATGGTAGCAGAGGGCGCTCCGAAATCCCGCTTGGTCTTTATGCAGTGAACCCCAAAATTGAGACACGCCGAAAAGACGCACTTTGCAGCGAATGGAGGCACAATGGCGAAGATGGCAAAGTGGTGTCGGCACACGGTGGAGTTCAATCGGCAGGCCCTCGAACGGATGAATCCCGCGAGCTGAGGGTCCAGCGGAAGCTGCTCTATACCCGGCGGTACCAGTTCGAGGGCCGTCCCGAACCGCGGTATGCGAATTTGGCGACTACCGCGGAAGAGCTCTGCCCGACAAAACGCTGGAAAACGAATTTTTCAAACTTGCCTTGCTCAAAGTCAAGGAGCGGCGCCAGGCGAACGGCAAGACTGGCGCCTCGGCATCTACGGCATCATCCAGTCGTGGACGCCAGAGCAAGGCATGTTGACCGAACGGTAACTGCGGCTTTTCGGCGTGTCTCAATTTTGGGGTTCACTCCACTTATCCGCGTTCATCTGCGTTCATCTGCGGCCAAATATGTTTTTCCTGCGTTCCACGCCGCGCCCACCCGCTAATTTACGAATTCCTTATCTTTATAACGCAATTAGATCGTACGAATTCTTACTTTTTCCATTGACAATCGCTGCGCCCCATTCGATACTTCACGGATAGCACTAAAATTTAGCGGCACGTTGCGGTTTGAAACGGCGTGCGATCCCGAAATCCGGACTCAATCGGTCCTGGATTATGGGATCGCGTAGCTTTGACCAGGAGCGCCTTGTTTTTACATAAACTTAGCGACGTTTACCGTTTGGTTGTCAGATTGCTTACTTTGACGCTTTTCCGCAATAAAGTTCAAAGGGGGGATACATGCAGTTCCATCGAAAATTGGCTCTGGGCGTAGTAGCTTTAGCCCTGTTCTCGCTGCCCATGGCCTTCGCACAAACGATTACGACCGGCGACATCGTCGGCACGGTCAAAGATACTACCGGCGCCATTGTGCCCGGCGCCTCCGTAACTCTAAAGAGCGTCGACTTCGGCGACACGCGGTCCGTGGCCACCGATAACAACGGCTCCTTCCGCTTCACCTTCCTCAAGCCCGGCAACTACACTCTCGCGGCTACCGCCGCCGGCCTCAAAACCGATGTCCAGAAGTTGGCCGTCGAAGTCGGCCAGGTCAACACGGTGGACTTGGTCGCCAAGGTGCAGTCTACCCAGGAAGTCATCGAGGTTCTGGCTAGCGGCGCGCTCGTAGAAACCGAGAATGCCAACCTCAGCACCACTTACACCACCACCCAAATGCAAGAGATGCCCGCCGGCGGCGGCGACTTGACCACGGTCGCCTTCACCGCTCCCGGAATCGTGATGAGCACCGGCGGCGGCTACGGCAACTTCACTTCCCACGGCTTGCCCGGCGTTTCCAATCTCTTCACCATCAACGGCAACGACTACAACGACGCCTATTTGAACCTCAATAACTCCGGCGCCAGCAACAATCTCCTCGGCGTCAACGAAGTACAGGAAGCCGCCGTCGTACAAAACGCCTATAGCGTCCAGTATGGACGTGAAGCCGGCGCTCAGGTCAATTACATCACCAAGTCCGGTACCAACGGCTTCCATGGCGATCTGGTCTGGAACTGGAACGGCGACCGCCTCAACGCCAACGACTTCTTCTCCAATTCCGACGGTCTCGCCCGGCCCAAAGCCATTTCGAACCAATGGGCAGCCGATGTCGGCGGCCCCATTCGCAAGGACAAGACGTTCTTCTATGCGGATACCGAAGGATTGTATTACACGCTGCCCTCCGCGGGCATCGTCACCATTCCCACCCCCCAGCTTCAGTCCTACATTCTCGGTAACGTGCCCGCCGGCTCGCTGCCCCTCTACCAGAACGCCTTCAAGATCTGGAACAGCGCTCCGGGCGTTTCCGGCGCCGTGCCCATCTCGAACGGCAGCGGCTTGTTGCAGGATGCCAACGGTAACCTCGGATGCGGCGTCACCGGTTTTGCGGGCACTCCCGCTCCGGGCGGCGGGACATTCGGCACCACGGTCCCTTGCGGCGAGTCCTGGGCGCACAGCGGTTCCAACACCAACAAAGAACACCTCTACACTTTCCGCGTGGATCAGTCCATCACCGATAAGCAGAAGGTCTACTTCCGCGTGAAGCACGACGACGGGTTCCAGCCTACCTCCACGAACCTCGTCAGCACCACCTTCAACGAACAGAGTATCCAGCCGGAATGGGATGGCGCGGTTAACTACACTTACGTCATCACCCCCAGGGTGGTCAACAGCTTCATCGGATCGGTGCTGTGGTATAGCGCTTATTTCGGTCCGGCGAATGTCGCCGCCTCCCAGTCCTTGTTCCCCTATCAACTCGACATCGGGGATGGCGGCGCCAATGGCGGCGGCTTCTATCAGATGGGATCTTCCTGGAACTCCTTCCCCCAAGGCCGCGACGTGGGCCAGGGCCAGTTGATCGACGATCTCTCCATTACCCGCGGCAACCACACCATCAAGATCGGTGAAAACTTCCGTCGCAACCGCGTCAGCGATTTCGGTCTCCTGGCCGGCACCACGGGCCAGTATTCCTTCGGCTCTCTGACCGATTTCGCCAACGGCGTGACCGATGCGAATTTCGGCAGCGCCTACTTGCAGACCTTTACCAGCATCACCACCGCCCATATCCGCCTCTATAACATCGGCGTCTATGCCCAGGATGAGTGGAACGCCGGCAAGAATCTCAAGGTCACCTTCGGCCTGCGCCTCGACCGCACCGGCAACCCGCTCTGCACCGACAAGTGCTTCTCCAGTCTCACCGCCCCCTTTACTTCCTCCAGCTTCCAGCAGGGCGCCGACATCCCGTACAATCAGTCCATCAACACGGGCTTGAGCAACGCTTACTACTCCGTCGATTCCGTAGTTCCACAACCCCGCGTTGGCGTAGTCTGGAGCCCCCGCGGCGGCAGCTCCACCGTCGTCCGCGCCGGCTTCGGCCTCTTCGCCGATTTGGCCCCCGCTTTCCTGGTGTCCAACCTCTTCCACAACGCTCCCTATCCGTATGGCGCTTATGTCAACGGTGGCCAGGAAGTGGGCTCCGCCAGCGACCCGTCTAGCGCGGCAACCCAGGCGCAGAACGAATTCAACGCCTTCAAGACCGGCTTCTTCGGTGGCCAGACCCTGGCTCAATTGGAAGCCGCGGTGCCCGGATTCGGCCCCTTCGGCTACTCCTCCATCGATCAGCACTTCAGCACTCCGCGGTATGCCGAGTGGAGTTTCGAAATCGAGCAGCCCATCGGCAACAAAAATGTTTTCGTGGCTACCTACTCGGGAAATCACGGATACAACCTCCTGGCGCAAAATGGTTTCGCCAACGCCGCCGCTCTCGGCGGTCCTTTCGCCGGCCTGCCGTCCACCCAGCCTGATCCCCGCTTCCTCTCGGTCACCGAGCTCACTAACCAGGGCATATCCAATTACGACGGCGTCACCTTCCAGTTCCGCCGCGCCTTCTCGCACGGCTTCCAGGGCCAGATCAGTTACACCTGGAGTCACGCCTTGGACGACGTGTCCAACGGTGGCTCCGGTCTGCAGATCGGCTACAATACCGAGCTCTTCAACACTCTCGCCAATCCCAATATCAAGGCCAATTATGGCAACGCCGATTACGACGTGCGCCACAACGTGACCGGCGATTTCGTTTACGACACGCCCTGGAAGTTCAGCAGCCGCGCCCTCAATTACCTGTTGGGCGAGTGGTCCGTATCGAGCAAGCTCTACGTCCGTACCGGATCGCCCGAGAGCATCGTCGATACCCTGTTGCCGAATCTCTTTGAGGGTACTTTGAACGTCGGATCGAGCTACGGCGGAGCCCTTCTCGCTACGGCCGCCACCGCCATCCCGCATTCCTGCGGCAATGCCGCTGTGAACGGCGCTACGCCCTGCCTGTCCCAGTCCATGTTCTCCGGTTACGGAGGCAACGAAACGGGCTTCGGCAACATCGGCCGCAACACCCTGTTTGGTCCAGGCTACTTCAATATCGATTCCAGCCTGTACAAGAATATCTCCATCACTGAGCGCCTCCGCCTCACCGTCGGCGCCAGCGCTTACAACCTGCTCAATCATGCGCACTTCGCCAACGCCTACACCAACGTCGCTTCCGGCGCCGTCGGTGGGATCTACGGCACGGTAGAAGAGCCCACCAGCGCCTACGGCGCCTTCCAGGGCTCGGTCGTTACCGGCCGCGTCATGGTGCTCACCGCCAAAGTGCGCTTCTAAAGCTGTACCGCATCTCCGCGTCATCCAAAACGCCGGGCTCCGTGCCCGGCGTTTTTTTTCGTGGCGCACGCTTCAGCGTGCCGGCGGGACTTTTAAGTCCCGCTGCTTTGAGGCGTGCTTTGAGGTAAGCATTGCGCCACCAATTCGATAAACGATACATTGATGAGTCACCACCGGCGACAGCAAAAATGGCCGCTCCCATCCACCCACTGCGCTTCGCCTGCCAGCCAGGCTGCACCGCCTGCTGCCAACGCAAGGGCTTCGTCTATCTCACCGGAGCCGATGTCGCGCGCGCCGCCCAATTCCTCCATATGACCGTCGCCGCATTCGAAAAGCAGTACATCTACCGCACCAAAAACCTGCGCCGCCTCCGCATCCCCCGTGGTGGCCTCTGCCGCTTCCTCCAGCCGGACGGATGCTCCATCCATCCCGCCAAGCCTACCCAGTGCCGCATCTTTCCCTTCTGGCCCGAGCTCACCAAGACCACGCGCGCCTGGCGCCGCACGGCCGCCTGGTGTCCGGGCATCGGCCAGGGCCCCCTCGTCCAGATCGAATCCGTGCGCGCCCAGGCCCAGGAGATGCGCGCCGCCTACCCGTCTATGTATGGGCTGCGGCCCGTGGCGCACGCTTTAGCGTGCCGGCGGGACTTTTAAGTCCCGCTTTTCTCCTCACGGAAAACCAAGCAATTTCGAGAAGGAGATCTGCCCACTAACGTGAGCGGAAACCTCGATTTCATCGGCATACTGGGCAGAAAACAAACAGCGCCGGTTAAGGGAATTCTGTGGTGCAATACTAGCGGGGCGCGCTTTGAACCCGGCATGACGTGGGAACATCATGCGCATGACGGACGGAAGGCGTCAAACTAAGAGCGCGAACCAAGACAAACTAGAACACCACTGGAGATCGCATTGGCAAAGAATTTCAAAGAACTGTCCGAGAGGGAAATCCTGGCGCTGGCCGTTTCGCTCGAGGAGGAAGACGGCCATATCTACGGCGACTTCGTCGACGGTCTGCGCGAAACCTATCCCGCCACCGCCAAAATGTTCGAGGAGATGCAGGCCGAGGAAAATGGACATCGCCGTTCCCTGATCGACCTCTACCAACAGCGCTTCGGCGATCACATCCCGCTCATCCGCCGCCAGGATGTGAAAGGCTTCATCACCCGCAAACCTGTCTGGCTCGTGCGCCCCCTCGGCATCAACGTCGTGCGCAAGCAGGCCGAGATCATGGAACTGGAAACCCGCCAGTTTTATGAGAAAGCTCAGGAGCGCGTCACCGACGCTTCCACTCGCAAACTGTTGGGCGACCTCGCCGAGATCGAGCGCCAGCACCAGGCCGCCGCCGAATCGCTCGAACAAGGCCTCTCCACCAACGTGCGCGAGCAGGAGGAAGCCGCCAGCCGCCGTTTATTCGTCCTGCAGATCGTCCAACCGGGCCTGGCCGGCCTGATGGATGGCTCCGTCTCCACCCTCGCCCCCCTCTTCGCCGCCGCCTTCGCCACCCACACCAGCCACGACGCTTTTCTGGTGGGCTTGGCCGCCTCCGTCGGCGCCGGCATTTCCATGGGCTTCGCCGAAGCCCTTTCCGACGATGGATCGCTCACCGGCCGCGGCCATCCCTGGGTGCGCGGCCTCGTTTGCGGGCTCATGACCACCGCCGGCGGCATTGGCCATACCATGCCCTTCATGATTCCCAACTTTCACATCGCCTTCATGGCCGCCGTATTGGTAGTAGCCGTGGAACTGGCCTCCATCAGCTACATCCGGCATCGCTACATGGATAGCCCGCTGCTCGCGGCCACTCTGCAAGTTGTCCTGGGAGGTGTGCTGGTATTCCTGGCCGGAATCCTGATCGGCAGTTCCTAATTCTCGATCTCCAGTTGGTCGCCCACTACCGTGCCGCTGGCCGCTACCGCGCCCGCCGGCAGTTCTAAGATCGAGTGCGCGCTCAGGCACGCCGATACCCTCCACGGGACCATCCGATGCCGCACCTTGCGCACCTTTCTGTCTCGATCCAGGTAAACCAGGTCGATGGCAAACTTCATGAAGAAGCTGTGGACCGACTCGCAGGGCACAATCCACAGTCCCTGCCCGGCGTCCAGCCGTTCATGCTTCAACAAGCCCGTCCTGCGCTTCTCGCTGGTGTCGGCGACTTCGGCCGCATCCGCCAAAACAGTATTACGGGTTCGGTTCCGGACAAAAACACGCTTGCCTGACCTTTCTTCCATGACCCCATCTTAACCGCGTGCCCGTGGCGCACGCTTTAGCGTGCCGGCGGGACTCTTAAGTCCCGCAACCCACTCGCGATCACGTACCCAGCCCAATAAATCTCTCCCTTCTTTTCAATCACTTGCACAAATCGAACCCGTCATCCCCAAAACCAACCAACTAGCCTGAAAGCGA
>Ga0187871_10004280_pt1 | contig 10759 bp, 6 predicted proteins | sample June2016WEW_16_1_FD_132988 | JGI IMG/M metagenome (GOLD analysis project Ga0187871, IMG submission 132988) | Peatland microbial communities from SPRUCE experiment site at the Marcell Experimental Forest, Minnesota, USA - June2016WEW_16_10 | ecosystem: Environmental > Terrestrial > Soil >...
GCCATTCACGCCGTCCCACCAGATGTTGTCGCCCGCACTCGCGTTATCGCTCCACGGCTTGTCTTCGAGGAATTCCTGGCCCATGAAGATCATGGGGATGCCCGGAGCGGTCAGCACCAGCCCAGTTGCGACGCGACTGCGGCTGCGGGCGTACCAGGAGCGGTGATTGCTGGGATCGGCCAGCGCGGGAACTCTTGGCTGCCAGGCGTGGCCGACCCACAGGATGTCGTGGTCCTCGATGTATTGCACGCACTGCCAGCGTTCTGACGTTGGAGTGAATTGCAGAGCGGAAGCGATTGAGTCCATGCTCACGAGTGCCGACGCACCACCGGAGCTTTGCCCAATCGCGCCACGGACAGCGTCTCGCAATTGATCATTCCAGGTGGCGTCGAATCCCGCGCCGCCGCTGGTGGTTGGATTCAAGACCGCACCATCGACCGGCCAATACTCTGCGATCAATGGGCCGCCGGGCTGCAGGAAATGCAGCGTGTCGGTCATGTTCTGGCAGGTGGGCCAGCCGCCGTGACTGTCCATGTCGCTCACTTGATCGAAGCGAAAACCGTCGACGCGGTATTCCTGGTAGAACAACGTGGCGTTGTCGATTAGAAATTGTTTTACGTCGTTGTTCCAATAGGCGAATGCCTGGCCGGCCGAAACTGCCTGATCCGTGAAGTAGAGGCTGTCGTTTTGGTTTATGGGATTTCCCTCCGGCATTCGATCCATGAACCAGAGACTGTTGTCGTCAAAACCGCCGCCCGCGTGGCCGTACACCACGTCGAACAGAACCGCGATGCCGTAGACGTGGCAGAGATCGACCAATACGCGCAGTTGGTTGGCGGAGCCATCCAGCACGGCGCTGGATGGATATGCAGGCTGGCCTCGCTGGGCCAGAAGAGCGTTCACCGCAGAGAAAGATTGCGCCAGACTGGAACCTTCACCGGAACTATCGGCACCAGAACTATAATCGTCGCCATATTCCTGTTCGGGGCTGTAGAGATCGGTGCCGTTGTAGCCGAGGCTGGGATAATTCGCGGCTTCGGTTACGGGCAGCGGCTCAATCGCATTGGTGCCGAGTGCTGCTAGATAGGGGAGCTTACTCACGACATCCAGAAAATGGCCATTCGGATTTCCGGTCGCGATTGAGAATGTTCCGACGTGGAGCTGGTAAACCACCAGGTCATTGAAGGCGGGCGTTTGGAAACCGGTGTTGTGCCAGGGGAATAGCGAGGGATCGCGCAGCACACAATTGCTTTGCGGGAACGGCGGCGTAAACGTAAGTTCGCGGGCCCGGGGATCGCGCTTGTAGCCCTGGCTGCCCGTGCCGTTTACGTAGAAAAGATATTGGTCTCCCTCTTGCAAGCCGGGAACGAAGACGGCCCAGTGGCCGCCTCCAATTTGCGCGAGCGGGACGCCTCCGCTCTGCGGCCAGGAATTGAAATCTCCGCAGAGGTAGACCGCGTTCGCGCGTGGCGCCCATACGCGGAAGGTAGCGCCGCCGGAGACCAGCGAGCCTCCCATCGGAACTTGTGCCAGGACTGGTGTGTTCGACATTTCCAACTCCTGTACGGATTACTTCACTGCGTTGAGGCCCGGTTCGAGCCAGGAGACCAGAAAGTCGGTGATCCCAGGAAACTGGGCGGCGAGCAATCCGATGAAGGGCACTCCAATGGACGTGGCCAGCTTGACCCAGAACTCCGGGCCCAGCGCTCCGGGTTCGGTGTTGGTGATGTGACTGACGGTTGCGTCGCGGGAAAGTCCGGCATACACCACAGCCACTATCGATCCAACGACCAACAATAAGAACAGCAACGACAGCACAATGGCGGGGCGCGGAGTGTAGGGGTAGAACGCGAGGGAGAATGCGATCGCAGCAAAGAGGCCAAGTATGGAGAGCACCATGGTTCTCATGCGACCGAGAATGTTGACCAGATAGCTGACATAGGAAAGGCATACGAACTCCTCGGCGCGCTGCGTCACTTCGTCGTCGGACGGCCGCAAGACTTCGTCGCACCCTGGCTTCTCTCCATTTTCTGCCAAGTCGAGGCTTTTCTTCTCCTCGAGCCATCTTGGCAAGATCAGCTCCTGAAAGATATGCTCGACACACAGGCGGAACTCTTTTCGCATGTGGCGGGCGTGCTCGTCATTGATCATGGCGAGGTCGGCTCCCTGCGCCGGATTCCCTTCGGATTCTTTTCTCTTCTTCTTCGATGCCTTCTTCTTTAATGTTTTGTGGTCGGGCCCGCGCGCGAGATTTTCGTCAGATTCTTCATTCTCCTTGCCCGAGAGAACCTCGATAAACTCTTTCCCCTTGTTCAATGCCCTGTCGAGTTCCTTGCTTATCCAGTCATGCCCCGGGCCTCGCGCCTTTAGCGGTAATGATTGCAGGACATTGCGAAGGTGATGCAGCGCCTCCAGCTGATGAGAGAAAATTGTGTATCGGGATCGCGAAGACGTTCCGCTCATGCTCCACAGAGAACTCATCGAGAGGCCTCGCAGCGCAAAAAACGTGCGTCGCAAGGGCGTGCGGTTCAAGGCCAGAAGCAAGCGCTTAAGTGCCAGCCAGGTGCTGAGCAACTGACCGGATTCCATTACGACGAGATACAGAGCGATGGCGCAACTTACCTGCAAGGTTCGATCGAACGAAATGTTTTCCAGGCTGTGCAGCATCAAGTCGAGGCCATCCGCCGAAGAACGGTGGAGCACCCAATACTGCAGCAACAGGAGAACTGCCGGGAAGACATAAAAGATAACCTTCTGCTTGCTGGGACTGGGCAGAGGCATGGCAAAGCCTTCAATGTTGTCGGCCATTTCATCGCTGATCCGGGAAAGGGCTAGAGGAAGTTTCTTCCGCCGGAGGAGCAAAGGCCGTCCTTGCCCGAGTAGCGCCAGACCCGAAAGAGTAAACCAGAACGACCAATAGAAACCCGCCAGCATTATCAGCAGGGACACCATGGGCGACACTCCACTGGTTAAGTGAACGGCTCGATAAGCGGTGGGGACAGCGTCGGGGTCGGAACCGTTGAAGGTGCTCCACCCCGTCCACAGCGCGACGGCGAAAAGCAACACCGGAAACGCGATCCAGGCGATGTGAGGACGAGTGCGCCGCAGAATTGCACAGGGCTTGCCGGAAAATCGCCAATGTATGTCGACCACCGTCCCCATGCTTCCGAACAATGCGACAAAAGCCAGACCCCAGATCCACCACGAATCCTTAGCGTGAAGATAAGGATTGATAAGGAACGAGCACAGAAACATGAGAACGAGCGCCGTGACAATAACGCCCCAACCGAGAGCAATGAGCGTGATCTGACGAATTCCTGGAGAGGGCGTGAACTGAATGAGCATGCTTAGATTCTGGTACCTCCACCCACGACGGCAGGCGAAGGAATGCAAGAGGATGGCCAGGACGGCCAGTTCGCAACACAGCTTCCAGGACGCCGACAAAGAAAGGAGCCCACGGAGACGAACTGGATGTGCGGTGGCGTCGCTTGGAACCTGCACCAACGCCAGATTCGACTTGAGAATTGGTGCTGGCGAGTCCGGATATGGGTTATAGGGCTCCTTCAAAACCGCCAGGGGCCAGTATCCGTCGCGTCCTACGACCGACAGCCAGGTCGAAGGGGTAATCACACCGGCTGGATGCGGATCGACCCAGACGGGTGGCGCATAATCCGTGACGCCGGCGGCGGAAGGATTATTACTTCTATCGTAAGGATAAGGATGAAGGTAGGGTGGCGATTCGTTATGGGTTATGTCCGGATCGCCGATGAGAAACCGGGTGGCCAGGTACGAGCCCTCCATGGAGTTGCTGCCGAAGACGCGGTGGGCGTGACGCCTGGAATTCTCCGTGACTGCGGTCCAGTCCTGGCCACGAGGTAAGAGCGGAAAAGCCGTCAGGGCTACCACTCCGCGAAATTCAGTGGAGTCGATTTCGCGGCCGAAGAGCATATCCGATCCCATGGTCACGATGACCGCATCCGGATAGGCGCGATGCAGGAAGCGGGTTAAGAAAAGATGGTCGAGACTGCTGGTACTGCGCAGAATTACGAAGCGGATGCCATGCGTCCGGAGAGAATCAACGATTCCATACATCTGGGCTTCCTGCGCCAGCGCCGAATTTGCGCCGCTGAAAGTTGCGACGGTATCTGTGTCCTGGTGGGTGGATCGCGAGGCTTGCGGCTGCAGCACAACATGCGACGCACTCGAACTGTCGGTTGCAGCGAAGATCGATTGCTCTTCGTAAGCGGAGCGCAGGGCAGAAATATCCCGCGGATAATAGAGGTGTAGAGGGCGGTTCCTGGGGCCGTAGATTGGCTCACAAGTGGGTCGGGAAGGGTCACTGAGCTGAGCACGATCGTCGGAAGCAGGATGATTATCGGGAAGTCCGCCATAAGCGGTCTCGTCTTCGGAAAGAATCGCGACTTCGGAGAGGTGATGGCCACGTTTGGTCAGATATTGGAAATAACGGTCGATGTGGATGGCGTCGTTCTCTTCGAAATCCGCAGTCCGCACCGGCAAGGGGCTCGATTTAATAAGTTCCAAATTCATCCATGCGTAGGCGGAGCAGCCCCGCATGGTTCCCGTGTAGAGAAGAACGCTCTTGAAGGAATTCTTGGGACTTTGCTTGCCAACATCGATTACCGCGCGAACCATGGAGGGGACGGACCCGGAGAAAGTGGGGCCCAAAACGCGTAGCCCTTTCTCTGTCGAAGTGAGGCTGATGTGTCGATCGATCCACGAGAGGGCGTTGTTCCATTGAGTTCGATCAATTCCCGTCGTGGGTTTCTCCGCTACAAGAAACAAGAAGAGGCCCTGGGTGTAAGTAGCATCGTATAGCTGCCTGTCAGGTTGCTGGATGCTCTTGCGGAAAAGAATGAGGCCAGGACAGTTTTCACGCTGGATGGTTTCCTTCTCCTCCTTACTCTCGTCGTCCCGACCGGAATATTCCGCGGCGCGCTGTTTCCAGGGAAGCCAGGATGAGTCGTAGGTGTATCTTTCGTCCTGTGCGGCTTGTTGGGTGGCTTCAATCGTTCGGTCGAACAGCAGATTCAGATGTGTGTGCAAGGGGTCGGGCACGGTCGCGACCATGAATCGTATGTCTGCGGGCAGCCTTCCAGATCCGGAATCTGGCATGGCTTGTCCTAGAACGCCGTGGAGGTACTGATCCACGAGAGTCGTAATCTTTCCCTGAGAAGCATCGGCGGACTCGGAGCAATTCGTGCTCGCGACGTCAAGACTGTCTGACACATGTTGCAGGAGACTGCCTGCGCTGCCCGTTTTGGCCGGGGAGGGTGCAGCCGCGAAGCGCGCTCCCGCCAGCAGCACCGCGAATAACGCGAAGACTCCCATACCACGTTTCATGGATGTCCTCTTTACGTAGTAAAAATGATGGCGACGGCGGGGTGCGGTTTTGGGCATCACGCCGACGCTCGACTTAATTCGGACAAAAGGCAGCCCGCAGCAGGAGGAGACGGTGTTTTAAGACCAGTCTTCGTTGCCGATTGCGCGAACCGTAACAGCCAGGAGGGAAGGCAGCAATTGTTATCCCGCCAGCCGCCGATGTCAACGGGTTTTTATCGCGCGTTACGATTTCCGAACAAGCTGAACTGCAGACTGGCAGCGAGAAATACCAAGAGCGTTTCAATATGAAGCAAGTCGGGAATGTAAGCACATGGCTTTGAAATTGGGAGAAATCTTTCGCGCTATAATAGAAGGTACATTGATCGTGAGATCATGCCTCTTACCTCGAAGAAGCCGTCCCTCCCTTCGAACGACAAGCGCTGGCGAATTGTAGCGGGAACGATGAGGCGGCACGGGTTCGCCCGTGAGGCGCTTATCGAGACGCTGCACACCGTTCAGGAATATTTCGGATACCTTGACCAGCCATCCTTGAAGTTCGTCGCTGCGTCGCTGCGCGTACCGTTGAGTCAGGCATACGGAGTCGCGACGTTCTACCACTTCTTTACATTGAAGCCGCCGGGCAGGCATACGTGCCTGGTGTGTTTGGGCACGGCTTGTTACATCAAGGGAGCTGGCCAACTGCTAGCGGCGGCGGAAGCGTCGCTCAACGTTAAGGCGGGGGAAACCACGCTGGACGGGAATGTTTCTCTGGTGACGGCGCGTTGCATCGGGTCCTGCAGCATGGCACCGGCTTTTATTTTTGATGGAGAAGCCGCGGGTAATGTCAACGAAACCGTGCTTCGCGGCAAGCTCGCGGGATGGAAAGTCTGAAGACTGATGACGATCGAGGAACTTGAACAGATTGCAGACGAAGGGCGAGCGGCAAAGGAAAAATCTCCGCGCGCGTTGAATGTTTGCGTCGCCGCGGGCTGCTTGTCTCTGCACAGCGATGCGATCAAGTCGGCACTGGAGAAGGAAGTGCAGCGCACCGGGGCGAATTGCCGCGTAGCTGGAACGGGCTGCATGGGGCTTTGCTCGCTGGGACCGCTGGTAAGCAGCGAGCCGGATGGGCACCTGCTAAAGAACGTGGCGGAATCAGATGCGGCGGAGATCGTGGCGAAACTGGATAGCGCCATGCCCGAGCGTCTGCTGTGCTCTCGCGAGCAACCTTTCTTCCAACGGCAAACCGCCATCGTGCTGGAAAACTCGGGCCGAATTGATCCGGAAAAGATTGAAGAGTACATCGCCGCGGATGGCTACCAGGCCCTGGTCCGCGCGCTGACAGAGATGGCGCCGGCGCAGATTGTGCAGGAGGTTTCAAAGAGCGGGCTGCGCGGGCGAGGTGGGGCGGGCTATCCCACGGGATTGAAGTGGGGCACGGTGGCCAAGACGATTGGGACAAGGAAGTATGTTATCTGCAATGCGGACGAAGGCGACCCCGGCGCGTTCATGGATCGCAGCGTGCTTGAAAGCGATCCGCACCGGGTGCTGGAGGGAATGATCGTCGCGGGCTATGCGGTGGGAGCGAGTCAAGGCTACATCTATGTGCGCGCGGAATATCCACTGGCCATCAAGCGGCTGCAGGCTGCCATTCGCGACGCGCGAAGACTGGGTTTCCTGGGCAGCCAGATCTGCAATGCGAAGTTCAGCTTCGACATTGAGATCCGCATTGGAGGCGGCGCATTCGTCTGCGGGGAAGAAACCGCGCTGATCGCTTCCATCGAAGGGCGGCGGGGCACGCCGCGGCCTCGGCCTCCATTTCCGGCGCAGTCCGGCTTGTGGGAACTGCCCACGCTGATCAACAACGTGGAGTCGTTCGCCAACATTCCAGCTATCCTGCGGCGGGGTGGCGAATGGTATGCGTCTCTGGGCACGAAGAAAAGCAAAGGCACGAAAGTATTTGCGCTGTGCGGGAAAGTGCGGAATGTGGGTTTGATTGAAGTGCCCATGGGAACTACACTGCGCCAGATTATTTTCGAGATCGGCGGCGGCGTACCGGAGGGGCATAGGTTCAAAGCCGTTCAAACTGGCGGGCCGTCGGGCGGCTGCATCCCGGAACAATTTCTCGATCTTCCGGTGGACTACGAATCGTTGAAAGAGGTCGGTTCGATCATGGGTTCGGGCGGCATGATCGTGATGGATGACAGCGCCTGCATGGTGAACGTGGCGCGCTATTTCATGGAGTTCTGCATGTCCGAATCGTGCGGCAAGTGCATTCCCTGCCGCGCGGGGACCGCGCAGATGTTCGAACTGTTGACGCGCATGACCAGTGGAATCGCAACACCACAAGACCTGGAACTGCTGGAAGATCTGTGCGACATGGTCAGCAGCACCAGTCTTTGCGGGCTGGGGCAGAGTGCGCCGAATCCGGTGCTCAGCACGCTGCGTTACTTCCGCGAGGAATACACCGAACACATCGTGAACAAGCATTGCCCCGCGGGCGTGTGTGATTGCAACAAGCTGGCGGAGGTCTCCGCATGAATCCCGCGCCCGCTGTCAAGACCCTGGAAATCGATGGCACGAACATCAGCGCCAGCGCGAATCAAACGATTCTCGATGCCGCGCGCGAAAACGGGATTTCGATTCCCACGTTATGCCACCTCGACGGACTGACGGAAGTCGGAGCCTGCCGGATGTGCCTGGTGGAAATGAAAGGTTCGACGCGGCTGCAACCTGCTTGCGTGACCCTGGTGGAAGAAGGCATGGAAGTTACCACGCAGTCGCCACGCTTGCAGAAGTACCGGCGTATGGTGCTGGAACTTTTGTTTGCCGAACGCAATCACGTTTGCTCCGTGTGCGTGGCCAACAACATGTGCGAACTGCAGGATCTGGCAAAAGAGCTTGGCGTGACTCATGTGCGTTTTCCCTATCGCTCTCCAGCGCTGCCTGTCGATGTCTCGCACGAACGCTTTGCTCTGGATCACAATCGCTGCATCCTGTGCACGCGCTGCGTGCGTGTGTGCAACGAAATTGAGGGCGCGCACACCTGGGATCTCATGGGCCGGGGCGTCAATTCCCTGCTCATCAGCGATCTGCGGCAGCCCTGGGGTGAGTCTGATACGTGTACGAGTTGTGGAAAATGTGTTCAGGTGTGCCCCACGGGCGCGTTGTTTGAGAAGAGCAAGGTCGGCGGCAAAGTGCGCAAGAATCCGGATTTTCTCTCTTACTTAACCGACATGCGGGAAGGTTCGAGATGAGCAGGCCTACGCTCGCAACCGTGTGGCTTGATGGCTGCTCCGGCTGCCACATGTCGATCCTCGATATGGACGAACGACTGGTGGAGTTGAGCGAGCAGTTCGAGTTGGTGTACTCGCCGCTGGTGGATTACAAAGAGTTTCCCGCGCAGGTGGACATCGCGTTGATCGAAGGCTCGGTCAGCAGTGATGAGGACGAACACAAAATAAGGCTCGTGCGGGCGCACACGCGCGTTCTGGTTTCGCTGGGCGATTGCGCGGTAACGGGAAACGTACCCGCAATGCGCAATCCCATCCCCGTGCCGGAGTTGCTGGACTGCGTTTACAAAGGAAATGGTTTGCTGCAGGAGCAGGTGCCGGCTGACCGCCTGCCCTCTTTGTTACCGCGCGTGCGGCCGGTACACGAAGTGGTGAACGTGGATGTATTCGTCCCAGGCTGTCCACCTTCAGCCGATACGATCTTCACGGTGATCAGCGAGTTGCTTGCCGGCCGCGTTCCGGACGTGGCGGCCTTGTCTCGCTTTGGGGCTTAGCTGAGGACGGGTTGAGCCAGGCTCGAGAAGAACAGGAATATGTCCAAGACGATCACGATCGATCCGGTTACACGCATCGAAGGCCACGCCAAGATAACGCTCCAACTCGACGACGAGGGCGAGGTCGCCGAGGCGTATTTCCACGTCACTCAATTCCGCGGATTCGAAAGGATTTGTGTTGGGCGCCCGTTCTACGAGATGCCGTACCTCATGGAGAGGATTTGCGGAATTTGTCCGGTGAGCCATCTTTTGGCTTCGGCGAAGGCGTGCGATGCCCTGCTTGCGATGAAAGTTCCTCCGTCGGCGGGGAAACTGCGGCGCATGTTGAATCTGGCACAGCTTATCCAGTCGCACGCGCTGAGTTTTTTCTATCTCTCGTCGCCGGACTTTCTGATCGGAATGGATGCCGACCCCAAAGAGCGCAATCTGTTCGGTGTGATGCGCAAGCACCCCGAACTCGGGCGAGGAGGAATCCGCCTGCGGCAATTCGGACAGCAGGTGATTGAAACGCTGGCTGGCAAGCGCATTCATCCCGGCTGGGTGGTTCCGGGCGGAGTGAACGAGTCACTCAGTATAGATAAGCGCGACAAGCTGTTGGCGCAGATACCGGAAGTGATTGCAATCGCACAGAAGGCTCTGGCGTGGTTCAAAATTGAATTCGAGAACTTCCGCGAAGAGATCCGCACGTTTGCGAATTTCCCCAGCCTGTTCATGGGACTGGTTACTCCGGATGAGCGTGCGGGCTACTACGAGGGCAAACTGCGGTTTACCGACTCCCACGGAAACATCGTGGCCGACAGACTCGAGCCGGCGAATTATGCAGAGTATCTCGGCGAAGCTGTAGAGCCGTTTACGTTCATGAAGTTTCCCTATTACAAACCACTGGGCTACCCAGACGGTATCTACCGCGTGGGTCCGCTGGCAAGACTGAATCTGGTGGAAAACTGCGGCACACCGCTGGCGCAGCAAGAATGGGTGGAATTCCGCGCGCTGGAACGCGGGGCGGTGTTGAGTTCGTTTCATTATCACTACGCGCGCCTGATCGAGATACTTTTCGCGCTTGAGCACATGGAGCAATACCTGCTCGATCCGATCATTACAAAGAGCCACGCCCGCTATTCCGCATCGCTGAATAATCTGGAGGGGATCGGTTGTTGCGAAGCGCCCCGCGGCACGCTCATTCATCACTATCGTGTGGACGAGCAGGGGCTCATCACCTGGGCCAACCTGGTGATTGCCACGGGGCATAATAATCTGGCAATGAATCGCGGCATTCTGCAGGTGGCGCGCCATTTCGTGCGCAGCGAAAAACTCACCGAAGGCATGTTGAACCGCGTGGAAGCGGTGATTCGCGCATTTGACCCCTGCCTGAGCTGCTCCACGCATGCTTATGGTCAGATGCCGTTGCAAATCCGGCTGCTTTCTGCCGACGGCAAAGTGCTGGACGAAATTTGCCGGGAATCATTTTCCCCTGAAGCATGAGTAAAGCACTGGTGCTGGCATGCGGAAATTCACTGCGTGGCGACGATGGCGTGGCGCTCGAGGTGGTGAATTACCTGCGAAAGGATTACTGCGATCCAGCGGCGGAATTTCGTTGCCAGCAGCAGTGGACGCCCGAACTTGCGGAGCCGA
>Ga0187871_10004285_pt1 | contig 10753 bp, 9 predicted proteins | sample June2016WEW_16_1_FD_132988 | JGI IMG/M metagenome (GOLD analysis project Ga0187871, IMG submission 132988) | Peatland microbial communities from SPRUCE experiment site at the Marcell Experimental Forest, Minnesota, USA - June2016WEW_16_10 | ecosystem: Environmental > Terrestrial > Soil >...
AGGACTAGATTTGTCCAGTTAATTCTTGGACACTACATTAGCAAGTACGCCCCGCGGATAACCGCGGACACCCGGCTGGAAGATGTGCCGGACGGGAGCCTGGTCGCGGCCTTGACGTTCGTTGCGGCCCCGCCGCGATTCACGAAGGTCTACCGAATGGTCGCGGACCACACCAAGCGGATGCTGCGATTCGCGGGCGAGGCCCTGCCGTTCGAGATGGACAAGGGCTGGGTGAACTTCCGGCGCTGAGTCGTCCGCCTCAGCCCCAGTCAGGCGCGCGCCGCCTGAAGAACCATGAACCCGCCAGGTTCTGGTAACGCGGGGCTACCCTCACGGCCGCAGGACCCCTGCCGATTGCCTCACCCTCCTACGGCACAATCACCGCGGCGCCGTCCACGGAATCGCTCTTGATGGCGGCCAGCGCCTCATTGGCGCGCTCGAGCGGGAACGTCGTCACGCGGGGCTCGATCCCGATTTTGCCGGCGAGATCGAGGAAATCCCGGGCGTCGGCACGGGTCATGTTGGCGACGCTGCGAATCTGGCGCTCGCCCCAGAGCAGCCGATCGTAATCGAACGGCGGGATGCGGTCGAGATGGATGGCGTTGATGGCCACCACGCCGCCTTTGCGAAGACTGGAAAGGGCCGCGATTACCACGTCGCCACTGGGAGCGAAGGTCACCGCGCGATCCAGTTCCACCGGCGGCTTTTCCTGTTCGCTGCCCACCCAGGTGGCGCCCAGAGAAACGGCCAGCCGCCGGTGCGACTCGCCTCGCGAGGAGACGTAGACCTGGCACTTCCACGCCTGCAGCACCGCGATGGTGAGCGATGCCGAGGAACCGAAGCCGAAAAGTCCGACGTTGTCGCCCGGTTCCACCCCCGCGATACGAAGGCTGCGAAAGCCGATGATGCCGGCGCACAGCAGGGGCGCCGCGTGCAGATCGTCGAGACTGGCCGGCAGGGGGAAAACGAAATCGGCGCGCGCGGCCGCATATTCCGCATAGCCGCCGTCCACCGTGTAGCCGGTGAAGGTGGGCGAATCGCACAGGTTTTCGAGATGGCGGCGGCAATAGGGGCAACTCCCGTCGACGCCGCCGACCCAGGAAACGCCCACCCGGGCGCCCACCGGCAGATCCGCCGTGGCGCCTTCGACAATGTCGCCGACAATCTGGTGTCCCGGAATGAGGGGAGCTCGCAGCGGCGCCAATTCGCCTTCGACGATGTGGAGGTCCGTCCGGCAGACGCCACAAGCACGCACGCGCAGCAGAACCTGGCCGGGCATCGCCGCGGGACGCGCCACGTTCGCAATTTCCAAAGGGTTGCTCCGGATGTCCGCCGGAGTTCGCAGGATAGCGGCCTTCATAGTATTATGATGCCGCTTCGCCCGATCCGGTGCCGGCCGGCGCCGATTATCAATATTCACCACAGAGACGCAGAAACACAGAGGAAAACAAAGTCAAAACCGGAGGGCACAGAGGTGGCAGAGGCCACAGAGGCGCGGTCCTCGGGAGTATCAGCGTCTCAACGGGCTCGGTTCGCGAAGATTCGGACCGTGGTACATGCCCGGCCGCTAGTGCATTGCCGCCACGGGTGCAAACGGGCTGATCAGATTGCCGTCATCGGCGAATTCGAAATCGATAGTGGCTTCAATCTCCAGATCGGGATTGCGCTCCACCACCGGGCGCAGATTTTCGCTCAGCGCCAGGCGTCCCAGTTCCAGGGAGTTGCGAATCCAGCCGTAAGTCACCTCGTCGAGGTCGAGCTTGCCGACCGTCGGCGCGATGCGCTCCAGACATTCGCGATCCGTGGGAAAGTGGATGGGCGTGCGGATGGCCGCCGGAGTGTTGGCGGTGAGAGAGTTGACCCAGGTGGGCGCCCAGTCGATGCGGTTGACCAGCCGGTCGGTCACCACGTCGGCCATACCGAGGCCCACGCCGCTGTTGTAAGTCAGCTCGCTCAGGTCGCGCACGAACACGCGTTCGAAGTGCGGCCCGGGCCATGGATTGTACTCGCCCTGCACGTTGCGGTTCACCACTTTCGTGTCCATTCCCGCGCCGCTGATGTTCTTGCCGATTTCGTCCAGAATCAGGATGTCCAGATCCGACGGTATCTTAGGCATCCACGACTTTACCAGCGCCAGGTTGGCTTCCTCGCGCTGTTCCATCTCCTCCGCAGGCACGGCATCGAACCTGGCGGTGTGGTGGTTGGCGTCTTCCAGGATGGCGAGCCCTCCCAGAATCTTGCCCGACCCCAGCACCTGCCGGCCGACCGAGCGGATTACGTGCTCCAGCCCGAGTTTGTAGGCGTAGGCGTGGTACCGCTTTGCGCCGGCGAACTTTCCGAGCCCGATGGCCATCATCTTAAAAAGGCCGCTCTCGATTTTGCCATCGAAATCGGTATGCCACTTGACCCGCCCCACCAGCATCACCCCGTCGGATTGGTAGGCCGCCCGGTCCATGAAGGCTTCAATGCCGTCGGCGGTCTTGCCCAGAGAGACCACGTCGAGCTGGCTCACGATGGGGCAGCCCATGGCTGCTTCGGTGATGCCGTAGTGCGCCAGCACCGCGGTTTGCCCATCCGCGGTGGCCGCGCCATGGCTTCCCATGGCCGGGAAGAGAAACGGGAGCATGCCCTGCTCCAGCCAATACCGCACCACGCTGCGCACGATGGCCGCGATGTTGTGTATGCCGCGGCTCCCGACGCCAATGGCGATTCGGCCCCCGGGCTTCAAGCGGGCGGCAAAGCCGGACGCGGCGAGTTGCTTTTCGACTTCGGCCGGAACATCGGGAATGCTGCGGTCGGGAAATTTCTGTCGGGTCACCAGCAGGCGGGGGAATCGCATCACCTTTCCATTCTACCCGCACTCTCCATTCGGCGCAGGGATGCTCGGGGAGATGGATGGGCTAGGATCAATACTGTTCACTTTGCACTGACAGACCAGGACAACCTTGATTCGTGAGCTGTGGGGCAGACTTCTTCAGTCCAAAGCCCGCCCCACCAAAGTTCACCGAGACGTCCGTTAAGTGAACCGCATTGGGGCTAGGATTGAGGTTGTCTTGAGGGTACTGCCGGGGGGGTGACTTCGCCGGGGATTTGTGCTACTTTGCGCGCAAAGGAGTCAGCGATGTTGCAATGGCTGGTTCGCTTGTGGCACGAATTGACCGCGTGGGTGATGGCTCGCCCCGTCGAGCCGACGTATCACATTCCCGCGTCGCGACCGTACCAACCGTCCAATCTTCACGCCCGTCATCACTAGGCTGGTTGCGGGAAAAACTTGTGGCAGGCTGAAAGCCCTGAATGCCTGCCCCACCTTGCTGACCCGATGGTCCTGCCAGGTGGGGCAGGAGGCCCTCAATTGCCGGCCGGCCTGGATGAGGGACCGCGGCGCTAGTTGAAGATCAGCCGCGTCTTGGTGCCGCCGAGGGCGATCTCCCGGATAGTAGTCTGGGAGCCCACGACGTCATATTGGACCTGGTTTACGTCGAATTTCTTGTCGCCCGTTTGGATTTTGGCAGGAATATCGAACGACTGCTTGTCGATGTTGAACGTCACTTTGCCGTTGCCGATGAGCAACCGGTAATCGCCAGCCTTCAATGCCGTGCCATTCACGACGGCAGGCTTGGACAGGGTGACATGGGCGGCGGCGGGGAGGGTGCCGGCAAGCGCGGCGACTAGGGCCAGAATGCTAAACGCGAGAACGAACTTAGTCAACATAGTATCTCCTGAGCCCGGAAATTTGCCGTTGTGTTGGGGCGTTGGGCTCATAAAAATATTTTATAACCTGTTTATCTTAAAATGCAACGGTAAACTGTAAAAAAATTCTACAAGTTGCTGCGATTTGCTACAGTCCGTGCAAAAGACTCAGGAATCTGAGCCATTGCCATCGCCGGAGACATCTCATGTAAAATGCGATCGGATGCCGTAACCCTGGCCCACAATTTCGGTATATTCTTTCCAAGTATGCGTTTCCTCACCTTCCTTCGCGTATCCGCGTTCGCGGCCGCCGCGTTCGCACAATCCGCGGCGCCCGTACCCGTCTTCGACGTATGTCCATCCGAGCCCTCAGGGCGTCAAGGACGGCGGCCTGTACCTGCACGCTAACCGCTTGGAAATGCACGGCGTTACCATGCTCCACCTGGTCTCGACGGCTTGGGGAGTCAACCAAGACAAGATCTTCGGCGGGCCCAACTGGCTGGATACCGACCGCTTCGAGATCGTCGCCAGGGCGGAGTCGCCGGTCACCTCCGCAACCTTTCGGCCGATGCTGCAGGCGCTGCTGGAGGATCGCTTCCAACTCAAACTCCGCACTGAGGATAAGCCGGAGCCGATCCTGGCCCTGGTGGCGACCAAACGGGTGCTGCTCAAGGAAAGCGCGGCGGCTGGCGATCCCCAGTGCAAACGGGCAAATGAAGACGGCTATATCACATTCACCTGCCAGCACGTCACCCTGGCCTACCTGGCGGACAGGCTTCCCGGCGCGGCGCCACTTTACTTCAACCATGCGGTGGTGGACCAGACCGGGCTGACCGGGTCTTACGATGTGACCCTGAAATGGACCGGCCGCGGCCAGATCGGCGGCGGAGACAGCGATCATCCTAGCATCTCGCTCTTCGACTACCTGGAGAAGCAACTGGGAATCAAGGTGGAACCGCAAACGCGGCCGGCATCGTCCCTGATAATTGACAAGGTCAACGAGGCGCCGGCCCCCAATCCGCCGGGGACGGTCGAGAAACTGCCTACTCAGGAGACAGAATTTGAGGTCGCCGAGGTTCGCCCCAGCAAACCTGGTACGCAAGAAAGTTATGAAATGAAAAACGGCCGGGTGCAGGCGTTCGGCCTGACGATGAAAGACCTCGTTGGGTTCGCCTACAATCTGGAGGACTACATGCTCCCGGGCGGCGAGAAGTGGCTGGATAGCGACCAATTCGACATCATCGCCAAGGCCGATCCCACGGTTCCCGATGGTACCCTGCGGGCCATGCTGCGGACCCTGCTGGCGGAGCGGTTTCACTTGCAATCGCACTTCGAAGAGCAGTCCATTACCGTCTGGGCGTTGACCGCGCCGAAGGGAAAAACCAAGCTGAAAGCGACCACCGGCGAGGAGCACGCGGGGTGCACGCGCACGCCCAAAGACGGCGGGTTCACCTATTCCTGCCGCAACAGCACCATGGGGCAATTTGCGGACCGGCTGCCGGGAACCGCCGTAGGATATCTGTCCGGACATCCGATGGTGGATTTGACCGGGCTCACGGGCTCCTACGATTTCGATATCACCTGGTCTCCGCCGGGCCGCGTCTACGGCCGCGGCGGACTACCCGAGGGGGGCGCCACAACGGCAGCCGCACCCAGCGGAGCCTTGACTGTCTTCGAGGCCATCGACAAGCAGCTGGGGTTGAAGCTCTCCCCCGACAGGCATTCCATGCCCGTGCTGGTTATCGATCACGTGGATCGCACGCCGGCGGACAATTAGGCCCAAGCAATCGGCTCCGCTTACGTCCTCTTTGCGATTGCGGTCCCGGCAATGGCCCAGCAGGCTGGAAGATCTTCAACTTCAAGTCCCCGCGACCGAAGAAGTCGAGGTTGACCCGCGTGGAAGATGATTCCAAGGTGGATTTCCAAGTGTAGTGTCCGAAAAACAGCTAAGCAAATTGGGGATGGAGTGAACCCCTAAAATGAGACACGGTGAATAGACGCACTCTGCATTTAACGGAGAGCGAAGAAATGGCGAAGAAAGCAAGGTGGCGTCGTCACACCGTAGAATTCAAACGCCAGGTCGTCGAACGCATGAAGACCTGCGAAAACATTGAGGCACTGGCTCACGAGTTGAACTTGCAGCGCAAGCTCCTCTATACCTGGAAGTACCAGTTCGAGGGCCGTCCCGAACCGCGGCACGCGAATTTGGCGACAACCGCGGAAGAACGCAAAGAGAAACACTTACTCGATGAGATCGCCAAACTGAAAGCAGCGCTTGCGGAAAAGACGTTGGAGAACGATTTTTTCGCAAACGCCTTGCTCAGGATCAAGGAAGGACGCCAGCAGAGCATCACGCTTGGCGCCTCAGCGTCTACGACGGAATCCGGTCCGCGGCGCAAGAGCAAGGCGGATTAACTGTGGAACGGATGTGCCAACTGGCCGACGTCAGCCGGGCCAGTTACTACCGGCACCTGGGTGAGACGGCGCCGGAAGAGGCGGAGATAGCGGCGCGGATCGCCATCCAGGAAGTGGTCTTAGCCCACCGCCGCCGCTACGGCTATCGCCGCGTGACGATGGAGTTGCGCCGGCGGGGTATGGCGATCAACCACAAGCGGGTGTTGCGGATCATGCGAGAGGACAACCTGTTGGCAATCCGCTACCGCAAATTCATTCTCACTACCGACTCGCAACATGAGCACCAGGTGTATTTCAACCTGGCGGCACGAATGACACTGACCGGGGTGAACCAGTTGTGGATCGCGGACATCACCTACATCCGGCTGCAGCGGGAGTTTGTGTATCTGGCGGTGGTGATCGACCGGTACTCGCGTAAGGCGATCGGGTGGGCTTTGGATCGTACGCTGGCGGCCCGGTTGGTGGTGGCGGCTCTGCAACAGGCCATCGAGCGGCGGCAGCCTGCGGCGGGAACGGTGCATCATTCCGATCAAGGAGTGCAGTATGCGTGTAGCGACTACGTGGAGTTGCTCCGGACTCATGGCCTGGTGCCGAGTATGAGCCGGCCGGCGAATCCCTACGACAAGGCTTACGCTTCATACTGCACCTCCTGTGAACCGCGAACGACATTCTCAGGGAAACGCCGTCGTTTATCGAGTTTGACACCTTGTGCCTTTCGCGGTGGATTGGGTCCTGGATCCACATACAACCAATCGTCCCGATCGTTCACCGGATAGCCGCGAAGCAGGCCACGATTCCGCCAGGTGATCACGCACTTGGGGCCGATGTCCAGTCGCGCCGACATTTCTTCGAGCGTCAACAAGCCCTTCTCGCGCAGCCGATCATACCGCGGTTTGAGTTGGTATTCACGGCGAAGACGCGCAATGATGCGACTGTTGAATCGTTGGCCGCATCCGGACAGTGCCCCGCGTTGATTCAGGACTTCCACGATTTGCTTATCGGTGTAATCATCGGTCAGTCGATCAACCTCGGCGACAATCTCTGCCGGCGTTGTTCTGAGTTCCCAGGCGGTCAAGGGTCTCGGCAACTCGAGCGTCTTCGTCACTCCGCCGCTGAAGCGAACATGAACAGTGATTCCATTCCCTCGAATGAGCGTCACGTCGGCGAGCAGTAAACGCACCATGCGTTTCCGTTCTCGATCCGGAGTCTTTGGATCTCGCCAGAGCCGTGGAAAGTCACTGGACAGCGCGGCGATCCGGGCACGCTGCTGCTCATTCACTGCGGCGCGATCCTGCCGCCGTTGTTGCTCATACTGCTCCTGTGCCTCCGTTAGCGCGCGAAGCTTTTCATTCCAGTCTGCCTCGAGCGAGTCAGCGACCAGACGGTTGGCGGGATCGACGTGCAAGTACCGGCGTTGGGCCAAATCGGCTTCATAACGCGCTCGCTCCACCTGTTTCTTGCGGAGCTTATCCACATCCTCGATTCTCGCCTGGAGCTCCTGTTGGACCGACAGAGTGACTTCGAGCGCGAGCGGAGTCAGGCTCTCCACCAGAAGTTGGCCGACGGCATTATCGATGTGATCTCCGACCACTCGCTGGCAGATCGATATGGCGTGTTCGATGCCATCACGCTGGCAGACGTACTCAGGCACGAGGCGGTCCTGACGCGTGTGGTATCGGACCGTCATTCGGCTTCCGCAGACGCCACAGACTACTAAACCTTGTAACAAAGCAGGGCCTTCGCGTGGAGGACTCTTGCGACGATCCGCTCCGACGGCTTGCGCGTTTTCACGAAGGCGCAGAAGGTTCTCTTCGTATTGCTCCCAGGAGATGTAGCCGGGGTGAGCATTCTTGAGCAGCGTCCACTGCTCGCGCGGCAACCGGGTATAGGAGACGCCTCCGTTCGGGTTGTTGCGAGTACGGCTTCGGCCATATACGAATGCGCCTGCATAACGGGGATTGTGTAGGATGTGAAGGGCGCGGCTGTGTGGAAGTTCTGCCCACACCAGATCGCCTTTATTCGGTCCCTTCTTCAGCCGCCGCGGAAACAGAAGCTTTTTCTCGCGGAAGGCTTTGACGACTGCGCAGGCCGATGCGGTGCGCCGAAACGTCTCGAAAAAGAATCGAATGCTTTCCTGGACCTGCTGGTCGGGATCGAGTACCGGCTCGTTGTTGACGTTGTAGACGAAGCCAACCGGTAAAGGACATTGCAACTCACCGCGGCGGGCTTTGTTCAAGATTCCGCCTTGCAGGCGCGCCCGGAGCACATGCAGCTCAGCTTCGCTCATCGTCCCTTTGAGGCCCAACAGGAGACGATCGTTGAAGTGGGAGGGATCATATACGCCATCTTCATCGAGAATGAGCGTGTCGGTAAGAGCGCAGATTTCTAACAGCCGGTGCCAGTCCGTGGAGTTTCGCGCCAGCCTGGAAACTTCGAGACCAAGCACGATGCCGGCTTTGCCCAGACTCACTTCTGTCACCAGTTTCTGAAAGCCCTCTCGATCAACAGCTGATGCGCCAGACTGTCCAAGATCGCTGTCGATGACGATAATGCGCTCCACGGGCCAGCCCAAGGCGACGGCGTTTTGGCGCAGCCCATACTGCCGCTTGGTGCTTTCGCTATTCTCGAAAACCTGGCGAAGCGTGGATTGGCGGACGTAAAGATAGGCGTTACGTTTGAGGTGGCCAGCGTTCACTTTTTGGTGTGCTACGCCTGTCATGAGATTGCCTCCTGTTGCAGAGAGAGAATCATGCTAGCCAGCAGAGTGGTGATCTGCGAGCGCATCTCGACGGGGATCGTTTCATCGGCGCCGGGTTGAGAGCATGCGGTCTGTTCGACATGGCCGTGACATTCTGACCAGGCCTGCATCCAAGCAGTCATTCCGCGTCGGAGAAAAAGCGCGAGGCCTAAGCCTTCGCCGCTATGAGTGGGCCGGCCGATGGCGTCGCGACGTAGTTGTTCGTAGTGGGCAGCCAGATCCAACTGGGATGCGGGTCTATCGCCGGCTCCGTTCAGCGGAGTTTTTTTTGATGGCGAAGCAGGCTGCGCTCGATACTTCGTGGATGAACCTTGATGCGGAAGCGTTTCTGTATCCGTTTCACCAGGTCCGGCAATCGAATGGAGGGTTCTTTCTGGCGCAACTCGCCAATGAATGTGAGAACCTCCTCGGTGAGCTTGTGCGCCTGCCTGGGACCGCGCTTGTGCGGCACCAGGCCGGCAAGACCGTCGTCCTCGAAGGCCGATTGCGCCTGATAGAACGACGGCCGCGAAAAGCCGAAACTCACGGCTGCATCCGTCACAGATTGGCCTTCGGTCCGCACCCGCCGCAGCATCTCGTATTTGACCTGGACCAGATCGAGAGGATCGAAGAAATCGTCCTGGAGAAACAGTGGGTCTCGTACCGCTTTGGGACGCGGGTTCAGTGTTCCCTGTTGCTGGAGCGCGCGGATCTTTGGGTCTTGGTCGGCCATCGGCTGCCCTCAATGAGCCCGTTACGATTGTAAATATAATTATGCTCCTATTAGTCGCAGTGTCAAGGCTTTTTTGCGATCTACAATGAATATTCATTGGGAATAATAGGAGAAAAATAGCCCGCAAATGGATAGTTGCGCCAGAGAGCTCCGGCATGATTCTCTTTACATATGCGGCGTTATTATCTTTACAGTCTAACGGCCCCAGACTCATCGGGCCTTCTCCACAAAGTCGGCCAACTTCAGCAAGTCCTCGTAGCGAAACAGACTCCGTCCTGCCGCCAATACCACGAATGGATCTGTCGGCAGCACTGTTGTCCAGCACGCCGGAATAGAGCGCAGGACGCCGCTGCTGTCGTGGAAGTAAACTCGATCCTCGCCCCAGTTGTGGCGGTAAGTGACCAGCTTGAAACTCTGGCCTCTCAGCGGATGGTGGGGATGGGTGACTTCAAAAGTACCTTCGGCACGGTCGGCATACGCTGTAGTCGACGGGATCGGCCAATGCGGCGTGCGAGAGTTTCATGAAGACCCTGAAGCAGGAGGAAATCTACTGTAACCGGTACAGCGATTTCAGCGAGCTTGCCGCGCATCTGGAGGAGTTCCTCGATACCTACTACAACCGGCAGAGGCTGCACTCGGCCTTGGGGTACCGGACGCCGGAGGAATTTGAGCACGCCGCGACGGCGCCGGAATCCGGTAGCGCACTGGCGGCGGCGACGATGAAATTCTTTTCTCCTCCAACCGGAGAGAAATCGCAGCTCGGCCCCGGCGATGCGCCGAGCACCGAGGTGGGAACATGACCCACCAGTAGAGAGAAGAGGGAGTGGCGCGAAGGCAAAGTTCGCCCGATACCGGGAAACTCTCCGCACAACCCGGGCTGGTAAACCACGGGGGTATTTTCTCATCGTTTAGGAGCGTTTGCGACGATCCCTTCGATGCCACTTCCGATCCAACAACCGAATCAATACTGAGGGCCCCCAGTATGCGTTTTCAAGGCAGGGCGGAATCTATCGGTCCGATGTGGTCCAAACCAAAAGCAAAGTCAAAACCAATCCTGAAACGGAGACCAACCACCTCCCGCTGGTCGGCCCCGCGCTCCAGGCAAAAGAACGTGCCGGGAGGATCACGTCCCTCTCATCGTCCACGATGAGTTCCGCACCGGCTATTCCTCGATCGGG
>Ga0187871_10004286_pt1 | contig 10752 bp, 10 predicted proteins | sample June2016WEW_16_1_FD_132988 | JGI IMG/M metagenome (GOLD analysis project Ga0187871, IMG submission 132988) | Peatland microbial communities from SPRUCE experiment site at the Marcell Experimental Forest, Minnesota, USA - June2016WEW_16_10 | ecosystem: Environmental > Terrestrial > Soil >...
ATCAAGGTTTTGGTTATGCAGAAATTCATAATAACAATGCTCGGGGAAAAAGACCATGGCAAGTCAACGCTCATAGGAAATTTACTCATTTCTACAGGCTCTACAACAGAAGCAAGGATAGCAGAGGTTAAAAAAGCAAGCGGATCCAAGCGCTTCGAGCCAGCACATATACTTGACAGCTTTTCAGAGGAAAGAGAGCAGGAAATGACCATAGATACCACAAGGGCGGAGCTGGTCTACAAAAATGCGATACTTGAATTAATTGACGTGCCAGGGCATCTTGAACTGATAAAGAACATGATGAGCGGGGCTTCCAACAGCGACATAGCAATACTCATGGTATCCGTCAAAAAGGACGAGGGTTTCAGGCCTCAAACTAAAAGGCACATCTTCCTATCGAGCATGTTCGGAGTAAAGGCACTGGTAGTGGCAATAAACAAGATGGATTTCGTAAATTACGACAAATCCATATTCGAAAAGACAAAGGAAGACATATCAAAGTATTTGCAATCCATAAATTTCAAGAAGCCGGTGGCCTTCGTGCCCATATCTGCCTATGACAATCAAAATTTAATATCAAAGTCGAAAAAAATACCATGGTACACGGGAAAGCCATTGATAGATACAGTTAGGTATTTTGCAGAAGTATATTCAAAGAATACAAGCTCCAAAAAAGGATTGAGGATATTCGTGCAGGACAGCGTTGACATAAACGGAGACACCACAATATTCGGATTGCTTTACAATGGCAAGGTGCGAACAAACGAAACCATAAGAGTTGAGCCAGACAAGCTAACCGGGAAGATAGAGAAATTATACGTAAAGGGCAAGAAGGTGAGCTATGCAAATGAGGGCACAAACGTAGCGATAGTATTGCACAAGGACATGAAAATAGAGAAAGGAAGCGTAATCTATGGCAACAATGAAAAACCGCATAAAACAGGTTCATTTTCAGCGAAGATATTTATGATAAAGAACTTTAACACAAAAAGTGCAAGAAAATTTACCATCAAGATAAGCAACAACAACATAGCAATAAAGAAAATAAAAATAAATAGGATATTCTCACCTATCTCTGCAGTGAATGTTGTATATGATTCGTTTGCCATTGTTCCTGCAAACAACGTAGCCTATGCTGAAATAAGCCTTGCAAAGCCCTATCCTGTTGAAAAGTATGCAGATTATAGTGAACTAGGAAGATTCGCCATATACGAGAACGAGAATTTTGTAGGAGTTGGAATAATAGAGTAATCTAGTTCTCTATTTTATTTTCCATTGCAATTTCATTTCTTGAATTAATTTCGCTTTTGGCTGGTTCCCGGTATTCGTGCTTGTTATCAGTTATTTTTGCATTATTCCTAAATGAGATAATGCTTCCTAGTATTGACTGATATGCCTCACATGATGTCCAATGCACAGGATCTTTATTCTGATCTATAAGTGATCTTATCTGCTGGGCTTCATCGCCATGCCATACATTACCTAAATCATAGGAGATATCGCGCAGGTTAGCAACTTTCCTGTCCCACATTATTGAAGGGTATATGTTACCAAAGTTGTCAAGGAAGAGCGAGCTGTCAAGGCTTCTGCATTTTACAGGAGCGTTTCCAGTTTCTGCAAAGCTTATCAATCCTTTGAGAAATTTGCTTTCTATAATATCCATTGCCTTTAATTCATTTTTCCTGTTCCTGAATGCATTTTTAAGCTCATCGAGTGCTATTTCCCTATTTGCAATTATCGTGTTGTCAGTGTTATGGTAATAGTTGTTCGATAGTTGTGCAATATTCAAATGGAAGTCGTTGTAGGTAACTTCAGGTATTTCCATCCTTACATCCTGGTAGGTTTTCTGGAACATACCCTGGTTGGCTTTGCTTATGGTGTAGCCGAAAACGAAGGAAAGGTTTGGATATTCCTTTTTGAGTGTCATCAAACGCTTGTACATGCTCATTACTTTGTCGTAATTGCCAGGTATCCCTCTCACCCTGTCGTGAGTTTCCCTGTTGCCGTCAAGGCTCAGCGTTATAACAACTTTCGGTATCTTCAATTCAAGCATTTGCCTTATTTTATTGATTACCATGTCCTGATTGCACAATGAATTGGTAGGAATTGTAAGTAAATACAATCCTTTTGAGTTTTCCTTGAATGCCTTTACAATATCTACTATATCGCTCCTAAGGAAAGGCTCTCCTCCTGTAATTCCTATCCATCTGAAGGAATTATTCTTTCTCGCGAATTCTTTTATCTCATCCAGTGTTAGCTCGTCCTTGGGCTTCATCTGCCATATGTTGCAGGTAAGGCACCTTGACTGGCACCACATGGTTACTGCGAAGTTTAGCTTATATGGCTTTTTCAGTCTACCAAAATTGCTTTTGATGGCGTTGTAAGATATTCCGAGTAGTTCCCTTGTCAGCAAAACACCTATGCATATTATTGTGGCTTTTATTTTAAATAGCTTCCTTTGAAGTATAGATTTTTCTGCGATATTAAAATATGCCTTTGCATAGGTACATTATTTTAATGTTCATTAGTCTAAATTAATAGTGATTTTTAATGCATCAAGAGGATCATCACAAAAGGGGCAGGTTTGAGAATTTAGAAATATACATAATAATCGGCCTTCTTTTGCTGGTGCTTGGTATCAGGCTCTATTATTTTACAGGGCCCATATTTGCCAATACTCAAGATGAGGGAATATACCTCAACCTATTGGCCAATGCAGTCATAAGACATAATTATTTAATTTTTACACAATATCGCAACGTGAATTTCAGCAATACCAACCAATACATGCTAAACCCTGCAAACATACCATCATTCTACAGCGGACTGCTGGCCCCTGAGATATTCCTATTAACTATTTTTAATTTCTCTTCTAATCTGGCGATATACTACATAATATTCAACTCCTTGATTGAGGCTTTGTTCATTTATCTAATACTCAGGGAAATATCTACCATGAGAGCTGCAGTTATGGCCACAATTTTGTTTGCTTTCTTCCCGTTGGACGTCATTTTTTCAAACCACATACAACCTCTAGTTCCTGCAATGGCTTTGATCACTGCAGCTACCTATACGTTCATAAAATCTGAAAAAGATACGAAGATGAAAGTCAAAACAAGGATTATCTATTATATAGTTACTGGAATCCTGATAGGTCTGGGTTATCTTACAAATCCATTGAGCTTGCTGTTGGGTGTGTTCATAGTTCTGTTCGAACTATTCAAATTATCAAAGGAGATAAACGAAAAATCATTCAAAAGCATTGCAATAAAATTGGCTTTCGTATTTGTAGGATTTATGATTGCATTTTCCATAACCGGATTATATTATTATGCTCAATCAGGGAATTTCTTCCTTTATCCAAGTGTAGACCACGCAGGTGCAGTAAATAATGCATTGACCCAGCCCAAAGGCACAGTATTTGAAGTTGATAACATAAACGTTACAAGAACAGATGTACAGAAACTTTTCTATTTGCCGATAATATTTGACCTTAGTTCCTATGACCAGTACCATAGTTCTTACTTCTCACTCATAGGGTACCTTGGGATAGTCTTCGCAGCCGTAATAGTATTCCGCAAGGTAAAATACGGCAGGTTTTTCGTTTCCATGCTTGTGTTGTATTTAGTTCTGCTGAACTTCACGCCCCTTGCCTTTGTAAGTATAGCAGGAAAGCTACAGATATTCCTTGTTTACATGGAACCCATGCTTATTACTCCGCTGACTCTTCCATTTATTGCAATAGTTGCCTTGGGATTGGAAGAACTTCTTTCAAGAAGAGAAAAGGTATTCATGGTAATTGCGCTAATTATAATACTTGCAACAATCATAGTCGCAGTAAAGGACCTGAATTCAGATACAAGTTATTACAGGAGCTCTGTCGCATCTATTTATTCGTTTGAAAGTTTTGCCGCACAGCACCAGAATTCCACATTCTACGCTTACCCTTTGATTGCAGACGAAATAAATGACATCAGTAGCTACAGATACAATGTCAGGTACCTACTAAACTGCAGTCAGCTTTACACCTATGAAACTGTTTTTAAGAATAATACCTATGTATTTACTGGGGGCAGCATGGGCATGGACGTGAGTCCAGGAATAATACGTGATTTTAGTGCCTGCACGCAAAACAACATTTCAAATTATTCCAGTTTAGCCTATACGGCAAATAATCCTTTTGACAACATGTCTCCAGTAAAGATCTACAGAATTAATTACACACAATGATTTTTATACAAGACGCTGATTCTAAGCTATGTGCTAGAGCCAACAACATGATTCGGGCTAAAGTATATATATTTCTTAGGTGTAATCTAATTGTGATACTATGGTGCAGCGCTTAAACAGACCAGGAACATCTTTAGATAGCAAACCTAGCACATTTGAAAGTCTTGAAGAGTTTTGCAGAACAATAAATAAAATATCAGGAACACAGATAGTTGCAGATTTAAATAGGATAAACATTACGGCGGTACAACTAAGGCAAGCGATTGATTCAATGGATGGTCAGGAAAAACGAAAATTATACACAGTGGAACTACAAAAACTTTTGAGAGATTGTCTGAATGTCAAATAACCGCCTTATAGATTAGCTCTCCTACTGAAAAGCACTAAGCACATGTCCTGAGCGATTACCTGCAGAAACGTATATATATTTCCTAAGTTGTAATTAATCTGTGATATTATGCCAAGAAATATAGTCTTAGAAGGCTTAACAACAAGTCCATTCAATACTGAGATACAAACTAGGTTAGACATGGATGTGCGAGAACGAGTTTTTATCGGTGTAATAAGAGGATTTGCTACAACTGAAGGTGTTGATTTTGCTGCTCTTGACCACAAAGAATTGAAAACGTTTATTGAAATATTACAAAAGAAATATAGAGTACTTCTTAGAGAAGCTAGAAGTAATGAAATAGCTCTTAGAAGAGATAGAAAAGCCTTTGTAGCTAGAAGTAAAAGATAATTAAAGAACTTTTTATAGATTAAGCGAATAACGGGCTCCTCGTTATTGCCTAATTACAAGTGTGTAAAATATCCTACAGAAACGCTATTGCACAATATGCAACAACACTTGAATAGTCTTTTGTCTCCTCTCCAGAATTTGTATATTTTAGTATAATTCCTTTTTTAGAATGCATGTGCTTTGCGAACATCATTGCAACAGTTATAGGTCCGAAGCCGCACGCACTGTCGTTTAACTTATCAATCAGATCGTTGAATTTCTTGTAATCTAAAACTTCTGCAGCTTCCAACAGTTTTGAATCTTTCTTCTTTGCGATTTCAGAGGATTCATAGTGATTAAAATCTGAGCTTGCAATTACTAGAACTTTTCTTTTCAACTGCTCCATTGATTTTATTATCGAATTGGATAGTATTTCGCTCGCTTCTATGCTCTGGTCTCCCATGCATATTAGAACAACTTTTTTCTTTGGGAAAATATATTGAATGAAAGGCAATTGAACTTCTATTGAATGCTCGCTTTCATGGGCCTGCTCATCCACATTGATATATTCGGAATTCTCCACTATCGCCTTGGATAATTCCCTGTCGTTAATTGATTTTCCTAAAGGAGTTTCCCAATCCTCCATGGAAACAGAGATCGGCCTTCCGATTCCGGTGTGGTTAGGACCTATCATTATTAGAGTTTCAATTTGCTCTATTCTGCTGTTCTTTTGAATTGCTTTGTAGGTAAATGCTGCCGTCTTTCCCGAATAGATGTACCCAGCATGAGGTGCAACGTAGGAATGAGCCTCGCCCACATCTTCGTTCATATCTACTTTCTCTATTGATGAGTTAATGAAATTTATTATTTCCTCTTTCCCTGATGGATAAAAGCTGCCGTTGAATACGCTTTTACTCATAGTATCATTAATTATTATTTAAATCACATATATTAATCAGATATAATGGTAGCATCGAAACTTGTACTATTTATCGACATGGATTACTTCTTTGCGGCATGCGAGGAGCTGCGCCATCCTGAATTCAAGTCAAAGGCGCTTGTGGTTGGGACCTCTCCAATAAGCAAAAAAGAGAAGGGAGTTGTACAAACGTGCAACTACGAGGCAAGGAAATTTGGGATCCACAGTGCGATGCCGACCATGCAGGCGTTGAAGTTGAATCCTGACATTGTTTATCTTGAATCAGATGATGCATATTATTCGGAAATTTCCTCTAGAGTAATGAAGCTTCTCAAGGATTATGGTTTTAATACTGAAGTAATAAGCATAGATGAAGCAGCGCTTGAGTTGAATGACTTAGATTACAAAAACTCGGAAAAAATAGGAATTGAGATAAAAGAAAAAATAAAAAAAGAGATAGGACTACCATGCACAATAGGCATAAGCATAGGAAAGGTTTACGCAAAAATGATCTGCGATGAATCAAAGCCTAACGGACTGGGAATATTGAGGGATAATAAATTAAAGGAATTCCTTAAAGACAAGAGCATGGACAAATTGCTGGGAGTTGGGAGAAAAACTTCTGATAAGTTAAAGCAAATGAAGATAAATACAATTGGAGAATTGGGAAAGGCAGATCCCAATGTGTTAGTTGAGAAATTCGGCGAATTCGGAAAAGAGCTTTTTCTTCTGGCCAATGGAATAGACAACAGCAGGGTAATTGCAAGCTACAGCATTTTATCCATTGGAAGAGAGCGGACCTTTGATAAAGACACAAAGGATTTTGGCGAAATAGAGAATATGGCAGACAAGTTATGCAAGGAAGTAATGACAGAGCTCAACAAGAACAACATGTGGTTCAGGGGCATTTCCGTAAAGGCAAAGTATTCAGATTTTAGCGAGCACATCAAGAACAAGAAACTGAACAATTACACCGATTCATTCGATCTGCTGTATAATACTTCAATGCAACTCATCAAAGAATTGGTCAAGGACAAGAATTTAAGGAAAATAGGAGTAAGAACCTATGAACTGGAAGCGAAAAAAGGTCAAAGAAGATTAAGTTGAATTCCTGTAGTTAAGTTCTTGCAGGTAATTCCTTACTTCAAGTGCTGCCTTCGCACCGCTTCCAGCAGCGGTAATTGCCTGTCTGTAAACCTTATCTGCAACATCGCCTGCCACAAAAACGCCTTCTATGTCTGTTTTTACCTCATCTTTTGTTATTATGTACCCTTTTTCGTCAAGTTTTAGCTTCCCCTCAAGAAATGAAGTATTGGGCGTGTATCCAATGGCTACGAAAACGCCGTCTATCGGCAGAGTAGCAACTTCATTTGTTTTCAGGTTCTTTAGTTTAACGGCATTGACCTTTTCATTGCCCATAATTTCCTCTATTCCAGTGTCGAACAGTACCCTTATCTTCGGATTGGCCAGCACTCTTGACTGCATTATCTTGCTTGCCCTGAATTCGTTTCTCCTGTGCACTATGGTAACGCTGTCTGCGAACTTTGTAAGGAAGAGCGAATCCTCCATTGCCGTGTCCCCGCCTCCTATTACTATTACGTTCTTGTGCTTGAAGAAAGCCGCATCGCAGGTAGCGCAGCTGCTAACGCCTTTTCCTATGAACTTCTGCTCCGATTCAATGTTTAGCCATTTTGCCGATGCACCCATGGCAAGTATTACAGCTTTTGCGTAGTAGGTATCATTTCCAACGCTTATCCTGAACGGGCTTTTGCTCAAGTCTATGTCAGTTACGTTGTCGTTTATGAAGCGCGTTCCAAATGATTCTGCCTGCTTGCTGAACATGTCCATGAGATCAGGGCCCAGTATCCCTTCCGGAAAGCCAGGATAGTTCTCGATTTTAGTGGTAAGCATGAGCTGCCCTCCGCGCGCTATGCCGGTAATTACAATGGGCTTGAAATCCTCTCTTGCAGTGTACATTGCAGCCGTGTAACCTGCTGGCCCCGCACCTATTATTATCACATTTTCTGCATTTTCCATGCTAATATAACACGATTAAAATATTTAAAGCCAGAGCATATGAAAGTATTAATACCTTTCCAGTTATACTTATTTTAAATGAAAGTACGGCGACCTGATGATTAATTCCAATAATCTTAGGATATCCCTTGACCGAAGGGAACCTAACTCTGATGTAGATTTCATTTCACACGCGCATACGGACCATCTCGGTGCTGCAAAGTCCTCGAAGATGGTTCTGGCAAGCGACGAAACTATACAATTGATAGAGCAGTCGCAGAACATGACCATACAAAACAAGAGCAATGGCTGTAATTTCCAGCTTATAGAAGCTGGACACATGCTCGGCTCAAGGCAGTTGGTAGCAAATGATGACAAAACAGGGAAAAGGATAACTTACACTGGAGACTTCCAGACTGTTAGATCAAAGACCTCAAAGCCCATAGATGTAAGAGAAACTGATGTTCTAATAATGGATTCGACCTATGAGGACCCGCTGGTAAAATTTGACGACAAATTTGAAGTTGAATCAATAATACAGGATTGGACAAGCAGGAAGCTAAATCAAGGGATAGTGATATTCAGCGCCTATGCGATGGGGAAGGCGCAGGAATTAATATCCATATTCAACGATGCTGGGATAAAGCCGGTAGTTACAAAGAAGATAAGCAAAATATCGAAAGTTTATGTTGACAATGGAATAAAGCTTGACTACGCATCGGAATACGACCCTGAAAGCAACTACGAGGAAATAGTAAGGGATAATTTCGTAGGCATCAGCGAAACAAGGAACTTATACTCATTGAAGGAATTCCTGCAAACAGTGCACAACAAGAAAGTATTCACTGCGATGGCAACTGGTTTTGCAAAGAGATTCAGTTTCAGGACAGATGCACAATTCCCGTTGAGCGACCATGCAGATTTCAGCCAGAGCGTTGAATACATAGAAGCGACAAGCGCAAAGAAGGTTCTTACCTATGGACCCAATGCATCTTCCTTTGCAAAAAACCTTTGCAATGATGGTTACAACGCAATACCATTCAATGAATCGGTTTTTTCCGCAAATCCGATAAATAACAACAAATAAGTATTTGAAAATGTGTAATATATATGAGCGATAAAATTACAGTCAGAAGGATTAATTGTATAATGCTAACTTAGGTGTAAATATGGCACAAAAATCAGTACCAAGGAATGTAGACTTGCAGGTATTCTTACACAGGGATTGCGGCGCGGCCAAATATGTGCACGAGACCGCAAAGGGAGGTCCCGAAAGCGAAACAACAGGTAGGCACTACCATACCCTTGTTGCGCCTTTCTTGGATTACAAGGACATGCTTGCAAATATACCGGGAGTTGAAAACGCCGCTTCAATGATACAGCAGAGATACATTAAAAGATTAATGGAGCAGGCAAAAGGACGTCAGAACACGGATGGAAGCCTTCAAATAGTGAATGCCTGCATGGACGCAAGATTCAATGGATTTTTAGATAATATGACAAATGCAACAGTGCACAGAACCTTGGGAGGATACCTTAAGCCGCTTCGAACAAAGCTGGAAGTGGTATTCGGCGCACAAAATGTCCATACTGAATGCAATGTAATGGATGTGGGCCAATTGAATGCACCACCAGTCGGCAACGAGAAGTTCTTGGCCATTTGCGCCCCTCTAGTGATAAGCGACAGGACTAATTTCAGTATTCTTGCGGGAAAAGCAGGCTTGCCTCCTGAAAGCACTTATTTCATAACAGTGGAAGATGACAAGGCAAGCGCTGAAACACTATTCGATATTGATTTCAGGGTTGCAGCCTCTCCGTTCTTCCATATGCAGGGATATGTATTGTTTATGGACAAGAGAAATCCTGAACCTGCAATGAGGTTTGAAAAACTTCTTAGAATGAAGAGAGACCAGTTTGAATTGGAGAATCTTCATAAGAAAGAGGGAAAGGACGCAGTAATAGAGTATAGTAGCCAGTGAAAGAATGACAATCGCAATAATAGGATGCATGGACAGAAGGCTCAATTCCTTCTTCGAAGAGATTAGGAACAATGTCCTGAAGGACAATCCAAATGAGAAGATTTACACCATAAGAGATGCAGGAGGAGGGGTTGGCTCTGTTGAGAAAACGCTCTATGACCTTAACATAACTGAAATACACGATTATACTCACACCAATTGCGGTGCAATGAAAGTTGCAATGGGCGCGTGCATAAAAATTAATTCTGGCGAGAAGCTTGATGAAGTTGAAAGCAGTTCAGATGTATATGACTCAAACATCGAGCCATTTCTCGGTTCAACCTATTCGACAACGCTTGCCATAGAGCAGAAGAATACAGAAATCCAGAAAGACGTGCTCACTCATCTCAAGATGACCCATCCTGATCTCAAATTCACCTGCGATTTAATTGACATTGAAAAACTGAATCTTCCAAAAGTGGAAGGAGAGCATACGGTAATAATAGGCATGTCCTATGATGGAAAATATTCCGACATAGCCAACAAGTACAATCTCGATCTTCTGCATGTTTATTTCATTCAATCAAATCATTTGGAAGAGATAAGACCGGCAGTTAAATTGGCAGTTGAAAAGCTCAACATACACAATGTGATGTTCATATCCAACGATCCTTCCGAAGACGAAGTAATAGAAAGATGGTCGAATGATCCTTCGCTAAAGCAAATGTTTGAAAGGCATCTAATGAAAGTGCCGGTCAAAACTGAAAGAAAGCATGTGCAATAATTACTTGCTCTTTTTCCCCTCTACTTCCACAAGAGACATTATCGCTGTTTCCGAAAGCCATTGGCTCAATAGGTCATACTCGAGCATCTTTACCCTTGCGGTTATTACTATGCCATAGCTTTCCCCG
>Ga0187871_10004287_pt1 | contig 10749 bp, 8 predicted proteins | sample June2016WEW_16_1_FD_132988 | JGI IMG/M metagenome (GOLD analysis project Ga0187871, IMG submission 132988) | Peatland microbial communities from SPRUCE experiment site at the Marcell Experimental Forest, Minnesota, USA - June2016WEW_16_10 | ecosystem: Environmental > Terrestrial > Soil >...
ATTCAACTGGCCGGCATCGACGAACTGTACGCCGAGAGCGATTACATTTCCCTGCACGTGGCGCTCACGCCGGAAACGAAGAGCATGCTGTCCACCGCCGCGTTCGAAAAGATGAAGACCGGTGTGCGCATCATCAATTGTGCGCGCGGAGAGCTGGTGGATGAGAAGGCGCTGAAGGTGGCCATGGATTCCGGCAAAGTGGCCGGCGCCGCGCTCGACGTGTTTGAGAAGGAGCCCCCCGTCGACGACCCCATCCTCACCGTGGAAACTTTGGTGGCGACGCCGCACATTGGCGGTTCCACCGAAGAAGCGCAGGAAACGGTCGGCATTCGCATCGTCGAGCAGCTCATTGAGTATCTGAAGAACGGCGTGGCGATTAATGCCGTGAACATTCCCGCGCTCACCGCCGAGCAATACCGCACGGTGGGTCCGTACGTGGAACTGGCCGACCGCCTGGGCAGTTTCGCGGCGCACATCGCCATCGGTAACCCCAGCCGCGCGCGGCTCGTTTATCAAGGCAAGATCGCCGATCAAAAGACCGTTCTGATCCGCAACGCCGGAGTGGCCGGTGTACTGAGCCGGTCAACCTCGGTTCGGACAAATACCGTGAACGCCATGCAACTCGCGGACGACCGGGGTCTGACTGTTGCGGAGGTTCACGAACATCGCTCCGATCACACCGATTCGGTGCGCCTGGAATTAGAAACCGATCGTGGCACGGTGACGGTGGAGGGCGCGGTGGTGCTGGATCAGCCGAGGCTCATTTCGGTGGACGGCATCTATTGTGAAGCGCCGCTGGCCGGTCATCTGGTATTCCTGCAGAATCAGGACGTACCCGGCGTGATCGGCTACGTAGGCAGCGTGCTGGGGAAGAATGGCGTCAATATCGCGACGTTCTCGCTCGGCCGGCGATCCGCGCAGGGCGATGCGGTGTCGGTGATCGCGACCGATCAGTCGGTGTCCGAAGCGGTGTTGCAGGAACTGCTGAAGAACCCGGCAGTGAAGCGCGCGCGCACCGTGGAGTTTCTGCACGCCGCGGAAACCGCGAAAGCGTAGCTCAACCTAATGCCGCTTCCAGCCCCGCGGCGGCATTCAGGAGCGCGGCATCGCGCCACGGTGCGGCGATAAGCTGCAGGCCAATAGGAAGGCCCGCCTCCGTCTTCCCGCACGGCATGGAGAGCGCGGGGAATCCGATTACGTTGATCGCGCGCACCAGGCGCGTCACAGCCAGGCGCATTCCCAAGGCTTCGTCAATGCGGGGAGCGGGCATGGGCGTGGTGGGCGTAAGCAACAGGTCCACCGTCTGCAGCAGTCCACGGAATGACTCGATCATTTCATGCCGCAGCCGTTGTGCGTTGATGTAAGCGGTGGCGGGCAGCATCCGCCCCTGATCGAGAAGCGCCAGAACATCCTCGCCGAAATCTCCCCGCTGGCCGATCCAGGGTTCGTAGATCGCCGACGCCTCCGCCAAGAGGATCGTCCGGCCGACGGTGTTGAGCAGCTCCATATCGGGAACTGTCACGTGTTCGATGTGAGCGCCCGCGCGTATGAACGCGTCGGCGGCGTGCTTCACGGCGTGACTCACGTCGGGGTCCACGTTGTCGAAGAAGAAGTTCTCCGGCAGACCAATCATCAACCCCGCCAGCGACGGCTCGTGCTCAATTTCAAACTTGTGCCCGGTCATCCATGACAATGCACTGGCGGCGTCACGCACCGTTGGCGCGAGCGGGCCCGCATGGTCCAGCGTCAGGCCGAGCGGCTGTATTCCTTCGCGGCTGACCAGCCCATACGTCGGCTTCACTCCCACCACGCCGCAGAAAGACGCCGGAATGCGCAGCGAACCACCAGTGTCGGTACCCGTGGCCAGGAAACACATCCCGTCGGCCACCGCGGCGGCCGAACCGCCACTCGACCCGCCGGGGATGCGAGCCGGATCGTGAGGATTGCGAATCGTCCCGTAGTGCGGATTGGCCGATGTTACGCCATAGGCGAGTTCGTGCAGGCCGGTCTTGCCAACCATCACCGCGCCCGCGAATTCGAGCCGCTGGACGATCTCCGCATCGACCTCCGGCACATTGTCGGCGAATATCTTCGACCCGGATGTGGTCAGCACACCGCTCGTCGACACATTGTCCTTGTGCGCGATGGGGATGCCGTGCAGCGGTCCGCGCAGACCCCCATCCGCGATTTCGCGATCCATCTCTTCCGCGCGTCCGAGAGCGGCATCGACGGTAACGGTGATAAAGGCGTTCAACTCAGGATTGCGCCGCTTGATGCGATCCAAACAATCACGCGTCAGCTCCACCGAAGAAACCCGGCGCGACGCAATGGCCGCCGAAGCTTCCTCCAGCGTCATTCGCCTTCCTCTTCCGGCGCGGGCAGATCAAGATCCACAGCCATAGGCGCGTCCGGGGGCAACTCCGCCGCCGCGCGCGCGATCTCAGCCCGCAATTGTTCGACAATATCCGGCTCGCTCATGCCTGCGCCATTCTACAATAGGAGACCGATGGGCCCCGAACCGCTCACCAGACCACTAACAACTCTCAGCGACGAAGAGAGAATGTTCCGCGACACCGTTCGACGCTTCGCGCGTGAACGTATCGCGCCACACGTCCGCGCAATGGACGATGCCGCCGTCTTCCGCAAGGACCTGCTCCGCGAGATGTTCGAGCTGGGGTTGATGGGCGTGGAGATCCCGGAAGAGTTTGGCGGACAAGGCGGTTCGTTCTTCCTCGCGGTGCTGGCCATTGAAGCGATCGCCGAAACGGACCCGGCTGCCGCGGTGATCGTCGACGTTCAGAACACCATCGTCAACAACGTTCTGATGCGCTGGGGTACCGCCGAGCAGAAGGCGAATTACCTGCCGCGCCTAGCCACCGACACCGTGGGCGCCTTCGCGCTTTCTGAAGCCGGTTCCGGTTCCGATGCCTTCGCATTGACCACGCGGGCCGTTCGCGAGGGCGAGTGTTTCCGCCTTACTGGCCGCAAACTCTGGATCACCAACGCCGCTGAAGCGGGCGTGTTTGTCCTGTTCGCGAACGCCAATCCCGAGGCCGGCCACCGTGGCATCACCTGCTTCCTCGTGGAACGCGAAACTCCCGGGTTCGAGGTTGGGAAAAAGGAAGACAAGCTGGGCATTCGCGCATCTTCCACCTGCGAGCTCATCCTGGACGATTGCCGAGTGCCCGCCGCCAACGTGATCGGCGAAGTAGGCAAAGGCTACAAGGTCGCCATCGAAACGCTGATTGAGGGCCGCATCGCGATCGGCGCGCAGATGGTGGGGCTGGCCCAGGGGGCACTCGATCACGCCATCGCGTACGCGCGACAGCGGAAGCAGTTCGGTCAGGCCATTGCCGAATTTCAGGGCGTCCAGTTCGAGCTGGCCCGCATGGCGACCGCCGCAGGAGCTGCGCGCCTGCTGGTGTACAACGCGGCGCGCATGCGAGATGCCGGCGTCCCGTTTGTCACCGAAGCCGCCATGGCCAAGCTGTATGCCTCAGAGATCGCGGAATCGAACGCCTCCCGCGCCGTGGAAATCTTTGGCGGTGTTGGATTTACGAAGGATTACCCGGTGGAGAAGCTCTACCGCGACGCTAAGATCGGCCGCATTTATGAAGGCACTACGAACATGCAGATGATGACCATCGCCAGACAGTTGCTGGGAGCCTGATCGTGTTCCAGCAACCTCGCGCCCGCACGTATCGTCATAGAAAAGTGGCTTTGTTTTCTCCCGCTCGTCTGACCCTCGCCTCGGTCCTGTTCACCGGCCTCGCGATGCCGGCTCTGGCCGCAACCAGCGCCCAGCTCAGTGATGAACAGATCAACGAGATCATCACGAAGTTCGCCGCCAAGGAATCGGAATTCTCGAAGGCGCGGCAGAACTACACCTATCGTCAGTCAGTGAAGGTGCAGACGCTGGACGACTCCGGTCAGCCGGACGGCGGCAAATATCAGATGGTCAGCGACATTATCTTCAACCCGGATGGCAAGCGCACGGAACGCGTCGTCTATGCGCCGGTGAACACGCTGGAAAAGCTGCTCCTCACTCCCGAAGACATGCAGGATCTACAGGACGTGCAGCCTTTCGTGCTCACGTCGGATGAGATCCCCGAGTATTACATCCGCTATCTGGGACACGAGCAGGTGGACGAGGTGCCGTGCTACGTGTTCGCGGTGAAGCCCAAGCAGATGAACCCCACCAAGCGTTATTTCGAGGGCGAAATTTGGGTGGACGACAAAGATCTACAGATCGTGAAGACCTATGGGCGCGGCGTCGGCAATTCCAGAAACGCCAAGGGCCAGCAATTCCCCAAGTTCGAGACGTACCGCGAACAGATCGACGGGCGCTATTGGTTCCCCACCTACACCTACGCGAACGACACGCTGAACTTCCCCGAAGGCCCGTTGCGCATGAAGATGGTCATGAAATACGAGGACTACAAACAGTTCAAGAGCGACGTGAATATCAAGTACAGCGACGATACCGCTCAGCCCCAGGGCGAGGCCGCCCAACCTGCGAAGCTCGCGCCGCCGCTGGATCCGAAGGATAAGAAATAGGACTCATTCCGCGAGCCCAGCCTACTTCGGTGCGGCGCTGCCGTGCTCCACGTAACTCTTCAATCGCGTGAACTGTTCGGCCAGCACACCGTCCACCGGGGGAGCCCACGTATTCAGCCCGGCGGCCGAGTAACCGCCAATTGCGTATGTGACTTCCAGCCTGGTGCCGCCATCGGCGGGAGACAGTTTGATTTGCATGCTTCCTGCCGCGGCCAGGGACTGCAGAGGGCCAAGCGTGCCGGTCATCGTCAGCGCCTTTCCGGGCGCGGCGTAGACAACTTCGAGGTGACGAACGGAGCCGCCGTTGGGCAGCTTCTCGCAGAAGCAACCCCCGGCCTTATCGTCAATGCTTAGATTGTGCGCATCCTGCGAGAACGTGTGCCGCGAGTTCCACCATTCGCCAACGTCGTGTACGAGGCGCTTGTAAACATCCTCGGGCGTCGCCTGGATAGTGAGCGTGGTCTTCACCGTGAATCCGTTTGCCGCCGAATCGAGAACGTCAGCGTTCATCCCTTGCACGAACGCAAACGCAAGCACCACGCAAACCGCAAGACATCGAAAAGTCATCCTCACAGTTTGCCAGAGTCCGCGACAACAGGCGTCTGCAGCCCGCTTCACGCCAGCCTCAGGTTGCGGAATTGAGAGATCAGCTCAAAATTGGTGCGCACGGCGCGCGGGGACTCGCCGCGCTGATCGATGGCGCTTTCCCGCACATGCCCCAGCGCGGAGGCCAGCCTCAAATACTCCACCTTCGTGGGATCGATACCCATAATGCGGCAACAAGTGGAATCCACTGCCGCGAGATCCCGCCCCATCACCAGCACTCCGGCATGCTTCGGTTGTCCCTGAATGGGCCCGTTGCCCTCCATGCCCACGATGCCATCCACCAGCGCGAAGGTATTTCGAAACGTGCGGTTCAGCTCGGCGATAGCCCGTGGAATGCCGATGTAGTGCAGCTTGTTCTTGGGCCATCCATACACCGCGCCGGGCACCAGGCCGAACAGATTCTTCATGGAAAGCGTCGCGCCGGCCCAATGATGCGTCTTCATCTTCGCCACCGACACGATCAGATCCGCGCCAAGGGCGCTTTGCGGGAAATAGAAACGCTCGCCCGCGAACCCTTCCACCGGACGTACATCGTCGCGGTTCAGATCCGTGAAAACGCCTTCGAAATCACGGATGCCATGAAGATACCGGGCTTCTTCGGCCAGACCCAGCGTGTCCCGCCGGTGCCCCGGCCCTTCGCCGATGCGCACCTCGGCCGCACCCAGCGCCCGAAACGCTTCAAGAGCAGACGCCAACACCGCCATGTCGGTGTTGATCGCCGTGGCCGAATCGAACTCCACCAGGTTCGGCTTCAGCAGCACGCGCTTGCCGCGCACATTGAGCCCGCATAATCGCGCGCCTTCGAGGATTTTCGCGACGAGGTCCTCCTCGTACGATGCCGCCTTGAGCACGGCTACGGGCGATTTGCCTGGCGGACCGGCTTCGGGCACGCCGTCTCCGGATCGCGACGCTTCCACCGACAGGATTCCCGCGCCGGCCCCAACGCCAACCAGTCCCATGAATTTCCTCCGGTTCATGCGCGGCTCCCGGCTACGGGCACGCGGAACGCGTTCCCATTGCCGTCGGGATGCGCCATCGATTCGAGAGCGGCCAGCAGTATGTCTTTGCCCGGCTCGTTATCGGGAGGCGCGGTTTCTTCGCCGAGATTGCGCAGCGCAATGGAGAGCCATGCCCGTGCCAGCCGCGAATGAGTCTGTTCGAACAATCCGCGCGCGTGACTAATTTCCTTGCTTAGGCCGTTCTTGCGCGTCTGCAGGCCCAGCAGAGCCAACGCCGTTGTTTCCGGATACGACGGCAGATCGATTCCTAACGCGCGGCGGCTCCCATAATTCCAGCCACCGTCACAGCACTTGCGGGTGAGGATCAGTTCTTCGGCGTCGCGGACGCGCGCGTCCACGCCGGCATAATGCGATGCCGCCATGTGCAGCGCGACGACGGCGTGAGCCGTCGGTTCAATCCACGATGACGTACCGCGCAGCCACGGCCAGCCATGATGCGATGTGTCGTTGTCGGGATCGCCAGGTTGGAACATGGACACCAGCCGCGCCAACCAGTTGCCTTCACGGCCCTGCGTTCCCAACAACCAGCGCACGCCGCGCGTGAACCGGTCATCGAACTGTCCCCGCGCGCAGCAGAGGTGAACTCCGAGTGCCGTTACCCATGTTCCCGGACCTTCCACATCCGCGCCGGGCCGCCAGCTTCCATCCGGCAATTGCCAGCTCTCCACCAGTCGCCAGGCCCGCTCCAGCACCGCCTGATCCGCGCGTCCCTCCAGAGCGAGCATTGCATACGCGGTTGGCTCCATCCAGGATCGTTTGCCGGGGAAATAGCCCCAACCGCCGTCGTCGTTTTGGGTGCGCAGCAGGAGATCCAGGCGCTGGCTGAGGGATGCGGCCATCTCCTGTATTATCGGGAGGTTAGCCGCCTGACTTTAGCGGAACGTTCAGCGGTTCGAATTCGATCCAGTTGACGGCCACGCCGAGCCAGCGTCGATCCTCATTTATTTCGAGGTCAAATGGCCGGATGGTGCGAGCCGTGTGCAGGATCAGGTGCAGCGGCTCCTTCGCGCCGCATGCTGGGACAACGGCGGAGAGCAGCCAGCCGTGATCGGCTGATTCTTCTACCGTGCTCTCCAGGCGAACGCCGTCGCAGGAGAGCCAGATGTCCCGCGCCAGGTCGTTTTGGAGATGCAGGCAGATGTGCATACGTAGACACAAGCCGGATGAGCGGGCGATGGGGAAGCAGAGGTGCGAGCCGGTCGCCGGACCCGTCCAGCGAAAGGTACCGAGATTCTCGCCCCACTCAGGTTCGTATAAGTCGAAGCTCTGAAGTTGAGCGTCGAGGGTGAACCGTTCGGCAGCTTCGAGGCGTCGCAGTTGCAGGTCTTCCGCGGCGGTCCCTTTATAGAGCGAATTGCGGCGAGCGTACGCACCCGGCTCCATCGGACGCCCGATCTCAACGGTGACCGCCTTGTTGGCGACGTAAGAGCGGATCACCTCGACTAGTTCCGTCTGACGGAAATCGACCCCGGAGCGGATGCGCTCGATCATGGCGCGCTGCTCGGCGTCCATCCGATGGCGGTATGAGTCCCGCCGCCAGGCCGCGTTGAACTTGAAGACAGTCAACTCGTTGGTGGCGGCGAAACGGGCGCCGGCAGCGAATGCGCGCTGCTCGAATTCGACATCGGCCGGGTACACAAGTGCCGCGGGATCGCCCCATGGTCCGATGCGAGAGAGCAGCGCCCGCCGGAGGAACATCGCGGATGGCACGCCGAAGTCGCGGCGGCCAAATTGACCGTTCGCGAAGATTCCCGTTGTCGAAAGGACGCCTGCGCCGGGCGGGCCATACATGACACCAACAGAGTGGACGATGTCGGCTTCCGATTGACGGGCGACGCGGAGGACGGTCTCCAGGTGAGTGGGATACCAGACATCGTCGTGGCCAAGGTAGGCGATGTACTCGCCACGGGCGAGCGTTGCGCCATGGTTGTTCGGAGCCGACTGCGAGCCGGAGTTTACGGGCAGGTTGACCCAGCGGAGGCGAGGATCGCAAAAGGAGGCGACGACGTCGCCGGAGTCGTCGGTGCAGCCGTCACCCACGACGATCATTTCAAACTCCGTAAAGGTCTGGAGCAGAGCAGATTCGATGGCGCAACGAAGGACGCTGCTCCAGTTATAGGTGGCCGTTATTACAGAGATTATGGGCGAACCCGTCATCGCGAACCAGTGTGTGATTCAGAATCGTGTGGGATCACGCCCGAGCCGTCCCTGGGGCCGTGGATTTCAACGATTTCGCCGCGCCCGTAATGAGTGTACTTCAACCCAGGCACATTCGCCGTGGAGCGACGACGGGACCGGCGATCCGTCGGTTTTCCGGGCAGTGACTGTATACTGAACTCAACCCTGAGGTTCAACCGGGGACTCCGTTCGCCGAGGTGGTGTTTGAGTCCAGGCCCGAAGAAAGACGTGCAGACAGTAACCGTTGATGGACAGCCAACTCAGAAACTAATAGATGGCGTAACCATTCAGCCAGCCGTAACACACTTGGACGACCGCGGAACTCTTTGCGAGATCTTCAGTCCCATGCGCGCTCCAAGTCCCGCCCCGCTCGTCTACGTCTACCAGTTCACGATTCGCCCGGGCAGAATTAAGGGTTGGCACGTCCATCACCTGCACGACGACCGGATCTTCATGAGCCAGGGGCAAGTGAAGGTGGTCCTCTACGACAGCCGGACGAGCTCGCCGACTTTCGGCTTGATTAATGAGATTTACCGCAGCGACCTCAGGCGAGATTTGATGATTATTCCGGCCTTCGTTTACCACGCCCATCAGAATATCGGGTCAACGGATGCGCTATTCATCAGCATGCCGACGCGGCCATACAACCACGAGAGCCCCGACGTCTACCGTTTCCCCATCGACAGCGATCAAATCCCGTATCGCTTTGAAGATCGCAAAGGTTGGTAGGAAAAGGCTCACTTCGAGTCGACAACGAAACGTTGAGCGATATCCTGCTGAGCGGCGGCCGACCTACTTCAGCAACCCCAGTTTGTCCAGCGGCCAGTAGACAAACACGGCCTTTCCGTAGATGTAGTGGCGCGGAACGGTGCCCCAGGCGCGGCTGTCGTTGGAGGAACTCCGGTGATCGCCCAGAACGAAATACTCGTCCGGCTGCACCACCATCTGCGCCATGGATTGCTGATCCTCGTATTCGGGCGGGACGTAGGCCTCATGCAGCGGTGCGCCGTTGACAATCACCGCGCCCCGGTCTATGGAAATCTGGTCGCCCGGGATGCCGATCACCCGCTTTATGTATGACTTACTGGGGTCTCGCGGATACCAGAACACCACCATGTCGCCGCGCTGAACCGACCCGATGGACCGATACAAAAACTTGTTGATGAAGATCCGCTCCTGGTCCACCAACGCGGGCATCATGCTGGTCCCTTCCACCTTAACCGGCTGATAAAGGAACAGGATCACCATTACTGCAATCACCACTGAGAGCGTCAGATCGCGCATCCAGTGGAACAGCGCGCGCAACGGCGGCGTGGGCAACGGCGCTACAGGTTCGACGGTGGGCGTAACTTCGGCGGAGGCCATCCGAGTTGAGTGAGTACCTATTAGAACATGATGCGCCGCACCCCGGCAATGGTTACATCGGCCTGCGTGGTACTAAAGCCTTGAGCAGACAGGGGCTGTGCTAAAGTAACGCGATGTGAAGGTCCTCATTTTCCTTGTGATTGCCGCTCCGTTGACGGTTCTCGCGCAGGAGCCTGCATATTTGAATCCCTCGCTGCCCCGCGAGCAGCGTGTGGACGACCTGGTCTCGCGCATGACGCTGGAAGAGAAAGCGTCGCAACTGGTGAACCAGGCGCGCGCCATCCCGCGTTTGCAGGTTCCCGCCTACGACTGGTGGAGCGAGGCCCTGCACGGCGTGGCCCGCGAGGGATTCGCCACTGTTTTTCCGCAGGCCATCGGACTGGGCGCCACGTGGGACGCACCGCTGATCCACGAAATGGCCACGGTGATCGGCGTGGAGGCACGAGCCAAACATTATGAGGCCGTGCGGCACGGGCGGCGCGACATTTTCGAGGGGCTCACTTTCTGGTCGCCGAACATCAACATTTTTCGCGATCCGCGCTGGGGCCGCGGACAGGAGACGTACGGGGAAGATCCGTTCCTCACCGCGCACATCGGGATTGCCTTTGTCACAGGCCTGCAGGGCGACGATCCGAAATATCTGCAGGTGGTGGCCACGCCAAAGCACTTCGCCGTGCACAGCGGGCCGGAACCGATGCGGCACGGGTTCAACGTGGAGGTGTCCAAACATGACATGGAAGACACCTACCTGCCCGCGTTTCGCGCCACCGTTACCGAGGGCAAAGCGCAGTCCGTGATGTGCGCGTACAACGCCATCAACGGCGAACCGGCGTGCGCGAACACTTTTCTCCTGAAGGACGAATTGCGCGGCGCATGGGGATTCGATGGGTACGTGGTGTTCGATTGCGATGCGGTGGCCGATATCGAGCGGGGGCACCATTACACGAAGACGCTTCCCGAGGCCGCCGCGGTGTCTCTGAAGATGGGTACCGATAACGACTGCGCCGATTTTCGCGCTCGCGCC
>Ga0187871_10004288_pt1 | contig 10747 bp, 9 predicted proteins | sample June2016WEW_16_1_FD_132988 | JGI IMG/M metagenome (GOLD analysis project Ga0187871, IMG submission 132988) | Peatland microbial communities from SPRUCE experiment site at the Marcell Experimental Forest, Minnesota, USA - June2016WEW_16_10 | ecosystem: Environmental > Terrestrial > Soil >...
CACGGGAAGACGGAAACTGCAGTAGTTCTGCGCGATCGGGTGATGGTTCGCGAGGGCGCTCTCCTCGCTCGCGATCCACCCGGCTACCCGCGCCTGCCACGCGATGGAAAGCTCGTCCGCTACATCCACCGAGTTCGGATACATGTCGCGCGCCGGCAACTGCAGGTACGGATTCACCACATCGGCGAGCACCGTCTGGTCCGACCAAGGCTCGTTCTGGATCTCGAAAATTACGTTGTCGAATGCGTTCGCTTCCCGCACCAGCTTGCGCGTGTAGCGTTCCTGGTGCGGCAGGATGTTGCCGTTCTCCAACGTGTGCAGCTTCTTCCAATCGATGGCATCCGTGCCGTTGACGTTGTTAGACGGGTTCAGTGCGCTCATCTTCCACTGCATCTCCTGATAGTGCGAGGAGAACAGTGTCAGTTCAACAACGATGCCGTGCCGTGCCGCCTCGGACAGAAAATCGCGGTACCGCGCGAAGAATTCGGGGTTCCAGTGGTCCAGATCGAACTTGTTTCCGCCGCCGTTGTAACCGGGCGTTTCGCTGCGAGCCCACGGCGCAACAAATCGGCCGGGCGCGGGCGCCAGCGTGTTGCGTTGGATCCCAAACGACTGCGCGGGCACTTCCCGATAACTGCCTCCGAACAGCCGCGTATAATTCAAACCGCTGGCCGCCAGAGTCTCCAGGTAGCGGTGGTAATCGAAGTCCGCGTTCATCACCGCGCCATAGTGTTCGCCGCTGCTGACCAGCGCGACGGTCTTTCCGCGGTAGAGGAAGTAGTGCGGGTTCTTCGGGTGCAGACGGATGGGCTGTGCCGGCGCCGCGGATAGAAGGACGGCAAGCAACGCCATCGCGCGAATCGGGCTGGTGATGGTCATGCCACCGCCGATTCTATCTCAGTGCGTTCGCGGCCGCGGACAGCCGCATAGTACTGCATCGAAGTTTGTTTACAAGTGCATTCGGATTCGGGCAAGCCCAATCGGAGCTAGAATCGAAGCGAGGCATTTGCATCATGGCGATTCGATCCGGTTTCACAACGCATCGCACGCTTACTCGCGGAAGTGTGCTTGGTTTGGCGTTCTGCGGTCTGGCCCTCGGGCAGCAGGGGAGCATTATCACCTTTGACGTCCCTGGCGCTGGCACGGGTTTTCGCCAGGGCACCACGGCCACGGGCATCAACGCCGCGGGCGCCATCACGGGCTACTATGTCGACGCGCAGAACTTCTATCACGGCTTCCTGCGCAGCCCGGACGGAACTTTCACGGTATTCAACGCCGCCGACGCCGGCACAGGCACGCTCTCCAACGGCATCAACGATGCGGACGCGGTTACAGGATACTACCTCGACGCTCAAGGGTTGGCCCACGGCTTCGTGCGCAGCCCCAAGGGCGTGATTACCACGTTCGACGCTCCTCCTGCCTCCCGCACCAGTGGCACTTACGCATTCAGCATCAACGACGCGGGCGCCGTCGCGGGCTTCTACTTTCAAGGGGCAGTCAGTTACAGTTTTATGCTAGGTCCTTCCGGAGCTTTTACACCGTTCGGCGTCCCGGGCGCCGGTGGAGACGGTCTGAATGGCACGCGGGCCTACAGCATCAACAACGGCAACGCCGTCGCCGGGTCCTACAGCTATAACTCCATCGACTTTAGTGTGCCCAATCACGGCTTCGCGCGGGCTCCCTCGGGCTTTATCGCCACGTTCCGCGCGCCCGCTGCCGGCGAAGGGCCGTATCAAGGCACTCAACCAAATGCCATCAACGACTCCGGCGCAATCACGGGAAGCTACATCGACGCGAAGGGAGCGACTCATGGCTTTCTGCGAACTCCGGCCGGTATCTTCATCGAGGTCGCCCCCCCGGGCGTCAGAGACGCGAGCATTTCGCCTGTTAGCATCAACGACGTGGGCTTCGTCACAGGGTCGTACTCCATCTCCGGCGGCTTGAGTCACGGCTTCGTGCGCGCTCCCTCGGGCGCCTTTACCACGTTCGACGTCGCCGGCGCCGGCGGAGCCGCCTACAGTGGCACTTTCGCCAATAGTATCAATGACGCGGGCGCGATTACAGGGTATTTCATCGACGCCCATTCGACGAATCACGGGTTTCTGCGGACGCCATGACCGTGTCTGACGCATGGGTCAGTCTCTTGCGATGCGAAAGGACTCCCGCGCGATCTCCCATTCCTCTTGCGTGTGGACAACGAGGACGCGCACAGCCGAGTCCGCCGCGGCGATGTCCGCATCCGCCGGGGATTGCGTGTTCTTGGCGGAGTCGAGTTTCACGCCCATAAACGCAAACGCCTCCACCGTTTGGGCGCGCACTTGCGGCGAATTCTCGCCGACTCCGGCGGTGAACACCAGCGCATCCAGACCGCCGAGACTGGCCAGCATGGCGCCAATCTCCGCGCGCAGACGGTGTACGTAAACGTCGAACGCCAGTTGCGCGCGCGCATCGCCGCGGGCCATGGCCTCCATCACGGTGCGCATGTCGCCCGAAATGCCAGAGACGCCGCGCAGCCCGGACTCCTTGTTCAACACGCGGTCCAGTTCTTCGGCGCGATATCCGCGATGCCGCACCAGGTGAATGATGATGCCGGGGTCGATGGTGCCCGAGCGCGTGCCCATCATCAGGCCTTCGAGCGGCGTGAAGCCCATCGTCGTGTCGATGCTCACGCCGTCGCGAATCGCGGCCAGCGAGCAGCCGTTGCCCAAATGGCAGGTAATCATCCGCAACGACGCGAGGTCCTGGCCCAGGATCGCAGCCGCCCGCCGTGAGGTGTATTGGTGGCTGATGCCGTGGAACCCGTAGCGTCGAATCCCCTGCCCGACCCACTCGTACGGCCCTGGATACACATATGCCGCCTGCGGCAGGCTGGCATGAAACGCAGTGTCGAAAACCGCTACTTGCACTGCCTCCGGTCCCAGGATGCGTTCCATGCACTCGATGGCTTCCAGTTCCAGGCGGTTGTGCTCAGGCGCGAAACTGGCCATTTGCGCGATACCCGCCAGCACCGCCGGCGTGATGCGTGTGCTATCCCGAAAGGCGCGCCCGCCGTGCACCACGCGGTGTCCTGCAACCCGGATCTCGCCGCGGTGAGGCAGCATTTCCATCAGAGGATCGAGCGAGTCCAGCGGCGCCTTCACCGCCACACTGCGCGTCTCGGCTACCCCAGCCGCCTTGACCTGAATCTCCGCCGTTCCCGGGTGATGCTCCCAATCGACGCGCGCCTCCCAAAGCGGGTTGGGAGCAGCCGACCCCTCCGCACCTGTAACTTCGAACAAGCTGCTCTTAAAACTGCTGGAACCGCCGTTAAGCACGAGTATCTTCATTGCCGCCATTCTAATACAATATTGTTCGATTGTAAGTATATGAACATAAACGGCAATAGTCGTATATCCTTATTGCCGTTTTCCCGGGAGGTGGTCCAGTAGCTTGGCTCAGAAGAAGGCCTGGTTGAGATGTAGGCCTGGCTTTCAAGAGTTTTCGCAAAGGGCCACCCGCCGGTCTGTTCCCCTACTTCGCTAGCGCCGGGGGTGTATTCTCCCAGCCATCCCCTAAGGCCAATTCCGCCTCGCGATCTTGTACGATGAGTTCCGGTTGAGTGCGGTGATACTTGTACTTCGGGAATTCCTGGTGTGTGGTGCTGGGGGCCGGCTTCTCCAATCTCGATTTGGTATTCCATCCGGCCGAACGGACTATTTCTCTGGCGGCTCGCCCCACTGTAGATGCATCCGCATGCTCGCCAGCGATTTCCTGCAGTGGTATTTTGGCCAGGTATTTGGCCGCCCATTCATTTCGCTGCTGAATGGATGTGTTAGCCCCACGTATCGGGCGTTCCACCTGGGTGGACTTTCTGCTTCCAGTACCTCGGGTGGGCTTTACCTGCTCAATTTCCTCGTCCCCACCCGCTTTAACCCAATATGTGCACTGTTCCAAGAATTTTTTCCGATGCAGCTCCCACGCTCTGTCGGCCTCCTTCGCCCAGTCTTCGGGGGACTGATTCAGGCGATCGAATGCCGGGGGCTGGAAAGGACTTGGATACGTAATATGGTGATACTGGGTCCGCTGACCGGGGTCCGCGTAATACTCTCGCACGAAATCCGGCCACTCATCGCACAACATGCCCAAGCGGCTGAATGCCTCGATAATGCGGAGACGGGCTGCTCGCTGACGGTTCTTTTCCGCAACCGTCGCTTCTCCCACTGCGTCTCGAGCTCCCCTCTCTGGCGCTGCCTTTCCGGTGAGTCTGCGGCCTGGCTTAGATTCCATCTTCCCCCCTGGCATCCGTTTCGGGTTCGGGTTATGAATCGGCCTGCCGATCCAGTTCGCCTCCTATTTTACACCCATTGGAATAACGAGGCGCCTGACCGGCAAAGGATCTGGATTTCCCTGTTCCGTCCCTGCTTTGCAGTGCTGGCGATGCAGGGTGTCAAGCTCAGAATCTTGCGCGTGCCGGTGTACGTCTCGACGACGCATCTAGCGATACGCAATCCTCTGCGCATCGGTCCGCGCACGCCGTCCCCGACCCGCTGCTGGGTGGTAGGGCGAATAACCAGCGAAAGTCCTCCTGCTCGCCTGCTGCATCCAGGAGGCGCGATAGGTGCAGAGCAGGGCCGGACGGGGCCCTGTGGTTCGGCACAGGTGGCTACGAGAACACCGCGGTCGGACGCGCCCCGGCGTGCGGCCTTGGCTTCAACGCCAGTTTCTCCAACGGAAAACTGACCATGAACTTCGATTTGGGCATCGACACGCCGGCGCTCTTCAACATCATTCTGAAGGACTCCTCCGGCCCCATCGCCGAGCCATTCTCGCAGGAGCGGGAGGCCCTTTCCGAAGAGTTGGACATGAGCCGGCGATTCCAAACGAACGTGTTTTGGACAAACGTCCAAGGCTTCTTGAATGCGTGCACCAGTATTGTAAAGGAACGCCAGCAGCGTACCCGCCGATTGCCAGGCCTCCCCTCGAATGATTCAGTTTTTCTCAGCGTCGGTAAAGACCGCGACGACCTTGCCGACCGCCGATCCAACTTCGCGTGCCACCTTTGAAAGAGTACCCTCCGACAATTCCTGCTCTGCTCTGTACCAGTCGATCTCCGGCGTCCCCAAGGGCCTGCCCCGTTCTTCCCAAGCCCGCAATTCGATCTGCTCAACCGGGTTTTCCACAATCTCGTCGCGTGCCGGCTTTTGCGCCGAATGTAACATTCGTCATGCGGGCTTCCCATCGAGCCGATACAAAGCGTTTTTCAGAGGCTACTAATGGGTTTGGTCGTCTAATTCACCCTCTGCACTACCGAGTTAGAACTGCCGGCGAACTCGGCGCTGCCGCTGTAGGTGGCTGTGATCGTGTTCGATCCCTTTGCCAGGCGAGTTGTAGTATATACAGCCTTCCCGGCCCGCAGTGTCACGGTCTTCAACACTGTCGCTCCCTCTGAGAAGGCCACCGTTCCGGTGAGTGTGCCTCCGTATTGGGCCGACACGGTCGCGGTGAAGGTCACCGACTGACCCTTCGCCGAGGGATTTAGCGATGAGACCACGCTGGTGGTAGTCGGCCCCAGATTTACAGTTACCGCCGTCGGTAGCGAAGCGCTGGCGGCGTGGCTCGCATTTCCTGGATAGTTAGCCGTGATCTGATAAGTCCCTACTGCCAGCTTGGTCGCACCGATCGTAAACGATGCCGTGCCGCCCGACAGGGTGGCCGACCCCAGTGTGACCGCCGGCGATCCATAAGTGAAAGTGACCCCGCCGGTGGGAGTCACGCCGCCGGTCACGCTCACATTCAGCACGATCGCCTGATGGTAGTCGGCGGGATTCGGCGTTGCGCTGGTGATTGTAGTGGTGGTGAACGCGGTACGGCTCACTGTTTGCGTCAGGACCGGCGAGGTGCTGCCGCTGAAATTGCTGTCTCCGGAATACCCTGCAGTGATACGGTGCGCCCCCACCTTGAGAGATGACAGGGTCAGGCTAGCGGCATTGCTGCTCACCGGTCCCGAGCCAATATTGGTGGCGCCGTCCAAGAAGGCGACCGTTCCGGTCACCGAGCCGGAATATTGTGGGGTGATGGTGGCGGTGAAGGTGACCGGCTCGCCGGAATCCGACGGGTTGGCGGACGAAGCCAGCGCCGTGGTTGTCGTGCCCCCCGCGACACCCGTGCCGTTCAAGACGATGCTTTGGCTAGCTGTCGCGTTGAGTGCATTGTCCTTGAAGGTCGCCGCGCTTGGGAAACTGCCGGCACTTGGGGGCGTAAAAGTAATGCTCAAATTGCAAGTCGCTTCGGGAGCCAGAGTGAACGTGCTGGTGCAATCGGGAGGGGTTCCCGGACCTGCGGTCTGGGCATAGTTCGCGCCTATGCTTAAGCCTGGTGCTACTGCATTCAGCGGCTGGTTACCGATGTTTTGAATCACAACGGATTGAGCGGTGCTGGTGGTGTTGGGCGCTGTTGAAAAGCTCAGCGTGGGAGGCTGCGAGCGCTGCACCTCGATCGCCCGATGGTTAGCTTGGTCAGCGATGAAAACGTCGCCGGTGGCGTCTAGGGCCACGCCGGCCGGCTGGTTCAGCCCGCTGCCCACGGTCACTTGGGCGCCGCCGGAAACTTCCACCACCCGGTTGTTACTCTGGTCCGCTATGAAGACGTTGCCCGCACCATCCACCGCCAGTCCGGTCGGAGCACTCAGCCCGCTGCCCACTGTGGTCTGAGAGCCGCCTGCTGGAATCTCTATGACCTGGCTTTTGGCCTGGTCCGCGATGAAGACATCGCCCGCTCCATCGACTGCCACGCCAGTGGGTTGGCTTAACCCGCTGCCTACCGTAAACTGGACGCCGCCGCCCGCTGGAACTTCCACAACCCGGCTATTGCCGCGATCCGCGATAAATACATTGCCCGCTCCATCCACCGCTATGCCTTGCGGTTGAGACAAACCGGTGGCCGGCACCGTGGTCTGCACGCCGCTGGGCGTAACCTCGACCACCCGCTGGTTATTCTGGTCCGCAATGAAGACGTCGCCCGCGCCGTCCACTGCCACACCTGCTGGCCCGGACAGTCCGCTGCCCACTGTGGTCTGGGGGCCGCCGCCGGCGGGAACCTTCACTACCTGGTTGTTGGAGTAATCGGCGATGAAGATATCGCCCGCTCCATCCGCTGCCACGCTGTAGGTGAGACCGAGTCCGCTGCCCACCGTGGCCTGTGCGCCGGGCGCAAATGTGATGGACGGTCCGTTGCCGATGCCATAAATCAGAATGCTTGCCACCGGGTTACCGGAGGAGTCGGTCAGGTTGACCGCGCCCATGCGCACTCCGGGCGCCAGCGGCGCGAAGGTGACATTCACAGCGCAACTCGACGGACTACCTGTGCAGGTAGTGCTGGCGAGAGTGAAATCCAGGTTCGGCGCGCCTTGGGTTACAACCTGCACTGGGTTGGCACCCAGCGTTGTTCCATCCGGAACGTTGAATTGCAGCGCGATCGTGTCGCTGCAAGGCGCGGGGGTGGTCTGTCCAACCGGGCAGACGTTGGCGGTGGCCACGCCAGGAGTGACTACGGGCGGCCCCAGCAAGGTTGTTTCCTGATCCGATGCAATCGAGTAATTGCGCAGGGTCACAGTTCCCGAGTATGTGCTGCTCACGCCGACTGTGACGCTGTAGGAACCGGTCGCGCCCGATGTCAAAGTCCCTGCGTTACAGTTCACCGTCCCCGCGGTCCCGACGGTGGGCGTCGTGCAAACGAAGCCGAAAGGTGCGACGAGCGACTGGAAGGTCGTGTTTGGCGGTGTTGTGAAGTTTAGAACTACATTGGTGGCAGTGGAGCCTCCTTCGTTCTGGTAATTGAATGTATAGGTGAGTTGGGAGCCCGGATTCGCCCGCGCCGCCACACTGCCCTCCACGGAAATGCCGGGGATCGTGGAACCGATCCCGTCAACCCAAATTTCGCCAAAGCTCGCACCTGGAACGCTTCCGGACGCCAAAATCAGAAGCTGGACTTGATCGCCCACATTGAGCGCGGGACTGTTGCCTGTGTAGCTTACAAGTTGCCAGTCCGTTAGTCGATCTCGGTCGGCAACCCCGTATTCACCGACTGCCAGACTTGGCTGCCTTGTCCCGGCACGCCAAAATCCTCGTAGAGGACCGTGCCCTGCGTCACGTCCGTCAGTTGAAGGAAGTAGTACGGCATCTGGCTATAAGCCAGGGACGGATTCTGCAGAACCGGCGCGATCGTGAAACGGATGTGAACCATTCCATCCGCGGGGTCGACGTCGTCCGAAGCGATCGTCGTGGTCTGGGATAGCGAATTGGCATTCTGGCTGTTGCCAAACGCGGCGCTGCTATGCAGATTGACGATGGCAGCCTGGGTTCCATAGCGTGGCCATCGAAGAGATGCGCCGGATCCGAGATCCGGATCAGGTTGACTGAACGGGCCGCCCGAGGCTGCCTCGATAATCGTCAATGGGTTGCCGCCGGCCGTCAAATTGAGACTACTCAGTGTTTGCGGCGTCTGGGCAGTGAAGCCCGGATTGAGATTTGTGGCTATTGCCCAGGGGCTTGGAGGGGCGGTCCCGCCAGCGCCCGTTTGGAATCCGCCGTTGACAAATATGAGTTCACAGTCGCCGCCATTCGGCACCGTAGGGTTGCTACATAAGCCGGTGTTTGGATTGCAGGTCCCGGCAAGGTGGCACTCGTCGAGCGGCGTGCAGGTCACGGGATTTGAGCCGGTGCAGAGACCGGACAGGCAGACGTCAGGCTGGGTGCAAGCATTACCGTCGTTACAGGCCGTGCCGTTCGGCGCGCTAGGGTTGCTACATAAACCGGTGGACGGATTGCAGGTCCCGGTGAGATGGCACTGGTCGAGCGGCGTGCAGAAAACGGGATTCGAGCCGATGCAGACCCCGGCTTGGCAGATGTCGGTCTGAGTGCAAGCGTTGCCGTCATTGCAAGTCGTACCATTGGGCTCGGTGGACCAGTTGGTGGTCGAGATCGAGGGCGTACAGACTTGACAAGCGTTGGCGGGGTTAACCGTCCCGGCGGAATAGACAACGCCGCCGATGGTGCACTGTTGCGCCTGCGCAAACCCGCACGGGATGGCCAGGCACAGCAAGCTAACTTGAAAACACTTGAAGCTAACGGGACGATTTATCATAAGGTCTCGGAAGTTCCGAAGGGTCTCTTGGCAATCCGTTACGTCAGATTATTTTTTAGCGAGTGATTCGTCAATCGCTGTTTTAAAAACAGAGTAAGCGACTGCGCCGGTCAGCATCTTTTGCGGTTTCATCTGACTCGAATCGGGTTCGGAGACACCCAGGAAAAATGTGGGCGTCCCCTTGACACCCAACGACTGACCCTCGGCCACTTGCTTGCGAACCTCGGCAACATACTTGCCGCTGCCTAGGCAGTCCTTAAATTTCCTGGTGTCCAATCCCATGGCATCCGCGTAGCCGATGATGTCCTCTGCCGTCAGCTTTTGCTGGTTAGCCATTTGACGCTCATACATGTCCCAGGCGCGTCCCTGCTCGGCGGCGCAATGATTGGCGTGCGCGGCTCTGAAAGCGTTGGCGTGTAGCGACTCCAGAGGATAGTCTTTCACCACGTAGCGCACCTTTCCGGACTTGATGTACTCGTCGTCGATTTGGGAAAGGGTAGTTTGATCGTAGCGGCTGCAAAACGGGCACTGCATATCCGTAAATTCTATAATCGTTACGGGAGCCTGGTGTCTCCTTTTGCCAGGACGCTCGTGGCATCCAGGTATTTCGGCAGCGCGAGGGATGGCGCCACACCCGCCGTAGCCGTCTTCTTCAAAAGGTCTTTAATCTCTTGCAGATCCTTTTGGATGGCCCTTTGACCTTCCTTCAGCTCCGAGATTTCCTTTTGAAGGTCTGCAGAATCCTGGGCGAAAACAACCGGAACCGCCACCCCAGGCGAGAACATCAAGCACACGGATAAAAAAGCCGAGATTTCCATTACGGACACCTGGTCCAAGACAATAGCATCTTTCGCCCCCCAATGGCATCACCGCGGCCGGTGCTGCAGGATCTCGCCGGTCCGGCACGCCCCGTCCACGCTGTTAACCAACGGGTTGTGCCGAAGAGACAGCGGTGGGCACCGGATACTCGGTCACCTGTCCGGCTGTGGTCATGCGCCCGATCGGTGTTCAGCTCCATCGCCCTCCTGGATGCAGCAGGCGAGCAGGAGGATATTCGCCCGCTGTTCGCCTGACGTAACAAAAGGCCGGATCCGCGAGGCCGGACGGCTTGGCATCTAGCGACACGCAATCCTCTGCGCATCGGTCCGCGTCGCCGTTCCGAGCCGATGCCGGCGGCAGGCGAATAACCATAGAAAGTTCGCCATTCTGACTTCTTGTCTGTGACTCCAAGCTAATCCATTTATTTTCAATAACAGTCCGTCCCGGTTTATTTTGCCTTCGTGGGGCAGCCAATATTGGCTGCGAGCCGGCTTGGACGCGCTGGAAAGCGCGTCCGCAGGCAGAATTGCCTGCCCCACAAGCGCTCCCGTGCCGCGCGGCTTTAGTCACACCTTGTTCATTCCGGCCCCGCCGGTGGCACGGCTGTCTTCCGACTTCTGTCTTCTTCTTTAGTACGTCCACTTCCAATCCCGCACCTCCGGCATATCGTCGCCGTGCTTGGCAATATACCGCTTGTGTTCGATCAGCTTGTTCCGCAGATCCTGCTTGATGTGCGCCGCGATGTTGCGCAGCCGCGGCACGCGATCGATCACGTCGCCCGCCAGGTGGAAGCGATCCAGATCGTTCA
>Ga0187871_10004289_pt1 | contig 10747 bp, 13 predicted proteins | sample June2016WEW_16_1_FD_132988 | JGI IMG/M metagenome (GOLD analysis project Ga0187871, IMG submission 132988) | Peatland microbial communities from SPRUCE experiment site at the Marcell Experimental Forest, Minnesota, USA - June2016WEW_16_10 | ecosystem: Environmental > Terrestrial > Soil >...
GCCCAGCACGAACAGGGCGCGGCGACGATTGAACTTCGGCGGCATCGGCGGATTCTCAGTATGCAAGCTCGTCAAGCCAATCAAGACTCTCTGCTCCTGGACGCCGCACCAAGCGGGCGTCAGCCATCTCCTGTTTGCCAAGACAAAGTCCCACGTAGGGGCAGCTGCTGCACGGATTCTGCGGAAAGCGGATGCCACTATGGGGTAGGAACTGTGCGGACTCGATTCTTTGGATCGTGTCCCCGACCAGGCGACCGAATTCCTCGCGCTGCTCGTCGGTGATGGTGGTGCGCAGGTACTGAACCTCGACCAGCCGTTTGCGAACGAACACGATCTGAGCGACTTCGGAGATGCCCGTCATCCATGAGTAGCAAACCAGTTGGGGATCCAGAGAGAGCAGACCCTCAGGCTCTTCTGGGTATCGGTTCGATGAAGTCTTCCATTCGAGCAGACAGCGCGCCCCGTCGAGTTTGCCGATGGCATCGATGTACGCGACAAAGTCGTTCTTCCCGGCGACCGGCCGGTTAAATTTGATCTGCAGATTGCGTTTAGGCTGAGGAACTTGGATACGATCGTCCTGGCAGAACCGGGTCAACAGCATGATTCCTTGCCGCAGCATGCGATCCCAGGAGTCTCGGTTGGAGTAAAGCAGGTCTTGGTTCTGACACGCGGACCATTCGTCGAACAACGCTGCTCCGGGATCTTCCCGCCGGAAATAGGCGCCCAGGGCTTGTTCGAAGGCACGACCGAAGAGCATCGCCGCCCGCGTGTCTTTCTCCTTCCAACCATCGAGGTAGCGGTGCCTATACCGCCGCGGGCACGTGAGGTATTGGCTGATCTGCTTGTAGCTGTAGATCATTTCAGGCCACCTGGGGGCTGTCTAGATTCGCCGGGGAAAGTTCTTCCCAACGGCCGGCGGGGGCAAAGCCGTCGAGCCGGAGCAAGGAGTTTCCATTGAGGACGATATGGCTGATCTTAACCACACCCTTCAGACCAACGAGCTGGGTTTCGTCCACCTCGTCGCGACCGAGTAGCTCGGTGTCGTAAGCAAAGTCGCGCAGGAACCAGTTCAGCTTCCACAGGGCTTTCGGGCTGCAATAGAGGCGGCTCGAAAGGATGTGGCCAGCAAACCGGCCGGGCTCAAGAATGGCGAGAGCCAGGTTGTAGTAAGGCTTTTGTGCCTGCCGACGAAACTGGACACGCTTCACGCGGACCAGGAAGACCCCGTCGGGGATCTGGTCGGCGGCACAGCGATCGGCGGCGTGCAGGCCGGTGATTTGGCGTTTCATGCGGCACCTTCTTTCTGGCCGAGGTAGCTGTTGAGCTGGCAGAGGAGGGCATTGCGGTCCTTCTCGGCCCACTCGGCCAGTTGCGTGACAAAAGTTTCTACCTGCTCACGCGTGGCATCGCGAAGGACCTTGACGCCGCAGAAGTCCGTTGCGTAGGCCTTAACCAAGTTGGGATCGAGCTGATGCTGCCGAATCAACTGGCAAAGGCGATCGCGAACCTTCGGGCGGCTGTTGTTTCCATTGACAGGCTGCGGTGGAAGCTTCTTCGACTCTCGGAAGGATTGCGGCGGCTCGGCGAAGGAGCCGATTTCTTCGACGGAGCAAATGCCAATCCCGTAGGCTTTGCGGAGCGCGCGGTTGACCGCGCGCGTTTCTGCCACCCGCATTTCGGCGCCGTGGACGAGGTAAGAAACATTGGAGGGATCGGCGTCGCCGTAACCAACGAAACCCCTGCAACCCCTTGAATCGTAGACAGTGGCTTTGAAAACATAGCGGCCAGCCGCTGAATCACAGAAGTTGACGACTGCTTCGACTTCGATGCCAGAGCACCTCTTCCGCTTTGCCATCCGCAACAAACCTGTGTGGGTTACATACCAGTGGTCGTTCAGCAACGCGAGATCTCCTGACCCAATCTCGAAACGCAGCGCAGATAAATGTTCGAGGAGCTTGAGAAGAATTCGTTGTTTTCCGACACCGAATATCTTTTTCGCCAGCCGTAAATTTTGCGAATACAAATCAGCTTTTCTGTTCATACGTTCCGCCCTCTCTACGTAACGCTATTGTAACGCATATAGCGTCACACTGCAAGTCTATTCACCTCGCATGGCCTTTGGCTTACAATTCCACGAGCTGTGAGTTTCGGAATGCCCAAGACGGAAACCCTAAATTTGCGAGTGTCGATGGAATTTAAGAGGCGTCTAATGGAAGAGGCCACGAAAGAAAAGCGCTCCGTTACGAACTATTTGGAAGCCACTCTCGCGGCGGTTTGGGAGCAACGGCAGAACGGGGAAACGAAGGTTAGGGGTAGGAGACAACGTGCAGAATAATCTTCAAGGCTGCTGCGCGCGGTCGTTCCCGACTTTCGCGATTTTGCGTCCTCGTCGCATCATCAGGTGGACATACCTACTGCGCCACTCTGGAAGACTGCGCACTGTGACCTGTGCTGCTTCCACCAGCAAAAAGCGCAATATCGAATTCCCCTGTTTGGTGATGTGGCCCAGTCGTCGCCGATTCCCCCTGGACTTTTCCAGCGGTACCAGTCCCAGATAGCTTGCTATCTGCTTACCACACTGAAAGCGCTCCGCTTTTCCTACAATCAACACGAAGGCCAGCGCGGTCAACGGACCCACTCCGGGATGCGTCATCAATCGCTTTGCCTCCGGACACTTGCCAGCTTCATGTTCGATCGCTTGCGTCAGCTCCGCGATCGTCGGATTGAGTCGATCCAGTAGTTCCAGGAGATCGCGTCTGCGCCGGCTCGCCCACGGCGCCAGCGGGAATGATTCCAGCTGCTGCCGTCCGCGTTCTCGCCACAGCCTCTTCTTACAGCGCAGTCCTTCGTTCAGTGCCAGGGCTTGCAGTTGATTCATGATGCGGGTGCGTGTCTGCACCATGCGGTGCCGGTGCCACAGCAGCTGCCGCACATCCCGGTTCTCCCAACTCGGCACCCAGATTCGCGGAAAGTCATCCTTCAACATGAGTTTCAGAATCAGTTGTGCATCTTGTCGATCGGTCTTCTGTTTGCGTACTCGTTTGCTCTGGATCTCGGCCGCGTCTCCAATCCACAACTCAAACTGCAACTCGGCCAAGAGTCGTTCGAACCAGCGTGCGTGCCCGCTGGCCTCCATACCTGTTAAGTCAAGCGACGGTTTCCGCATACACAATCGACCAAACCACTGGGGCGCTTACCGCGGTTCAGGGTTCGCCTTTCCCAGTCGTCGACGGCCAGGCACAGGCACTGACGGTCACTCGAAAGGTTCAGTGATTGAGAATCTCGTGATCTCTCGCAGTGATGCCGATGCTTTGCTGGCGTAATATCCCCATTACACTCATTGGCGGGTCAATGAGCGCTATCGCCTGGTTTGGACAGAAATCTCCCTAACCCGAAATCTCCCTGTCCGGTCGAAAGACGCCGGATCTGGGGACATGAGCCATATTGAACAGACTTCCAAGGTTTTCCGGGGCTAACGTGTCTTCATTGCAGAATCACTGACGACCGAAATTGCCGGAGGAACGATGAGCACAGCCCTGATGATGGGACGGATTGCAGAAGTGTCCCCGCGTCCGGAGGCTAGGATTACCGGCGTCGTTTATTTGTTTTATTTTCTGGCGGCGGTGTTGGGCGAGTTCTTCCTTAAAGGGTTTGTTGTGGACGGCGATGCCACGGCCACCGCAAACAACATCCTGGCGCACCAGCCCTTATTTCGTTTGGGCTTAGCAACCGGTCTCATCGCGACCGCGTGCTATATCGCCTTGACGGCGCTCTTCTATGACTTGTTTAAGCCCGTGAACAAGAGCCTCTCTTTACTCGCGGCGTTTTTCAGCCTGGTGGGATGTGCTATTACGGCCTTCGGCAGCATGTTTCAGCTTGCCCCCTTGGTCGTCTTGGGAGGTAGCCAGTACTTGAGCGTATTTAAGGTGGAACAGTTGCGGGCCGTCGCGCTGATGTTTCTCGAACTGAATACTCAGACCTCCAACATCTGCCTGGTACTTTTCGGATTCTACGACCTCCTGATCGGGTACCTCATGTTCAGGTCGGTCTTCCTGCCGCGAGTTCTGGGCGTGCTGATGGCTCTGGCCGGTTTGGGTTGGCTGACCTTCCTGTACCCGCCGCTCGCAAACTCTCTGTCTCCCTACATTCTGGTGCTCGGCTTCCTCGCCGAACTATTCCTGATGCTGTGGCTCCTAGTGAAGGGCGTGAACGTTCAACGATGGAAGGGGCAAGCCAGCGCAGCATGAAAGCCCCGCGGTCTATCGCCGCTATCGGGAACCGGTCGAATTTGCCTGCACTTGATTGAATGAATCGTGTAAAGGAGAAACCGATATGAGCGCAGCAGTAATGATGCAACGGATTGCAGACGCATCGCCGCGTTCCAAGGCCCGCATCGCCGGTGCCCTCTATTTGCTCAGCGTAGTGACGGTAGCATCCGCCGAACTGTTTCTTCGCGGCAGGTTGAATGTTGCAGGTGGCCTCATCGCGATCTCGGGTATGGTGGTTGTGACGCTGCTCGTCTATGACATATTCAAGCCCGTGAACAGGCGCCTCTCTTTGCTCGCGGCGTTCATCAGCCTCGTGGGACTCAGCTTCGAGGCCCTTCGATTGCAGCTCCAGGGCGTGAACATCGCCATTGTATTTGCCGGATTGTATTGCCTCCTGATCAGCTACCTCATTTTCAGGTCGACCTTTCTGCCGCGAATTCTGGGCGGGCTCATGGTGATTGCCGGTTTGGGTTGGCTGACCTATCTGTCAAACCCGCTCGTAAAGTATCTATCCCCCTACAATCTGGCCTGTGGCCTCCTCGGGGAAGCATCGGTGTTCCTGTGGCTCCTCGTGATGGGCGTGAATGCTTCGAAGTGGCAAGAAATAGCAAGCGCTTGGCGAAATTAGCCGAACGTAGCTGAGGTACAACCATGTCTGCATCTCTTCGGCTTTTGTGGGCAGTCATAGTGGCTCTTGGTCCGCTTGCGGTCGCCGCTCAAGACCAAGTCGCGAACGGTGGCTGGACGAAGGCAGGCGCTGCCGACAGCGGCCTTTCTGAAGCGAAACTGCGCGCGATGAGTGCCGCTGCTCGATCCGAAGAATTTAAGAAAATCGGAACCATTCTGGTCGCTCGTCACGGCAAGCTCGTCTATGAGGACTATGTTGAGGGTGACGCATATACTCTGCGCGACACGCGTTCGGCTACCAAGAGCATCACCGACGTGCTTGTGGGCATCGCTATCCAGGACGGAAAGCTGAGTGGCGTGGATGCCAAGGTGCTGGCGCTGTTGCCCGATCGTGCTCGCCGTCTTCAGAATCCAGATCCTCGCAAGATTGAGATCAGCGTTGAGGATTTCCTCACCATGAGCTCGCCTCTTGAGTGCGACGACTGGAACGATGCTTCCCGAGGGAACGAAGAACGCATGTATCTGGTGGAAGACTGGGCACAATTCATCCTGGATTTACCGATTCGTGGGCATATGCATGCCGGTGAGCAAGTCGAACGGCCTCCCTACGGACGCTACTTCAGCTATTGCACGGGAGGGGCCTTCGTCCTCAGCGAGATTCTCGAAAAAACCACCGGAATCCGCACCGACCGTTATGCCGAGCAGAGGCTGTTCGCACCCCTCGGCATCACGAATGTCCAGTGGGTGTACTCACCGCTGAATGTCCCGCAGACGGGCGGTGGTCTGCGGTTGACCAGTCGCGACCTGCTCAAGATCGGGCAACTCTACCTGGACGGTGGCCGCTGGCAGGGACACCCAATCGTGGACGAAGCGTGGGTACGGAACTCAACCCGGCCCCACGCGCGCATCGATGAAACCACCGAGTACGGGTATCTCTGGTGGCTTAAGTCGTTCAGATACGGCGGCAAGAGCTGCCCGGCGTTTTTCATGTCTGGGAATGGTGGGAACAAAGTCGTCGTAATCCCCCAGCTCGATCTGGTTGCCGTGATTACGAGCACCAACTACAACACGCACGGCATGCACGAGCAAACCGAGAAAATCTTGACGGACTACATTCTGGCATCGATTGAGCAGTGAAGGATGCGAGCCGCGCTCTGCCAGAATCTCCGACAGGGATTAGGCCAACCGGAAACGGAAAGTCACAGATTACCCCTGTTTTGTCAGCAAGCCGGAAGTAATCCGAGGCGCCAGTCTGGTGGGCTCTGATCTCCACTGGTGAAACATCGCCAATTACACTCATTGAGCCACTTATGATCACTTTGGTGGTCGTTGAGCGACACGGCTACGCGAGTTTGCCTCCGAACGTGCGTCTAAGACTGAGATGTTCTCCAATTTCCCAGAATGAGCATTATGAAACAGTTTTCCTGACTCCATGTCTTCTAATCTTGGTGCGGGAGATAGAACCATGCCTTTGCCCGAAGAAGTTCACCGCCGACTCGCGGCTCGCGCTGTTACTGATCCCGATGTCGCAAGCCTGCTGGCAATATTCACAAAATCCGATAGGACCGTGAGCGAGCCTCCGAAAGATCACATGATCGAGGACGCCGAAACACCCAAGCCCTGAGGGGAGCCAGTTAATTTGCCCTATTACACGCTCCTGCCACCAACGGGGCTGATCACCGTCGAAGTGCGCTTATTTCTTTGATTGATCGTCGGACGCCAAGTTTTTTGTTCTTTCTTCGATCCAAGCGTCGATCTTTTTCCGAAATTGCCGCCATCCATGCACTCTCTGTGGGCATTTGGAAGCCGCTCAATCTCAGCTTTGATTATTGCTCGGTTCCCAGGTGAAAGCGTGGCTCCAAAGTGTACGCCACCGCACAAACAAGTCGACTCTGGTGGGGATCGTCGCCCGCTTGAGATATTTTGGGCTACCTCGCGTTCACTTACGAGGCAGTGGAAGGGCGGGGAGGAGTGGTCTCCTCGCACGATCTTTGTCAGGGGTCTCGCCGGGCTCCCGAGGAGGTTGCGAAGCTCTGTTCGCACGGGCTGTTTGGCTGGCGCTGGGAGTCGCGGCTATTCCGTCGTCATCATGAAGAAGAATGTTAAGCAGCGAACTGTGAACGTGTAAATTATTCCCATGGCGGTAATTGATAAAGCCCAGCTTCCTGAATCGGTTCATGAAGAAACTGACCCGCGAGCGTGTCGTCCCAACCATCTCCGCCAGAGTCTCCTGACTTAGTCTTGGAACTGAGATTTCCGGGTCCCCTTCTTTGCCGAATTGCGCCATCAACAGAAGAACCCGCGCCAGCCGCTTTTCGCTGGAATTGAAAAGTTGATCGACCAAGTCATCCTGATACCGGATGTTCCGTTTCAGCAGGTATTTGACAAACATGGCCGACAGTTTTGGTTCCAGGTCCATGGCATGCACCATCGTATTCCGCTCGATGTGCAGCAGGACGCAATCTGTCAACGCGGTCGCAGACGACATGCGTAGGGGCTGACCGGCAAGACCACCTTCTCCAAAGAAATCGCCTTCTCCTAAAATGCCAAGGATTGCTTCTCGACCGCTCTCCGATACTACGCTGAGCTCAACCTTCCCAGTTTGGACGAAGAATAGGCCGTCTCTGGAGTCACCTTGAGCGAAGATCGTCTCCTTCTTTCGGAAGGACACCATCTCTCTGCCCTTCCCAACCGTTGAAAGGAAGGCGTGGGGGCTGAAATCAGATTTTCTCTTCGCGGTCGCAATTTGCTTAGTCAAAGCTGTCCTGACTGGAGAGGTTTCCACAGTCAATTATGGGGGAAAGGCTAGCGCGAAGGCTGGTCTGTAATGCTCACAATCGCCGCCAAAAACGGGCCGAACTCGCCATATCACTCATTGAGTTTGACCGTGGTTTTGAGTGTAATCGCCTGTTAGCAACAGTTATCAAACATCGCGATGAAATGCGGCATATGTCCGAATGCCCATGCCAGTCCAAGTGCGAGCCCGACTGTCGCATTCAGTGTGTTTAGGACGAGTAGTGGACTATTAGGCCCCTCAGGCTTGACTTGCGTGTGCGGCAGCGTACACTCTTGTGCCATGCTTTCCCCTGGAGAACGAGCGATAATCAAGGCCGAGATCGAGAGGCTCCAGAAAGCCCACAAGGAATGCCGCGATGATGGCATTCGGGAAAAGATTGACGCTTGGATCGTGGAACAAAAGCAGAAGCTAGCTTCCGGCGACTATTCACCCTGCCCCATCTGCGGCAAGCCTTGTCCGCCGGAAGAATGCGTCACTGTACAGGGCCGCTCCATGCACAAAAAGTGCTACCGCGCCTCCAGAATCTCAGCGCCATATTAAGACACCCACCCACGGGCGAGGCCTAGTCGCAGCCCGTATTGGAGTCGAGAAATCCCCTATGTCACTTCATCAACTGTGTCGAGGAGAGCTTTGTGTCACGCAGAGTGGCGCTCTTTGAATTCCTCAATCTTGAGCTTTGCCTTTTCTTTTGTGTCATCCACAGACTGGCTGATCTTCTCCCTGCTCTGGGCGGCCTTCTCGGAAGCGGCTTGCTTGTGCGACTCTCGGATCTGCTCCGCAGCATCCTTCGCATCGCCCCAGGTTTCCTGCACCGCACCTTTGGCTTGATTGACCACCCCTTTGTTGGCTAGCTTTTTGCTGCCAACACTTTCTCCGACGCTTTGCTCCACTTTGCCCACTGCCTGATCTATCTTGCCAGCCATTTGATCCTTATTCATGAGTTCTCCTCTATGTATGGGTTGCGGTGTTTTCTGAATGCGTTGAGGCCAGTCACGCCCTCTCGCGGATTTTCGCTGCCGTTTTTCCCGAGGCGCGTGGCTTCTTGCGAGCTACGGCAGCAGTCTTTTTCTTTTTGGTTGCGGCTTTGACCGGAGGCAGCAATAGTTCGACCTTGGGTTGTTTTGCCGTGCGATGGTGACCATGCCGCAGCGGCTGGATGCGCGCAGCTTCTTCTTCCATCCGGAGCTCAGTGTCTGCAGCTTTTTGGCGTTCTTGCTCAAGGTATTCTGGAATCGTATGAGTGGTCATGATTTGCAGTGTGGCAGAACTATCTCGGTCCAGGCTGTGCAATTTTGGCCACTCTGTGACAATTTCGTGGGCACACAAGGAAGCGGGGCTGAAAGCCCGGTGAGACCGTTCTAGACCACAGAAGATAGGCCTCGCTTCACGCGCGACGCACGAGCCACACAATCACCAGAATCACAATAATTGTTCCGACTACACCCATACCTAACATAGTGCCTCCACTCGAACACGTAGGGCATCAAGATCACCCATGCAGAGATGATAGGGCTAGACTCTGGCCTTCGTCTGAGCAAAACTAGACACTAAGAAAGTCTGGTTCTCGCATTTATGGGTAAGTTGATTTAACAGATCCTCGGCGCAGCGTTCGACGGAACCCTACAACCTGGCGTGTCGACCCTCGCAACTGGTGTAACATCGCGTCTCTAACAATGTCGGCGGTGTCAAGCAGTTTTTCGAGCACACTTCAGCATGCACTCGGTGAAGAGCGCCATTTCGCTCTCGTTGAAAAATGTGCCAATCCAACCAAGGCTCGCTCGCAATCAAGTTTCAGGTCAGGAACTCAGTCCGACCCATGCATCTCTTCGGTCCACAACCTCGATCATGATTACTACTTCGAACTCCTCCTCGATGAAGAGGAGCGGGACGCCCCAATCAATTACTCGGTGTTGGACTGCACACCATCGCGATGTCCGGGCTGTCCCGCGTGCGAACCGAACTTTCTCACTTGCTCGTAATCCCATCCCTTGCGCCACATCCAGAACATCTGCACTGCTAACCTGCGGGCCATGGCGACCTTGGCAATCTTCCGTCCTCGCCGCATCGCCAGGTGGAAGTACTTATTGCGCCACTCCGGGATGCTGCGTGCCGAAACTTGCGCCGCTTCCACCAACAAGAAACGTAGCAGCGCGTTGCCTTGTTTCGTGATATGTCCCAGCCGTCGTCGATTCCCGCTCGACTCCTCCAATGGCACCAGACCCAGATAGCTTGCGATCTGCTTGCCGCACTGAAACCGCTCCGCTGTCCCGATGATCAGCACGAAGGCCAGTGCGGTCAGTGGACCCACCCCGGGATGCGTCATCAAGCATTGCGCCGCAGGACATTTCTCCACTTCCTGCTCGATGGTTTGCGTCAGATCCGTGATCGTCGGATTCAGCCGGTCCAGCAACTCCAGCAGATCGCGTCGTCGCCGGCTCGCCCACGGAGCTAACCGGAACCCCTCCAGTTGCTCTCGTCCCGCCTCCCGCCACAACCGCTTCTTGCAGCGTAGCCCTTCGTTCAGCGCCACCGCTTGCAGTTGGTTCATGATGCGGGTGCGCGCCTGCACCATCCGGTGTCGGTGCCAGAGCAGTTGCCGCAGATCGCGATTCTCCCAGCTCGGCACCCAGATCCGGGGGAAACGATCCTCCAGCAGCAAACGCAGGATCAGCTGCGCATCCTGGCGGTCCGTCTTCTGTTTGCGTACTCGCTTGGTACGGATCTCGGCCGCATCCCCCATCCACAACTCGAAGTTCAGCTCCGCCAGTAGTCGTTCAAACCAGCGCGCCTGTCCGCTGGCTTCCATTCCCACGCGCACCTTTATTCCCTGGGTCGCGAGATCGCGGTAGAACTTCTCCGCTTCCTCGCGGTGCTGCAGTCGCCGTTCTTGCAGTTCTCCAGTCTCGGTATCCACAAACGCAATTTGTTGGAAGGCCGGGTGGTAATCGCATCCTATAATCATCATGTTCGGCTCCTTTCTCCCGAGCCTTTTGGTTGGTTCGCACCACCAAAGCTTACTCGGAGCTGGGAGCCGACATTGTTATGGAATCAATTA
>Ga0187871_10004290_pt1 | contig 10745 bp, 10 predicted proteins | sample June2016WEW_16_1_FD_132988 | JGI IMG/M metagenome (GOLD analysis project Ga0187871, IMG submission 132988) | Peatland microbial communities from SPRUCE experiment site at the Marcell Experimental Forest, Minnesota, USA - June2016WEW_16_10 | ecosystem: Environmental > Terrestrial > Soil >...
CTGCCCCTGCCGGCCGTATTGACCATGCAGTCGGGCGGGAACAAGCTGCGCTACGCGACGCTCATGGGGATCAAGAAAGCGAAGACGAAGGAGTTGCGGGCAGTGAACGCGGCGGATCTGGGCGCGGAGAACGCACCGGTTGTGGTGCTCGAACAGATTGCCGCGCCGAAAAAGCAGAAGACGACGCAGATTCTTTCCGGATCGGCGAAAGAGGCTGCGGCAGCGCTGGTAGAGAAGCTGAAGACGGAGGCCCGTGTCCTATGAGTGTTTTGCTAGTTTTGGAAGAGAGCGGTGGGAAGATCAAGCGGGCCAGCTGGGAGGCGCTCGCAGCCGCATTAAAGCTGGGTCCGGCGCAGGATGTAACCGCAGTTGTCATCGGCGCGCAAACTGAGGCGTTGGCTGCGGAGGCCGCAACCAGGAACATAGGCAAAGTGGCGCGCGTCGAGCATCCGTTGCTGGCGCAATACACGGCGGATGGGTTTTGTCTCGCCCTGCAGCAACTCATCCAAAACCAGAACGGCACGAAGTGCGTGGTGTTTCCGCATACGTACCAGGTGCGCGACTACGCGCCGGCGCTGGCATGCCGGATGGGACAGGTTCTCATCAGCGACGTAATCGCCGTCGACGATGGCCCCATCTTCACCCGGCAACTTCTGCAAGGCCGGCTCACCGGAACTTACCGGCATAGCGGCAACGGACCATGCTTTGTGTCGGTGCAGGCAGGCGCGTTTCGCGCGGACACTGTACAGGCGCCGCAACAAACGCCCGCGCCGATTGAAACCTTCACTCCGACCATCGACCCCGCGCAGATTCGCACCAAGCCCGGCGAGCCATTCCGCGGCGAGGCACAGACGGTGGACCTGGGTTCGGCGCAGCGCATCGTGGGCGTGGGGCGCGGCATCAAGGAGGTGGACAATCTCAAGCTGGTGCAGGCGCTCGCCGAGGCGCTGGGTGCGGAACTGGCGGCTTCGCGGCCCATCTGCGACAACGGATGGCTGCCCATGGAGCGCCAGGTAGGCAGCTCCGGGCAAACGGTCGCACCAAAGCTCTATCTCGCCGTCGGCATCTCGGGCGCCATTCAACACCTGGTGGGGATGAAAGGCTCGCAGTGCATTGTGGCCATCAACAAGGATTCTGACGCGCCCATCTTTGAGGTTGCAGACTACGGGATTGTCGGCGATTTGTTCGAGGTGGTTCCGGCGCTGACGGAGGCGCTGAAGGCGGGGAAGTAATCGGCGACCGAACGAAGTTGGCACGCGAGTACTCGCCAAACAAGGTGCAGTGCGCTTCCCGCGCTATACAGCGCAGCGTGGAATGCGTTATGGTTCCCTCTTTGCCGCAACTTGGCGTACGAACGGACGGAATTCGCGATGCTTGTTCCTGAAACTTATCTTGCCGCATTGAGCCTGACGATTCTGACCATGCTGTGCTGGGGATCGTGGGCGAACACACTGAAGCTTTGCCCCAAGTATCGCTTTCAGCTTTTCTACTGGGACTATGTCATAGGCATGGTGCTCGGCGCAGTGTTCTGGGGATTCACTGCGGGAAGCAGGGGCCACGAGGGACTTCCCTTCCTGACTGACCTGAAGCAGACCGCGACCGGACCGATGTTCAATGCGATCGTCGGCGGCGCGATCTTCAGCGTCGCCAACCTTCTGCTGGTGGCTGCGATCGATGTAGCCGGGCTGGCGGTGGCCTTTCCCGTCGGCATCGGATTAGCGCTGGTGATTGGCGCAGTGTCGAATTATGTCATCAAGCCAGTGGGCAATCCACTGCTGTTGTTTGGCGGAGTGGCATTGGTGGTGGTGGCCATCGTGCTCGACGCGGCAGCCTTTCGCGCGCGAGAGAGAACGGCAAAAGCGACAACGGTACGAGGGATTGTGATCAGCCTGGCTGCGGGCGTTCTGATGGGATGTTTCTATCCCTTTGTGGCCCGGGCGTTAAATGGAGATGCGCAGGGTCACGCTCCCGGCCCTTATGCCGTGACGTTATTTTTTATGGTCGGAGTGATGATCTCGACCATACCGGCGAACTTATTGCTGATGAAGAGGCCGCTCGATGGATCGCCGCCGGTGGACGGGGCCGACTATCGACGGGCGCCGATGGGGTGGCATCTGGCGGGAATCCTCGGCGGAGCGATTTGGGCTACCGGCGGCGTCGCGAATTTTCTGGCCTCGGCCGCCCACCTGGTAGGGCCGGCGGTCTCGTATAGCATTGGTCAGGGCGCGACCATGGTGTCGGCGTGCTGGGGCGTTTTTGTCTGGCATGAGTTCGCAGGCGCTCAGCGTGCGGCCAGGGTGCTTCTGACTTGGATGTTTCTATGCTTCCTGGTGGGACTGGGACTGGTGGCGATTGCGCCATTGCATTGAAACGACGGCAATTTCGTGAACGGCATGGCCTCCCACCAATTCGTGGTTACCAATTGATTTAGAAAAAGGCAATCACTTATAGGATCGACATGACTGACGCTCGCAAGCCGATTGTGGTGGTTGGCAGCGTCACCATGGATCTGGTTACGCGCACACCGCGGATTCCCGCGATCGGGCAAACGTTGATCGGCACCGGATTTGACACCACTCCCGGGGGCAAGGGAGCGAATCAGGCGGTGGCCGCCGGACGGCTGGGCTATCGCGTGGCCATGGTCGCGAAAGTGGGTGATGACGCATACGGACCCGCGCTGATCGAAAACCTCAAGGGCGCCAGCGTAGAAACGGCGGCAGTGGAGCAGACGGGAGGCTCGTCGGGTCTGGCGCCGATTTATGTTGCCGAAGGCGGGCAGAACCTGATCGTGGTCGTTCCCGGCGCAAACGGCAAGCTGGATCGCGCGGCGGTCGATCGCCATGCGGATCTCCTTCGATCGGCCGGCTTGGTGCTATGTCAGCTCGAGATTCCCATCGACACAGTCGGCTACACGCTGGAATTCTGCGCGAAAGCCAACGTCCCGGTCATGCTCGATCCCGCGCCGGCGGCGGCCCTCCCTGAGGCTGCGTTCGGGCAGGTGTCGTGGTTCACCCCCAACGAGACCGAAGCGGTGTTCTACGTGGGCGACGGAATCGGCGTGGAGGACACCGCGAAGCGATTACTGGCGAAAGGGCTGGGCAACGTGGTCTTGAAACGCGGCGAAAACGGAGCGTACGTGGCCGCGGCCGGCGGCAGGGCGGCGTGGATCGAACCGTTCAAGGTCGAAGCCATCGATACGGTAGCCGCGGGCGATTGCTTCAATGGAGCCTTTGCCGTGGCTCTGCTGGAAGGCAAAGACCCGTGGGCAGCAGCACGATTTGCCAATGCAGCAGCGGCCGTTTGCGTCACGCGCAGAGGCGCGCAAGCCTCTATGCCATCGCGCGACGAGGTGGACGCGTTTCTAGCGAAGCACAGTTAGAACTGGTCAATGCGCTGTGAGAAGTGTGACTCCAGCGATCAATCGACTTAAGCTAGGCCACCAGCGCCAGAGCGCGAATCGTCTCCTTGCGCACGGTAAGCCGGTCAATCAGATCGGTTCGCACTTCGTAGCCGCGGCCAGGCGAATCGGGAATCACAATCTCGCCCTTTGCCGTGACCTCGATCTCAGGCTCGACGATGTCTTCAGCCCAATAACGCGCCGACGCGGAAACATCTCCTGGCAGCGTAAAGCCTTCGAGAGTGGAGAGCGCGATATTGTGCGCTCGGCCGACGCCGGCCTCGAGCATGCCGCCGCACCAGACGGGAATGCCGCGCTCAAGGGCCGCATTGTGTACCGCAATGGCTTCGGAGAATCCGCCGACGCGGCCCAATTTGATGTTGATGATCTTGCACGACTCCATTTCGATGGCGGCGAGAGCGTCGCGACGGTTGCGGATGGATTCGTCGAGGCAGATGGGAGTTTGCAGACGCTTTTGCAAAACGGAATGGAAGTAAAAGTCGTCGTGCCAGAGCGGCTGCTCGATCATGAGCAGGTCAAAAGCGTCGAATGAAACCAAGTGGTCTTCGTCGCGGAACCGGTAAGCGGAATTGGCATCGCAACTGAGCATGATGGCAGGCCAGCGACTGCGGACTTGCTCGAAAACCTCAGTATCCCAGCCCGGCTTGCACTTGAGCTTGATCCGCTGATAGCCGCACTCTAACTCGTCTTCAACGATTTCCAGCAGCTTTGCGATCGACGGCTGGATGCCGAGGGAAACGCCGCAAGAAATAGCGTCGCGGACGCCGCCGATGAGGTGCGAGAGAGGAATGCCTTCGCGCTGCGCTTCAAGATCCCAGATGGCGTTTTCCAGAGCAGCTTTGGCCATCGGATTGCCGCGGACAGCGTGAAAGATGCGCGGACACTCGCCGCCATGCTCGGGAGATTCCTTGGCCAGCATCGGACCCAGTTCGTTGATCATCACCTGCCAGGCAGTATCAGTCGATTCCCCGGAGAAGTAGGGATGTTCCCCGGCAGTGCACTCGCCCCACCCCGTCAACCCCTCCGATTGAACTTCGACGAGCAGGATTCTGCGATTGCGAGTGACGCCGAAGCTGGTTTCAAACGGCCGCACAAGGGGCATGTGCAGCTCACGCAGATTGATTGCGTCAATTCTCATAATTCCTCGTCATTCAAAGTTATTGGATGCTTTAGCGAGACAACCAACTCAGTTCAAAGATTCCATTTCCTTCTGAATCGCGGGAAAAACCAAGGACAGCCAAACCCTGGGAAAATGCCTTTAAGAACTGCTGTCGAATCTGCAATTGAACGGCGAGGGCCCGTTCGCGGGTTGCTTCATCGGCCTTCCAGATGTCGATGGACACTGGGACCATTATACGTTCCTGGATTTCATGTTCATCGGGAAGCAGCTGAGCACAGATTCCCTCAACGCGCGGAGAATCGAGCTTCCAAACCGCCAACAGTCGATCGGTTGGAAGCCCGCCCTGCAATCGAGATGAGGATACACCATAGAAATCCACACGATACTCACAAGAAATCGCGCCCAGTCTGTGGATATTGAGGAAGGCATTCTTGATTTCCAGCGGATCGAAGGTCCATTCCATGTGGCGGATGCCGCGTGACAGCGCTTCATGCCTCTGTTCCCATTTGAGTTGCGCGCCAATCCCGCGATTGCGATGGGATTCGCGCACGGCCAGCATGTGGGAGTGCAGGTAAGGAAAAGGATGGCCTTCGATGGTTTTCACGCCGGGCAAAGACATGGCGAACCCGACCAGGCAATGCGCCGCCTTCGCTCCTAGTTCACTCGAATTCTCGGAGTCAAAGGCGCCGATGACCTGTCCGCCGATCTTCTGTGCCAGCAGAAAGGTCTTGCGAGGAATCACATCGGTTTCGTCGTAGCCCCACGTTGCAATCTGAAGCTGTACGCAGGCCTCAAGCTCATCCAAACCCTGGCAGGCGCGGATCTCGATCATGGCTGCGCCTTTCGGGCTGATGCATCTTTGCCGCGAGGTGTGGATTCCTCCTCCGCCGCCAATTTTCGCTTGGCCTCTGCCCAAAGGCCTTCCAGTTCCGCCGGCGAGAGATCTTCGAGCGGCCGCGGTGCGGCGAGCTCCATTTCATGGAAGCGGCTGCGAAACCGCAAATTGCATTTGCGCAGAGCCATCTCGGCATCGACACCCAGGTGGCGGCCGAGATGTACGACAGTGAAAAGCAGGTCGCCCAGTTCGGCTTCGATAGCCGGATGGCGTGCCGGATCGCCGGAGGACGCTTCAGCCTCGAGCTCGGCAGTTTCTTCTTCCAGCTTAGGAAGAAGATCGCGCCAATTGGGCCAGTCGAAGCCGACTTTTTGAGCCTTCGCGCCAAGCTTGGCAGCCTCGGCGAGAGCCGGCATCGCGCGCAGAACAGAGTCGAGTCGCGAGGGCTTTTCGCTTGCTTCGCCCGGTAAGGGCGTTTCCGCGCAGCCATTTTGCTTTTCCGCTGCTTTGATCTCCTCCCAGTTGCGGAGGACGGCCGCCGAAGAGCTGCCGACAGCGGCGTCCACTTCGGCGCGATTGCCCGCCGCGCGCGCAGCTTCATCGCCGAACACGTGCGGGTGGCGCCGCACCAACTTGCGATTCAAGTGGTCGAGAACGTCGGCGATTGTGAAGCGCCCTTCGTTGGCCGCCATTTCTGAATAAAACAGCACCTGCAGCAACAGGTCGCCCAACTCTTCGGCCAAATGAGCGTAATCGCGGCGCTCGATGGCATCGAAGACCTCATAGGCCTCTTCGAGCGTGTACTTGCGAATCGAATCGAACGACTGCTCGCGGTCCCAGGGGCAGCCGCCGGGAGCCCGCAGGCGAGCCATGATGGCGACCGACTGCTCAAATAATTCTGCAGCGCGCGCCGGATCGGTGAGCTTTCCGGGCACGGGGTCGTGCGCACCGGAGTCCGTTTTGGGAAGATCCATCGACCCTTAGTTTACCGTGCGGTCAGTACCGGTTGTTCGGGTCGCGAATCGGACGTGGACCGGATATCAAAAGGGTATACTCACTCTGCGATGACTCTGCAGTTTACGACTGTGATCGCCGGATTGATGGGGTTGGCGGCCGGCAGTTTTCTCAATGTATGCGTGAGCCGATGGCCCGATGACAAAAGCGTCATCAAACCGGCGTCGCATTGTCCCAGTTGCAAACGGCCGCTCAAGTGGTGGGAGAATATTCCCCTGCTGAGCTGGTTGGCGCTGCGTGGGAGGTGTCGAACCTGCCGCGCCTGGATCGGCTGGCGGCATCCTATTATCGAGTTGGCTGTGGGAGGATTGTGGGCGTTCACGGCGTGGCAGACTCTGGCGTCGACAGACCAGGGGACATTTGCCACGCTTTCTTACACGGCCATCCTCAATGGCATCGCGCTCATGATCTTTGAGTGGCTGCTCGTGGGGCTGGCAGCCTTCGACGCCGAATGTCTTTGGCTGCCGGACCGCCTGATTATTCCCGGCATCTTCCTCGGGCTCTTCCTGAGTGTCGCGCGCCCGGCGCTCGACACTTACTACGTCAGCGGCGATTATGCGGATTGGCAGCATCGCACAGGCGTATCCATCGCGCGTTGGTTCCTGGGCATAGTGATCGCGGCCGGATTAATGCTGGCGATCCGGTATCTGTACAGAATGATTCGCGGTAGGGACGGAATGGGTGCCGGCGACGTGAAGCTGATGGCGATGCTCGGCGGATGGCTGGGAGCGTCCGATCTGAAGCTCGCGCTTCTCGCCTTCGTCATCGGCATCGTGACTGCCGCGGCTTATGCGCTGATACTGGTTGCCAGCCCGGCGATGCGCGGCGGTAGCAAATCGTGGCTGGAGGAGAAGCTGCCGTTTGGAACATTTCTTTCCCTGGGCGGAATCGTGAGCGGACTTTGGGGCGTGCCGATCGTTACGGCCTATATGACCTGGGCGGGATCGCAGTAGGGCACACCGGGCGCCGGGCAGTACTGCTGATTGGCACTATTGGGGCGTTGGGGCAGATGGCTGCGAAGACCCATTCGGCTGGGCTGAGGCTTTGGCGTTGGTAATTTCAGGGTCTTTGAGGGCTTTGCGCGCGTCTTTTCCGTGCCGACTGTCGGGATCGTAATCCACCACCTTCTGGTAGTTCGCGCGCGCCTCGGCAAAGTTGCCTAGATGGCGCTGGCTCTCGGCCAATCCCCAGTACACATCGGGATTATCGGGATCCAGGACGAGCGCCGATTCAAAGCGCGAGAGAGCTGCCTTCCAGGCCTTGTTGTCGAGATAATACTTGCCCACGTTCTCATCCTCAGCTGCGGACTCCTTGTGCTCAGGCTCGATTGCCGTGCCTTTTTTGCTGTGCCTGCCGGGCTGCGGGGTTTGCGTATCGTCATCCGGACCGGGCAACAGGTTGCCCATGCCCGAAAGACTGGAGCTGGAACTGGATTCGCCGGCCTCTGCCGCCACGCCTGCTTGTTCGGGGCTGCGAACCGGATCAGAGTCTTCTTCGGGAAGATAAAGTCTCTGCCTCGCTTCATCGCCAGACGGCGGCAAGTTGGGGTTGTCTCGCGAAGGCATCAACGGGACCGAATTCGTATCTTCAGGGAAGGGATTCTGATTGTTTTGTTGCTGCGTTCGGTCGGGATTGGCAGGTGGAGCGCTCGGTTGGCTCTGGCCATGGAGGCGCGGCGCGACCGCGAGATAACATCCCAGGAAAAGTGCGAGATTGGCGACTCGCTTCATAAGAAAAGCATCTCGAGTGCTCGGCCCAGACTCTCGGGCGACGAACTGCTCTGTGCGGCGCCTAACGACGCCCTAAGGAAAGCATCGCACATTTCGGGGCGCGATTTCACCCGCGCGACGCGCGCTGCAGAACCAAGGTCCGTTTTTAATTAGACTTCGTCGAGAAGCGTACGTTGCGGTCCGCAGCCCCAGCAAGAAGCCTCCGACAGAGCTGCTGCTTGCGCTTCGCTTTTCCACCCGGCGCTTCCCCGCCCCGGAACGATAGAATCACCCAGAGGCTCGCCATTTTTCTCGGCGGCAACGAGGGTGTGTTAGTCGCATGGGTTACCAGGTTCTGGCGCGAAAATACCGCCCGCAGCGTTTTGCCGACGTGGCCGGCCAGGACCATGTAACGCGCACCCTGCTCAACGCGCTGAGCCAGAACCGGATCGCGCACGGGTATATTTTTTCGGGCCATCGCGGCATAGGCAAGACAACGATTGCCCGCATCCTGGCCATGGCGCTCAATTGCCGGTACCAGGTCGGATCGGCTCAGCGGCCCACGCATGAACCCTGCGGCGTGTGCGAGGCGTGCACGGAGATTCGCCAGGGCAATGCCGTCGACGTGATCGAGATCGACGCAGCCACCAACCGCGGTATCGATGAGATTCGCGAACTGCGCGATGCGGCGCGCTATTCGCCGGCACGCGATCGCTACAAGATTTACATCCTTGACGAGGCGCACCAGATTACCGAGGCTGCCTTCAACGCGCTGTTGAAGACGCTCGAGGAACCGCCGGCCCACGTCATCTTCATGATGGCGACGACAGAGCCCGAAAATATTCCCCAGACCATCCGCTCGCGCTGCCAGCACTTCAGTTTCCATGCCGTAAAATTTGACGACATTCTCGCCCAGCTGACAACGATTGCCCAGGCAGAGGAGGTTACGGCAGAAGCGGGGGCGCTGGCGTTGCTGGCCGAGGCCGGCGACGGATCGATGCGCGATGCGCTGTCAATCATGGACCAGGCGATCGCCTCTGCGCCAATGGAAGCAGGCCGGCCCGTCGTCGCGGCGGCGCAAGTCCGGGAATTGATGGGCTCGGTGCCGAATACAGTCTGCGAAAAGCTGCTCGAGGCCGTGGCTGCTGGTCAGAGCGCCGAGCTGATGGAACAGTTGAATGGGCTTCTGAACGCAGGTCACAGCGCACTGGCGTTGGCCCGGCAACTGGCGCGCTATTTGCGCAATTCTCTGATGGCGAAGCTGGGCGGCGAGCAGACCGATTTACTGCAGATTTCTTCGGATGAGCGCGCCCGGGCGGCGCGCACTGCGCTGCTCTTCACCGAGGAGGAGCTGACACGGAATCTGCAGATTGTGCTCCGGACCTTTGACGATTTGAACTACCGGCAGGAGCAGCGCTTTCATCTGGAGCTGGGGCTGCTCAAGCTGATTCACGCACAAAGATTACTACCGCTGGAAGAGTTGCTCAGCGGTGTGGCGGCAGCAGGCGGCTTCCGTTCTTCTGGAGCTGGTTCCGCTCCGGCTTCAGCGCCACGGTCGATGGCCAGCGCGCCGCGTCCTGCTGCTCCAGCTTCGGTTCCAGTTGCACCACCGCCGCTATCACCCTTTGGCATTCCGGAGGGAGGCGGGGGTTTTCATCCCCGCATTTCGCAGGCTGAATCACCCCGGGCTTCAGCCCCGGAGGGACGTTCCTTTTCAAACGAAATCCCTGCTCTTTCAAAATCTCCCTTCGATACTCAGTCTTCTACGCCCGCGCCTTTTCCTGCCGCGCCGGCAGTGGGCTATGCATCTGGCTTTGCCGTGGGTGAATCGATGACCGAAGGCGCGCTGGCCAAGGCTCCGCAAGCGGCCGTCGCGCCCGCTAGCCCGCCCAGTGTCGAAGCCATTCGTCACGCCGTCGGCAGCGCGCTGGTCGAGGGCGGGCACGTTTCAGCGGCCCAGTTGCTGGGCGCGGGCGTCTGGGTGATGGACGGCGCGAGTCTGCGCGTCGAGGTTGCCATGGGCAAAAAGATGCTGGCCTTGACAGTGAACGCCGCGGCGGAGAAGATTATTCGCCAGGAGCTCGGAAGGCTGGGCGCGCCGGCGCGGTTTCTGGTGGTTCCCGGCGAGGGGGCTGCATCCAGCGCGCCCGCCCCGATGGCCGCGCCCATCGCCGGCAGCATTCAGGAGGCAGCGCTGGCGAACCCCTTGGTGCAGCGCGCGCGGGAGATCTTCAAGGCCGAGGTGCGCAGCGTTGTGGATATGCGGCAGAAGTAATTTCAGTATCAATGATTCGGGTTTCATGCACGAGGGATGTTATGCACTCACATCAGCTCATAAGATGGATGATCTTTTTATTGACGATCGCACTTGTCGTAGTCTATGGGATTCTTCTTTTATGGATTCCAAAAACTAAGCGAGGCTGGATTATCTTTGCGGTGCTTGGATCAGTTTATGCAGCTTTTCTGTTTGCAGTATGGTTGAGAAACTGACGGCATTGAATAGTCATTTTAATCGGCGTTTTCAGACGCATGAGTGTTTCAAATTGCTTTTCCAAAGAGGTTCAAAATGATTAACCCGCTCAAAATCGGCGAAATGCTTTCGCAGGCCAACCAGATGCAGGAAGAGGTACAGCGAAAGCTTGCGCAAAC
>Ga0187871_10004291_pt1 | contig 10744 bp, 10 predicted proteins | sample June2016WEW_16_1_FD_132988 | JGI IMG/M metagenome (GOLD analysis project Ga0187871, IMG submission 132988) | Peatland microbial communities from SPRUCE experiment site at the Marcell Experimental Forest, Minnesota, USA - June2016WEW_16_10 | ecosystem: Environmental > Terrestrial > Soil >...
AACGGAATGGTTTCGATCCTGAGCCGCCACTCGGTGGACGAAACGGTGACCACGGTCAAGAAGATGCTGGAAGCAAAGGGGGTCAAACTCTTTGCGCTTGTCGATCACAGCGGTGAGGCCGCAATGGCAGGCCTTGAGATGCGTCCCACCAAACTCCTCATCTTTGGCAATCCGAAAGTCGGAACCCCGCTCATGCTCGCAGCGCCCAGCATCGCCATCGATCTTCCACTCAAGCTGTTGATCGCGGAGGATTCCGGCGGCAAGGTCTGGATTTCATACAACGCCCCGGCGTACATTCAGGCCAGGCACCATCTGCCGCCGGAATTGTTCCAGGCTTTGAGCGGCGCCGGCGTGGATGTGCTGGCGGCGAAAGCGGCGGAGTGAGTGCGATCTTGAAGAATTCGACACCCTCCATCGCGGTTGTCGGCGCCGGCGCAGTCGGATGTTATTTCGGCGGAATGCTGGCGCGCGCCGGAGCCCGCGTCACCCTGATCGGCCGCGCCGTGCATATGGAGCCTATCGCGCGCCAAGGCTTACTTATCGACGGTCTGCGAGTGAAACAACCCATTCCTATCGCGGCCACTTCCAGCCTGCAGGAAGGACTGCGCGGCGCGGACACCGTCCTCTTCTGCGTGAAGACCGTAAGCACCGAAACCGCCGCCCGCGAACTGCACCCGTTCCTTCGCCCCAACGCCGCCATTCTGAGCTTCCAAAACGGCGTCGATAATGTCGACCGCATCCATGCCGCGACCGGCCGGCGGGCCATTCCGGCCGCGGTATACGTGGCCGCCGAGATGACCGCGCCGGGCTTCGTAACGCATACCGGGCGCGGCGATCTCATTATCGGCCACCGCACGGGATGGCCGCGCGACGTCGAACTCGCGCCTCTGGCCGCCCTTTTCGAAAGCGCCGAAATCCCGTGTCGCGTGTCCGACTCCATCGAGATCGAACTGTGGACCAAGATGGTGATGAATTGCGCTTACAACGCCATTTCGGCCCTCACCCGCGCGCAATACGGCCGCATGGTGGCGTTCGCGGCGGTGCGAAGCCTGATGGACCGCGCCGTTTCCGAAGCGCTAGCGGTCGCCCGTGCCGAAGGTGTTCCGCTTTCAGAATCCACCGTGACCGAAGCGGTCTATCGGCTGGCCGAAAAAATGAGTGCCGCCACCTCTTCCACGTCGCAGGATATCGCCCGCGGCCGGCCGACGGAGATCGATTCGCTCAACGGTTACGTGGTGCGGCGCGGCGCCGCGCTGGGAATCGCCACGCCGATCAGCGAAACCCTGGTAACACTGGTAAAACTACTGGAAGACTCCGCCCTCAACCGACCAGCAGGTTAATCTGCCCGATGCCGCCTTCCACGCTTACGTGGATGCGCACCTTGGCATCGTCATACGCGTCATTCACCCAATGGTCGCCCTGCTTGCGCAGTCCTTCGGTATGAATTTCGCCGATGCCTCCGCTGCCCGTGGCATAAATGCCGACGTCGCGCGGCAGATGAATGGTAGCTTCTCCTACCCCGCCTTGAATGCGTACGTCATAGTCGTGCTTGGGAGTCCCGCGCAGATCCATGTTCAATTCGCCCACCCCCATCTCCACTTCCACGCGACGCATCGTCAGCCTGCTGAGGTCGAGGCGCGCGTCGCCGGCCCCGAGATGGGCAATGAGTTCCAGAGGAACGTCGTTGGCCGCCTGAATGTCCCAAATGTAGGTGGTGTCGCCGATATGGGCATGGCCGCCTTGCGGCTGCTCGATACTCAGATCGCTCGTGCCGCCGAGGGTGTGGTAGCTGACCGCGGGTCTCCAGGAATCCACGTTATACGTGAAATCGGCGTGAGCTAGTTGAGCCGCATCGCCGCGCACCTTCACTTCACCGGCGCCCATGTGCAATTCCAGGCGCAAGCGCTCGATGCCCTTCCGCTCGAACTCGCGCGATTCGTGGCGGGTCGGGCCGCTGTGCACTTCCACCACGCAGCCGGTCAAGCACAAAACTCCGATTACGAAGGGCCAGCCTCTGGCTATCATTGGCTTCTCCTTTAATTCCCAATACGCGCGAGTTCCCAAGAATGTTCCGTAGTTTGCTGAAAAAATAGCTCTCTAGGGCCATGACGATTGCGGTAACCGGCAGCACGTGAGCCCCGTCGTAGCAGGAACGTGAGTCGACGTCTCGACTTCCTCGCCTGTCCGCGAGCCTGGGTAATCCTGGCTGGCACGCTATTGGCTTCGTTCCCCGCAAGCTCCCAAGTCCTTGAATATGCCGAAGATTCCTCGTCTGTCGCGTTTGAGCTGGAAAGCGCCTGGCCAAGTCCCTGGGGCGTCGAGCCCGCGAGGCCGGTGTCGCCGGTTTTCAACCAGGACCGCATCATGGGGGTTCTACCGGACTATCAAACCGTCCGCGATACCACCCATTGGGTTGCTCCCCTCTCCGTGAAAGAGAAGTGGACGCTGGCGGTGAAGGAAACGTTCGATCCCGTCAACATCGGTACGGCCTTCTTTACAGCCGCCGAATCGCAGTATGGCAACCAGACTCCGAAATATGGCGAGGGCTGGGCTAACTATGGCCGCCGCGCGGGCGCCGCCCAACTCGATTTCGCCTCGCAGAACTTATTTAGCACGGGCCTTTTGGCCACTTTGCTCCACCAGGATCCCCGTTACTTTCGCAGAGGTCCGCAATCTAAATTGATCCGCCGCATCTGCTACTCCATTGGCCAGCTGGTAATCGCCCGTCAGGATTCCGGCCGGCAGGCCTTCAACACGTCGAACATCGGCGGGATGGCGATGGGAATCGCCGCTTCCAACCTGTATTACCCCGCCGCCAGCCGCAACGGTACCGTGATGGCGAGCCGCGTTTGGACCAGCCTGATGGGCGGCGCGGTAGGCAATCTGATGGCGGAATTCTGGCCGGACGTGCTGCAGAGATTCTTCAAACGCAAGTAGCTCAGCGCCGCCGATTCAACCTTAATAGAATATTCAGAATCGCCACAAAGACATTAAACAGTCCCGCGAACAGCATGAGAGCGCCGGGAATCGGACTGTCGGCCATGGGATTGTGCAGCACTTCGCTGGTGGCATATACCAGAATGCATACGCCCAGCACGCCAATTCCGGCGGCAATCAGAACCCCCAACAACCCGATATTCAGGAAGGCGTTGAGGATGATGGCGGCAACGATGCTCACCGAAATTCCCAGCATCAATCCTCGCGGCGCGGAGAAGGTCCGTCCCGATGCCATCACAAAGAGCGTGACCGCGCCGAACACGATCAGCGTCATCACCATCGCGATTTCCGTCGTCCCAGGCGAATAGCGGCTCGCCAACCGCAGAATCGGCGCCAGCACCAAGCCGGAAACGAACCCATCGGCCAGCAGCGCCGTCACGCCGAGCACCGGATTGTGACGGGCAGCGATGGCCACGCGCGGAATCAGGTTCAGCAGCAGCATGGCGACAATCCAGCCGATCCAGCCCGTGAACAGGTCGGCCAGCGCGTCCGATTGCGAACCCAGGTATCCTCCACACAGCGCCCCGGCCACACTGAGCCCCAACAGCATGTAAGTCTTGCGGATGGTGTCGGCGCGGCTGGCACTAAGCGGCGTGCTTCCGAACAGGTTGTCGATAGCGTTCATGCTTCGCAGGATACCATCCGCTTGGACAAGCCGCGTGGGGTATGCTTTAGCTTGCCCCAGCGAGCGGAGCTCGCCCTTTAGCCGGCTTCACGCCGCCCAACAAATTTCTCCGGCTTCGCTGCGACCTGCCTTCGGGCGAGCCGTAGGAACTCCCACGGCCGCCGCGACTGACTTGTTCGGACGCGGGCTGAAACTCGCCGCAGACTGATGAAGTCTGCCACCGGGTTGGCCAACCGCATGCCACGAATGGCCAAAGTCCAGCGCCGGGCGACAGCCCGGCCAGGTCCTTGCTACTGTTGCGGCGGCAGGAACTGCACCGCGATCTGCTGGCTCCAGGCCGCGCCGCTGGCATCCCGGCCGGTGAATACGATAGACACCGTCGCCGGGACCGGAATATTGCCGGCTTTCAGGGTGGCCGACAGCGTTCCGTGCGCCGGGAGCGCCGTGCTGCCAAAGAAACTGGCGATAGAGCCGGCAAAGCTGATTCCGTCGAACGTGAAGCCCGTCAGAGTCGTGCTCACTCCCGCCGTCTCCTGCAGTTGAATGGTGAACGAGAAGGTCGCCCCGCTGGCATCGGGCGCCGTCTGATAGACCGGGTTGGGCGTCACGGAAAGCGTCACGGCCGACATCGTAGGCGTGCCCAGACTGACCGTCGCAGTCGCCGAAGAAGCGCTAAATATGGGGCTGCCGCCATACGATGCCTGAATCGTATTAGTCGCCCCTGTCAACTGCGCTCCGAAGAGGGTCAGCGTTGCCGTACTCGTCGCTCCCGATCCCGACAGCGCCGCCGATCCCAGCACAGTACCGCCCAATGTGAACTGCACCAGTCCCGTGGGTGTCCGCGTGCCGCTGCCCGCCGCCACCGTAGCCGTGAGCACCGCCGAACCGCCAGTTGAAATCGTCGCCGCGCTAGAAGTCAGGACCATAGTAGTGGCTGCGGCCGGAATTCCGCCCCAGGCGGTGACCAGGTTGTATGCATCCACCGAACCCAGGCCGGTCACCAGGTTGTAACCAGGGCCTGCGGTATATCCGAATTGACCCGTGGAGCAGTCGAGCGACTTCGCCGCACAGGGAACGATGTTACTCCCCGTGGTAATATCGTGAAACACGCCCGGTGCGTTCGCCGCGGCCAGACTATATAACTTGATGTTGATGTTACCCAATCCGGAACCTGTCTGAACCTGATTCTCCACCAGGTACTGGTTGACCACCGCAACCATTCCGGCGAACGAAGGCGCCGAGGCCGACGTTCCACCCACCAGATACGTCGCGCCCTCCGAAAACACCACGTACGGGTCGTGCGCGTTCGATGCGTCCAGCGCCACATCCGGCACGTCGCGAACGCCATCGGCCGGAACTCCGGGGCCGGTTTGCCACGACGGCTTCCGATAAACCGAGCTCTTCCCGCCGCCGCTGGCCGCCAACCCTCCGCTTACCAGCGTGTCGTTCCAACTGGTCTCGGGAATATAGGAAATTGCCGACGCGCCGTTCGGATTGTTGGCCGCATTCCAATAACTGAGACCTCCTTCGTTGAATTCGGTACCGCCCACGGCGGTAACTTCGGGAACACTGGCCGGCAGGCTTACGCCCAATCCCTCTGTTGCGGTCACCGCATCGTAATCGCAGCCTGCGGCGCCGGAATCGCCCGAGGAAGCCAGCCACGTGATCCCCAGCGCGCTGCCTTTCTGCGCCTCCACCCGATAGGTCGCCAGGCCCAGGCGATTGGATGCCACGTAGTACTCGCACAACCCGAAACTTTCGCTGATCACCGGCGCCAGGTTGTTATCGATGACGTAGAAAGCGGCGTAGTCCGCGTCGTCGCCGAATACGTAGATCAGGTTTGCCTTCCGTGCCACCGATCCGGTCCATTCCAGATCCAGGTCCGCCTCGATCTCATCGCCCGTGAAACCGGGGTAAGTTCCCACCGGAATCACCTGAATGTTTGTCGGCGCCAGTCCGAAAGAACTGCGAAAATCCGCGATATCGCCCGGGTCGATGTCGCTTTGGCCCACGATCGCGATATTCTGCCCCGCGCCGTTGTAGCCGAACTGGTAGAGCCGCGCCAGATCGTAGATGGTCGCGTAGTCGTCGGGCAACAGGTAGTTGTTTCCGTAGGCATCGGTATAATTCGGCGCGGCCGTCTTCCGCGGCGCCCTGGGATGAAAGTCGTGGAGGCCAAGAACGCCCGCTATCATAGGTTCGATGGCCGCCGGCAGGGAAATATCGCTGGCGTTTGCAAAGTGCGCCGATGCGCCTGTCCCGTACCGATGGATCTCGCTGTGGAATACCGACTGCGCCTGGCTCGCGGTACCGCTGAAACTGATAAAATCACGGCCGCGCGCCGTCAACTTCACCGTGAAGCCCTCCGACGTCAGCCAATCGGTAAGTTTCGCTATGTCCGCGGCGCTCGTCCCGAAGCGATCGGCATAGGTTTCCGGAGTCAACCACTTATGGTAGTTCGCCGACGAGGGATCCTGCTGCTCGCGCAATAACTGTTCGAGCGCGCTCTGCTGTGCTGCCGGCGGCCGCAGCACTAAGGTGATGTTTCCGAGCGGGAAATCTCCCGCCACGGCTCCTTCATCCAACAGAGTCCGGGTTTGGGCGGGAATGCTCCCGCGCACAACCACAGAACTGCGGCCATCGATCGGTCCAAGAATACGGTCCTGCTGGCCCGGTAACACCGAAGCAAATAAGCAGATGAACAGTGCGGCGCGAACACCACGGCACGATAGCATGGCTTCTTATATCACGGTTATCGCAGGCTAGCCATTAGCCGGAGGTTGATATACCTAAGTTAGTGCGTGCACTCAGGCTAGTGTACTCCGTTTAAAACTCGGCAGATTATGTTTCAAGCGGAAACCGCTCCCTCGCGGTCGCGGCTCAGTACCGGATCGGATGATCTTCAAGTCCTTCTGAGCCACGACCGCCAGGGAGTGGTCGTCCGACATGACCGGCATTCAGCATGACGCAGTACGCTAGCACTCACACGACGAAGCCTATATGTGACATATGTGGGACAGTTTCTTCAGCTTGTCCCGGGTTGGCCCGGTAAAGCCTCAATGTGCTCGACTGTAAAGATGGCCGCTATGAGCGGCAGCAGGGTCATGTTAACGAGGGGCGGACATGCCCCATAGGGTACATACGGTGGGATAAGCACGATTTTCCGCCCCCTGAGCCGATTCTCGGTGGAATCCCGCATTACTCAAGTAGGCCGGCGCACACAATTGGGCCGTGCCGGGCCTTTTGAGGGCGCTTATGAACAATACAGTTGTAAGAATTGGCGCCGCCATCGCTGTTCTGGCGGTGGTCGGCATATTGGCGGCTGGCGCCGTCGTTTTCGTTCTGGGGCGGCTGCAGAGACTGTCGCTGGCGAGCAGTCAGTCCACTGTCGATCCGCAGAAAAAGGCCGCCCTTGACGGAGCGTACCAGGCCGGGCTGATGAGCCAGGACGAATATAACGCCAAGCTCAAGGCCCTCTCGGCCGGTGTCGCGCCCGCCAAACCCGTTTCCGGCCATACGCCCAATCGAAATAAGGTCAGTTTGAGGGAGGAGACAGTGTACGACCCGTTGTATGGCGTGCCGGCTTACAAGGTGAAGATTCCAGCGGACTGGAAGTTCCAAGGACAGGTGGTGCGCACTGCTTGCGAGGACGACTACCTGGTGTGGCGCGCGGAGAGTCCCGATGGGCTGACGGGCATGCAGAGAATGCCCAAAGTGCACTGGGCCTATTAACGAAAACCCCGAGGTGCTCAAGACCGCCGTCAATACGGCATGCGGTGTCCACGCTCCGGTCCCGGCGGTGCAACAGGCTCCTGTCCTCGCGGCGGCGGCCCGGCCCAATCCCCAAGTCGTCACTGTCGAACCGTTGCCGCTGCCCGGCCTGGAGCAACAAGTTGCTGCGGATAACCAGGTGTTCGAACGCCAGGCAGCCTCTTTCGGATGGCCCGCCAGCCGGGCTACCCACGAATCGGCAAATGGCGCGCGAATGCGCATTCGTTACAACTACCAGGGACATGCCGAAGAAGAATATTTCATGATAACGGCCCTGCCGAGCCGGTTGCGTTGGTTGGCAGCGGCCGCTCTGGCATCTTGCAGACGAACTGGGATCACCGGATCGGCACGGATACCAATGTGAGAGCGATGCGCGCACCGGAGGGGAGTCTGGACGCGCTGATGGCGCTCGTCCCGGAATTGGGGGCGGCAGAGGTGCCGGGGTACAGCGAGTTCGTGATGGCGATAAAACAAAAGGCCTTCCAGCAGGCGCAGGGGATCGCCCAGAAATCCTTCCAGGGCTTGATGGACAAGGCTCACATGGACGCCCAACAGCTCAGCGACGAACACAACAGGTACATGACTGCGACCCAGGAGCAGTACGCTCGGCAGAGAACTCAGTTCGCTCACGCCATAGACGTCAAAGACCGCAATAACCAGAACTTCGTGGACTACGCCGCTAACCAGACCTACTACCTGAACCCGGAAACCGGCGGCAGGGGAACCCTCCCGGATATTCCTGGCGCGGCCAGGTACGCGGTTCCCAGCACGACACCCGGATGGTGGGTACAACTCCAGCCGATTCTGCACTGAGGGGTTCCACTATGACGACGAGAATTGGGATCTTTATATTGGTTAGTTCCATCGCCGGCGCTCAGTCCGTTTATCGCGATCCGGACGGCCGCTTCACCGTCCAGGTGCCTACCGGTTGGCAAGGCGCGAAGGTGCCCAATCGTGCTTCTACGGCGGCCGTCACGAAAAGGTAAGGCCGCGGCAAACGTGAGCGCCGAGCCATCCAGCGTTTCCGCGGCCGATGCCCTCAATAATTACGAAAAGGTGGTCGCCCAGAACTGCACGGGATACCACGAACTGGAGCGCGGCCCATCAACTCTGGCCGGACTGTCCGGCCTTTCCCTGCGGTTCAATTGCTCGGACCCGCGGCAGGGCAACATCGAATCTTCGGTAGCCATGGCGTCGGGAAGCGGCGAATTGATCTTCTTCTACGCGACGGCGCCCACCAATGAGTACGACGCTCTGAGGACCGAGTTGGATGCCATCCGGAACAGTTTCCGGCTGAATGCGGGCGGCGATGCAAGCAAGCTGGCGGCGCTCGAGCCGGTAGGTTGGGTTTACGACTGAAAGTCGCCTGAAGTTCGCGGCAGCTTGCGTTGGGTGGGGCGGACCCTGGTCCGCGGCCGACGCCCTGTCGGCCTGTTCAGTAATGCAGAATTTGTAGGCTTGGGGAACAGCAGGTCCAGGGGACCCGCGCGGACCAGGGTGTTCGCCCTACAAGGGGATTGGACCTGGAAGCTGGAAAACTGAAATGACGCCGGTCATGACGTTTCAACGCAAAGGATGGCGGCTGGCGCCATGGTATGCCACGGAGGCGTTCTTCTGGTGCTTTGCCGCAGTGTCTCTTCTGGTGGTTTTAATCGGGCTCTTCGGTATTGGCCCTTTGAAACCAGCCGATTACCTGTTTGTGGCGGCGTGTTTCGCCGCATTGGTTTGGGTACCGGCAACCTACGCGTGGAATTTGCGGCGGTGGATCCGGCGGGTGCGCACCTATTACGTGCGGATCGACGCACCGGGGGTCGAATTTCACCTGCCCGGCACCGGTCGAACCAGGCTTTCCTGGGAGGAGATACGTGCCGTCACCAGCGAGAAGCGGTGGGTGAGAGTGCCGGCCCCGATGCCAGTCGGGTATAAGAACATCTTCTACACCATGGAGGCGTCGAACGGCCGGGTTACGTTTTCGCAAATGGAAATCCCCGGCGCGAAGCGGGCAGCGCGGGAGATAGCGGCCAGACTGAAAAGCAATACCGCAGCGCTGTCAGGGTAATTTCCGCGGTCTTCCTCCGGGAAACTCCGCCGCACGCGGCCGCGCTTCAGCCAATCATTGCCGCAGTCCTTCGTCAGAGGTGATGCGGCGCATTGCATTGGCCATCGCGGCGCTTCCCGCCGATTACGCCGCCCAGACCTCTTATGTCGTCGAATTTCAGATTAATTTCACCGTCCTGCAACAATTCCGAACATGACGGAGGGCCCGTACTCCGTTTCCATTCAGGAGGATGGTGCAACCTCCCCGGCGACGATCGGCACCACTCCTCCCGCGCCGATAGTCCTTCCGGGCAGTGTATCCGGAAGCCAGCGGCCCGACCTTTCGATTATTTCGCCGGGCGATGACGGTTCCTGAGCTCCTTTTGCGCAATTGTGGAGCAGGAACATCCACATGAGAATCCGATACGCCGCTATCGTCGCCCTTACTGCCTTAATCGGCCACGCACAGACCATCTCCACCCTCGCCGGAACGCCGCCGAATACGTTGCCGAATCTCGGACAGATCGCCCGCGATTCGCAGGGCAATGTGTATTTCTGGGCGGGCCAGAAGATCTTGGTGTTGACCGCTGCCGGCGTTGTTAATACGGCGGTTGGATCGGGCAATATCAACAACAACCTGACCAACGGACCGGCCCTCAGTATCAACCTCGGCCCCTCTCAACCATACTCGGGAGTTGCCACCGACGCCGCCGGAAACCTGTACATCAGCGACACCTACAACCACGCGGTCCGCGTGCTCAACGCCGCCAGCGGCACGGTTACGACAATCGCCGGCACCGGTTCCGGCGGCTATTCCGGCGATGGCGGTCCCGCCACCAAAGCGACATTGTTTTATCCCGGGGGCGTCGCCCTGGATAGTGCCGGCAACGTCTACATCGCCGACACGTCCAACAACCGCGTCCGCAAGGTGAACAGTGCGACGGGCGTGATTACCAGCTTCGCAGGTAATGGCGATGCCACCCCCACCGCCACTGACGGAGTCCCGGCAACCAGCACTGGCATCGAGCAGCCACTGCAGGTGGCGGTCGACGGCAATGGCAACGTGTATATCTCGGAAGGGAACAGAATCCGCCAGGTCGACACCGGCGGCAACATCCACATGTATGCCGGAACCGAAGGCGGACCCAGAGGATTCACTGGCGATGGCGGTCCCGCGACCTCGGCGACGATATTCGGGCCGCTCGGCATGGCATTCGATTCGGCCGGTAACTTGTATTTCGCCGATAATCAAAACCAGCGAATTCGCAAGGTCAACACCGCCGGGATCATCTCCACCATCGCCGGCATACCAGG
>Ga0187871_10004295_pt1 | contig 10734 bp, 12 predicted proteins | sample June2016WEW_16_1_FD_132988 | JGI IMG/M metagenome (GOLD analysis project Ga0187871, IMG submission 132988) | Peatland microbial communities from SPRUCE experiment site at the Marcell Experimental Forest, Minnesota, USA - June2016WEW_16_10 | ecosystem: Environmental > Terrestrial > Soil >...
AACCGTCGACCGACTGATCGCGCATTTTCTGGCCGATCGCGTCGGCGCCAAGTTCGACGGCCATATTTCAGGAGTGACGCGCGCCGGCCTGTTCGTCGAGCTCGACGAAACCGGGGCCGACGGTTTGATCCCGGCGCGTTATATCGGCGACGAATATTTCCGCTTCAACGAGGCGAGCCGCGCGTTCGTCGGCACGTCGGCGACCTATCGGCTCGGCGATCCGGTCACGGTCGAGCTTGTCGAGGCCGCGCCGGTCGCCGGCGCCTTGCGTTTTAGGCTGCTGCGTGACGATCATGCGGCCGCCGCCCGCGGGACCCGACATAGACCGCGGCGGCAACGCCCCGTTGCGCGGCGAGCCGAGCGACACGGACGCTCATGAACAATGATGCCGGTAACTCATGAACGATAATCGCAAGATTACGACCGCAGGCGGTTCGGCGGCCGACCGATCCGAAGGCCTGACTCGCGCTGTGCGCGATCAATCCTTCGCCAATCTGAGACCCAGGGATTCCGCCACGCTCATTCTGGTCGACAACTCCGAGAGCGTGCCCAAAGTGCTGCTCGGGCGCCGGCACGAAGGTCACAAGTTCCTGCCCGGGAAATTCGTCTTTCCCGGCGGGCGTGTCGAAATCACCGACCGGCAGATGTCGACCGCAGCGCCGTTACACGCGGGCGACGCGGCGCGGCTGATGCAGCGGGTCAGACGGCCGAGCCTCGCCAAGGCGGCCGGCTTCGCGCTCGCCGCGGTGCGCGAAACCTATGAAGAGACCGGCCTGATGCTGGGCCGCCCAGGCCAAGGCGCGATGACTTCGCCGGCCGGCGTCTGGCAGGCCTTTGCGACAGCTGGCGTCCTTCCCGACCTCAGCGCGGTCCATTTCATCGCCCGCGCCATTACTCCGCCGCGGCGGCCGCGGCGTTTCGACAGCCGCTTTTTCGCGGCCGATATTTCCGCCGTCGCCCGTCGCGTCGAAGGTGTCGTTGGTCCGGAAGCTGAGCTCGTCGAACTGGTCTGGTTGCCGATCACCGAGGCGCGCCGCCTCGACATCCCCGCCATCACCGCCGTGGCGCTGGACGAATTGCAGGACCGCATCGCCACCAGCATGAGCCACGACCATCCAGTGCCGTTCTACCGTATGCTGCATAAGCGCTTCGTTCGCGAAATGCTTTGATCGCGCTGGCAATTTCGCGATATCGACGACCTTCTTGACATTGAAGGCTTGGCCACTAGGTTGACGGCGAGCACAGCGAAGCGAACCGATTTCGAGGACCGACCATGGCGAAAGCCGTAACCATCAAGGTTAAGCTGGTTTCCAGCGCCGATACCGGCTTCTATTACGTGACGCGGAAGAATTCGCGCACGATGACCGACAAGCTGGTGAAGAAGAAATACGATCCGGTGGCGAAAAAGCACGTCGAATTCCGGGAATCCAAGATCAAGTAAAGCTCGCGGAACTGGATTTCAGTCTCGTCATGCCCGGCCTACGTGCCGGGCATCAATGTTTTAAGAGCTGCCGGGCGCCAACGCCTGCGCCGGCAAGGTGGCCGGCCGGGAGTGGTGTCATGAGGAGGCCACTCGCACCACCCCCGTGCCGGCCGAACCCTACGGACCCAGGAGATGCGGCGGACCTGAGCACTCCGCAGGGCTATCCAAATAAGGCTATCCAACGCACCGCGCCCTCCCAGGCCGTTTTTCGGCTCGCCGGGAAGGCGTATTGCCATCATTGCTGATTACCGTCGCGGAACAAGGCTACCGCAACCGGTATGGAAATCAATCGCCAAAATTGAGACGGTAAGAACCCTCACGCGGCGTCTGGGACCACCCGGTTTCGCCCGTCCCGTTTCGCCCGATAGAGCGCCTGGTCGGCGCGTTTGAGCAGGCTCACGGCGGTGTCGTCGCGGCCGCGCAACGCGGCGATGCCGATCGACAGCGTCACCGGAACGCTGCGCGCGCCCTGCTGGATCTTAAACGGCTCGGCGGCGATGCGCCGGCGCAACCGCTCCGCCACCATCGCGGCCACCGCCATGTCGGTTTCCGGCATGACGATGACGAATTCTTCGCCGCCGCAGCGGCAAGCCAGGTCGATACCGCGGATTGAGCGCTTGATGCGCAAGGCGAAGTCGCGCAGCACGTCGTCACCGGCATCGTGGCCGTGGGTGTCGTTGATCGATTTGAAATGATCGATGTCGAGCACCAGCACGGCCAGCGGCTTGCCGCGCCCGGCCGCCTGTTCGACCAGCGTTGCCAGGTGACTTTCCATGTAACGGCGGTTGAATAGGCCGGTCAGCGCGTCGGTGATCGCCATCTCGATCGAGATCTGGACATTGTCGCGCAGCCGCTCGGCATAGCGGCGTTTGCGCACTTGGCTGCGCGCCCGCGCCAACAGCTCGTTCTTGTCGATCGGGCGCATCAGATAATCGTTCACGCCGATTTCCAGGCCGCGCAGCATGCGCGCGTCGTTGTCGGGTTCGGCGATTGCCAGAATCGGCATATTGCGGGTCCGGTCCAGCGAGCGGACCTGGCTGCACAGCCGCAGCGCATCGAAGCTCTCCAGCCCCAGCGAGACGATCAGCAGGTCGTAGTTACCGTCGGCGGCGCGAAACACCGCCTCGTGCGGGTCGGTCTCGATGTCGACGCTGTGCTCCTTGGCCAGCATGGCGGCGATGCGTTCATACTGCGCCGGCCGATCGTCGACAACGAGCACCCGCCCGCCGCGGCCGGTATCGGCAAGCGCCTCGCGCTCCGGCGATTCGATGCCGATGTCGCGCGAGGTCAGCGCCCGCATACGCAGTTCGTCGGTGACCGTCTTCAGCCGCGCTAGCGAGCGCACGCGGGCGATCAGCACCACTTCGGGAATCGGCTTGGTCAGGAAATCGTCGGCGCCGGCTTCGAGGCCGCGCACGCGATCGGAGGGCTGGTCGAGCGCGGTCACCATCACCACCGGAATGTGGTGCGTCGCCGGGTTGGTCTTCAGCCGCCGGCACACTTCGAACCCGTCCATGTGGGGCATCATCACGTCGAGCAGGACCAGGTCGCATTCGGCGCGCTCGCACATGGTCAAAGCCTCGGCCCCGCTCATGGCCGTGATGACGTCGAAATATTCGGCCGACAGCCGCGCTTCGAGCAGCTTGACGTTGGCCGGAACATCGTCGACGACGAGAACGCGAGCGGTCATTTGCTTGTCCTACGGATTGCCCAGAAAATGCCGGATGGTCTCGATGAACTTGCCCACCGAGATCGGCTTACTGAGATAGGCTTCGCAGCCGCCCTCGCGAATGCGTTCCTCATCGCCCTTCATGGCGAAAGCCGTCACGGCGACCACCGGAATGACTCGCAGATCCTCGTCATCCTTGAGCCATTTGGTAACCTCGAGGCCGGAGACTTCGGGAAGCTGAATATCCATCAGGATCAAATCCGGCCGATGCTTGCGCGCGAGATCGAGCGCTTCGATACCGTTGCGCGTCGCGATGGTGTCGTAGCCGTGGGCTTCCAACAGATCGTGGAAGAGCTTCATATTGAGCTCATTGTCCTCGACGATCAGGACGGTTTTGGCCATCCCCCAACCCCTCGCCTGTCCGTTAGGCCCTGCGCCCCGGGCTGCAGCGGTTCCGATCGTTCGTCGATGCGCGCGCCGAGCGGCATGCAAGCTAGTGCCGATATGTTACGGAAAGGCAAATGGAACCGATGAAAGCCCCCATGCGACCGACGCCGGAAGCGGTTGAAATGCTGGCGATTCAGGCGCTTGGCTTCATCGCCGAAGACCCCGAACGGCTAGCCGGCTTTTTGGCTTCCACCGGAATACCGGCGGAGGAGATTCGGGCCGCGGCGGGCGAGCCCGGCTTCCTCGCCGGCGTGCTCGAGCATATGCTCGGCGATGAGAGTCTCCTGATCGCGTTTGCCTTGAGCGCCGGAATCGATCCGGCCGAGGTCGCGCGCGCCCGCAGCGCGCTCGGCGGTCAACAGGAACGTAACATGCCGTGAGCGCATTCTGCCGCGACTGCCTCGCCGACGCCGCGCTGCAAGCAGCGCGCTGCGGCAGCTGCGGCTCGCCGCGATTGCTGCGGCATCCCGAACTCATGCAGCTCGCGATCGCCCACGTCGACTGCGACGCCTTCTACGCCACGATCGAAAAACGCGACGATCCCTCCCTCGTCGCCGAGCCGGTCATCGTCGGCGGCGGCCGCCGCGGCGTCGTCGCCGCGGCCTGCTACGTCGCCCGCACCTTCGGCGTGAAGTCGGCGATGCCGATGTTTGAAGCGCTGCGGCTGTGTCCGCACGCCCGCGTCATTCGCCCCAACATGGAAAAGTATGCTCGCGTCGGCCGCGAGGTTCGCCAGTTGATGCTGGCCTTGACGCCCCTGGTCGAGCCGTTGTCGATCGACGAAGCGTTCCTCGACCTTTCCGGCACCGAGCGGCTGCACGGGCTCTCGCCGGCCAAGGTGCTGGCCCGCTTTGCCGCCGACGTCGAAGGGAAGCTCGCCATCACCGTCTCCATCGGTCTCTCCGGCAACAAGTTCCTCGCCAAGATCGCCTCCGACCTCGACAAGCCGCGGGGCTTTGCAGTGCTCGGCTTAGGCGAAGCGCCGGCATTCCTGGCGCCGAAGCCGGTGAGCTTTATCTTCGGCATCGGCAAGGTGAGCGCGGCACGGCTCGCCCGTGACGGTTATCGCCACATCGCCGATCTGCAGGCGGCAAGCAAGACCACGTTGGTGCGGCGCTATGGTGAGGAAGGAAGGCGGCTCGCCCGGCTTGCCCGCGGCATCGATCAGCGCAAGGTCAGCGCCGACCGCGAAACCAAGAGCGTGTCCGCGGAGACCACGTTCGACCGCGACATATCCGATTTCCGCGCGCTCGAGCGGATCCTCTGGGCACAGACCGAGGAGGTTTCCGCTCGCCTCAAGGAAAAGGCGCTGGCCGGCGCGACAGCGACGCTGAAGCTGAAAACTGCCGATTTTCGCATTCGCACGCGGGCGCATTCGTTCGCGGCGCCGACGCAACTCGCGGGAAAGATCTTCGCCGCAGCACGCGGGCTGCTTGAACGCGAAACCGACGGCACGAAATTCCGTCTGCTCGGTGTCGGCATGAGCGCGCTCGCCACCGCGGATCAGGCCGATCCCGCCGATTTCGTCGATGCGCGCGCCGCCGAAGCCGAACACGCCCTCGACCGCCTCCGCGCCCGCTTCGGCGACGATGCCGTGGTCAGGGGACTGGCCTTCGAGCCGCCGGACAAGCGCTGAGCGTCATTGCGATGCGCGCCGGCACCCGTTAGTGGCAGGGCTTTGGCTGTTTGATGTCAAGCGAGGTGAGTTTGCCGGCGACAACGAAGTCGTTGTAGTCGAGCGACAAAGCACGCGAAATGCCGTTCTCGTAAAGCTCGAAGCCGATCGCGTAAGCCGCCGTTTGTTCGGTGCTTTTTTGCCCCCGGCCCTTGTCGAAATAGCTGATCGTGACCGGCCAGCGCGGGATCGCGGCAAGCTTTGTCTCGCTGTCGGCGGCATCGCCATGCTTGCGGTCGTCCGACGACAGTTTGTGACCGATGACCGTCAGCGTGTCATACACTTTGTCGCCGGTATCCGATCCATCGAACACCGGAAAGTCGAGAATGCTCTTGCCGGCGCGCGCCGCCAGGATCACCCGCACCATGTGCTCGGTCGGGAACACCACGGCGGGGTCGATATCGAGCACCTTGTGCTCCGGCTTTATCAGGCTGACGGCCGTCGCTTTGGCGCCGTGCTCGGCCCTGCCGTCGACGGCATCGACCAGATTCTCGTCGACGAAGTTTTCCGACGTGAATTTGAAGCTCTTGGCGTCGCCGCCTTCCCAGGTGGTGGAGCGCAGGTCGCTGGTGGATATTTTACCTTCGCCGGAATCAAGCTCGGACACTTGACGGAACCGCAGCGTATAGCCGTCGCAGGCGTTGCCGTCGAAATCGTAGAGAATGCGCCCGCGCACCCCGACGATCTGCGCGCTGCCGCGCGTCTGACCGAGCGTGAGATCGTAGATGGCGCGGTGCGGCACCAGCACGATTGGGGTGTCTTGCGGGCTGTCTTGCGCTTTGGCGCCGGATGCCGGCGCGGCGAAGATCAATGTGCAGGCAAGGAGAGCACTGCCCGATGCGAAGCGGTAACGCGAAGCCATGAACCCTCTTGCTCTGCTTGATTCCGAAATCTGCTCCCCACAGGCAGTTTCCCGATCAATCCGTTTCGTTCGTCCCCGGATGGCGGCGAAGATAGGGACCTTGCCCCGGGGTCGCAACTGCGATCGAAAAGGCGGCTCGCTTGCGTGATATAGTCCAATCGGCGAAGATTCCTCGGGCGCTGAGGGAATCTGGAGGACGAGAATGGCCGGAACGGTGGAGAAGAAGTTGGGCGAGCTCGGCATCGCGCTCGCGGAACCGGCCGCGCCGGTCGCCAATTACGTTGCGTTCGTGCGCACCGGCAACTTGCTCATGGTATCCGGCCAGATTTGCTTCGACGGCGGCAAGCTGGTCGCCAAGGGCCAACTGGGCGGCAGCGTCTCCATCGAGGACGGCCAAAAAGCGGCGCGCGCCTGCGCGGTCAATCTTCTCGCCCAGGTCAAGGCCGCGCTCGGCGACCTCGACAAGGTCGTGCGCGTCGTGCGGCTCGGCGGCTTCGTGAATTCGGCGCCGGGTTTTGTCGACGGTCCGAAGGTGATGAACGGCGCCTCCGACCTGATGGTCGCGGCGTTCGGCGAAAAGGGTAAGCACGCGCGCACGACGGTCGGCGTCTCGGCGTTGCCGCTCGATGCGGCGATCGAGGTCGAAGGCCTATTCGAAGTGTCGTAATGCCGCCGACCAAGCTGGATTGGCTCACGGCGCGACCGATCGCCCATCGCGGATTGCACGACGACGCCCGCGGCATCATCGAGAACACCGCCGCCGCGGTGCGCGCGGCGATCGAAAGCGGCTACGGTATCGAAGCCGATCTGCAAATCAGCGCCGACGGCGAGGCCATGGTGCATCATGACGATGTGCTGGGGCGCCTCACCGACGGCGCCGGTCGGCTCGACCGCCTGAGCGCCGCCGAGCTCAGGCGCGTTGCCTTCCGCGGCAGCGCCGAGCGCATGATGACGCTGGGCGACCTCTGCGATCTCGTCGGCGGACGCGCCGCCTTGCTGCTCGAATTGAAAAGCCGGTTTGACCGCGACGGCCGTCTGCCGGCGCGCGTCGCGGCGGTGCTGGCCGGCTATCGCGGACCCGTCGCGCCGATGTCCTTCGACCCGATTCAACTCAGGCTGCTGCGGCAAAAGGCCCCTCACCTGCCGCGCGGCATTGTGGCGGCAAAATACCGGCCGCATCCCTATTGGGATCAGATGCCGGCAAGGCTGCGTTACGGCATGCGCAGCCTGCTGCCCGCCTTGACGGCGCGGCCGCAATTCGTCGCTTATGCATTCGGCGATTTGCCGGCGTCCGCGCCGCTCCTGGCGCGGCACATTTTGTGCCTGCCGCTCGTGACATGGGTGGTACGGACGGAAGCCGAGCGGCAACGCGCCACCCGTTGGGCCGACCAGGTGATCTTCGAGGGCTTTCGGCCATGAACCGCGCCGAGAACGAGCAGCCGGGCTTGCAACAGCGCACACGCGGGACTGCGGGGGAGTTCAACGTCGTCGCGGTGAGTGCGATCGACGAGGTCGGCATCGCGGCGTGGGACGCCTGCGCCAATCCGCCGGCCGACTGCGCGCCCGCCGCCGATCGCGCAGCTCCATCGACAGATCAGGAAACCGTATTAAACCCTTTCTTATCCCACCATTTTCTTTCGGCCCTGGAGGCCTCGAAATCGGTCGGTGGCCGGTCCGGCTGGCAGGTCCAGCACGTGCTCGTCAAAGCAGCCGACGGCACCGTTCTTGCCTCCGCGCCGTGCTATCTCAAGAATCACTCGCGCGGCGAATACGTCTTCGATGCCGGCTGGGCGGAAGCCTATATGCGCGCCGGCGGCAGCTATTACCCGAAGCTCCAGGTCGCGGTGCCCTTTACGCCCGCCACCGGTCGCCGGCTCTTGGTGCGCCCGGGTCCGCAGGCCGGCGAAGCGCGCAACGCGCTGGTCGCCGGCTTGGTCGAACTCTGCGGCATGCACGACGCCTCCGGCGTTCACGTCACCTTCGCGACCGAGCCGGAATTCCGCTTCCTCGGCGAGATCGGATTCCTGCAACGCACCGACCAGCAATTCCACTGGGAAAATGCCGGCTACGGCAGCTTCGACGAATTCCTCGCCGCGCTTGCCGCACGCAAGCGCAAGACCATCCGCCGCGAACGCCACGACGCCCTGGCCAACGGCATCAGCGTGCACTGGCTGACCGGCAGCGACCTTACCGAAGATGTGTGGGACACCTTCTTCGCGTTCTACATGGACACCGGCTCGCGCAAATGGGGCCGGCCCTATCTGACGCGGCCGTTCTTTTCGCTGGTCGGCGAGACCATGCGCGACCGCATCCTGCTGGTCATGGCCAAGCGTTCGGGGCGTTGGATCGCCGGTGCCATCAACTTCATCGGCTCGCACACGTTGTTCGGCCGCCATTGGGGCGCCGTCGAGCACCATCCGTTCCTGCATTTCGAGCTGTGCTATTACCAGGCGATCGACTACGCGATCGCGCACAAGCTCTCCCGCGTCGAGGCCGGCGCCCAGGGCGAACACAAGCTCGCCCGCGGCTACATGCCCACCACCACCTATTCGGCCCATTACATCGCCGACCCGGCGTTGCGGCGAGGGGTCGCCGACTACCTGGTGCGCGAGCGCGCCTATATCGCCGCGGCCGGCACCGAGCTTGCCGCGGCCGGTCCTTACCGCAAGGATTTCACTCTCGAAGTGGATTGATTACGATCGCGGCGACTTTCAATTGCGCACGATCTTGCCGAAGACCTTATCCATCTTTCGGGATCATGCGCCGAGGCGGAGAGCACGATGCCGAGCTACGACCCGAACAATGTCTTTGCCAAAATCATTCGCGGCGAATTACCGGCGCACAAGGTCTATGAGGACGACAAGGCTTTCGCCTTTCTCGATATCATGCCGCGCGCGCCGGGCCATACGCTGGTGATCCCGAAGGCGCCGGCCCGCACGATTCTCGATATCGAGCCCGACGATCTCGCGCATCTCATCAAGACGACGCAAAAGATTGCGCGGGCGGCGATGACGGTCTTTTCCGCCGACGGCCTGACCATTCAGCAGTTCAACGAGGCGGCCGGCGGGCAATTGGTATTTCACCTGCATATCCACGTCATTCCGCGCAAGAACGGCGTGTCATTGCGACCACCGGCGAGCCACAAGGAAGAGCCGGCGGTGCTGTCGGACCAGGCGCTCAGGCTTGCTGCCGCGCTCAAAGGCGCGTGAAGCATTCAAGTCCGCCGAAGCGCACTTACGGGCAGCTCAGCGCCCGCGTGCGACGCGCTCGATCTCGGCCCGCACTAGGCGTTCGACCAGGCCGGGCAGATTGTCGTCGAGCCAAGTCTTCAGCATGGGCCGCAACATCTCGCGCACCAGGTCCTCGAGCGTGCGCGCGTTCTGCACCAGCACGGTGTGCGCCAGCGCGTTGAACGCGGAGTCGACGGCGGCAGTGGTCGCGCTCGACAGGAGCGGCCCGCGCTCGCCAGCGCCTCGTTCACCGGCACCGCGATCGGCAGCGCCACGCCATTCGGTCTCCGGCGCGACGTAGCGGACCGATGGCTCTAAGGGCGGTGGCACAGCAGGTTCTTCGACCGCCTCTTCGACGTGCGCATCCGAATAGTTTTCGGTCACGTGAAATTGCGGCGCCGGCTCGGGCTCCTGCATTTGCGGCGCCGGTTCGGGCTCAGGCTCAGGCTCATGAAATTGCGGCTCGGGCTCACGCGCGTAAAATTGCGGCGCCGGCTCAGGCTCAAGCTCAGGAAATTGCGGCTCAGGCTCATGAAATTCCCGCGCCGGCTCGGGTTCGCGAAATTCCGGCGTCGCATCGGGCGCAGGTGCTGGAGCGGGTTCGGGCTCGCTGAACATGCGCGCCGTCATTGATTCAGTGAGATCGAGGATCTCGGAGGCGTGGTTCTCCTCTGCCGCGCTCGTTGCCGCAGAATCGGCCAACGTTTCGGCAGGGGCCTCGGGGATATTCGGCTCCGGCTGAGCGGAGAACGACGGCCGCGGCGGCTCGGCAGGCTGTCCGAACGCATCGTGCGCCTCTGATGCCTCGGGCGCTGACGGGGCGTCGGACGCCCGTTTTGCGATCCTGCCGGCATCGTCATCGGCGATGATGCGGCGAATGGAGGCGAGAATCTCCTCCATCGATGGTTCTTGCGATTTCGCCGGTTGCGTCATGCGCGCATCCTCGTCTTAATTCGTGCGTTCCCCCGCAGCCGCCGCACGCCGCTGGTCACCGGCAGCTCGCCGACCGCGAATCAAGTGAGCGCAACTATGCAATGTTGCCAGCCAGTATGTCATGACGAAAAGCGAACGCAACAATCGCTGTGGACCAGCAATCCGGGCTGCAGCAGCGCCGGCCGTGTCTATCTGCCGTCGGGATTGCGCACCCCGATCCAGGCATCTCGCACTTGTTGGTAGTGCACTTGCGGATCGTAAATCAAAACGTCGAGCCCGAGCCTCGGCATCGAGAGGCCGCCGACGGCCGCCAGCAAGGTGTACGAGGCCACCACGCGATCGTGCTGGGCGGTGACGAGGGCGACGCGCGCATTGACCAGTTCCTGCTGCGCATTGAGCACGTCGAGCGTCGTGCGCTGCCCCACGCGCGCCTCC
>Ga0187871_10004296_pt1 | contig 10734 bp, 8 predicted proteins | sample June2016WEW_16_1_FD_132988 | JGI IMG/M metagenome (GOLD analysis project Ga0187871, IMG submission 132988) | Peatland microbial communities from SPRUCE experiment site at the Marcell Experimental Forest, Minnesota, USA - June2016WEW_16_10 | ecosystem: Environmental > Terrestrial > Soil >...
GCGTTGTCCAGATAGACCAGAGGATGCCCGTACACCTGCTGGTGGAGAATAGGAAAGTCGCGGCGAATTTTCTCTACGTCGTACTCTGCAATCCCCGCTCCCGGCATCGGCGGCTGCACTTCCATAGGCAGGCTGTTTGCGGCCATGGCTATCCCACCTCCTCCCAGTTTCGTCCCTTATCCTCGGCGCCAACGGCGACTCTCGCTGGTGCGGCGTGCGCCACCTCAAACAGATGGCGATTGATCAACCCCTCCAGGTAGCTCCGCACCACGTCTTCTTTCATGCGGTCGAGGCACTCGTTGGCAAATGCCAGCAGCAGCAGCTTGCGCGCCGACGCCTCGTCGATGCCGCGCGAGCGCAGGTAGAACAGCGCGTTCTCCTCGATCTGCCCGATGGTCGCGCCGTGGGTACACTTCACGTCGTCGGCATAGATTTCCAGTTGCGGCTTGGTGTCGATCTGCGCGTCATCCGACAGCAGCAGGTTGCGATTGGTCTGCTTGGCGTCGGTCTTCTGCGCGTCCTTGTGCACGATGATGCGGCCGTGAAAGACGCCATGCGCGTGGCCGTCGAGAATGCCGTTGTAGAACTGCCGGCTCTCGCAGTGAGGCTGCGCGTGCTCCACCAGCATGTAGTTGTCGAGGTGCTGCTTGCCCGCCCCAATGAATAAGCCGTTGATAAGGCACTCGCCGCCTTCACCGGCCAGCACCGGATGAACGTTGTTGCGCACCAGTCCCCCGCCCAGCAGGATCGAGTGCGTCGACACGTTCGCGCTGCGCGCCTGCTGGATGCGCAACGTCGACACGTTGAAGGCGTCCGTGTGCTCGCGCTCCAGCATGTAGCGCGAAACCACCGCGCTCTCGCCGGCGACGAGCTCCGTCGCGGTATTGCAGAACGCCGTCCCGCCGCTCAACGAGACATAATCTTCGACAATGGCGATCTGGCTCTCGTCTTCCGCGACAATCAGGTTGCGCGGGTGCGTCATCAGCGGCGCGTCGGCCGAAGTCGAGACGAAGAGCAGGTGAATCGGTTGCTCCAGCACCTTACCCTTCGCTATGTGAATGTAAGCGCCGTCGTTCAGGGATGCCGGATTCAAAGCGGCAAAGGCGTCGCGCTCCAGGTTGAGATAGCGGCCAAGATGCGACTCCAGCGCCGCCGGATTGGTGCTGAGTTCGTCGGCGAGTCCGTTGACGCGCACTCCGCTCAAATCGCGAATTGACGAGAGCTCGCGCGCAAAGCGGCCGTTGACAAAGACAAGCTGGCAGGCCGCGCCGGGGAGATCGTAGGCTGCGAGCGCTTCCCTGCTAACCTGCTGCGCTCCAGCCGGGAGCTGGAATGCCGTCTTCGCGATGGGCGAGACATTGGTGAAGCGCCAATCTTCGTCGTGAGTAGTTGGAAAGCCGGTCTCGCAGAAGCGCGCAAAGGCGTCCTCACGAAGCTTCTTCAGCCACGGGTTGTCGTGGCCCGCAGCCGTCTTTTGGAAGTCGCTGAAGGCCTCAAGATAAGTTTCAAGTTGTTCAGTCGCGCTAATCACGATTGCAGTATTTCCTCAGCCAAGTAGAGCCGGCCTTCAGGCCGGCGTCCCGGCGATATAAAAACCGGTGTCATCCTGAGCGGAGTCCGCCGCGGCGGACGCAACTATCATGACAAGCGCTGCTTTTGGCGCTTGTCATGATAGTTGCTCCGGTCGCGGAGTCGAAGGACCCCCTACCACGCCAGCATGTCGCCGCTACGCCGTGGTCGTTTCCCGTTCCATGTCGCTGTAGCCGCTCTCTTCCAATTCCAGCGCCAGCTCCTTGCCGCCCGAGCGCACAATCCGTCCATTCATCAGCACGTGCACGAAGTCGGGCACGATATAGTTCAGCAGCCGCTGATAGTGCGTGACCACGATTAACGCGCGCTCCGCGCCGCGCATGGCATTCACTCCCTTAGCAACAGTCTTCAGGGCGTCGATGTCGAGGCCCGAGTCGGTTTCGTCCAGCACCGCCAGCTTTGGCTCCAGCACGGCCAACTGTAAAATCTCGTTGCGCTTCTTCTCGCCGCCGGAAAAGCCCTCGTTCACCGAGCGGTTCATCATGCGGTCGTCGTCCATCTCCAGCAGCTTCAGCTTCTCGCGCAGCATGGGCAGGAAGTCCATTGCATCCATTTCGTCCAGCCCGTGATACTTGCGCACCGCGTTCAGCGCCGAGCGCAGGAAGTACGCATTGCTGATGCCAGGAATCTCGACCGGATATTGAAACGCCAGGAAGACGCCCTCGCAGGCCGCGTTCTCGGCCTTCATCTCCAGCAGGTCTTTGCCGTCGTAGAGAATCGAGCCGGCGGTGACGTTGTAGCTCTCGCGCCGCGCCAGCACCTGAGCCAGCGTGCTCTTGCCCGAGCCGTTGGGGCCCATGATGGAATGCACCTCGCCGGCATTGACGGTGAGGTCGATGCCCTTGAGGATCTCGTTGCCGCCAACATTGACGTGCAGGTTCTTGATTTCCAGTAAGCTCATGCGTTCATTAGTCCTGACTTGTTCGATTAATCCTGATTTGAAGGGGCACGGCTTCAGCCGTATCGTCTCGCAATCTCTAAACGAAATCCCTCCAGGGCTAAAGCCCGTGTCCTAATTGTTCCGGTCGCGGCACGGCTGAAGCCGTGCCCTTTCAAAGCAGTGCCCGATTCGCGGCGCAGCTAAAGCTGCGCCCCTTCAAACCCGCTTACCCGACGCTGCCTTCCAAACTCACGCTCAGCAGCTTCTGCGCTTCCACTGCGAACTCCATCGGCAGCTCGCGAAACACGCGCTTGCAGAATCCGTTCACGATCATCGAAACCGCGTCCTCCGCCTTCAGTCCGCGCTGCCGCAGATAAAAGAGCTGGTCCTCGCCGATCTTCGACGTTGATGCCTCGTGCTCCATCTGCGCCGTCGAATTCCGCACCTCGATGTACGGGAACGTATGCGCACCGCACTTGTCGCCGATCAGCAGCGAGTCGCACTGCGTGTAGTTGCGCGCGCCGGTCGCGCCCTTCAGGATCTTGATCAGCCCGCGATAGGTGTTCTGCCCGTGGCCGGCGGAGATGCCCTTTGAAACCACGGTGCTCTTCGTGTTCTTGCCGATGTGGATCATCTTCGTCCCGGTGTCGGCCTGCTGATAATTGTTGGTCAGCGCCACCGAGTAGAACTCGCCCACCGAGTTGTCTCCCTGCAAGATGCATCCGGGATATTTCCACGTGATGGCGGAACCGGTCTCGACCTGCGTCCACGAAATCTTGGAGTTCACGCCCTGGCACTTGCCGCGCTTGGTGACGAAGTTGTAGATCCCGCCCTTACCTTCCTTGTCGCCGGGATACCAGTTCTGCACCGTCGAGTACTTGATGGTTGCGTTGTCGAGCGCGACCAGCTCCACCACCGCGGCGTGCAACTGGTTCTCATCGCGAATCGGAGCGGTGCAACCCTCGAGGTAGCTGACGGATGCGCCATCCTCGGCAACAATCAGCGTGCGCTCGAACTGTCCCGTCTCCGCCGCATTGATGCGGAAGTAAGTCGACAGCTCCATCGGGCACCGTACGCCCTTCGGCACATAAACAAATGATCCGTCAGTGAATACCGCGGCATTGAGCGCGGCGAAGAAGTTGTCAGTATACGGAACGACCGAGCCGAGATACTTCTTCACCAGCTCGGGATGCTTTAGCACCGCTTCGGAAAACGAACAGAAAATGACACCGGCTTCGGCCAGCTTCGCTTTGAAAGTAGTCGCCACGGACACGCTGTCGAACACGGCATCGACCGCGACGCCAGCCAGCATCTTCTGCTCCGTGATTGGGATTCCCAGTTTCTCGTAGGTGCGCAGGATTTCCGGATCGAGCTGGTCCAGGCTCTCGAGCTGTGGCTTCTGCTTGGGCGCCGAATAATATGTGATCGCCTGATAGTTGATCGGCGGGTAGTGAATATTCGCCCACGTCGGCTCGGCCTGCTTGGCCTCCTGCGACGCCCAGTAGCGATATGCCTTCAGGCGCCAGTCAAGCATGAACTGCGGCTCACTCTTCTTGGCCGAGATCAGGCGAATCGTGTCCTCGGTCAGGCCCTTAGGTACACGCTCCTCTTCTATGTCGGTGACGAAGCCCCACTTGTACTCGCGGTTCGCCAGGTCCTGAATGGTGTTGACACTCGAACTCATTGCACTCTCCCGGATATTTGAACAATCGTCGGCACCAGCTTGCCGTGCACATCGCGAGTTGCGGTCAACTGCATGGGCCGTGCCAGGTCCGACAGCGCCACCTTCTCCAGCGCACCGCGCATCACTTGGCTGATGATCCGCTGGTTGGCCTTGGTTGGGCACGACCGCTCCAGGTCGCACATCCCGCTATGGTCGGTACTGCACTCGGTCAGTGCGATCGGACCCTCGAGGGCCTTCACAATCTCGGCCACGGAAATCTCCGCCGGCTCTCTCGCCAGTCCATACCCGCCCTTCAAGCCGCGATGCGAAGTCAACAGCCCGCTTTGCAGCAACTGCTTCAAAACTTTGCTGACGGTGGGCAGCGGCAAATGCGACGCCATCGCCAGATCGCGCGCCGTATGCACGGCGGCAACGCTGTCGCGGGCCATGATGGTCATCAGCACCAGCCCGTAGTCGGTCAGCTTGGCAAATCGGATCATCGTTTGTAACTGTTTCGATTCATATAGTACCACAGCGGTACTATTTATTTTCTAATGCCACTTCCTGTCCTATTCCACTGAACTGCTTTCCGCTACAACGAGTTGCGTAGTATTTGCGAGTTCCCGATTGACTTCGAACGACCGTTCGGATTACATTTCCGAGAGCTGTTGCTCAGAGATGTGCATCTGCGGCCCCTACCTGCCGGAATGCCGACGGTCTGCATCGAGAACCCCCGTTCAAGAAAACTAAATTTTGAGGAGAAACATGAAGCTCTTGCGAATGCTCGGAATCGCCACGATTGCCGTGTGCGCAGCCACTGCTGCCACCGCACAATCCTGGACACCTGTACAAAACGTACCCAATATCGGCGCCGGCGCCGTAGCCTTGCTGACCAATGGTTGCGTCCTGGTGCACGATGAAAGCGGCAACCCTGGAACCTACCAGAACTGGTACACCCTGTGTCCAGACCTTACCGGTAACTATGCGACGGGAACCTGGACGCAGGTGGCTTCGCTGCCGTCCAGCTACGGCCCACTCTACTTCGGCTCGGCCGTGCTACCCGATGCCCGGTACATAGTGGAAGGCGGAGAATACAATAACGGCAACCCTAATCGCGGAACCGTAGGCATGATCTATGACCCGGTGGCGAATACTTGGACCAATGTCGTGCCGCCCTCGGGGTGGACCTACATCGGAGATTCTCCGAGCGTGATCTTGCCCAACGGCACTTACATGCAGAGCGACTGCTGCGACCAGCCGCCGAAGGCCGCCCTGCTTGACGCCTCAACCTTGACTTGGACCTCCACGGGCACCGGGAAATTCGATATTTATGATGAAGAAGGTCTGACCCTGCTGCCCGGCGGCACTGTGCTCGATGTGGACGCCTATGTCTTCAGCTATCAGTCTGGCGGCAAGAACTATGAGCTGTACAATCCCTCGACAGGCGCCTGGACCAGCCAGGGCAACACGCCGGAGCAGTATTGGGATTCGGCTGCCAATTGCGGCGGCTCCGGCCGGGCTTCCTATGAGTTGGGCCCCGCCGTATTGATGCCCAACGGTACCGTGTTCCAGACGGGCGCCAACTCCTGCGCCGCCGGCCACAACGGCGTCTACACCTATGCCACCAACACCTGGACTGAGGCTCCCGATTTCCCCGGCACTTTTGATATCGCCGACGGGCCGGCAGCACTGGAAACCAACGGCAACGTTCTGACGTTTGCCAGCCCAGGCGTCTACAACACCGGCGGCCAGATGTTTGAGTGGAATGGCAGCACCTTGAACCAGGTCGCGAATCCGCCCAACGGTTCCGGTGACTCCTCCTACTACGGTCACCTGCTGATGCTCCCCAACGGTCAGATCCTGTTCACCGACTTCAGCAATGACATCGAACTGTGGAACTCCACCGGCAGCCAATACACCGGATGGACCCCGACCGTGATCCAAACCACTGCTCCTTCGTACGAGCCCGGACAGACCTACCGTATCGCGGGCACCAACTTCAACGGCGTTTCCCAGAACAACGCCTACGGCGATGACTTCCAGGATGCGTCAAATTATCCGCTGATCCGCTTTACCAACACGTCCAGCGGAAACGTGTACTACGGTCACACCCACAATCACAGCACGATGGCGGTCGGCTACCATGGCCCGGCCTACACGTATGTCGATATCCCGTCGACTCTCCCGGGTGGCACGTACCACCTGCAGGTGGTCGTCAACGGCATCGCTTCGGCCAACTATACGGTCATCATTCAGTAGCCCGGATAGAACGAAGCTTCTCGCGCCACGTCACTCAAACCCGAGCTGACGTGGCGTTTTTATGCTTCGAGGGGACTGCCCAGGAGTCCCGAACGGACGACATCCGTCCTATTCGGGAACGCTAAATTCAACTCAGTCCCGCGATTTAACCGCGGGTTCAAAGGGTTCGCCATACACTGCGGCTGTCCGCTCTTGCATATAATTACTCACCCTGTTGACTAAGGAGTAGGCGATGAATCCTCCGAAGGCCTTCGCTGCTATTCGCCTCGCGCTGGCAATGTCTGTGTTGCTTACCGCATGTGCCGTCAACACGCTGGCCAGCAGCACAGAGAAGATACTGCACAATTTCGGCGCGGCGGGCGACGGCGCCAATCCCTCGGCCGGTATGACCTTCGACGCTCAGGGCAATCTGTACGGAACGACTGCGGGCGGCGGAACCGGCGACTGTGTCCCAGGACCGTGCGGCATCATCTTCCAACTGACTCCCAACCAGAACGGCACCTGGACAGAAAACCTGGTCCATACCTTCCAGGGCCTTGACGGAGGCTTCGACCCAAATCCGGTCATCCTCGACCGCCGGGGAAATCTCTACGGCGCTTCCCCGTGTGCTCACCAGGATTGTTTTGTGTTTCCCAATGTTGGGGGCGTGGTATTTCAGATCACCCCGGGCCCCAATGGGAGCTGGGACTTCCGCCTGATTCAGATTTTCAGTAATGTAAGCCAACAGGGTTACTATCCGAGCGGGTTAGCGTTCGATCCCGCCGGCCATCTGTACGGAACGACCTCGGGTGGTGGACCAGCGGCGGATGGCGTTGCGTTTCTCTTAGGTCAGGTTTCCGTTTCCGGCTGGTACGAGATTGTCGCCCACTATTTCACGGGCGGATCCGGAGACGGAAGCGGTCCAACGGGAGCCCTTGCCTTCGATAACAGCGGCAACGTCTATGGCGTCACCACAGACGGTGGTGCGCACAATAACGGAACTGTCTACAAGCTCACGCCCAATCACGACAGCTTCGGCTGGAGCGAAACGGTTCTGTATGAGTTTACCGGCGGCAACGACGGGAAATTTCCTAACGGAGTCGTTCTCGATGCCGCAGGAAACCTGTACGGAACCACCGAGGAAGGCGGCGCTGGCGGGCTCGGAACGGTCTTCGAACTGACCCCCAACCAGAACGGCACATGGACGGAGAACGTGCTGCACTCGTTCGCCGGCGGAAGTGACGGAGCCGCGCCACAATATGCACCGACCCTCGACGCGGTCGGCGATCTCTACGGTACGGCCCTGCGCGGCGGCTCTGGGAGTGCCGGCATTGTCTATGAGTTAACGCCGTCGGGCGGCCAGGGCAGGAGAATATCGTGTATTCGTTCACCGGAGGCGCGGACGGCGGCAGCCCTTATTGCGGGGTGGTTCTCGACAATTCCGGCAACATCTATGGGACAACTTATAGCGGTGGCGCATACGACAACGGCGGAGTCGCCTTCGAGATCACGCCCTGAGACTTCGGGTCGACCTATTCCCATCCGCAAGTTGAGGTGAGCCGGCGCGGCACCACGACTGCGAAGACTAACCTCATATCGAATCAACCCGTCCGGCGACGCTGGGGTTCTTTTCCCGGACGATGTCGCCTTCCGCTCTCGCTAACCTAGCGCCCGCTAACCCGTCTATTCATCAACAACATAGGGCGGGGAACCGCAATATGCAACTTAGTAGGTAATTATGCACAGGAATTGGCTTGAACTGGCGTAAGAATCGGACTATGATTAGTAGTCTTTTCGGGCCAGAATTCGGTTCCCCACCCGGTGTACATGGTGTCCCAAGAGCCCAGCAGCACGCCCTGAATCGTTGTTGAAGCTGCTTGAATCCAATCAGTTACGCAACATGGGTGAAGGCATCACTTGCAGCACGGCGGTCATCCGACTTACATCTCTCTGGATAGGAAAGAAAGCACAGACATGGCAAAACGACGCGGCAATCCTAATTGGGGCAAACCCGAGCCCATCGGCCCGGTCGTCCCCACCATCACCGAGTTCGAACAGGTGGTGAAAGAATTCAAGTTGCAGCCGGATCAGTACATCCGCTCCACCCGGCTGCGTGAATGGGCGCGGAAGAACAAGAACTCGAAGTACATCCCCGAGCCTCTTCTGGAAGCCTGGGGCTTCGAAATCGAATCCACGCTGTAATTGCACTCACTCTCCGATCAGGGCCGCCACGCGCGGCCCTTTTTCATTTGGGCCGGAGCCCACCGCTTTTCGATAGCCTTACTTGAGGCTAACCACCTGAGAAAGCACAAACTCAGTCTTGCAGCCGACGAGGCAGCGGATTTTTTGGAGTTCGCCTTCTTCTTCTAGACCGAAGCGATGGGCGGGCTTATTTCTTAGATAAAACTCATCGTGGGCGCCGCGAAACTGGTCATCTGCTGCGATCGAAAGTAGGTGAAAACCACGATCGAAGTCATACATTACTTCGCACCAACGGACCTGCTGGCATTCCGTTACCGCAACCCGAATCCTGTCTTGTAAGACATTGGCCTCCTCGCCCTCATTGTAAGTAGAGGTTGCCTTATTCACGTCGCTGCGGGGAAATAACAAGCGAAGCCTCTCTTGGGCAACACCCATGCCATGGATTTGAAGCTCAGGTCGCGCCGCTTCGGTGGAAGCACCAACGACCCGGTCAGGATCGAGCACTACCAGTGTCGCTTGACGGTACCCGTTGCTGATTCCTGTAGCGATGATCTCCTCTCGCCCGTCGCCATCAAGGTCAGCCAACGCAAGACCGGACAAATGCCCAGAGTGCCAATATTCAGAGGCGAGCTTGCCGTCGGAGTTGAGGACGGCTATCTGCTGGGGATACCAGAGAAAATGCGAGCTTGAGACGACGATTCGAGAAGGCCCTTTACGCGCCCCCTTCAGGACCGCGAAATTATCGATCCTGTAGATCGCCGGATCACTTCCTAGCTCCGGCAGCGCTCTTCCCGGCGTCCAACGCCATCTCTCTTTGCCTCGATCCGAATAACAGATCAGTGCTGTCGAATGCGACATCGCCCTCGCATCGGCTTGATAGAGCAGAAGGACGTCGGAGCGCCCTTTACCCTCCAAGTCTCCGAACCACATGCGGGGCGGGGCGTACTGTTCATATCTGCCGGGTGCGGCGCTGGAAGCCTGTTCGTAGTACCCGCGCATGAATCCATCGGGAAAGGTCTTGCGCCAAAGCTCCCGTCCCTCTGCATTCGAAACGACAAAAGTGGAACCATCCAGCCGCCCGGATGCAGGCCGATTATCCGCAGTCAGCATCCGAATGAGGATAAAGGCACCGACGCCGATCGCAGCGATTGCCGCTGCGATCTTCAGCACTGTAAGGCGACCTGCGTGCGAAACCGCAGGATGCGCTGAACTTTCCCTACCGCCGCTAGGCTGCGATGGGATCGACTGTAACTGCTCCGCGCCATTAGGTACCGGAGACGAGCTATCTGCCGCGCCGTCCAGGCAGTCAGGATCCGGAACCTCCTCTGGCGAAGATTCAACGCCGTTGCGAGAGAATACCGGAATGTAGGTTCCCTTCGGCAAATGAATTTGAATTGGATCGTGCCTGCCAGGCCCTATATAGTACTCAGTCAGCCGTAAACGAAGCCGCCCAGCTTCCACCCGCACCGCAGGTTCGGACCCTGGATCGTAGCCTGGTGGCCGCCCGAATACCTCCACGCCGATCAGGGATTCCTTGACGCAATCCTCTGAGCCCGCAAGTTTCTTGCGGACCACGAACTCCAGAAAACAGCTATGTCGCGGAGCCCTGCGGAACTGGGGCGAGGCCAGGACCTTTGCCAGCTCAGCCTCGACCTCTTGCGACGAGATCGCCGGGCCTAAGGCCGGTTGCTCCGGCTCGGGAGGAATTACTGAGGCCCGTTCTTGCATGGACACTCCAACTTTCCGGCAAGTTGTTTCGGAGGGCAGCCAGATAACCTGAGATGGTTGGCAGTATAGCCTCGCTCCCGCCAGCCGACAAGCACTAAAGCGAGTCAACAACTTAGAAGGCAAGATACCGTAACATCCGCTGATGATACTTGCGTCCCGAAGCGACTTGCCCCTACCGTGAACGCCACGCCGCGCGAAACTTCACGCTCCTGGAGGTTAGGGCGAGGTGAAAAGGAGAATGTGATGAGCAACTACGGCCAGCATCGGCTTGACGCTTTCAAGACAAACTTCCGCGCGGTGATCGCCGCCCTCACCTTAACTGTGCTGCTTGCGTTAGTTCTTGCTATCGTCCCAGCAGCGCAGGCCCAAACTTATACGGTACTGCACAACTTCACCGGCGGAGGGGACGGGGCAAACCCCGTAGCTGGCGTGA
>Ga0187871_10004297_pt1 | contig 10733 bp, 7 predicted proteins | sample June2016WEW_16_1_FD_132988 | JGI IMG/M metagenome (GOLD analysis project Ga0187871, IMG submission 132988) | Peatland microbial communities from SPRUCE experiment site at the Marcell Experimental Forest, Minnesota, USA - June2016WEW_16_10 | ecosystem: Environmental > Terrestrial > Soil >...
AGTGGTGCATGCGGCGTCAAATCGCCGGCTCACGTATGGACAGTTGGCGAGCAAGGCCGGTGCGCAGCCGATTCCGACTGACGTGCCTTTGAAACAAGCCAAGGATTACCAAATCGTCGGCAAACCTTTGCCGCGGCTTGATGTGCCGTCGAAGGTCGACGGTAAAGCTGAGTTCGGCATTGACTTTCGTCTCTCGGGCATGAAGTACGCTGTGCTGGCTCGGCGTCCCGTGATTGGAGGCAAAGTGGCCAGCTTCGATGACAAGGAATCCAGGAAGATTTCTGGGGTTGGGTTCGTCGGAAAGATCAGCGATTCGGCGGCGGCGGTCGTCGCGGACAGCGTATGGAGTGCGATGGAAGGACGACGCGTGCTGAATGTGCAATGGGATGAGGGGTTGAACAAGGATCTCAACTCGGCCGCAATCTTCGAATCGCTGAAGAAGTCAGCTTCCGGCAAGGCGGTCACTCTGTACTCGACCGGCGATGTATCGAAAGCGTCAGGACGCCGCATTGCAGCCGAGTACCAGCTTCCGCTGATGGCACACGCCGCGATGGAACCGGGGAATTGCACCGCGCACTTCCGCGGGTCGAGCTGCGAGCTGTGGGCGCCAACTCAAGTGCCGCAGGATGTTCGCGACTCGGTGGCGCAGGCGATCGGACTGGATCCTGATCAGGTGAAAGTGAATGTCACGTTGATGGGCGGCGGATTCGGGCGACGTTTGGAGCACGACTACGGAGTGGAGGCTGCGCTGGTCTCGAAAGCGGCGAATACTCCTGTGAAAGTGCTGTGGACGCGCGAAGACGATATGCGGAACTCGACTTACCGTCCGGCGAGCTATCACCAACTCAGCGCGGTGCTCGATGGACGGGGCTGGCCGGTAGCATTCAGCCATCGCATTGTCGCGCCCTCGATCAGCGGTCAAAAAGGGTCGCCCACCCCGAATGGGGTTGATCCTGACCTGCCGGATGAGGCTGCGCTCATCTATTCTTTTCCCGCCGCGACGGTCGAATATGTGATGACTGAAACTCCGGTGCCCTTGGGCTGGATGCGTTCGGTGTACGCTCTGCAAGCCGGGTTTGCCAGCGAATCTTTTATCGATGAACTCGCGGCGGCGGCAAAAAAGGATCCACTCGAATACCGGTTGCACTTGCTTTCGAAAGATGAAGACATCAAATACTTCGATACGGTTTGGCATACGGCGCGGATGCGCGGTGTGCTGCAGCTAGCGGGGGAGAAAGCCGGTTGGGGAAAACCGCTGCCGGCCGGCCACTATCAAGGGATCGCCTGCTTCGGTTGTTTCAGCACGTACATGGCAGAAGTCGTAGAGATCTCGATGGAGGGAGATCAGCCGCGTATACATCGAGTGGTGGCCGCGATGGATTGCGGGCAGGTGGTGAATCCGAACATTCTCGAACAGCAAATCAAGGGCGGCGTGATTTACGCGCTCACCAACGCTTTGCGTGCGCAGATCACGATTGAAAAAGGACGGGTGATACAGGGGAACTTCGACGACTATGCGCCTATTCGTATGAATGAGGCTCCGCTGATCGAAGCTTATTCAGTTCCGAGCACGGAGGCACCGACCGGTGCGGGCGAACCTCCAGTGCCGCCGCTGGCGCCCGCTTTGTGTAATGCGATTTTCGCGGCGACGAAAAAGCGCATACGCGCCTTGCCGATTTTGAGCTGAGGGCGACTTATAACATCAGTTAGACCGAGTGCTCATCCCCGGCCGCGGTGGCCCGACCGTCAACTTGAAGATTGCGATATTTCTTCCAAACGATTGCGGCGTGAGTTCGCGGAACTCTGGGACTCGACTCTGCAGTTCGTGAGCCAAATCCACTTCCCATCCCGCCTGCACAACCCAAATCGCTCGACCAGATTTCAACGGGACATCGCGCAACAGTTCATTCCACTTGGACAAGAAATTCTCAGCGGTAAATATATACAGGTCGGGACCGGCGGCAGCAATGTGGTATCCATTGCACGAAAATTGTTCCAAGCTTCCAACTGGCGCGGAAAAAGGAACCGGCTGCTCCGGGCACAAGTAGTAGCCAAGTAAGAGACGAGTCTGGTAGTCGACGAAGATCAGGTCTGACTGCGGGACCTGCGCGTGGATGAACCCCAGGGCACGAACCATCTGGATGCGGCTTTGATCTTCACGAAGAATGTAGGGCCGATGCGGCTTTCCGAACAAGTTACACACCGCGACGATCACGATGCCAATCGCGATTCCATGAGTGAAATTTTGCTTCAATAACTTCGCCACGAGAAAACTGACACCGGCCACGGCGAACATGATGAGGAACGCAGAATGACGCGTTCCGCCATATGGATAGATTCTTGCAATGGAGGCTCCCGCGCCGACCGCAAAGGGCAAAACGAAAAGAGCTACCAGTTGCCGGGAAGAAACGTTTGACCTTCCGGGCAAAATATTTTCTTTCCAAAGCAAGACCACTCCCGCAATGAACGCCACGAACGCAAGATCGCCGATCGCTAGTTGTGCGAATACATACTGGAACACGCCGCCGGTTCTTGCGATCGCGAACAGAAGGGGATTATCGTGCGCTGGACGATAGAAAGAATTGCCGAGCCATCCGTTGATGGTGCCGGATGCGTAATCTCCCTTCAGCTTTGAAATGTGAGAGACGTACAGAGCCGCGATGAGCCCAACAGCGCCCGCCTGCCCCGAAGTCCAAGCCACGCAGACTTGGGCTGAGGGACGGCAAGCGATCACGCGAAGCAGAGAATAGAGGCCGACCGCGGCGGCAAACAAAATCGCTGAGTAATGCGAGAGCAGAGCGAGATAAAGAGACAACGCAGACAACAGCATCACGGCCGCCGAGTTTTTTTCTAAAGCGCGCTCAAGCAGATACGCAGTGCCGGCAAGAAACAAGAGGAGCAGCGCATACTGACGCACCTCCGCCGAAAGCTCGATCATCGGTGGAAGAAAAGCCACCAGGATCCACCCGATAAAACCCGCAACAGGTCCGAGGATGTGCGTAAGCCATTTGAAGAAGATCCAGCAAAATATGGTGCCCGCGATTACCGAAGGAAGGCGCAGAACGAATTCCGAAGTACCAACTCCGCGCCACCAGTAAAGTACAAAGGTGAGAAGCGGAGGATGAGCATTTGTAAGGCTCGCCTGATAAGCCAGCTGGCATGAGGATTGATTGGCGAGAAGATAGTGGAGCGCTTCGTCCGGATTTAGAAATGTTCCTGCTGCAGCGCGCAGACGAACCAGGAAGGCTCCGGTCACAATCAACAGTGCGCTGAGATGCGAATGCGTCTCGAACCAGCTCACGGAGCGCTGATTTCCTCCCGACTGTGATCCGAGTTCACCCTGCAGGCCTTGCCGTGAGTGATTCATTAGAAGATACGAATCAACCGTTGCTGGAAGGTCGCCCGATTGTCCGAGGCCGATCTTTCCCTTCGTCTCCAGAAATGACATACAGCATCAGGATACCCAGCTCCGGCTCGATGGGATGCCGGTATCGCGGATGAGGGAAGAGAAAGTAATACACCAGCGGATAGGAAAAGATCAGCCAAAAGAAAAGCCACGCACCCGGCTTGTGCTTACGCAAAGCGCGTTTCAAACCCCAGAAGGCAAGCACGGAAGAAGCCAAGAATAAAAATTTCCTGAAGAACGCCACGACAGGATTCTCCGACACTTTCGGCACTCCGCCCCAGTAGTAGAAGAAGCGCCGTAAACTCAGGCCAGCGAATCGCGCGTAATCCTCGCGAATGTACGCCATCGCTTCCCGTTTTCGCTCGGCTACATAGGCAAGCTCCCCGAGTTCTTCGTAGCGGCGCATCTCGGAGACGTTTTTGGTTGGGTGAAGATAATCCATCCAGGTGCCATCGGCGCCGGGTCCGTTCCCTAATCGAAGCTCGGCGCCAAAATTCGAACGGATGAAAACAGGCTGCCCGAAGATACGGTTGTTGCGGACCAGCCAGGGTGTGATGCAAGCAGCGAAGATGACCGACGCGAGAAGAACTCCTCCGAGCGAACGCTTATCGAGCTTGGCGCAGCGGTACCAGGCCCACAATCCGGATGCGGGCAGAAATGACAACAGGGTGGTGTTGGTGAGCGCTGCAACGCCCCACAAGAGGCCAAATTGCAGCCATGGCGTCAATCCGTCTTTTTCTTCTAACGTCAGCGTCAGCCAGAAAATCAGAGCCAGCAGCAGTGCCGCGAGACTTGTTTCCCAGACCCAGCGCGTACACCAGAAAATAATGGACGGCAGCAGCGCCCAAGTCCAGCAACTCCAGACCGCGACTCTTTCGTTAAAACATCTTTTCGCGATTAAGAAAATCGGAATGCAAGTAAGCGCGGAAAAGATACTGTTAATGGTCAAGAGAAGTATGGCCGAAGTGCGACTGTAAACTCCGACGACGCGGAAAACGCCCGCGATGAGAAAGGGATAAAGCGGCGGTTCCCACGCTGTTGGCCCGGTAGTCTCGTTGAACGGATTGCTGAAACCCTGGCCTTGAGCGAGGGAGCTCCCGATCCGGCCCATCTCGAAGCCAAAACCAAAATCCTTCTCGTTAGCTGCGAGTAACTGATTGCTGGAGTGAAACCTGTAAGTATGTCCAATGATGATGTAGCCGAGGCGCACCGCGAAGGCGATGATCACGATCCAGAAAAGAGATGTCCGCGTGCGCGCCCACCAGCGCCGACGAGCGCTCAGAGCGGCAACAGTCGGAGTCGTTGTAACATCGACCATTTCTTAGATTATCGCGAGGAGCTCTAGCGGGGCCAGAGCCAGCCGAAGGTACCAGCGGTCAGCAAGCCGTAGACGAGTCCGTCGACGACCTCCTTGATCGTTATCGACCAGGTTTGACCTTTCCAAATTCCGTCGCTGACGTGTCCCAAACCGTAGGCGAGGAAAGCGGCCGTCCCGACAACGCGGAACACCACTCGATAATTTGCGCCGAAGGGAACCGTGTGCGCGGTGAGGTACGCAACGAAGAAACCGATCAGCAGGCAATAAAAGAACCACTGAACCATAAATTTCGGCACGGCAGGCGGCCCGCTCGGCATGATGGTCATAAACCCGACCGGTCCCTGCTTGTACTTTTCGATCGCGGCGGACGACTTCATGTCTTTCGGCAGGAAGTAAGGAAAAACGTGGAGGCCTCGTTTCAGGTTGGCAGGCCGCAGCAAGGCGAGGAACTTGTCCTCGTCAGGGATCTGGTAGCAGTCGCTCTGATGGTATTTAAGCAGCACGTGCATGATGGAGCTGGCGATAAAGACGATCACAGCCGACAGAACGATAGGCAGCCAAAGAGCGGCGAGTGGAACCACGGACAGCCTCCTAGAACGCGAAGGGTGAATGCCGGAATTCGCAGGCGACGTTACGCTGCCGCGAAGCGGAAGTCAAGCGATTCTATAGGCATCTCCCAGTAGAGTAGTAAGGATGGCGTAGACTGAATGCCTTGAATAATTCACAGATTGACGAAGCTATTCTGTCCGTCACAGCAACATCTTGGAGGAAGGTGGCGCGCGTGATTGGAATGGCTGGCAAAATACTGGGCGATAACTTGCCGAAGGGCGAAGCCGGACTCGATCAGGTCGCTGAGCGCGTTGAGGTTCTCATTCGCGATGGTCGTCTATTGGCACAAGGTAATATTAAGAAGTGGCGCTACAGCGAAGTGAGGAAACCAGATTCAAACTGACGCACTACCAAGCATCCCCCGCTCCTTGACACTACGCTCCTGCGGCCTTTATCCTTAAATTTCGCTCCCTGGAGAAGTTACGCCTCTGAGCGTGCTTCCGCGTTCCTTTGCGGTACCAGGTGGGGGTGCGGGGGACCTCGATGCTCATCGAAATCAAAGAGTTAGAACTCCATCCGATTGATTTTGAGGAGGAGTATGGTCCGGGCGTGCTCGATTTAGGCCCGGATCTTCAGCAAAGCACGCCGCTGCACGCCGCAGGACGCGCGCAACTAATCGAGGAGCGTCACGGGAAGCATCAGCTGATCCAGGATATACGGATCAACGGGGAGCTCTCCACGACACTTGAGTTGCCTTGCGCCCGTTGTCTGGAGCCGGTGATCCAAGACGTTCGGCGCAGCTTTGATTTGCTATACCGGCCGCTGGGAGCGGATGCTGGTCGGGAGGAGCTTTCTGTAACCGGGGCCGAAGCCGAAGTCAGCTATTATCAGGGCGAGGGTTTGTTGCTCGAAGATGCGGTGCGGGAACAGGTGCTCTTAGCCGTTCCCCTGAAAGTTATCTGCCGCGAGGACTGCAAGGGCCTTTGTCCGCACTGCGGGGCGAATCAGAACTTGGAGCGATGCTCTTGCTCTGAACCGATGGAAGATCCGCGGTGGACGGCGCTCAAGGATATTCGCAGCAAGTTGGAAGACTGATCGTCATTATCTGAAAACCGCACGAGCGAGGACGCTCGCGCCTACAAAGGAATCTAAATGCCAAATCCAAAACGGCGACACTCGAAAGCACGCACCGGAAGCCGGCGCGCTCATGATTCGCTCAAGAGCCATTCACTCTCCGAATGTCCGAATTGCCACGAGCGCAAGATGCCGCATCGCGCCTGCCCCAAGTGCGGCTACTACAAAGGCCGTGAAGTTTTGAACGTCGAGGAAGCCAGCTAGCGCCGCCACCCCATGCCAAGCGTCATAGCCTTGGACGCGATGGGCTCGGACCGCAGGCCGAAGCCCGAGATCGAAGGGGCAATCCAGGCGGCACGGCACTACGATGTCCATGTTCTCCTAGTTGGCCCGGAACCGGCTCTCCGGGCCGAGTTGGCCCGTTATCCCATCGCGGCCGGACTCCCTATTAACGTCGTCCATGCCAGCGAAATTATCGGCATGGAGGACAAAGCGGTGCAGGCCGTTCGCGCCAAGCGCGATTCGTCCATGCGCGTAGGCCTCCGTCTGGTGCGCGATGGGCGCGCCTCGGGCTTCATTACCGCCGGCAACACCGGCGCGGCGATGGCTACAGCAAAAATGGTGTTAGGAGCAATCCCCGGAGTTGACCGGCCCGCGCTGGCGGCCGTGTTCCCCACGGCGATCGGCACCGTCGCTAGTCTCTTGGACGTGGGCGCCAACGTCGACAGCAAGGCGCACAATCTCGAGCAATTCGCCGTCATGGGAGAAATTTATTTTCGCACGTTGTTTGGGACGAAGCGTCCGCGCGTGGGCTTGCTTTCGATTGGCGAGGAAGAAACCAAGGGAAACGAGCTGACTCGCGAAGCCTTCCAGCTTCTGCAAAAGCTTCCGCTGAATTTCGTGGGCAACGTGGAAGGCCGCGACTTGTATAACGGCAAAGTGGACGTTATTGTTGCAGACGGGTTCGTGGGAAACGTTGCCCTGAAGATTTCAGAAGGCGTGGCTAACCTGGTCCGCTCCACGCTGAAAGAGTCGCTGAAGGCGACTATCACGCGCCAGGTTGGCGCCTTGCTCTCGCGCAGCGCGTTTGCGGATTTCAAGAAACGCCTCGACCATACGGAATATGGTGGGGCACCCTTGCTGGGAGTGAAGGGAGTTTGCTTCATCACCCATGGATCGTCGAATGCGAATGCCATCAAGAATGCGATCCGCGTGGCGGCAGAGTTTGCTGAGCACCCTATTAATGCCGAGATCGAGCGAACGTTGATCGGAATTCGGGCGTCAAGGGCAGCTCGCAGCGGAATCGAAGACGTCCCCAGCGATGTCTCTACGACCATTGCATAAACTATGACAACTTCTTCACCCACAAATGGGTCCATTGCGTTTCTTTTTCCCGGTCAGGGGTCGCAGGCCATCGGCATGAGCAAAGAACTCGCCGAACAATATCCCATCGCCCGGCAGACATTTGAAGAGGCTGACGAAGCGCTCGGCTACAAGCTCTCTCAGGCTTGTTTTGAAGGTCCCGAAGATCAGCTTCGCTTGACCGAGATCACGCAGCCAGCAATTCTGACCGCGTCCGTAGCGGCTTGGCGGGTTGTGAACGAGAACGGTTTAACGGCTCGTTTCGTCGCTGGGCATAGCCTGGGAGAATACTCGGCGCACGTGGCGGCGGGGACTCTGAGTTTCGTCGATGCCGTGCGCACCGTACGGCATCGCGGCAAATACATGCAGGAAGCAGTTCCTGTTGGTGTCGGCACGATGGCGGCGATTCTTGGTATGGAATTCGAGAAAGTCGCCGCAGTTTGCCGCGACGCCGCGCAGGGTGAGGTTTGCGAACCCGCGAATATCAATTCCCCTGAGCAGATTGTTATTTCTGGTCACACGGCGGCGGTGGAACGCGCCACCAAACTCGCCGACGAACGTGGTGCCAAGCGCGCAAAGGTTCTGCCGGTCAGCGCTCCATTTCATTGCTCGCTAATGAAGCCGGCGCAGGATCGGCTGGCCATCGATCTTTCTTCAATGACTTTCGGCAAGCCCACGGCCGGAGTCGTCTGCAATGTCGACGCCGCATTGCTCGAAGATGCCGACCGCAGCCGCGATGCGCTGATCCGGCAGGTCACGGGCTCGGTAAAGTGGGAGCAATCCATGCGCCTGCTTATCGCGCAAGGCGTGGACACTTTCGTCGAGATCGGTCCGGGGAAAGTGCTTTGCGGCCTGATGCGCCAGATCGACCGCTCTCAGAAATGTCTCAACGTCGCCGATGAAGCATCGCTGCAAAAGACTTTGGAACAGATCGCCCTCAAAGCCTGATTCGCCGTCTTTGAATCCTCGATGCAGCGCGCTACGGTTTGAAGCCCACACTCTCCCACAACGGCGCGCTTTGGTAGAGCACGCCATTCGCAACCACCGAGCGAACGCTGCGAATGTTGTGAATGTTCTCCAGCGGATTGGCATCGAGGATATCGAAATCGGCTCGCTTGCCGACTTCGATTGATCCGCTCTCGCGGTCTGCATTCATCACTCGCGCGGGCACGATGGTCGCGGCTTGTAACGCCTCCATCGGCGTGAACCCGGCCTGGTTGTATAACTCGATTTCGCGATAGAGCGAATAACCCGGCACCGTCTGATCAGTTCCCGCGACGATGCGCACTCCCGCGCGATGCAGTGCGCCGATGATCGCCAATTCTTCCTGCACGATCTTCTGACCGGTCGCCGCGCGCGCTGGTGGCAATCCTCCATTGACCAGTTGCTCGCGGAGTTCCGGTGCCACATGATCGACTCCGGGTTCGATTTTATCCGCAGGCACATCCGCGGGACGCTGCATGAATTCCATCAAGGCCATCGTCGGGTCTATGACGGTGTTGTGCTTTCGCAGGAATGCAACCGCCTGCTTGCCTGCGTCCGAATTTACGTCGAGCGAGGCCATCATCTTCATAGTCTCCTCGCGCGTCGCCTTTTTCGAATCGAAATCCTTTGGCTCGAGCAAATCGAGGACGTAGTGGATGTGATTGATCTGATCCATGCCATCGTTCACGCCTTCGTACGCGTTCATGCCCTCCGGGATATGGCCGGTAACGGTCATTCCAAGTTTGTGCGCGTCGGTGCAGACGGCTTTGACGTTTTCGGACTTCACCGAGCTGTAAATCTTCATCTGCTGAAAGCCCGCGTCGTGGTAGCGCTGCACCCACATCTGCGCATCGGCGGGCGAATTCACGCGTGTAATCCCGACTGCATACGGGCTATCTCCGTCCACGATTCCCGCCAGCAGCATGTGCGGGCCGAGTCCCTTGCCGCCGTTCACCGCGTCTCGCACGGCGGTGATGAACTCGAATTCGTTGCCTACATCACGGACGGTTGTAACGCCCGCCGCCAGGTAAATCGGCCCCCACTCCACCTGCTCGTAATGAGCGTGCATATCCCACAAGCCGGGAATGATGTATTTACCGGTGACGTCAATACGCTGGGCATCCGGCGGAACTTTTACTTTTTTGGCCGGGCCAGCGGCGATTACTTTGCCGTCCCGAATTACTATGGTCGCGTTTGCGATCGTTGCTTTGCCCGTCGTGTTAATCAGCGTGGCACCGACGAAGGCGAGCGCTCCAGTGCGGTGTCCTGAGAGCCCCTGACTAAGCTCATCAAGTGCGGCCATCTCGTCGCGTGCAGCGTTGGCGACGAACTTCGAAAGCGCGGGCTCGTATTCTTCGCGCACAGCTTCGAAGTGGTCAAACTCGGCGTCGGTCGAAACCAGAGCCGCCAAGTCGTTGTTGCTATCCATCCACAGCGTTTCCAGTCCCCAGATCAGGCCGCGGATGGTGTAGCGCTCCATTGGAATGCTGCGCCCGCCAATCTCGACGGTTTCAGCGCCGCGATCCTGTATCCTGACCTCGCCCGTAGGAAGGATTGCGAGCTGTGCCGGCGAACCATGCGCCCGCCAATAGCGTATGAGCGCCATCTGCACGGCTACAGGGGCATAACCAGAGATGGTAAAAAAACTCTGCGGTGCGGCGACTGACCGCGTGTCTTTTCCCTGGCGGATGGTCGCGTTGGAGCCTTTAAGTTCGACGTCGGAATCAATGTCCGACATGCGGGAGGTCTTGCCCTTGATGATAAGACTTTGCGGCGTATAGTCCTCAGCCGCTTTTAGCGTGGCCGAAAGAGGGACCTTCGTTCCGCGGTCGGTAAAAGCAAAGTCAGTTTTCAGCGTGAGCGAGCCACCGTCGTGCGCGATGGTGTACGTCTCCTCCCCGATGGGCTGCTCGAACTTATGTAGCGTAAACTTGCCAGTCTCGTTGGCCGGAGAAGTTGTCTGCGCAAACAGGACAAACGATGAACAGATAAATAAAAGCAGCGAGAAACAAACCACACCCCGACAGCGCGAACTCTTCA
>Ga0187871_10004299_pt1 | contig 10727 bp, 7 predicted proteins | sample June2016WEW_16_1_FD_132988 | JGI IMG/M metagenome (GOLD analysis project Ga0187871, IMG submission 132988) | Peatland microbial communities from SPRUCE experiment site at the Marcell Experimental Forest, Minnesota, USA - June2016WEW_16_10 | ecosystem: Environmental > Terrestrial > Soil >...
CGGTCGGGGTAAACGGGCGAGACGCCCGTTCTATGGTTTCCGGCGGGCGGGACGCCCGTTCTACGGGATTTCGGCGGTCGCAGACCGCCGCTACAGTCAGAAGCGGCTTTTTCAACGGCTTCTAAAGCGTGACCCCTTTGCTCTAGGGTCCCAGCCGGATGCGGTAGAAGCGGTTCGTGCCGCTCGCGTCGGAGTAATTGGTCACCGTGTCGCCGGGCGGGACGATGATCAACGGGCCGCTGATGTCGGCGAAGTTGTTGCTGTAAGCACCGGCGGGAGTGCCGCTCGATCCCTGGACGATGTTGGTTATGATGGTCGGACCGTAGATTGACGCGGCATTGATGTCGCCACCGGAGGTCTTCCAGGTCACGGTGTTGGTGCCGCCTGACTGACTGACGGCGAGGATGCTGAAGACCGAGGCCGGATTGGTCGGATTCAGGCCCGCCATGTATTTGAAAAGATTGTTCTGCCCCGTGCCGTCGGTATCGCAGGTCGCGCAGGATTGAGCGTTTGTGGTTGTGCCGTCTCCGCCGAAGTAATACTGCCGCCACCGATCCGGAATGCCGTCTGCCGTCGAGCTGAATATCGTCACTCTCGCCCCAGCCCAGTCAGCATAGGCGCCTTGCTCGCCGTACACGGGGTCAGCCAGCGCTCGCAACCACAAGTCTTGCCGGCCGGTGACATCCACATTCACTGTTTGAACTGCCGACGTTACGCTCAACAAACCGCTGCGGAACAGCAGTTGATCGTCGCCCCACACCTCAAAAACAGCGAACCCGGTCCCGTTGCTGGCGGCGGCTTGGTCATCGATTCCTATGCAGGATATAAAACTGGCAGCATTGCCTCCCAGATGAACACGGACAGCCGCCGTCGCGTTGCAGCCGATACCTTTGCTGAAGACCTGACCTCGAACGGACATTGTCTGGCCATCATTGTTTACGTCGCGTTCCACGGGCCCAACGGTGTTCGCGGCATAAGTCCATACCATGTCGCTCAGGTACGTGGCGTTCGTCGGTACAGCCGGCTCGTTGCCGTGAACCATCAGCATCACTACGCCGTCGGGTGTCACGGAAGCCGAATATTGATTGGAGAACGTCCCCTGGTCAGCATGCAGCCACAGGTCGCGTACCGTCGCCGGCCCTGACTCGAGTCCGATGTCACTCCATGAAAATGAAATCGGCGCGGCAACCGAGTTCGTGTTGAGTAGAACCACGGCCCTCGCTCCGGCCTGAGCCAGCGGCCTCGACCAAACTTGCTGGCCCGCTACCGCTTCCTTCACCTTGACCCCTGAATCCCGGCCGGATCCTGGTCCACCGCGATCACCTCGGAGTTCGTCAAAATCGCCAAGATAGACGATGACATCGACCGCAAGTCGTTGCCCGCGATCAACGGCGCTGCCATCAGCGCCCACAAACTGAAATGCGATTGATATTGGGTGAAGGACATCCCGCCATTGCCAACCTCCAGCATGTCTGGGTCGTTCCAATAACCAGGGCCGGCCGCGGCGGCGTGGAGCGACGACGAGTTCACGATGCTGACCATGCTGTTCCAGCTATCGCTGATGTCGGGTGTCGTGCGCCACAAATTCCCCGTGTGCGGTCCCCAAATCCATGGACTGCTGTCTCCCCAATTGCAGATGCTATAGACCATCGGGCGTCCGGACTCGCGCAGCGCGTTGCTGAACACGCCGTACTCGGTCGCCGCGTCAATCCCCGAGCTAAAACACCAATCCACCTTCACATAATCCACACCCCACGAGGCATACGTCGCCGCATCCTGGAGTTCATGGCCGTAACTGCCCGTTCTTCCCTGGCACGTCTCCGTGCCCGCGTCCGTGTAGATGCCAAATTTCAAGCCCAGCGAATGAATGAAGTCTGCCACCGGCTTGACCCCGTTGGGAAACACGGTTGGGTCCGGCACCACATTGCCATTAGCATCGCGAGCCGCCAATGCCCAGCAATCATCCACAACGACGTATTGATAACCGGCTGCTTGCATGCCGTTGGTGGCCATGGCCTGCGCAATCTGCTCCAAGAGGCTGGCGCTGATGTCGCATCGGAACGCATTCCACGAGTTCCAACCCATCGGTGGGGTGGCCGCAAGAATAGGATTCGTCTGCGCAGTGGCCGTGCGGACGAGGAGCACCGTGGAAACCCCAAGAGCATAGAGGAACCGGGGCAGGGACAACCTGTTCCGGTTTTCAAAGACATGCCTCAATTGAATTGATCTCCTAGAAGACCTCCACGACTCCTCGCTGATGCACGGAACTCGTGGCCACCGAACCCCTGGACTATGCGCCCACAAGTCAGCGCCGGTCAAGCCAGCAATATCCTGACTTTGAGGTTACAGCAGCGGCTGCGGCGACGGATGGCGTCGGGGGACAATTTCCGCAGGACGAACACCTCACGGAAGGAAGCCCCGCTCAGCCCACGGAATGTATCCCCGTGAAGACTTGCGACCTCTGTCAGATGCTTTAGCGAGAGCATTGATTCTGGGAGCGTCGCCGTTCGGACTGAAAGGCAACCAAACAGGGTTGAGAACCAGGAACCGGGAACAGATTTCACCACAGAGAGACCTCTCGGTTCGCGGTTCGCGGTTCAGGGTTCAGCCCGCCGGAGGCGGGCAAGTGTTGAGAACCGGGGACCGGGATCAGACTTCACCACCCTTCGACGGACTCAGGGTAAACTCCGGGCACGAAGGACGCGAAGACGGAATTGAACCACAGAGACACAGAGGGCACAGAGAGAAGCGGGGAGACGGGGGAATACGAAAGTGCCTGAGTGCGTGAGGATGAAAGCACGAAATCCGAAAACGGGCCGGTGCAAGGGAACTTTTTGTCTTGATCGGAACCCATTTGTGGGTGACGCGCAGGCCGTCAAGTTGCGCACAAATTGAAACAACTGAAAGATGAAATTTACAGTTTACGGAGTTGACCCGGATGACGCTCTCCTGGCTTGCTGTTTGCGTTTCATTTGGCTATTCGCCAAGCGGCCGCCAGACGGTCACGGTGCCCACTCGGCATGACGCGACCTGTCGTGCCAGGGAATCCGAAATCGGCACCAGCCCGGTGATTGTGCCGGAGGATCTTGGTGCGACGTTGCCCTCAATCCAATTCTCCGTCAACTCCAGACCGTCTGCGCCGAGGATCTTGACTAGTAATCCAATGTGGCCGGGGTTGGGGCATTCATTGTCAGTCTGCACTGATACGGAAACGTAGGTCGAACCCCACGTCTCTGTGACGATCTTCCATCTCACGGAGTACGTAACAAAGCATGACGCCTTGCCATGGATGGGGTCGTCATTCCATCGTGTTCCGTCGTCCGGATTTGGAGTAGTTCGCGAGGTAGGAATCGGAGCCGTCGTGTCCTTCTGCTGGAGCGGCGCGGAAGCCTGCCTGTAGGCTGCGGCCTTTTCGGGGTCGTAGCCGAGGGCTTTCTGTAAGTCGTACGGGAGTTTTTCCAAGGGGATTCCCGTGACGCCGGTTTTGTGGATGACCTGCACGGTTGTCGGCGTCACTGTGCCAAGGGTGACGTTGGAATAGGTGATGCCGTCGGCTGTGAGCACGGTGGGCAGCAGTAGTTTCACGATGTCCTTGTGGTCACCCAACTCGGCTTCGTACAGTGGGGTAAAATCGCCGTTGTTCCGTGCGTTCACGTCGGCTTTGCTTGCTAAGAGCAATTCCACGATTTCTTTGTTTCCGTCGAGTGCAGCCCAGTCCAGTGGAACCCAGCCGTTTTTGTCCCGCACGTTCACGTCGGCTTTGTTTGCTAGGAGCAGTTCCACAATGTCTTTGTGGCCCTCGGTCGCCGCTGTGTGCAACGGAGTAGAGCCCTCCTTGTTTTTCGCATTGACCTCAGCGTGGTGCGCCAGTAGCACCTCCGCAACGTCTTTGTGGCCCTGTGACGCTGCCCAGTCCAGCGGGGTAGAGCCGTCATTGTCCCGCGCCTCGATGTCGCCCTTCTTTGCAAGCAATAGTTCCACAACCTCCTTGTTTCCCTTGTCAACGGCCCAGACCAGCGGAGTGGCGCCATCATTGTCGCGCGCGTTCACGTCGGCGTTGTTTGCCAAGAGAATGCTCGCGATTTCTTTGTGCCCTTTTAACGCCGCTTCGTGGAGTGGGGTAACTCCGTTGGTGCCCTTAGCGTTCACGTCAGCGCCGTGCGTTAGCAGGACATCGAGGATGTCTTTGTTCCCCTCGTATGCAGCCGAGTCGAGCGGTGTGTATCCGTCGTTGTCCCGCGCATTGACATCGGCCTTGTTCGCGAGAAGAAGCTCTACGATCTCTTTGTGGCTCTTTGCTGCCGCTGTGTGTAATGGAGTCCATCCATCCTTGTCCCGCGCGTTCACGTCGGCTTCGTGCGCCAGCAACGTTTCCGCAACGTCTTTGTCGCCATCGAATGCTGCGTCGTGCAAGGGAGTCCTTCCGTCCTTGTCGCGCGCACTGACGTCGGCGTTGTGCGCCAGCAAGAGCTCAACTACTTCCTTGTTCGCTGCGTCGTGCAACGGAGTAACGCCGTTCGTCGTCTTTGCATTCACGTCGGCGTTGTTTGCCAGCAACACGTCCACGACGTCCTTGTGGCCCTTGTCCGCGGCTTCGAGCAATGGGGTCCTCCCGCGGTTGTCCCGCGCGTTGACGTCGGCTCCCTGGGCAAGGAGGGCTTTCACTCTGGCGACATCCCCTGTGGCTGCTGCGGAAACGAGCGGGGGGTATGAATCATCGGCGCGGGCGACAGAGCCGGCGAGAAGTGCGCCGAGTATTAGCCCGACTTTTGCAAAGTGCATGAACGAGGTGGGCATACGGCTGCCTCACTGGTGGTGGAGTGTAGTAAGACCGGGTCCGTTTGGCAAGGCTGACGCTGAGTTCCCTTCACTTGCTTCTCTGGTTGTATTCGGTGCGGTCCGTGTGAGAGAGCGAACGGCCGTGATTAGATGAGCCTATTCTGTTGCCCATGGCGGCGCTGGCTCGCCGCCGTCGGTAGGGCTCCGACAGCCCGTTAACATCCGCTACTCGCTGGGTTCGAGCCGATGGACATTTTGTAGTGCGTCATCATATGGGCAAACGCATGTTTGTTGTCCATCTCGCCGCCATCGAGCCACGTCCCGATCTACGAATCTGGCCGTGGCCGGTGAGCCGCATACGTTTCGGTTGTCGGCGGCTCTACCTGGATATTTCACACTCGCCCGAAGGCGGGTGCGAAATATCCACCTCGGGAATGCCGCCCGGCTCTTTCTGAGGATGTTGCACTCGGTTTGGTGCCGCATGTTTTGAAAGGGCTGGGGGGTGCGGCGCTCCCGAGGCCGACACACGTCGTGTGTCGGGGTTGCCCCGACAATTGGCAGATTCCGCCCAATTGTCGGCCCTGCGGGCGCATATTTCACACGGGGGTGTGAACTATGCGGTCTAAATCCAGGCTTGCAAGCAGCAACTCATCGCCCCGAATCAACTCGGCGTCCCCGGCGGCGCACCCAGGACACTCGAACCACTTGTCTTCGACCGTGAATTCCAGACCGCATTGTCTGCATCGGGCTGCTGCCTGAACCGGTTCGATGCACAACTCCGCCCCTGCCAACGGGGTGTCGCGCACGGTCGCTTCGAAACAGAACTGGAGCGTAGTCGGCTCAACCTGACGCAGCGCGCCAAGGGTGACATGGGCCGTCCTCAGCCGGTTCCCGGGATGTGCATGCAATTCCTTTTGGATCTCCCGAACCAGCGCCTCGGCGATGGACAATTCATGCATGGGCTACCTCAGCGGGCGGGACGCCCGCCCCACTACGGAATCGGCAACGGCAGACGGGCGAGACGCCCGCCCTACTACGGAATCGGCGTCCCGGACCAGTTCCGAGATTTGGCGCACGGCATCGGTTGCGGCAGTCTCGGTCGGGGAGGATAAGGTCGTTCCGAAATTGAAATCGTGACCGCGGATGCTGAACAGAAACGCCCGAGGCGCCCGACCAAAGAGCGTTATCGCCAGTTCCAGCACGTCGCTGGGCGTTAAATAATGCGCCACCGCGTGGCTGCGAAACTGCGGTTTGACAACCGTGCGCGCCACCGGCACCGGGCTTTGCGGAATGCATGCGTCCACAAACACCACCGTATCGTAGCGGCTGATGACTTCCGAATGATCGACATCGAGCTGATGGGCCCCGAGCAACTCCACGTCGGCCAACTTCAGTTGTTCAAGACGCTCCAGGACAAACCAGCCAACGCCGTCATCGTTTCGGCTGCGGTTGCCATAACCGAGCACGAGGGTTTTCATGAATGGACGCGACGAAGCGCGTCCCTCCGAGGTGTGGGGGTTTGCGGTACACAGGCAGAGACGCCTGTGCCACCAAGCAGAGGCACAACACAGGCAGAGACGCCTGTGCCACCAAAGTCTCGGGTGAGGGTTTGCAGCACGTGACCGTCTCCATCGACCAATTCGATATCCATCGGCATCTGGCCAACGGCGTGCGTCGAGCAACTCAGGCACGGATCGTAGCACCGGATCGCCGCTTCGACACGGTTCAGCATGCCTTCCTGCAATTGGCGCGATTTCACGTACTTTTCCGCAACGGCTTTCACGGCCCGGTTCATCGCGAGGTTGTTATGGCCCGTGGCAACGATCAGGTTCACCTTCTCAACCCGGCCCGCTTCGTCGACCCAATAATGGTGGAACAATGTGCCACGCGGCGCCTCGATGACGCCGACACCTTGCTCGTGGGACGGTCGCGCGTTCACCAGGGTCGCGGTACTGCAAACATCGGGGTCGCGGAGCAGTTCTTCGATCCGCTCCAGCGCATAAACGACCTCGATCAGCCGCGCCCAGTGATAGTAGAACGAGCTTCGCCGCGTGGGGACACTTTCCGCTTGCCACTGCTGCAGCTCGGCGTTCGCTCGCGGCGTTGAAATCCGATCCACAACATTCAGCCGCGCCAGCGGGCCGACCCGGTACATGCCTTCGGGATGCCCCAGCGACTTGAGAAACGGGAATTTCAGGTACGACCAGTCTTCGGTCGTCTCGGCAATCACATCGAGGTAGTTGGCGGGGTCGATCTGATCTTCGATGATTTTTGCCGTCGTATCGCAAACCCGCAGTCGCCCATCGTAGTGTTCCAGCGAACCATCCGGTTGGACCAAGCCCATGAAGTTCGAATCGAAGCAGGCGAACTCCTCCACCTCCGGCAAATGTTCGGCCTGGTATTTCTTCAACAATTCCAGGGCGAACACGGCGTGATCCATGGCTTCGGGCAGACTGGCCAGCATTTCGTCCCGCTCGGCCGCTGTCAGCGCCTTGTTCACGCCTCCCGGCACCGGAAAATCCGCATGGATCTTTCGCCCGCCCGTCAGCTTGATCACCTCCTGCCCAAACTTGCGCAGCCGAATCCCGCGCCTGGCGATATCCGGACGCTGCTGAATCAGGCCGATGATGTTCCGCGACGCCGGGTCGCTGTCGTATCCCAACAACAAATCCGGCGCGCTCAAATGAAAGAAGCTCAGGGCATGAGATTGCGTCAACTGGCCCATGTGCAACAACTCACGCAACAGCTTTGCCGTCCGCGGGATTTCGACGCCGAGGATCGCGTCGCAGGCCTTCGCGCTCGCCAGCAAATGGCTTACAGGACAAATCCCGCAGATGCGCGCGGTAATCTGCGGCATCTCGGCGAAAAATCGTCCCTCGCAGAATTTTTCGAACCCGCGGAATTCAACCACGTGGAACCGCGCATCCGCCACGTCGCCCGCGTCGTCGAGGTGTATCGTGATCTTCGCGTGACCCTCGATGCGGGTCACGGGATTGATCGTAATCGTTTTGGCGTTGGGCTCAGTCATAACGCATGTTCGCCGGCGTCCACACGGGTTTGCGGCCTGCAAGCAACTCGGTGACGGCGTACCAAATGGCGTCGGCATCCGGCGGACAACCCGGAATACACGCATCCACCTTCACGAACTCATGGATCGGCCGGACCTTCGCCGATAACTTCGGCACCTCGGGCGCGCCCGGGATTTCACCCGCCTGAGTGCTCTCGGTCTCGACGTAACCGCGCTCCAGAACGTCGGCGACCTTCTGCTGATTGCGCAACGCGGGGATGTTACCGGTCAGCGCGCAATCGCCGAGGGCGACCAACACCTTGCAGCGGCTGCGCATCGTGCGCAGGACATGCTCGTTCTCGTCGTTGCACACAGCGCCTTCCACGATCCCCACGTCCACCTCGGGGATTTCCTTGAGGTCGGTGATCGGGCTCGCAGTGAACTCGACCAGTTTCGCCAGATCGATCAGACGCTCGTCAAGGTCCAAGAACGACATGTGGCAACCGGAACAACCACCGAGCCAGGCGGTCGCCACTTTGATTTTCGGGTTGTCGTTCATGCAAAAACCGTTTCCAAAATCGCCTTGTCCTCGCGCGCTTCCCCATAGGCGGGCAACGCGGCCTGCAGCGGGAGTGTGCGTCCTTCAAAGTTCGTGAGGGTGCCGGTTTTCTCACACCAGATTGCCGCGGGAAGCACGACACGGGCAATCCCGGTAAGCACCGAATGGTAGCTCGCCTGGACAACAACGTTGTCGATCCGCTCCAGCCACGGGCGCGCGTCCGGCTCCTTCAACAGCCGGGCCCCGCCGTCGGGTTCGTCGCTGGCCACAATGTGCAAAAATGCCGGCGGCCGCACGGCCAGCCAACTCGAGATGTCCTCCACGGGCTCGACCCCGGCGGCAGCCAACGCCAGACTGTTCGTGCTGGTCGGCAACTGAATTGGCGCAAACACTTCTCCCCCGTCGCCAACAGTCGCCAGCGTCTTGATGAGCCGATCCAGAATCGTCACACCGACGGTGGTCATTGCCGCCGGGCCGTAGATCAACACCGGGCGTTTCGCGCCTCCCAGCACCTCGCCGACCTGTTTCCAGAATTTCCGTTCCAACCCAACGACGGGCGCGGAAATATCGGCGTAGGTATCGAGGTCGCTGCGGCGCGTTTGTAGAATCACCAGTTTGGCGCCTCGCCGCCGCACGGCGGTGCGGATCCTTGCCGCAATGACCCCGTGGGTCCGGCTCGGCTCGGCACCAATCAACACGATGGCGTCGGCATCCTGCAGGCGCGACAGGGCGTCGGGAGAATACTCGGGCATCATGCACAACCCGCCCTCTTTGTTGGCAACGAACGCGCCAATCCGATCGAACCGAATTCCCACTGCAGACAGCGTGCCGATCGTCTCGTTGGTTACCCGCGGGGAAACCAGCATCGCGTTGTGGCCGCTGTTCGACGCGTCGATCAGACTGCGGATCGTACTCACCGCGTCGGCCCACGACGTGGCGACGAGCTGGCCGTTCCGCCGTACCATCGGCTGCTGAATCCGCGAGCGCGGTTCGGCCCATGTCTCATAGCGGCCACGGCGGCACAAGTGGCCGCGGTTGATGGGCGAATCGACGTCGCCGACCACATCAAGGATGCGGCCATCCTTCGTATGGACCACCAGCCCGCAGCCGACGGGGCATTCCGAGCAGGTGGTGCGCGTCTGCTGGCTGTTGACCAGCGGCCCGTGGAAGGCAGCGGCTTTGTCGAACAGCGCACCGGTCGGACAGGCCGCCACGCAGGCCCCGCAAGACGTGCAGGTGGTCGACATACCAAACGTGACGTTCAGGTCAACGATGATCTTGTTCTTCACGCCGCGATTGCCAATATCGAGCGTGTGGACACCCTCGACCTCGTCGCAGGTTCGAACACACCGCGTGCAGAGAATGCACCGATGCTGATCGAGTCCCAGATATTTGCCGGAAACATCGACGGGCATCGCGGGGTACAAGTACGGGTAGCGAACCGAATCCATGCCGTAGCGGTAGCCCTGCTCCTGCAGTTCACAATCGCCCTTGTTCTTCGGGCAGATCGGGCAGAAATGGTTGCGCTCGCTGAACAGCAATTCCAGGGTCAGCCGCCGCAAGCCCTGCAGGCGCGGGCTGTTGGTGACGACCGTGCTGCCTTCGACGGCCGGCGTCGAGCAGGACGGGACGACCTTCGGGCTCCCCTTGATTTCGACGATACACATGCGGCAACCGCCCCACGGCGAAAGGTGCTTGAGGTAGCACAACGTGGGGATCTCAATTCCATTGGCGCCGGCCACCTGCAGAACGGTCTGGCCCTGTGTGCCTTGGCACAGGTGGCCATCGATTGTCAGGGTGATTTCCCGGGGAGCGATCATGGTTTCACACCTTCGGCCACGAGGGCTTCGTTCCGTCCGCCCGCTGGCGCGACGCCGGGGGAGGTCTTGATAACCGCGTCGAACCGGCAGGCATCGAAACAGGCACCGCAGCGGATGCAATTCTCGGCGACAATCCGGAATTTCTTCTGACCCTCGACCCGGTGAATGGTTTGCACGGCGCAGGCGCGCGCGCACAGCGAGCACCCCTTGCACAAAGCCGCATCGATCTCGAAGTGCAGCAACTCACGGCAAACGCGGGCCGGGCAACGCCGGTCGAGGATGTGCGCCTCATACTCGTCGCGGAAATACCGCAGCGTGGTCAGCACGGGATTCGGTGCCGTCTGGCCCAAGCCGCACAGACTGGTGTCCTTGACCATGGCGGCAAGATCCTGGAGCTTCTGAATATCGTCGAGTTCGCCCTGGCCGTTGCAGATCCGTTCGAGGATGCTGAGCATCTGGCGGGTGCCGACGCGGCACGGCGGGCATTTGCCGCAGGATTCGTCGCAGCAGAACTCCATGAAAAAGCGGGCCACGTCGACCATGCACGAATCTTCGTCCATGA
>Ga0187871_10004302_pt1 | contig 10725 bp, 7 predicted proteins | sample June2016WEW_16_1_FD_132988 | JGI IMG/M metagenome (GOLD analysis project Ga0187871, IMG submission 132988) | Peatland microbial communities from SPRUCE experiment site at the Marcell Experimental Forest, Minnesota, USA - June2016WEW_16_10 | ecosystem: Environmental > Terrestrial > Soil >...
ATCGCGCATGCGGCGGTTTGTAGCGTTGCGCTGCTGGCTGCAACAGCGCCTCCCCGCGCGAACGCCGCGGAGCCGCTCAAGGTCGTGGCGCTCGGCGACTCGTTGACGGCAGGTCTCGGCTTGCCCACGCAGGATGGCTTCGTGCCGCGCCTGCGGGCCGCGCTTGGCGACAAGGGAATCGCCGCGGAGATCGAGAATGCCGGCGTTTCTGGCGATACCGCGACCGATGGGCTTGCCCGGCTCGACTGGTCGGTGCCGCCGGGAACCGATGCCGTCATCCTCGAGCTCGGCGCCAACGACATGCTGCGCGGGATCAATCCGCAGGTGACGCGCGACGCCTTGGACAAGATCCTCAAGCGCCTGACCGACCGCCATATCGCGGTTCTGTTGTGCGGCATGCGCGCGGCGCCCAACCTCGGCGCCGATTACGATCAGTCCTTCGAACGCATCTATCCCGAGTTGGCGGCCAAATACGGTGTGTTGCTCTATCCCTTCTTCCTCGACGGCGTCGCCGCCGACCTCAGCCTGACCCAGCGCGACGGCCTGCATCCCGGCGCCGCCGGGGTGGGCGTGATTGTCGCGCGTATTTTACCGAAGGTGGAACAATTGATCGCATTGGTCCACACTCACCATCCGTCGTAAGGGTTGCGCGCCGCGTGCGATCCCCGCATGCTGCGCGTGTCGCGAATCGCGGACCCACGGGTGGTCATGCCCCGTCTGTTCACAGCGCTTGAAATACCGCGTCATGTCGGCCAGTCGCTCGCCATGATGCGGGGCGGTCTGCCGGGCGCGCGCTGGATCGATCCCGATAACTATCACCTCACGCTGCGCTTCATCGGCGATATCGATGATGCGCTGGCGCGTGAAATTGCCGGCTTGCTCGGCCGCGTAGAGCGGGCGCCGTTCGAGTTGCGGCTTAACGGGCTCTCTTCATTCGGCGGCCGCAAGCCGCGGGCCGTGGTGGCGTCAGTCGCTCCGGTGGCGCCGCTGATCGAGCTGCAGGCGGAACTCGAACGGCTGCTGCAGCGGCTTGGACTCGAGCCCGAAGGCCGCAAGTACACGCCCCATGTCACGTTGGCGCGGTTGCGCGACTCGTCGAGCCGGGAGGTCGCCGACTACCTGAGCGTACGCGCGCATTACCGGTCGTCGTCGTTTGCGATCTCGCGCTTCGTGCTGTTCTCGTCGCGCTCGTCGGTCGGCGGCGGGCCTTACATCGTCGAAGAGTCCTATCCGCTCGCCGCGACCGAACGAAGATTGAGGTGGGCGCAAAGCTCGTGACTGCTCATGTTGGAGCGCCGCGCCGCGGCGCGTCCGCAACAATGAGGCCGCGGCTTAAGCTCTCAACATACGGGATTGCAGATCGAGCATCGCCGTCGCAAAGCCGTGGCTGTCGGCCATCACTTCGCGCATCATCGACAGCGGCGTTGGCCGCGACGACTCGACTTCGCCGACGACGCCGCCGAAATCGAACGATAGCTCGGCGTCGAATTTGCGCGCCAGCTGCTGCATGCGCCGGTTGTCGGTAAGGCACGCCATATGCAGCATACGAAAGCCGCGGTTGCGGGCGGTGAGCAACGTGCGGCGCAGCAGCGCCGAACCGACGCCGTGACTCTGCCACGGCTTCTCCACGCTGAAGGCGGCTTCCGCCAGCTGCGGCAAGCGCAGCCCGAGCGGCCGCAGCTCGGCGGCGCCGCGCAATACGCCGTCGAGAAAGAAACCGTGCAGCACGGTGTCGAGAGAAATCGGCAGATCGACGTAGTTGCGAATGAAGTCGTCGGATACGCCGCCGCCAAATCGGCTGTGCCGGCTTTCAGAGTCCAGCCGCAACATATGGTCGCGGTATTTGTCTGTTTCGCCGACCCACAGTTTGCGGATTACGCCGCCTTCGGGAAGAACGTCCTGCATCCTACGGATCTCCTGACATTATCGTCAAAGACCCTCCCGATTGCGTCCTCCGCTCAAACTGAGCGTCCGTAACGTACGTCTTTACGCGCACGTCTTTACGCGCACGTCTCGAATCGAGACATCATGTTGTGCGTTGGCCGAAGTTTGCAAGCACAAGCATTGAGCAACATGCCTGCATTCCCTATACGCATGGCTAATTATTAGGTTTTGACAGTTTAGCGACGCTGTCTTGCCATGCGATGTGTAACGCCGCTAAGCGTTTGTTGTTCCCGCCACGCTTTGCCCGCAACGGTTAACAGAATATGACGAGCTCCATCACAGCGCGATACGCCAGCGGCGTGGCCGCGGGCAAAATCGAGCGCGACGTCGCGCAGCTCGCCGTCATCGACAGGCTGGCGCGGCTTGAGGCACGGCTCGTCGAATATCGATTGGCGCGCAAATCGTCGTCGCTGGGCTGGCTGTTCGGCGGCCGCGAAACCGGGCAGACGCGGATCAAGGGCCTCTACGTCCACGGCGATGTCGGGCGCGGCAAGACCATGCTGATGGATTTGTTTTTCGAGGCAAGTCCGGTGGCGCGCAAACGTCGCACGCATTTCCACGAATTCATGATCGACGTGCACGAGCGCGTTCATGCGTTCCGCCAGCAGATGAAACTCGGCGAGCACGCCGGCAAAGACCCGATCCACCTCGCGGCGCTCGAGCTGGCGCAGGAGGCGTGGCTGCTCTGCTTCGATGAATTCCACGTCACCGACATCGCCGACGCCATGATTCTCGGACGGCTGTTCGCGCAGCTGTTCGAGCGTGGTGTCGTCGTCATCGCCACGTCCAACGTGCCGCCCGAGGAGCTTTACAAGGACGGATTGAATCGTGCCTTGTTCGTGCCGTTCATCCGCCTGCTCGAGCAGCGCTTGGATGTGGTGCGGCTCGCGGCGCGCACCGATTTCCGGTTGGAGAAGCTTGCCGGCATGCCGGTGTGGTACGCGCCGGCCGACGCCGCCGCCGACGCCGCGCTGGACGCCGCCTGGCGGCGACTCGCCGGCGGCAATGGCGGCGCCCCCCAGGAGCTGCCGCTCAAGGGCCGCTTCGTGCGCGTGCCGCAAGCCGCCATGGGCGTGGCGCGCTTCAGTTTTCGCGACCTGTGTGAGGAACCACTCGCTGCCGCCGATTATCTGCGCATCGCGCACGAGTACCACACCGTCATCCTCGACCGCCTCCCAGTCCTCACCTTCGAGCGGCGCAATGCCGCCAAGCGGTTCATCATCCTCATAGATACGCTCTACGACATGAACGTGAAGCTCATCGCCTCGGCGGAAGCCGAGCCGGAGGCGCTTTATCGCGCCGATCAGGGCTTCGAGGCGCAGGAGTTCAAGCGCACCGCTTCGCGTCTCATCGAGATGCGCTCGCAAGCTTACCTGGCGCGGCCGCACGGCGCCGCCCATGCGCGACTTTCCGGCGCGTCCACCGGGATCGTCGAGACCTGAATCTTAGCTCCCTCGCAACCTGGCGAGCCCGGCTTGAATACGCCCGCCGAAAGGGTTAATGACCGCGGCAGCCCCCCGCGTCTTCAACTATCAAGGATTTCCTCAAATGGCGCGAAACAAGATTGCATTGATCGGCGCGGGTCAAATCGGCGGCACGCTGGCGCACCTGATCGGTCTCAAGGAGCTTGGCGACGTCGTCCTGTTCGACGTCATGGAAGGGGTGCCGCAGGGCAAGGCGCTCGACCTCGTTCAGTCGTCGCCGGTCGAAGGCTTCGATGCCCGCTTCACCGGCACCAACTCCTACGAGGCGATCGAGGGTGCTTCCGTGTGCATCGTCACCGCCGGCGTGCCGCGCAAGCCCGGCATGAGCCGTGACGATCTGCTCGGCATCAATCTCAAGGTGATGGAGCAGGTCGGCGCCGGCATCAAGAAATACGCGCCCGGCGCTTTCGTCATCTGCGTCACCAACCCGCTCGACGCCATGGTGTGGGCGCTGCAGAAATGCTGCGGGCTGCCCAAGCAGATGGTGGTCGGGATGGCCGGCGTGCTCGACTCGGCACGCTTCCGTTATTTTCTCGCCGACGAGTTCAATGTCTCGGTCAAGGATGTCACCGCCTTCGTGCTCGGCGGTCACGGCGACTCCATGGTGCCGCTGGCGCGCTATTCCGCGGTGGCCGGCATTCCACTGCCCGATCTCGTCAAGATGGGCTGGACCACGCAGGCGCGGCTTGACGCGATCATCGAGCGCACGCGCAACGGCGGCGGCGAGATCGTCGGCCTGCTCAAAACCGGCTCCGCGTTCTATGCTCCCGCCACTTCGGCCGTCGCCATGGCCGAGAGCTATCTGCGCGACAAGAAGCGGGTGTTGCCCGGCGCCGCCTGGCTCAACGGCGAGTACGGCCTGCGCGACCTCTATGTCGGCGTGCCCATCGTCATCGGCAGCAAGGGGGTCGAGCGTATCGTCGAGATCGAGCTCAATGGCGCGGAGCGCGGCATGTTCGAGAAATCGGCACAGGCGGTGCAGGGTTTGATCGAAGCCTGCAAGAAGATTGCTCCCGATCTCGGCAAGTGATGTATTGAAAGCCTCACCTTCTCGCGTTTTCGGGCCTCGTCCGGGACCCTTGAGCCAGCCGCATGAACATCCACGAATACCAGGCGAAAGCCGTGTTGCGCGAATTCGGCGTGCCGGTGCCGCGCGGCATTGCGGCCATGAGCGTCGAGGAGGCCGTCAAGGCCGCCGAGGAACTGGGCGGACCGGTCTGGGTGGTGAAGGCGCAGATCCACGCCGGCGGACGCGGCAAAGCCGGCGGCGTGAAGGTGGTGAAATCGATTGCCGATGTGAAGCGCGAGGCCGAGCGGCTGCTCGGTTCGACGCTTGTCACACACCAGACCGGACCGCACGGCAAACAGGTGCACCGCCTCTACATCGAGGAAGGCTCCGCCATCGCCCGTGAATACTACCTCTCCGCGCTGGTCGACCGCGTGACCTCGCGGCTCGCCTTCGTCGCTTCGACCGAGGGCGGCATGGATATCGAAGAGGTCGCGCGCACGCGGCCGGAAAAGATCCTCAGCTTCTCGGTCGATCCGGCGACCGGTTTCATGGGCCACCACGCCCGGGCGGTTACGCGCGCGCTCGGCTTTGGCCGCGAAATCGGCCAACAGGCCGAGACCGTGCTGCCGAAGCTCTATCAGGCGTTTCTCGCCAAGGACATGAGCCTGCTCGAGATCAATCCACTGGTCGTCACCAAGGCCGGCGAGCTCATTTGCCTCGATGCCAAGATCGGCTTCGACGACAGCGCGCTCTATCGGCATCCGGATATCGCCGCGTTGCGCGATCCGACCGAAGAGGACGCCAAGGAGATCGAGGCTTCGCGCTACGATCTGAACTACATCGCGCTCGACGGCACCATCGGCTGCATGGTCAACGGCGCCGGGCTGGCGATGGCGACGATGGACATCATCAAGCTCTACGGCGAGACGCCGGCGAATTTTCTCGACGTCGGCGGCGGCGCCAGCAAGGAGAAGGTGACGGCGGCATTCAAGATCATCACCTCCGACCCCAACGTGAAGGGAATCTTGATCAATATCTTCGGCGGTATCATGCGCTGCGATGTCATCGCCGAGGGTGTGGTCGCGGCGGTGAAGGAGGTCGGCTTGCGAGTGCCGCTGGTGGTGCGTCTGGAAGGCACCAATGTCGCGCTCGGCAAGGAGATCATCGCCAAATCCAACCTCAACGTGACTTCGGCCGACGACCTCGACGATGCCGCGCAGAAGATCGTCAAGGCGGTAAGGGAGGCGGCGTAATGGCCATCCTGGTCGACAAGAACACCAAAGTGATCTGCCAGGGCTTTACCGGCAAGAACGGCACATTCCATTCCGAGCAGGCGACCGCCTATGGCACCAAGATGGTCGGCGGCACTTCGCCCGGAAAGGGCGGCACCACGCACCTCAACCTGCCGGTGTTCGACACCGTGACGGAAGCGCGTGGCAAAACCGGTTGCGACGCCAGCGTGATCTACGTACCGCCGGCCGGCGCGGCGGACGCGATCTGCGAAGCCATCGACGCCGAAATCCCGCTGATCGTCTGCATCACCGAGGGCATCCCGGTGCTCGACATGGTGAAGGTCAAGCGCGCGCTATGCGGCTCGAAATCGCGCCTGATCGGGCCGAACTGCCCGGGCGTCATGACCGCCGGCGCGTGCAAGATCGGCATCATGCCCGGCAACATCTTCAAACCCGGCAAGGTCGGCATCGTCTCGCGTTCCGGAACGCTCACCTATGAGGCGGTGTTTCAAACCACGCAGGAAGGCCTCGGCCAGACCACCGCGGTCGGCATCGGCGGCGACCCGGTCAAGGGCAGCGATTTCATCGAAATCCTGGAAATGTTCCTCGCCGACAAGGCGACCGAGGCGATCGTCATGATCGGCGAGATCGGCGGTTCGTCGGAGGAAGATGCGGCGCAGTTTCTCAAGGACGAAGCAAAGCGCGGCCGCAAGAAGCCGACGGTCGGGTTCATCGCCGGCCGCACGGCGCCGCCGGGGCGGCGCATGGGCCATGCCGGCGCCATCATTGCCGGCGGCAAGGGCGACGCGGAATCGAAGATCGCCGCCATGGAAGCCGCCGGGATCGAGGTGTCGCCGTCACCGGCGCGCCTCGGCAAGACGCTCGGTGAAATACTGAAATCCTGATTCACTTTGTGTCTTTGCGCCGCCGCATCTCGCTATTAAATAGGTTACGAGAGAGATTGCCTGGGCCGGGCCGGGCGATCGGGTTTTTCTTTCCGCACCTCGTGGTGCCTCTTCGCGCTGTGTCTTCGTCGTACCCCCAGTTAGGGGACCGCCCAGGAATTGCCCAATGTCTCGCCAGGACGCGAACGCCGCCTTCGCCCTCACCTCGTTCCTCTACGGCAGCAACGCCCCGTACATCGAGGACCTCTACGCGCGCTACGAAGCCGATCCCAAGGCGGTCGACGCCGAATGGCAGTCGTTCTTCCAGAGCTTGAAGGATAACGCCGCCGACGTCGCCAAGAACGCGCGCGGCGCCTCATGGGGCAGGCCCGACTGGCCGCCGCCCGACCGCAGCGAACTGACTGCGGCGCTCGACGGCGGCTGGGCGACGGTCGGCGCGGTGCTTGGCAGCAAGGTCAAGGCGCAGGCGCAAACCCGCGGCGTCGACCTTTCCGCCGCCGATGTCGAGCGCGCCACCCGCGACTCGGTGCGAGCGCTCATGCTCATACGCGCCTATCGCGCGCGCGGGCATTTCCACGCCAACCTCGATCCGCTCGGCCTGCAGCCGTTGCCCGCCGAGGAGGAGCTCGATCCGCGCACCTACGGCTTCGGCGATGCCGATCTCGACCGTCCGATCTTTCTCGACAAGGTGCTCGGTCTCGAATTCGGCACCATACGCCAGATCGTCGCCATCCTGCGCCGCACTTATTGTCAAACGCTCGGCGTCGAATTCCTGCACATCTCCAACGGCGCGCAGAAGGGCTGGATTCAGGAACGCATCGAGGGACCCGACAAGGAGATCACCTTCACCCGCGAGGGCAAGCGCGCCATCCTCAATAAGTTGGTAGAGGCCGAAGGATTCGAAAAATTCTGCGATGTGAAGTTCACCGGCACCAAGCGTTTCGGCCTCGACGGCGGCGAGTCGATGATCCCGGCGCTGGAGCAGATCATCAAGCGCGGCGGCGCGCTCGGCGTGCGCGATATCGTCATCGGCATGGCGCATCGCGGACGGCTGAACGTGCTGGCGCAGGTCATGGCCAAGCCACACCGCGCCATCTTCCACGAGTTCAAAGGCGGCTCGTCGACGCCCAACGAGATCGAGGGCTCCGGCGACGTGAAATATCACCTCGGCGCCTCGTCGGATCGCGAGTTCGACGGCAACAACGTGCACCTGTCGCTTACCGCCAATCCCTCGCATCTCGAGATCGTCGATCCGGTGGTGCTCGGCAAGGTGCGCGCCAAGCAGGACCAGCTCGGCGCCACGCCGGACGATCGCACCATGGTGATGCCGCTGTTGATCCACGGCGATGCGTCGTTCGCCGGCCAGGGCGTGGTGGCGGAGTGCTTCGGGCTTTCCGGGCTGCGCGGCCACCGCACCGGCGGCTCGGTGCACTTCATCGTCAACAACCAGATCGGCTTCACCACCGCCCCGCGCTATTCGCGATCCTCGCCCTACCCTTCCGACGTCGCCAAGATGATCGAAGCGCCGATTTTCCACGTCAATGGCGACGATCCCGAAGCCGTCGTCTTTGCCGCCAAGGTGGCGACCGAATTCCGGCAGAAATTTCAGAAGCCGGTCGTGATCGATATGTTCTGCTATCGCCGTCACGGCCACAACGAAGGCGACGAGCCCTCGTTCACCCAGCCGCTGATGTACAAGGTGATCGCCAAACATCCGACCACGCTGGAAATCTACGGCAAGAAGCTGGTCGGCGAAGGTGTCGTCACCGGCGGTGAAATCGAGAAGATGAAGGCGGATTGGCGCAGCCGCCTCGACGCCGAGCTGGAAGCGGCGCAGAGCTACCGCGCCAACAAAGCCGACTGGCTCGACGGCCGCTGGGCCGGTTTCAGGACCGCGGGCGACACCGACGATCCGCGCCGCGGCAAGACCGGCGTCGACATCGCCACTCTCAAGGAGATCGGCCAGAAGATCACCACGCTGCCTGCGGATTTCCATCTGCATCGCACGCTCAATCGCTTTCTGGACAACCGGCGCAAATCGATCGAGACGGGAGCCAACATCGACTGGGCGACGGCCGAGGCGCTCGCCTTCTGCTCGCTGCTGCTCGACGGTCACCGGGTGCGGCTTTCCGGCCAGGACAGCGAGCGCGGCACGTTCTCGCAGCGCCATTCCGTGCTGATCGACCAGGAAACCGAGGGTCGCTACACGCCGTTCAATCACCTGCGCGACGGCCAGGCGCGTTACGAGGTCATCAACTCGATGCTATCGGAAGAGGCCGTGCTCGGCTTCGAGTACGGCTATTCGCTCGCCGAGCCGAATGCGCTCACTCTGTGGGAAGCCCAGTTCGGCGATTTCGCCAATGGCGCGGAGGTGGTGTTCGACCAGTTCATCTCTTCCGGCGAACGCAAATGGCTGCGCATGTCGGGCCTGGTCTGCCTGTTGCCGCACGGCTACGAAGGCCAGGGGCCCGAGCATTCCTCGGCACGGCTGGAGCGTTTCCTGCAGATGTGCGCCGAGGACAACATGCAAGTCGCCAACTGCACGACGCCGGCGAACTACTTCCACATCCTGCGCCGCCAGCTCAAGCGCGAGTTCCGCAAGCCGCTGATCCTGATGACGCCGAAATCGCTGCTTCGCCACAAGCGCGCGGTGTCGCGGCTCGACGAGATAGGGCCGAACACCTCGTTCCACCGCATCCTTTGGGATGATGCGCAGGCGCTGCCGGGCGAAAAGATCAAGCTCGTCCCCGACGCCGACATTCGCCGCGTGGTCCTGTGCTCCGGCAAGGTGTTTTACGATCTCTATGAGGAGCGCGAGAAGCGCGGGATCGACGACATCTATCTGTTGCGCATCGAGCAGCTTTACCCGTTCCCCACCAAGGCGCTGATCACGGAGCTGACGCGCTTCCGGGAGGCGGAGATCGTCTGGTGCCAGGAAGAGCCGCGCAACATGGGCGGCTGGGTATTCGTCGATATCTTCCTGGAATGGGTGCTCAATCAGATCGGCGCCAAGCACCGGCGGGCGCGTTATGCCGGCCGGCCGGCTTCCGCGTCGACGGCGGTCGGGCAGATGTCGCTGCATCTGGCTCAGCTCAAGAACTTTCTTGAAGAGGCACTGGGATAGCGGAGGTCGGACGACAGACGACGGATGACAGATAAGAATTTCTCTTCCGTCCTCTGTCGTCCGTGCTCCGTTGTCTGTCATGCGCGCGAAAGAGGAATAAGGCTATGGCCGAAATACGCGTGCCCGCGCTCGGCGAGTCGGTGACCGAAGCGACGATCGGCAAATGGTTCAAGAAGCCCGGCGACGTGGTCGCGGTCGACGAGCCGTTGGTCGAGCTCGAGACCGACAAGGTCACGATCGAGGTGCCGGCGCCGGCCGCGGGCGTGCTTACCGACGTTGCGGTCAAGGACGGCGACACCGTTGCCGTCGGCGCGCTCCTTGGCGCGATCAAAGAAGGCGCCGGCGCCGCGCCGACAAAGGCCCCGGCGCAGCCCGCTGCAGCGGCGCCGCAAGCTGCGCCACCACCCGCGTCGCCAAAGCCGGCAGCTGCGCCCAGGGCGCCGGGCGCCGAGATGCCGTTGGCGCCGTCGGTGCGCAAGATCGCCGCCGAGACCGGCTTGGATGCGGCGGCGGTACCCGGCACCGGCAAGGACGGCCGCGTCACCAAGGGTGATATGCTCGCGGCCATCGAGCGCGCCGCGGCGCAGCCGACGCCGGTTACGGCACCGGCCGCTGCGATCCAGGCCCGCGCGCCTTCGCCGCCCGACGATGCCGCGCGCGAAGAGCGCGTGCGCATGACCCGGCTGCGCCAAACCATCGCGCGGCGGCTCAAGGATGCACAAAACACCGCCGCCATGCTCACGACCTTCAACGAGGTCGACATGACGCAGGTCATGGCGCTGCGCAGTCAGTACCGCGACCTGTTCGAGAAGAAGCACGGCATCAAGCTCGGCTTCATGGGCTTCTTCGTTCGCGCCTGCGTGCAGGCGCTTAAGGAAATCCCCGCCGTCAACGCTGAGATCGACGGCACCGATATCATCTACAAGAACTACTACCATATCGGCATCGCGGTCGGCGCCGAGCGCGGCCTGGTGGTGCCGGTGGTGCGCGACTGCGATATGAAATCGCTCGCCGAGATCGAGAAGAC
>Ga0187871_10004303_pt1 | contig 10723 bp, 6 predicted proteins | sample June2016WEW_16_1_FD_132988 | JGI IMG/M metagenome (GOLD analysis project Ga0187871, IMG submission 132988) | Peatland microbial communities from SPRUCE experiment site at the Marcell Experimental Forest, Minnesota, USA - June2016WEW_16_10 | ecosystem: Environmental > Terrestrial > Soil >...
AAGGCAATTGCCGCGGGAAGAGTGGGCCGGGTTCCAACTTTACTATCCGATGCCCGAAACCGAGGTGCGCGCGTGTTCGGGATACGAGTTGGTTAAGGCCATGTGTGGGGTGTTCGATGAGGCCATCCCCGCGATGAATTGCTGTATGCAAGTGCCGCTGGCGCAGGCAGACTCTTCGCTTCGCTCCCAACTATGATCGCGGTGGCTTTCGCCGCAGTTACTGCTCGAAGCAGTTGCGGCCTGGGCGGCAGGTGCGGATATGGACTGGTTGATCATCGGGACCTGTTTCGCTCAACGTGCGGTTGCACCAGTAGAACGCCCCGGCTTCAAGCCCGGTCTGCTCGACAAGCGCTTCGGCTTCGTGTTCGGGGATGAACATTTTCTTGGTGCGAAGACATTGGCAGATTGGCACGTTCGCGTTCATCTTCACCCCACAAGCTGTTGTAACGTCCGGTGAATGAGGGCCCGGGCGATGGGCACCTTGTATCCGTTGTAATCCAGCGCCAAAGCGTCCTTCAGCATGATTTCCGATGCCTGCGCCGCCACCTCGTCGGTGAGTTCCCTGCCCTCGAGATATTCATGCGCCGCCGCCACCTGATACGGAACCGGCGCGACCGCCCCGAGCACCACCCGAACCTGGCGGAGCTTGTTGCCATCAACTTTGGCCGCCGCGGCGCAACTGACCAGCGCCCAATCAAAGCTCGCCTTCTCGCTGATCTGCCGGTACGCGCTGGCACGGCCTTCATCGGGAATTTGCACGCGTAGAATCAGGTCCGTTGGGCCCAATGAATGATGCACCACGGGATTGTCCCATGCTTTGGCATACAGATCGGGAATTGTCAGCGCGGCTTCGTCCTTTCCGCGTCGGACAATCACCTTCGCGTCGAGCGCCGCCAGGGCGATCGCCAGATTCGATACGACCGGGCTGATGCACGGATTGCCGGTAAACAAACTGTGATACCGATTGTCGCCTTCCCGCGCGTAACAGGTGCTCCCGCCACGTTTCAAACATTGAATGTCGCGATGCCGGTAATACCAGCAGCGCGAATGTTGCGCCAGATTGCCGCCGACGGTGGCCACATTGCGAATCTGCGGCGAACCAACCTCCGCCGCCGCCTGTTGAAGACCAGGAAATGTGCGTCTCAACCCGGCATGTTGCTCGATTTCCGAAATCGTGACGTTGGCGCCAATCGTCCAGGATTTCCCCGGCTCAATCTCATGTGTCGCCGGCAGTTCCTTCACACTCACCAACACCTGCGGGCTGGCAATATATTCTTTCATCTCTCCGAGAATGTCGATCCCCCCCGCAAAAAACCGGCCGCGGTCGGTCACCCGGGATATGGCACCGTCCACCGTGCGGGGCGAGACGTACTCGAACGAGTTCAAACCGAACCTCCGGGCTTGACGGCTTTGCCGAGCGCGGCTAGGACCCGGGCCGGTGTGACCGGCAGACTACACACGCGAACGCCGAGTGCGTTGGCAACCGCGTTGGCAATGGCCGAGGCCGTTGGGATCGTGCACGGTTCGCCCACCCCAATGACACCGCGCTCGGGCATTTCCATGAGAATGACTTCAATGTCCGGGACGTCTGCGAAACCGGGCAGCTTGTACGTTTCGAAATTCGGGTTGAGCACGAAACCCGTGGTCGAGTCCATCACCCGTTCTTCATAAAGCGCGTAGCCCAGCCCCATGATGATCCCGCCCTGAATCTGCGTTTCGCACGTCAGCTTGTTCACGACGAGCCCACAATCCTGCACGCACAGGATCTTGCGGACTTTCACAAAGCCGGTCTCGGTATCGACTTCGACCTCGGCAAACTGAACCCCGCCGGCTCCGCGCGACGACAGCCCTTCACGCCATTCGCCATGGACCGTCAGCGGGTTGACGCCAAGTTTCTTGCAGGCACTTGTCCAATTGGCGCCTCGTGCGTCCGCGACGCCGGCAGCTTCCTGCAACCTCTGCAGGGCGTTGGTGCACGCATCGAAAATCGCCGGACAAACCGATGCCGCCGTGGTGCTGCCACCGCTGGCGCCGGAGGGCGGAAACCGGGTGTCGCCGATCTTGACGGTGATTTGGCCCGGCTTCAGGCCGAAAACTTCCGCCGCCACGACCGCTACGACTGTGTGCGTGCCTGTGCCGAGGTCCTGTGTGCCACACCGAATCTCCAGGCTGCCGTCAGGGTTAATCTGCGCTTCCGCCTGTGAACCGCGCCCGCCGCCGCCCCAGGTCGCCCCCCCGCAGCCGACGCCCACCTTGACCGGACCGGTTGTCGAACCCGGCGGCTTGTATTTCCGCTTCCAACCAAATCGGTCGGCGCCGATTTCATACTCGCGCCGGCGAACCTCGCTGGGGTCATTCTTCAGCCGGATTTCGACCGGGTCCATCTTCAGCTTCACCGCCAACTCGTCGAGAATTGATTCCATTCCAAACGACGCGACCGGATGCCCAGGCGCACGAAAGGCGCGCCCTTGGCCCGCATTGATCGCCACCGAGGCCTGTTTCACCCGGATATTGGGAACGGTATAAATATACGGCGCGGGAAAACCGGCTCCACCGCCCCCACCTGCTGACGCCGCGCCTGCGCCGAAGCCCGCCGTCCCGAAGGCGTCCATGTCGAATGCGACAAGTTTGCCGTCCGCGCCGGCACCCAGACGGATTCGCTGGAAGGACGAAGGTCGATTGCCAACCGCCAGCGCCTGATCGAAGCGCGTCAGCATCAACTTGACCGGTGCACCCGCTGCCTGGGAGAGCCGTGCGGCGAGTCCCCCCTCCGAGCCGGGACCGAATTTCGCTCCGAAACCGCCCCCCATGTGCTCGGTGATGACTCGCACTTTTTCCTGGGACACATCCAGATACGACGCCAGGCCTTCGCGAACGCTGAAAATGCCCTGCGTTGACGCCCAGCATGTCACGCCATCGTTCGTCACCGAAACCGTGTTGCCGTGAGGCTCAAGTGGATGGTGAATCTGAACCGCTGTGGTGAAGAAACCTTCCACCACCGCCGCCGCTTCAGCAAACGCTTTGTCCACGTCACCCTGTTCCTTGACGTTCGGCTCGGCGAGATTGGGCGCGTCCGGCCAGACACGCGGCGCGTCGGGTTTTTTCGCGACCTCCTCCTTGACAACGAACGGCAGCGGCGTGGCTTCCACGGAAATGGCCCGCAACGCGTCAAGGCACGCCTGCTTGGATACACCCGCGACCGCGGCCAGTTCCTCTCCATAGAAACGAACTGTCCGTTCCCCCTCTCGCTCAACTACCGCGGCCTTGATCCCAGGCACCTGTCTGGCCTTATCGACATTGACCTTCGTAACATGGGCGGCGGGCCATCGGGACCGGAAAATCATCCCGTACAACCACCCACCGGTCTGAATGTCGGAGGAATACTTCGCCGCGCCCGTGACCGCCGCAGTCGCGTCGACGCGGGTCGTGCTGGCTCCAACCACGGTCGGTTTTGCCGGCCAGCTAGGCATCGCGGATGACCTCGATTGTCTTCGCCAAGGGCGCGCCGGCCGATTGGAGCGCAGCCGCAAGCATGCGATGTTGCGTGCCGCAGCGGCAGAGGTTGCCCGAGCATGCCACGCGCACCTCGTCGGCCGTCGGATGAGGATTGGCCTTCAACAGCGATGTCATGCTCATGATGAACCCGGGCGTGCAGTACCCGCACATCAATGCATCATGATCGACCACGGCCTGTTGCACGTCGGTGAGCTTGCCCGCGGGCGCAAGGCCTTCGATGGTGGTGATTTCGTGTCCCTGCGCCTCGATGGCCAGCTTCATGCAGGAATATACGGGCTTGCCATCCAGCAGGACCGTGCACGCGCCGCAGGTGCCCCGGTCACACACTTCTTTCGTGCCCGTTAGATTGGAGTAATTTCGCAACGCGTCCAGCAGCGTGACGCGCGGTTCGAGATTCAGCTTCAGCGCTTGGCTGTTGACGCTGAGAGTAACCGGAGCTTGTCCCGGGCCGACGGTCTGGTCCGTCCCCAACCTTTCGATCTGCTCCGTCCTCGCCGCAACCGCGCGGGCCGGCGCCGCTGCCGTCGCGATAACGGCAGTCCCTACTCCTTTCAGAAATGAACGGCGGCTGATCTCCTTGTCCAACGACTCGATATGGGAGCGCTCACTCATGCGGCGAGTGGGTTGCCATGCCGCAAGCCAGCGCGGGCGAGACAAAAGCCGCCGACGCGGTTGCGCCATCGCCGAAGCGTCCCAGGAAGATGTTGTTCTTGCCGTGGTCGATCCACCGCAAGGCCAGCGCAGGCTCGTCGACCACCGTCTCCCTCGTGACTTCCACCGTGTACGAGGTCACGGCCGAACGAGGCGTGTACCACAGCGATTCGCCGCAACTAATGAGCCCGCAGGGTCCAAACGGCTTGGTGACAATTCGCACGGCGCCACCGGCCGAAAAGGAAACTGCCCGGCCCGAGTGCGCGAATTCCAGGGGAACAGTGCGCACCCGCAATCGCGTGTGCGCCAGTTCCGGATTTGTTGCCTGCACCCAGCGAAGGAGCGTTGCGGCTCGAGCGGAGCCGGCCCACTGCGGCAAATAGATCATGGATTCCAGCGGCTGGGTCCCTTTGGTTGCGAGATTCTGATCTGAAACCTCCAACAGCGCCACGTTCAAGCCGCGCAATGGACTGCCCTCATACGAACCTCCGGAAATACTCCAGACCCGTAGCAGATACTGTCCGTCTTGCATGGCTTCGGAAGAGGCGATGCACCCGCCAATATACAGTTGGCACGAATGCAACTCCAACAGCTCACCTCGCGGCATCTCGGCGGCACGCAAAGAGAGGCATGCAGAATAAAGCAAACAGGCGACCACAGTGACCCGGCTGTTCATGCGCCATTGCACCTCGTTGCTCGTATTCTACGCTATATGCCGCTTTCCGCAAGCGCTGGATGCAAAGAATGCCCTTGCCTTGGCGTATCTTGACACTACCGACGGTTGTTGTAGGGCGTGATGCCTCGTGTCGTTTCGACGTATCCCGCCGTCCTCTCCGGTGTAGCCGCGCCTCTATGAGGCGCGCTCCGTCGCCCTTGGTAGGGCCGCGCTGCCGCGCGGCCAGATGAGTATGGACCCGATTACCGAAAAGCCATGGAAATCGGCCGATCGAGGCCCGCCCCTAAAACCTGAGATGCGCCCGGGCGAGTGGGTAGCCGGGATAAATTAGTGGACAAAAACCCAAGATTGATGTATCTATATAACCAGTCAATCGATCTAATCAGGGTGGAACCGGTTGCGATCAACCTTAACCCTCACGACGGGGTGCGCGGTTGATGAAGAGTAATTGCACGATTATCGCGGGGTCCGCTGTCGGGGTTCGGCTGCATCATGCGCGTGCGGCCGAAGTCATTCTTAAACGTTTCGGATTTGTACGCGATCAAGTCCGGCATGAGGTCCCGTCCAGCCGACCTGGCGGACAACAATTGCATCCAGGATTGTGGGGCGCAACGGCGGTAGAAAAAGGCAACTCAACCAACAAACTGCCTCATTCACGACTCGGTGAATTATACACGCTGTTGCGCTCCCTCTTTTCGGACATCGTTGTCAACGCCATCTCCCTCAAGGTGTCACCGAATTGTCGCCAAAGTGTCATTATTCCGCCTTGCGGGCGTGCTACCGTATTTTGAAAGTTGAGATTGTACCGGCAGGGGCCGGGACCGTGAAGTGAAGGAGTGAAGGGGAAAAGGGCCGCAAGGATGAGCTGGGTGGGACATGGCTTTAAGGCCGAAGGGAACGGGGTTCGATTAGCTCATCCCGAGGGGATTATCAGGGCGATCTTCACTTCCGGCCCGGCGCTGCTGGTTGAAACGGAGGGCTCCCGCCCACCAGTCCGTTAGCCCGGTTGTTTTTCTCGCCAGTGCCAAAGTTCGCAAGACTGGAATAGGCTCCAATATTCCTGTTGACGGGGGTTTCATCCCCCGGACAATATCGGCATGCTGGGAAACAGAAAACAGGAGCATTCATGACCACCGCACAATCGGAAATTGGACTGATTGGCCTCGCCGTAATGGGCGAGAACATCGCCCTCAACATCGAAAGCCGGGGCTTCCCCATTTCGGTGTTCAATCGCACGACCTCCAAAGTCGACGAGTTTACTGCCGGCCGCGCCAGGGGCAGGAAGTTTTTCGGCGCGCACACGCTGGAGGAATTCGTCGCCTCGTTGAAAAAGCCACGCAAAATCATCATGCTGGTCAAAGCGGGCGCGGCGGTGGACGAATTCATCGAGCGTCTGCTTCCCTTGCTCGAAGCGGGCGACATCATTATCGACGGAGGCAACAGCCATTTCACCGACACCATCCGTCGTACCCAGTATGTTGAAAGCAAAGGATTGCTGTACGTCGGCAGTGGCGTGTCGGGGGGCGAGGAAGGCGCGCTGCACGGGCCGTCGCTGATGCCCGGAGGAAGTCCCGCCGCCTGGCCGCACATCAAACCCATTTTTCAGGCGATTTGCGCCAAGACCCCCGACGGCGAACCCTGTTGCGATTGGATGGGCGAAAACGGCGCCGGCCATTTCGTCAAGATGGTTCACAACGGCATCGAGTACGGCGACATGCAGCTGATCTGCGAAATCTACGACGTGATGAAACGCGGCCTCGCCATGTCCAACGAGGATATGCAGAAAGTCTTCGCCGAATGGAACGAGGGCGAACTCAACAGCTATCTCATCGGAATCACCCACGATATTCTCGGCTACAAGGACGAGCAGGGCCAGCCCGTTATCGACCTCATTCTCGACGCCGCCGGCCAAAAAGGAACCGGCAAATGGACTGTCGACTCCGCCCTCAATGAAGGTATGCCGCTGACGTTGATCGGTGAAGCGGTATTCGCCCGCTGCCTGTCGGCTGTGAAAGAGGAGCGCGTTGCCGCCTCGAAGGAAATCAAGGGCAGGGTCTCCACGTTCAAGGGCGACAAAGCCAGAGCCGTCAACGACTTGCGGGCCGCCCTCTACGCCTCGAAAATCGTCAGCTACGCCCAAGGCTATCAGCTTATGCGCGCCGCCGCCCGGACGTACAAGTGGAACCTCAACTATGGCGGCATCGCGCTCGTGTGGCGCGGTGGGTGCATCATCCGCTCGGTCTTCCTCGGCGATATCAAGAAGGCGTTCAAGCGCAACCCGGATCTTGTGAACCTGCTTCTCGACAAGTTCTTCAAGAAAGCCGTCGGCAGCCGTCAGACTGCCTGGCGCCGGGTCGTTGTGTTATCGGCCAAACTCGGGATCCCGGCTCCCTGCCTGAGTTCGGCGCTGGCATACTTCGATGGGTATCGCAGTGAGCGCTTGCCGGCCAACCTGCTCCAGGCCCAGCGCGATTATTTCGGCGCTCACACTTACGAGCGCGTCGACCAGCCCCGCGGCCAGTTCGTCCACACCAACTGGACTGGTCGCGGCGGCACCACTACCTCTCGCGCGTACAACGTCTAGCGCGGACTATTCACTGGATTTCACGAAGGCGTATTGCCTTGATCAACAGGGGCCGGCGGTCGGTGCCTGCGCTGATCGCAGTCGAAGCGACCGCGCGATGCCGTTCCGTGCCAAACCTAGCGGCGCTCCCTTCAGTCGGACTCATGGCAGGCAGCAGATTCGTGAATACGCCCTGCTAGCCCTCGTCTTTCAAATTGCGTCTGCTCAACCTGAAAGAACACCCCGTTCTCATTACGGGCATGGCGATCCAAGTTGGAACTGGACGCGGTAGTACCGCGACGGCCGGTTGGTTGCTCCGCCATAGTCCATCCAGTTCGTGGTGACGAGACCGCCTCCCGGCACAAACATGGTCCCAATGTTCGTGAACGCATTCGCGTAGCTGCCGTCGGCAGTCGGGAGTGCCAATTGGATGATGTTCGTTGAGTTCCCAAAGGTCTGCCAGGTCAGGTTGATATCATTGCCAATGGCCCGGATGTTCACAATGCTGAAGAAGCCAGCATTGACGTCCACTTGGGTCACAATGACCTGTTGCGTGCAGGAGCTGGAGTTACCGTGGACGTCCGTGGCTGTCCAAGCCACCAGATTGGTTCCGACCGCGTAGCAACTCACCGCATTGTTGGTGACGCTGGCCAGACCGCAAGCGTCGCTCACCAATGGATTTACCAACGTAACATCACATGCGCACGTCATCCCCACCGGGATCCTCACTATCGTATCCGGGCAACTGATCACTGGCGCCTGGTTGTCGATGACGATCACGGTCTGGGTGCAGGTGCTGACATTATCGTTGACGTCAGTGGCTGTCCAGACCACGTAGTTGGTGCCGACCGGGAACTGCGCCGGAGCGTTATTGACGATGGTGGCCACACCGCAGTTGTCACGCGCCTCCGGGGCTCCGAGCGCAACACCGCTGGCGTAGCACTCATCCGGATTGACGTTGACCGTCAAGTTGGCCGGACAGCTAATCGTTGGCGGAGTGGTAGCGACAATGGTGACGATCGCCGTGCAACTGTTGGTCCGACCGCACGGATCCACCACGGTCAACGTCACCGGGTTCGGGCCAATATCGCCGCAACCAAACTCATCATAATCGATCGACCGCGTCAGCGGCCCACCGCAATACGCGTAGCTGCCTCCGTCCACTTGCGCAGCCCTGAGGAACGCCAGTCCGTTGGCATCCAGGTTCACGGTGATATTGGTGCAGATCGCTACCGGCGGCGTCGTGTCGTGCACGGTAATCATTTGTACGCACCCGTTGGTGTTATCCGCAGCATCCCTGGCCTGGTAACTGCGTTCGATCGTGAAGTTATTGCCACAACCAGCAATCGAGTTGGTCACATCACCGAGCCAACTCACTGTCACCGTTCCGCAATTGTCTGACGCCGTTAATCCGCCCTCGCTGATGCCCAAGCCAGTGGTGTTGACCGGGGTTGGTACCTGGCCGGCACACTGGAGGTTCAGAGGCGTGCAACTGATTATCGGCGGCTGGGTGTCGTTGACCGTGACAGCGAAGTTGGTGCTGATGCTGTTGCCGCAGGCGTCGGTGGCCGTGCACAACACGTTGGTGGTGCCCACTGCGAAGACCGAGCCGGAGGCCGGGCTGGTGCTAACTGGGACATCGACTTCATACAGCGTGTTGTCAATTGGTAGTTGGTTGTCATCTATAAAGATGAACCACGTATAGTATGGGTTGTCCGCAACGTCGCTGATGAGGGTGCTGGGATCGGACAGCGTCTGCACAAACAGCACGTTGTGGTTGGTGTCCAGCACACTCAGGTCGACGGCCAGCGTCCCATTGGTGTCACGGAACTGCCAGGCGAAGGTGTACCACCCGCTGTTGGTCAACACCCCATAGTTTGCATAACTACTGCGGATGTCCGGACCCCGATCTGCCGCATTGTCGCTGCTGTTGTTGTCGGCGGCGATATACACCCCACTGGTCGGATCGTAGGCCGCGGCGTGGAAGATGAAGTCCTGTAGATAGCTGCCGTTGGGGCGTTCCGCCGCCGTCGACAGATCCCAGCCGTAGCCATTGGTTTCGGTGGCATGGCTGATGGCCGGATCAGCGAGATTGATGTACACATCCAGACTCACCTGATAGTTCGCGAACCACGGCGTCTCGAGTCCGCCCAGGAAGGTGAAAGCGCCGCTGTTGCTGTAGTTGGGCCCGGCCGCCGGCACCGTCGAATCGATGACCGCATAGGCGATGCCGTTCACTGCGGCGATGCCGTTGCTGCCGCTGGCCAGCCGCGAGACGTGGCTGTGGTAGTCATGCCAATCCAGTGAATTGCCGGTCGTGTCGGAGATCCAGTTGGGATTCTCGAAGCCCTGGAAGTAGACCGGCTCGACCGCCATCGGCGTCGCGTAGTCGACCACCGCCGAGCATTGACCGGGATCGTTGGAGCCCATGATCAACGGCGGCACGAATGTGAAATAGGTGGCGTTGGTGCTGACCACCGTCACCGTCTGCGTGCAACTGGAGGTGTTGCCCAGGCTGTCGGTGGCGATCCAGGTCCGCAACAGCAGCCCGGTGGCATTGCAGTTGGTCAGATCGCTGTAATTATCCTCGTAGCTGATCCTTACCGCTTCGCAGACGTCGGTGGCCGTGGCCGTGCCAGTGGCGTACGGGTCCTTGTCCTGCAGCGTCGTGACCGTCACGTTGGGCACACAGGTCAGCACCGGCGGCTGGTTGTCGACCACAATCACCGTCTGCGTGCAACTGCTGGAGTTGCCGTGGACATCCGTAGCGGTCCAAACCACGGTGTTGGAGCCGATCGAGAACTGCGCCGGGGCATTGTTGGTGATGCTGGCCACACCACACGGATCGGTGGCCGAAGGCGTGCCCAGGTTCACGTTGCCGACACTGGCATAGCAGTGGCCCGAATCAGTATCCACCGTCACCATCGCCGGGCAGGTAATGACCGGCGTATTGTTGTCGACCACGATCACCGCCTGCGTGCAACTGCTGAAGTTGCCATAAGTGTCGGTGGCCGTCCACACCACGTAGGTGGTACCCACCGGGAAGGTGGCCGGAGCATTGTTGACCACGCTGGTCACACCGCATGGATCGGTGGCTGTCGGCGTGCCCAGCGCCACGTTGCCGGCACTGGCGTAGCAGAAGCCCAGGTCGGTGTTGACCGTCACTGTCGCCGGGCAGGTAATGATCGGCGTATTGTTGTCGACCACGATTACCGTCTGCGTGCAACTGCTGGAGTTGCCGTAGGTGTCGGTGGCCGTCCACACCACGTAGGTGGTACCCACCGGGAAGGTGGCCGGAGCATTGTTGACCACGCTGG
>Ga0187871_10004304_pt1 | contig 10723 bp, 16 predicted proteins | sample June2016WEW_16_1_FD_132988 | JGI IMG/M metagenome (GOLD analysis project Ga0187871, IMG submission 132988) | Peatland microbial communities from SPRUCE experiment site at the Marcell Experimental Forest, Minnesota, USA - June2016WEW_16_10 | ecosystem: Environmental > Terrestrial > Soil >...
CGGGCTGGTTCGCTTGGGTGTGGTTTGCCTGGGTTTGGGAGCGTTTGCCGTGCAGCTTTATCGGGCTTCCCAACCGGCAACGTAGTCGGCCACGCAGAATCAATGCCGTTTGGCAGATCGGTAGCGGGAAGTCGACATAGCGCTACAATTTCAGGACCAAATGGGTGCCGGGAAAACGCCGGCTCCATGGGCGTTTCTCGGTACTGTTCTGGCGAAACTTCCCACAAGCCGACTTCGTGACAGCGTCAAAGCCCGCGATCAAGTGTCGCATTCGCTCCGCCGTGATTCAGGCAGAAGCAGTAATCGCCCCCTCTCTCCATCGGTAAACACTAGCCGACTTTTGAGGACCTATCCGTGCCTGTGCCGCGCGGGGGGAACATCCGCGGCAACATCTTCCTCGTGATCGGTATCGCGACCGCGAGCTCTGCCCTGTGCCGCCGGTTTTCGCACATCGTCGGCCAGGGGCGGCGGGATGCTGTCGGTCTTACACCGCAACCGCGGTCACTGCTCGCTCGCGCGGGGTGAATTTCCGCTTGTAATAAGCCGTCGTCAGGAGGATGGCGGGCACACCGATGGCCGACGGCCAGATCCACAACCACAGAGTATGGCCGAAGAGTTGCGGCAGCGTTACCGTGCTAAAACGCCGTCCATGCCGCAATGTAACTGGCAATGAAATGCTGAAAGTGTTGGTACAACCAAGACATCTGGTCCGCGGGCTTGCGCACGAAGCTGAGCAGGTGCATTCCTGATGCGCGCATGCCCAAGGCGCCGAACAAAATCGCCACTATGCCCATATGCTGCACCAGCCCCGGACGCAACAGGGCTAGCAACAACAGCGCCGCAGAAGAAAAGAAACAAGCTCCGGTCACGATCCAATCCAAAGGCCGCGCGTTGCCCCCGGCGAGACTCTTGAGCTTCAGCACGCGATAGCCAGTGAACGCGAGATAAAACGACAGAATCGCTACCAGCGCCAGGAATAGCACCGGCCGGAACAATGCCATCGGCAGCGCGGTCACCGCCACCAGGCCCATGCACCACAGGTAAACCATTCCCCACCGCTTATGCTGTTTGCCGCCCTTGGCAGTCATCAGCGCCGCGGGAGCAAGCAGAAAGGCACCGAAACCGGCCGTCACGTGGACCGCCAGCAGAGATTTCATCCAAATCGGGTCGCCCGTCATGGTGGTTGCTCTCCTTACTCGCTTATATCGTTTTCGGTTCTGTCGAATCGACTTCATTCGTGGTCTGTTTTGTATGGTTCCATTGCTCAAAAGAGAGCACGAATCGTATCCTTCCGGACAAAACTTTTACTCTTCAGCGAAGCACTTTATGAAGAAGTTCCTCGCCTCCATCAACATCTGCTCACGCCTTTGAGGAGACGAGCTAACGCGGGCCATGATCAACACCCCCGCCATACTGGGAAACAGCAACCTGCACTTCGTTAGTTTTTCTTCTCGCGTCTGACCAGGAATAAATGGCAATAGCCGTTCCCGATACTCTTTCAGCAACGCCTCAATCCGTTTCCGCACTGACAACGGCTTTCGTGCGAACTCCGGCCCGAGGGCGGAGAGCGGGCAACCCGTTCCCAGCGACTTCGCGTGGCTCGCGCTTAGATAGCGTTCGATGATGGCCCGCAGAGCCTGACCTTCGCGCGCGGACTTTGCAACCTCTACCATACCTCTTCCCGCCTCGTCGACTGCTCGAGCCACCGCGCCAACGAAGAGGTCGTCCTTGCTCCTGAAATGCCGGTAGAAGCCCCCTTTCGTAAGGCCAGTCTTCTTCATCACCGTTCCGATGCCACTGCTTCCGCCATGCTCGCGGAAGGAGCGAGCGGCCGCGGAAAGAATATTCTCGTGGTTCTGCGCTTTGTGTTTCACCGAGTATCGCATGATATTAGAGTACGATCGTACTCTAATGCCTGTCAAGACCACAATTGATCTTGTTAACCAGCGCGTCACCAAACCAGAAATACGTCCCCGGAAACGCGCATCGCGGTAACCGACCGATCGCCGGCGAGAAGCCGACCACTCTGAAGCAAATCGAAGACAACAGCGAGATGATTCGCAGCACCTTGGCAATATGCTCAACTTTCGAATTGCGGGTTAGTGCATAGGATGCGGGGCTAGGGTCCCGTACGCATCCTGCGGAGCTTGTGTACCGTCTGACCAGTGGCCAACCCAGACGAGGAAAATAGTCATCCGGTCTTCAGGGTCATCCGCCGCGATAACTGGCGAGCTTGGCGTATTCGCTCCCCAACTCTTGGCCGCGTTGCCCGGAACAAACCACATCAAATGCGGATGCCAGTTCTTATCGTCATCGCTTAGGTACTGCTGCTTCGACATCATGTAGCACATCGCTCCGGGCTCCAGCGCTGGCAGTTCCTTCTGGTCAAGTGCCGATTTGACTGCCTGTGCGATCTCGGTTCTTGATTTTCCAGCCAGCACTAGTTTGGCCTTCATCAGCACGCCGGGCAGATAGGTCCTTGCGGCGGGCGGATTAACGCAGAAGGGGGCCCTGACTTTGAGATTCCAGAATTCCGGGAAATCCGTGGCAGCGCCGCACGATCGTTCCACCAGACAGACAAACCCATTGCTACCCTTCACTGCAGTCGAATACCCGTCACGTCCTAGCACCAGCACTTCGGCTCCGTCCGAAACAGATCTTGGAGCAGCACTGCGAGCCAGCGCGATTTCAGAATCCTCATCCGGCATCATGTACTCCTTGAGAGGAGCCATGGCCGGATAGGGAGTCTTCTCCGCCTGCGCTTCGGCCCGCCATATTGTGCCATGAACGAACATTTGCGCGAAAACGGCCAAAGCAACCACTCTGACGATCTTTCTCCGCATGAGATCCTCCTTAGTGTTTAGGACACACCGGATTAGGTTCGAACTTTAGCGCACCTCATTGTGAACCCCAAACGACTGAGAAAGAACGTGCTGATTCACTCGTCCTTCTCCATCCACCGCGTGCCTTCGTATTCCATGTACTTCGCCGTTTTCAGAGCGACATCGCGACCGTAGTACTTCTCCACAATGTGCAGGGCAAGGTCGATCCCCGAGGTTAGACCACCCGCAGTATAGACAGTGTCATCGCTCTGCACGTAGCGCTGGCTCCTCACCAGCTTCGCTTTCGGGTATCTCTTCTGAAATTGATCGTAGAACTCATGATGGGTGGTTGCTTGTTTTCCATCGAGTAGTCCCGCCTTGCCCAGTTGGAAGGCGCCGGTGCAGACAGACATCACCACATCACTTGTCATTACCCTCTGGCGCAGCCAATCTGCCAGCTTCGGGTCTCCCGCTTGTGCCGGTATCACCACGATCCGAGCGGGCGGGGCATTGTCAAACGTGTAATCGGGAATCACGGTCATACTTCCAGAAGTATGGATCGGATTCTTCGAACCACTGACAGTAAATAGCTCGAATGGATTCGGTCCTTGTTCGCCCCCGACGTCCTGAAAAACCTCCCATGGCCCAGCGAAGTCGATCATGGTGGAGCCTTCGGTCAATACAAAAGCCACTGGAATCTTCTTCCCATCCGCTGGTGGCGTGAGATCGTGCGATGCAGCCCCGTTGGAGATTGGCGATGCACTCAGGGAACTCTTTGCTCCGATGAAGACGAGGACCAGAATCAGCCCCAGAACTGGGGCGACCACGATCGTTGATGCGCTCTGTGCCATCAGGAGACGTTTCATTCTTTTTGTCATGTGGTCCGCCTTTGCAACTTCGACTTGCTCATAGGAGCAGAGTAGGTACAAAATGAAAAGTCTCAAAGGACATTGATCCGGCACTTTAAGACATCCTTTGAATATCATCATGACCCGATCTCCGGGGCAGTCACGTCGGAGAATCACACTACAGGCTATTCTGGACCGGCACGCGCTATGACACCCAAGAACATCGCTATCGTCGGATACGACAACATCACATCGCTCGACCTGTCCGGTCCGCTGGAAGCGTTCAACAGTGCCTTCATCGAGGATGCGAAGGGAGAGCGTCAGGCTTGCTACAAGGTCACCATTGCGGCCCTGGGCGCAAAGACGTTCTATTCCGAGTCGGGATTGTGCATGGCGGCGACGTGTCGCCTGAACTCGCTGCATCATTTGGACACTCTGCTCATCCCTGGGGGCAGCGGCATGCGGAAATCGGCCACCAGCCAGAAACTAGCGAATTGGATCAGCCGGCATGAGTGCCGTATCCGACGTATAGCGTCAGTCTGCACCGGCGTTTATGGAATGGCGCCCACGGGGCTGCTCAACGGGCGGAAGGTTACGACGCACTGGAGATACGCGGCTGACCTGGCTGAGCGCTATCCCGAGTTAAGAGTCGAAGACAACGCGCTGTACGTTCGCGACGGGAAGTTCTACACCTCGGCGGGGGTCACGGCGGGAATCGATCTCTCGCTGGCGCTCATCGAGGATGATTTCGGTGCACAAGTGGCGCTCTCGGTAGCACGTGAACTGGTGATGTATGTGAAACGTCCGGGAGGGCAGGAGCAGTATTCCGAGCCCTTGAGATTTCAGGTCGAGTCTACCAGCCGTTTTGCTGATCTCGCTGCCTGGATGGTGGGACACCTCGATCGGGATCTTTCTGTCGAAGCGCTGGCCGAGAAGATCAATCTCTGCCCTCGTCAGTTTACTCGCCGGTTCAAGGACGAATTCAAAACCACACCGGCCGCGTTCGTACAAAGGCTACGGCTCGATGAGGCGCGAAAGAGGCTCACCGCGGCCGACTACACGGTTGAAAACATCGCTGATTCCGTGGGCTTTCGCGATCCGGACAGTTTCCGGCGCGCGTTTGTGCAGCGGTTCGGCGTCGCTCCAACGGAGTACCGCAACCGCTTCATCTCGGGCAGGCGACCGCGGGCGCACGCATCATTCGCCCTCGGAAGTCCTGTGCGAGCGAGCCGGAAGTAATCTGCATGCTCTCTGGGTCCTTGGATATTGATAAACGCGCAAGCATCCAGGATTTTGTTTCCAGGCTAGCCGACTTCTCGGCACCAATCCGGCTGACTTCCTCGAAGCCCGTTTCGGGGCCTACCGGACGCACAACCTCTGAGGGTGTGCGCCCTAATGAGATTACTTCAGCTTTTGCGAGCATCCATGAACCGGATGAGGTTCCTGGTCCCGGCTACGGCTAAGGACCAGACGTCGGCGTAAGGGATCGGTCGCAGAAATATCCTGCGGCAACATCGTTCTTTATCCGGGGATCGCGATCGGTTCCCAGATATTCGTCGAGAAAGTCCAGCAGGACTTGAACTTTCGGCGTCAGCCGCGATGGGCTCGAGAACAGCGCACAAAGGGTAATCGGCTCGGGAACCCACTGCGGCAGAATCTGCGCCAAGTCTTTTCGAACGTCCGGATTCTTCGCCATCCACAACGGAAGAACGACGATACCAAAATCGCTCAGGGCAAGTTTCAGAGCAACCGTCGGATCGCTTGTAACCACTCGAAAAAGGATATCGGGGGTTGCCACCTTCTTGCCCTTGCTCAACTTCCAAGGGCCGGAGCCAACGCATTTGTGAAGCCTGAGGTCCTCCGGGGTCGATGGATTTCCGGCAACTTTGAGATAGTTTGGACTGGCGAAAAGGCCTCGAACCGTCCCAGGATAAGGCCGCACGCGCCTCAGGGAGTCCTTCGGCGCCCGCAGTTTAAAGAAGATGTCTACGTCATCGCGCGGCTCCTGATCCCAACTCGCCGCATAAGGTTCGATCTCAACGCGTAACTCGGGATAGCGTTCCAGAAATTCCTTCAGTAAGGGCGCGAGTGTGTCGCGCGCCATGGTTACCGGACAACCCACTTTCAACAGCCCGCTGGGGCTGGTGCGTCGGCCTTCCAGAACGTCACGTCCGTGCTGCAGGGTCTGCAATGCACGTCTGGACGATTGCAGATATTCCTTCCCCGCGTCGGTCAGTACGAGGCCTCTGGGACCTCGCTGCACCAGCAAAACTCCGAGGTATTTTTCCAATCGAGTCAAGGCGCGGCTCAGGGTAGAAGCCGGACAGTGCAACTCCTTTGCGGCAGCGGTAAGCGTGCCCGCCTGCGCGACCGAGACGAACATACGTACATCGTTGAGGTCCAATGCACTCATGCAAAGCCGCCGCGCAAGCGTCTATTCGTTGAGTCTATCAAGTATTGCACTGGCGCAATTCTACCTTGCGCATGTCGATCTATCACAGTTGGCCAGGAAACATCTATTCATGAACCTCTGCTGGGCGGGAGACGAAACCGCTGGGGCGGCGCAAGGACATGGAGGGACAATGAAGATTCTGGTAATTGGCGGAACGGGCAAGGTTGGTGGAGAAGTCGTGAAGGAACTGCAGAAGCGCAGGGCAGACATTCGCCTGTTTGTAAGAAAGGACGGCACTCCGACTCCGCCGGGCGTTGAGGTCGCAGTCGGTGATTTGCTTGACCCGGTCTCCGTAGAGAAGGCGATGCACGGCGTTGGCAAACTCTACCTGTTGAACGCCGTCTCGCCCGATGAACTGACGCAAGCCCTTATCGCTTACGATCTGGCCAAAAAGCTGAAGCTGAAACATATCGTCTATCACTCGGTTTTCCGCGTGGAACACTTCAAGGATGTTCCACACTTCGCCTCAAAGCTCGCGATTGAAAACGCCTTACGGGAGTTCGACGTCCCTTTCACGATTATTCGCCCAAACTACTTCATACAGAACGATGCGACGTTGAAAGACGCCCTGATGGCTGGAGTCTACCCAATGCCTCTCGGCAACGTAGGCATCTCCGTAGTCGACATCCGAGACATTGCGGAAACAACGGCCATCGTTCTGACTTCGGAAGAACACAACGGCAAGACGTATAACCTTAACGGTCCGGAAGCTCTAAGTGGTCCGAAAGCGTCATCGATCTGGAGCCAATTGCTCGGCAAAGACATTCGTTACGCAGGGCACGACATGGATGCGTTCGAGGAGCAGATGAGAAAGCGGGCCCCGTCGTGGTCGGCATTCGACATCCGCATGATGTTTCAAGGGTATCTCGAACGTGGTTTCGTCGCGGATACGGGAGATGTCGAGAAGTTGACGAAGCTCCTCGGCCACGTGCCTCGCAGCTACGAGGACTTCGCAACGGAAACGGCCGCACTGTGGAAATCGTAATCGGCATCAAACACCCCAAAAACTGGACCTTCAGGAGAACGAAATGTCATCTACTGTGTCACCCATCCCCGCGGACGATCCAAAACGCAGCCTGACCGTCGCTCACCCTGACAACCTCCCCCACATTGGACTGGTTGGAGATACCTACACCATCACCGTGACCGGCGAGCAGACTGCCGGACGCTTCTGCGTCATCGACATGCACATCCCGCCAGGCGGTGGTCCGCCCCCGCACCGGCATGACTTCGAGGAGACCTTCATCCTCTTGGAAGGACAGATGGAAGCCACGTTCCGGGGCAAGAAGTCGGTCGTCCGTGTCGGCGAAACCCTGAACATCCCTGCCAACGCTCCTCATCAGTTTCGCAACGCTTCTGGTGAGGCCGTACGAATGCTCTGCATTTGCTCTCCTGCCGGGCAGGAAAAATTCTTTTTGGAGGTTGGAGTTCCGGTCGCCACTCGCACCACAGCTCCGCCCAAGCTCTCTGAAAAGGAACAAACGGCATTCATCGAGAAAGTGAAAGCGCTCGCCCCCAAGTACCGCACCGAGCTGCTAAGAGAAGCATAGAGGCCGCAAGGGGGCGTCCCATTGCGAGGGCTGGGCCAAAACCGTCAAGAAAAGACTGTCAAGAAAAGGGAGCCGGCGATGATCACGAAACACCTTCTCGATCCGCAAGATGCCGTCACGATGGCCAAGCTCCGCCCGATGCTTGCGTCCACAAAAGGGAGCGTGACCGGACCTTCGGCGCGCGCGCCGTTCGATGAATTGATGGAGCAGACACCACCGGCAGACGGCGTAGCTTACGAGAGAGCGGAAGTTGGCGGGGTGCGCGGATGGTGGTGCCGGCTGAACAGCGCACCCACCGATGCTGCAATCCTTTACTTTCACGGAGGCGCATATGTAGTCGGTTCGGCGCGCGCCTATCAGCATTTTGTGGGGCAAGTTGCGGCGCGGGCAACGGTGTCGGCCTTCGTCCCCGAGTATGGCTTAGCCCCCGAGCACCCATTTCCTGCGGCAGTTAACGATGCTAGGGCTTGTTTTGAGGGACTATTTGAGCAGGGCTTTCGAAAAATTGCGTTGGTGGGTGATTCCGCCGGAGGGGGTCTCACGCTTTCACTTCTCTCCTTACTAGTTGCCCAAGCACGGGACGTATCCGGGCTGCGTCCTGCGGCCGCAGCCGTGATGTCGCCTTGGGCGGACCTGGCACTGTCGGGCGAAAGCATGGAAACGCGGTCAGAGGCAGACCCCCTCATGACCAGGGACTCACTGGCAACCACGGCGCGGCTCTATCTCGGTACGCACGATCCGCACGACCCCTTGGCATCGCCTGTGTATGCCGACTTAGCTGGGCTTCCGCCGGTCCGGATTCACGTGGGGGAAGACGAAGTTCTCCTCGACGATTCAATTCGCTACGGTGAGTCCCTTGAGGCTGCGGGAGGGACTGTAGAGGTCCATATGTGGGCGGGCATGGTTCATGTCTTCCCCTCCAACCTCATTCTGCGGGCTGCTCAACAACCGCTTGACGACTGTCTGCGCGGACGCAGCGAATCCCCGCCCGAACCACGCTAGCACCATTGCCGGCTATCAAGGGTCTCAACGGACCCGTCAGTTGGACTTGATACAGTTGGGAATATGGTGGGTTGGCGTCCACCAGCAGACCGTTGAAATTCTTGTCCAGGGCGCTGAATGTAACGCTGTTCGTGGAATTAATCGTCGGGTCCGTTAATACCGCTGCGAATTTGTCGTGGGTAGATCCCGTGGCCTCGGCAACGAGAGTGAAGGAATTTGAGCTGTTCCCGTCCCATACTCGCAAATAGGTGCTGGGTGGGGCGCCCGAAAATCTGTCCTGGGCAACAATCTGATTGCTATCGTTGATTTGCACTGCATCGTCAAAGGTTCGTTCCGAGTCCAGAAAATCAGGGGCGACTGCTGTCAAAGCAGTGGAACCCGGATTTCCAAAGAACAACGTGTCCCCAAAAGGAACTCCTGAGACGTCAACTTGCCCAACGAATGCAACCGTTCCGTTCTCGTTGATCGAGGGAGAAATTCCAAACCCCGTAAATGTGGCGTTCTCATTGCCCACTTGAACGCTTTCTCCGCTGTATGCAACCAGCTCATATTGGTAGAAGTTGCCAATCCAACAAGCCGGAGGATCACACGTCTGAGGATGGATTAGAGGAGGAATGTCGCTACTTTGGCCAGCGGCGAGGAAGGGAAACATCGCGAGAGCCACACAAAAGGCAAGCACTTTCATGGATTCTCTCCACGGGATCAGTTACTCTTCGCGGTAACTATTGCAGGAGGACTTCTAAGAACGCCGCCACTATATCTCTATCGTTCCTCGATTGCCAACCTATGAGCTCGATCGCGTCGAGATCTGTGCTTTTATCGAAGTATCCGGCGGGTAGCCTCAAGAGGTATCTAACCGTCGTTGCCTCTGAAGATGACGCGTGAACTATGCGTTCTGTGCTTCCATCGTTGCTGAATTTGTCAGCCTCGCTACCATCCACTGCGTCGTAGCGAAGTCCTTCGCCAACTTCCTGACTCTTGCTCCCCCAGCCCTCAACTTTTTCATCCGATCAATATCTGTTGGCTCGAATCTCCGCAGGGCCGGTCTCCCAACATGTTTTCCAGTTCTACGTGCCTGAGCCATTCCTGCCTTCACCCTCTCCCGCAATAGCTCCCTTTCAAACTCAGCCACGGCTCCCAAGATTTGAAATGTCAACCTTCCTGCTGGCAACGTCGTGTCTATATTCTGTCTCAACGAAACCAAAGTCCACGCCCAGAGACCGACACTCCTCACCGATGGTCAACAACTGTTTCAGAGACCTCGCAAGCCGATCCAGTTTCCGAAACTACCATCACGTCGAATTTCCTTCTCCTCATGTCACTCAACATCTGGTTCAGCGCCAATCTATCATTCTTCGCCCCACTCTGCGCCTTGTCCTGATACACGACACAGTTCCAGCCACGACTCTCGGCATACTGCCGCAACTCAGCTTCCTGCAAAGCAGTATCCTGCTCCGAGGTCGATACCCGAACGTAGATTGCGGCTCTCTTTTCCTTCATGGTCATTCATCCTTTACGCTTCCGTTTGACCCAACGCGCCTTCGCAGCATTTCGAGCGATTTGCTTCCGTCGTTTGGCCGAGACTGTTTTCATTCTCACTTTCGCCGACTTTCGCCCCATCGCGGCAAAATAGTCCGACAACTTTCTGTCGATCATTACCAGATTGTATACCAAGCCGCTGAGCATTCCTGGCAGCAGCCAAGCGCCCATTTAAGACGTTAACGCCAGAACGTCGCGAAGGACAAACAATGAATTCTGGTCTCGGGCCTTGTCCTAAAATCAACGTGGTCGGGGTCTGGCGTGACCGTGGTGAAGACTTTGGGGCCGGATTAGGGGTTTTCCCCAACCTCCACACGATACCCTGTTTCTAGCCTTGTTGCCCAGAACGGTACGTGTTCAAAATTTAACACTGTGGGAAATGGTCGAAGGTTTAAACTGGCACCGTTCGTGACGAGAGGCGGTGCTGTATGACTCCGACCGAACCGAGGGCGGCACTCCGAGTTCTTCTGGTGGATGACGACGGTGCCGTTCGCGCCATGATGAATGAAG
>Ga0187871_10004305_pt1 | contig 10722 bp, 5 predicted proteins | sample June2016WEW_16_1_FD_132988 | JGI IMG/M metagenome (GOLD analysis project Ga0187871, IMG submission 132988) | Peatland microbial communities from SPRUCE experiment site at the Marcell Experimental Forest, Minnesota, USA - June2016WEW_16_10 | ecosystem: Environmental > Terrestrial > Soil >...
CATGAATGTGTGCCACAATGTCTCACTTTGCGGAATGTCCCGGCCGGCGTTTGGAAAAGAGTCACAATGTCCCGCAAGAATCAGGGGAATTTTCACGATTCAGCTTTCAAAATTCACCCTCATTCACCCTCATCTTCAGGCTTTAGCCAACCCTCAAAATCAAGGCTAATGAAGGTTAATCAAGGTTAATCAAGGCTAAAAATAAGACCCTTTCTTATGACTCGAAACGGACGAATATGGACTTGGCATTCAGGGAATAAAACCACATAGGCTCTATGATTTGTAAATAACTATGATAAGAAAGGTTTGGGATGGCTTTCTCCCCCAATGAATGTGGCGGCGGTCTATGAACGCCGCCGAACGGGCCAATGCCGGCGGGATGGGAGTTTTCAGCGGCGGTCGCAGACCGCCGCTACAGGCTCAGTTTAGCAGGGCGGCGATTTTGGAGGGGATGGCGGCGGGGGTGCGCATCAGGGATTCGCCAACGAGGATGGCGGCGGCGCCGGCGCGGCGCAGGAGTCGGACGTCGGCGTTGGATTTGATTCCGCTCTCGGCAACCAGCAGCAGGGACTCCCGACCGGCGGCGGGGATTCGGGCGGACAGGCGGGCGGTCAGGGCGAGATCCACGGTGAAGGTGTCGAGGTTGCGATTGTTGACGCCGATGAGGGACGCGCCCAGGGACAATGCGCGGTCCATTTCGGCTTCGTCGTGGACTTCCACCAGGGCGGCAAGGCCGGCGTCGCGGGCCAGGGCGTGGAATTGGCGCAATTCGCTTTCGGTCAGGATGCGGGCGATGAGGAGGATGGCGTCGGCCCCGGCGGCGACGGCTTCGAGGATTTGGCGGGAGTCAATAATAAAATCCTTGCGCAGGAGCGGCAGTTTGACGGCGGCGCGAACGCGGCGCAAATCGTCAAGTGATCCCCGGAAGAAATCTTCATCGGTCAGGACTGAAAGGCAGTCGGCCCCGGCGTCTTCGTAGGCCCGGGCGAGGCGGGCGGGATCGAAGTCGGGACAGATGACGCCTGCGGAGGGGGAGGCTTTCTTGATTTCGGCGATGAGGGCCATGCCGCCGCGCCGGGGGCGCCGAAGGGCGGCCAGGAAATCGCGCGTGCCGCCGCGTTTTTCCAGGGCGGCTTTGAGGGCGGAAACGGTGACGGGGCGCGCGGGGAGGCGGGCGGCTTCGATTCGCTTTTGGGCGACGATGGTGTCAAGGATGTTCATCAGTGGGATGGGAAAGATGGGAGTAATGGGAGTTATGGAGCGATGGAGTGTTGGAGTGTTGGGGGGCGCATGGTTCATCGCTCCATTACTCCATCACTCCAGTTCTTCACTCCACGTCGTCCTTCACGCCGGCCATGCGCTTGGCGGGGGAGCCGGCGCGGAGCCAGGCGTTGACGAAGGGGTCCAAGTCGCCGTCCATGACGGCCTGGACATCGCTGGTTTGCGCGCCGGTGCGCAGGTCCTTGACCATCCGGTAGGGCTGGAAGACATAGCTGCGAATCTGGTGTCCCCAGCCGATGGCGCCCTTTTCGCCGTAGAACCGCTCCATCTCGGCGGTCTGCTCGTCGAGGCGGCGGGCGTAGATTTTGGAAATGAGCATGCGCATGGCGGTGGCGCGGTTTTGGTGCTGGGACCGCTGGCTTTGGGAGGCGGCGATGAGGCCGGTGGGCAAATGGGTGATGCGCACGGCGGTTTCGACCTTGTTGACGTTCTGTCCGCCCTTGCCGCCGGAACGATAGGTGTCCACCTGCAACTCGGCGGGCGGCAGCACGATGTCGGAATTGGTCTCTTCGATTTCGGCGATGACGTCCACGCTGGCAAAACTGGTGTGGCGGCGCTTGTTGGAATCGTAGGGGGAAATGCGGACGAGGCGGTGGACGCCGCGCTCGGCCTTGGCGAAGCCATAGGCGCATTCGCCCTGGACCAGGAGAGTGGCACTCTTGATGCCGGCGGATTCGCCGGGGAGGACATCAGTCAACTCGATTTCCCAGCCGCGGGATTCGCACCAGCGCTGGTACATGCGGAGCAGCATGTCGGCCCAGTCGCAGGCTTCGGTGCCGCCCGCGCCGGAGTTGATGCTGAGGATGCAGTTGTTGCGGTCGTGCGGGCCGGCGAGGAAGACCTTCAACTCCAGGGCGTCCAATTCGCGGCCGAATTTGGCCAGGTCGCGCTCCAAATCGGCCTGGTGGCGGACCTGTTCGGATTCCGGTTCGCCTTCGGCCAGTTCGACCATGATGCGGAAATCGGCCAGTTGATGTTCGGCGGCGAGGAGGGGTTCGATTTTGCGGCGGAGGGTGTTGGCCTCGTCAATGAGGCCCTGTGCTTTTTCGCGATTGTTCCAGAAGGTGTCCAGGGCCATCAGGCCGTCCAGTTCGCCGAGCCGCTTTTGAGCGCCGGGCACGTCAAAGAAACCTCCGCAAATGGGCCAATTTTTCGGCGGCGGCGGACAACTGGGCTTTGATGTTTTCGAACATAACGTGGAAAGAGTAGCCGTGAAATGCGGGAATTAAAGAAAAAAAGGAACTTTTCAGAGTGTCGTTGTTTAATCGGATGGAGTCTGTTAATAATGTAGCCGCTTGAGAATGAAGGTGAAGAGTCTGTTCGCCCGCGCCAAGGCCGTGCTCCCGTGCATTGCCGCGGGCCTGGCCGCGGCGCAAACGGGCTTGGCGCAGCCGACCGGCATCGTGATCTCCGATTACAACTCGCTGAATGACGCGGTTCACGAACGCGGCACGAGCACGTTTGCCAGTAATGCGACGATCAGTTTGGCGGGCGCGTCGGAGGTATTGGTGGTGGAGACCGCTGTGGTTCTGGATGGCAGGTTCATTGGCACTGGCGACACCAACAGCGTGACGACCAACAGCGTGACGATCAACCGCACCAGCGGCTCCGGGCCGATGTTCTACATTGAAAGCGGCGGTTCGCTCACGCTGCTGAACCTGACCCTTTCCGGCGGCTTGGGGACCAATGGCGGGGCGATTTACAACGACACGGGAGGGACGCTGATTATCAGCAATTGCGTTTTCACGGGGAATACCGCGACCAACTACGCGGGCACCGACGGGGTTAATGCGACGTCGCAGGGCAGCCCCAACGGGGGCAACGGCGGCGATGGGATGAGCGCGGCGGGGGGAGCGATTTTCAGCCACGGCACATTGGAGGTCTATTACAGCATATTCAATGGCAACAGCGTCCAGGCGGGCAACGGCGGCAACGGCGGCGACGGCATCCGGAGTTTTGTTTTCGGCGGCAACGGCGGCAATGGGGGGAACGGCGGCGGCGCGTCAGGCGGGGCGATTGTCTGCACGTGCGCGACCAATATATTTGTCGGGACCGATTTTACAGGGAACACCTGCAAGGCGGGCAGCGGGGGCGCCGCCGGGACTCCGGCCACCGGCGCATTTTCCGGGAATCCGGGTTCGGGCGGAATCGGCGGCGGGAGTGTTGGCGGAGCTATTTTGGCGTCCGGTTCGCTTTTCATGAGCAATTGCCTGTTCTCCGGCAACTCGGCCGCCGGCGGGAGCACCAGCAGCTTCAACCAGGCGGGCGGCGCGGCCACTGGCGGCGGGATTGACCTCACAAGTTCCAAGAATGCGGCCATAATTGAAAACACGACATTTTATCAGAACTCCTGCCAGGGCGGCGCCGGCGGCGGCAATGCGCAGTTGAACCTGAAGCCGGCCGGCAACGGCGGTTCGGCCGTCGGCGGCGGACTGGCCGACTCGGCGGCGCTGACGATATTGACCAATTGCACGCTGGCGACCAATCAGTTGACGGGCGGCGCGGCAGGAGTCAGCAGCACCAGCCAGTCCAACGGCCTGCCGGGCGTCACGGAGGGCTTTGATCTGGCCACGACCGCGGGCACATTGAAAATGGGCAATTCGCTGCTGTATGGCGGCAGCAACTCCATCGCCACCAACACCACCGCTGACACCGTCAACCCGACCACGTACGTCACCAACACCCAGCCGAACGTCTTCGGCGGCATCGCCGACCTGGGTTACAACTTGAGTTCCGACACCAGTGTCGCACTGGGCGCGATTGGCAGCCGGGAAAATGCGGATCTGATCGAGGACACCGGCCTGAGCGCGCCGGGCGGGACGGTGGTGGGATTGATCAACGGCGCCACGGGTTCCACCCTCGCCCTTCTGGCCGGCAGTCCGGGCATTGGCGTCATCCCCGGCATCCCGGGCATCAGCTTTCCGGCTTACGACCAGGTATATCAGGCGCGCTCCAGCCCCACAACGGTTGGGGCGTATGAAGCCAATCATTTGGACTTAACCAGCGCTTCGATGGCCACGAATTTCATTGCCCAAGCGCCGTTGAGCACCAACGCGGCTGCCGGGGACATGGTGGAATTTCAGGTGGAAACGAACAAGGCGGGCGCCGTGCCGGTGGGATTCCAGTGGCAGTTCAATGGGACGAATTTAATTGACAACAAGCGTATTTCCGGCGCATGGAGCAACATTCTGACCCTCAAGCCGGTTGCAACCAATGACGCGGGCACTTATACAGTCCTGGTCGGCACTACCACGCTGGTTAGCAACGGCATCGTCACCAACAGCGGGACATTGACCGTGTTCCTGCCCGCGGCCATAGTGGCGCAGCCGCCCAAGACCGTCAAGCCGTCGCCGGGGAAGCCGGTGGACATGAGCGTGAAAGCGATCGGCGATTCGACAGCGGACAATCCGTTGACCTACCAATGGTATATCGTCAGCTTCGGCGAGACAAATGAGTTGAGCGACCTTGAGCCGGACGTCACCGGTTCGACCTCCTCCAACCTGACTCTCTACCCGCTGGCGGACGATAACGCGGGGAGTTATTTCGTGATGGTCGCCAACCAATACGGCTCTGTAATCAGTTCCATTGTAAGCTTGTCCATCCCGCCGCCGAAGCTGACCGTTGGGACAACGCCGTTGAACGTGACCGATGCAACGCTCACCGTGGCGGGAACCGCGGAGAGTGAATTTGGTGTTACCAATGTGCTGTATGAGCTTAATGGCGAAACGAATTCCGCGGACAGCGGCTCTCCATTCTCGACCTGGTCCGCTACGCTGACTCTGCAAGCCGGGTCTAACACGGTCCGGTTCTGGAGCGTGGATATTCTTGGCCAGGAGTCACCCGTCAAGAGCTTCGCCATATTTTACGCGACGAAGAGCACGCTGAACTTGCTGGCCAGCGGCCATGGAACCATCAGCAGTAATTTCACCACCGACTCTCTGGTGGTGTACAAGGACTATACCGTCACCGCTTCGCCCGGTTCGGGCAATTTGTTTGCCAACTGGACCGAAACGTGGACCGATGCGGTTTCCAACCTCGTGACCCAAACGGCGACGAACAGGACGCTGACGTTTCTGATGGAGTCGAACATGACTTTGACTGCGACCTTTGTGACCAATCCCTTCCTGGCCGCGAAGGGAACCTACAGCGGCTTGTTTTCCGCCCCTAACGGAGTGGCCTTCGGGAGCGCGGGCCTGCTTCAGAACCTGGTGGTGGGGGCCAACGGCGCTTACAGCGGCAGACTCTATATCGGCGCAACAAACTACGCCGTCGCCGGCCTTTTCAATGCTTACGGCGCAACGACCAATCAAATCACGAACAAGACCACCCACACATCGCTGAGGCTGGTGATGAATCTGAATTTTGCCGCCACTCCGCCGCAATTGACAGGCTCGGTTCTGCAAATAGGCGCCGTGTCGTTCCTTGCCACCAACCTGCTCGCGGAACCGGCAGCCACCAACCTGGCTTCGGCCGAATACACCGTCCTGATACCGCCTGGAACGAACAACGTCCCTTCCGGGTTTGGCTCCGTGCTCGTTACCATTATCACCAACCATCTTGGGACGGCCACTGTGACGGGGCGGTTGGCCGATGGCACTGCCTTCAGCCAAAGTGCGGCAATATCGGAAACCACCAGCAACCTGGCAATTTATGCGACGCCCTTCCCCAAAGGCGTCTTGCAGGGTTGGCTTACTTTGACCAACGGGCTTTTACAGGGGAATCTTGCCTGGATCCGGCCGGCGGCGGCCGGCGGCTTGTTCACCGGCGGCTTCAGCAACTTCGTCCCCGTGCAAAGCGAGATTTGGACTGCTCCGCCTGCGAAGACCCCGGCCCTGCAATGCGCCGCCGGACAGTTGAGCCTCTCCAATGGCGGCACGAGCCTCGTCTTTTACGTGGCGGTCAGCAACAACGGCACGCTGGTGAAGTTGGGCGGCGCAACCAATTCGTTGACCGGTTCGATCGCGGCTAAGACCGGCCTTCTGAGCGTGACTGTCGGCAATGGAAAGCCGGCCGCCACCGGCTTCGGGGTTGTCCTGCAAAGTGCAAACAGCGTTGCGGGTGTTTCAAACAGTGTCGTGGGATTCTTTACCAACGCCTCCGGCGCCGGATTGATCACCCTCAAGACGAACCTGTCCGGCGTCGCCCCGGTCATCGTGGAGCAGCCGGCCGGCGGGAACTACTCGTCCAACGCAAACGTTGAATTTTCCGTCCAAGCCATCGGTTCGCTTCCTTTAAGTTATCAATGGCGGTTTGACGGAACGGCCCTGTTCAATGGCGGGCGGATTTCAGGCGCGACCGCTCCCAACTTGACGGTGTCAAATGAGATGATCTTCAATGCGGGAAGTTATTCTGTGGTTGTTTCCAACTCTGCCGGTAATGTCATCAGTTCCGATGCCATTTTGACAATCACCGCGCCAACCCTGGCCATTACACCCAAGCCAAGCCAGACCACCACAAACAATACGCTTACGGTGCGGGGAACCGCTTCGGACAAATACAGGATCGCTTCTGATGAAACCGGGTTAAGTGCCGTGTGGTGTCAAGTCAATGGCAACGAATGGACTCTTGCCTCGACTACGAACAACTGGGCGAACTGGGTCATCACAAATTCCCTGCAGCCGGGAACAAACGTCTTTCAGGCTTACAGCGTGGACCTGATTGGCAATCATTCCGCGACCAGCATGGCGACCACTTTTTACGTTACCTATAGCACACTGAACTTGCTGACCAACGGCGCTGGCGCGATCAAGCCCGGTTTCGCCAACAAGCCCGGTGCTGATCTGCCGAACGGCCTGAGCTATGCCAATCTGGTGGTGGGCACAAACTACACCGTCACCGCCGTCCCCAATTCCGCCACTTTGCTATCCAACTGGACCGCGGGCTTTTCAACCAACATACTGACGCTGACGAACAATCCGCTGACCTTTGTCATGGAGCCGAACATGACGTTGACGGCCAATTTCGTCAGCAATTTCTTCGCCCCCGCCGTTGGAATTTACAACGGCCTTTTCTGGAGCACCAACACCAACGGCATCATCGAGGAAACCGCCGGGATGCTCTACCACCTGGTTTTGACAAACAACGGGACTTACAGCGGCAAGCTGCTCATGGGAGGAACCAATTACAGCCTCGCCGGCCGCTTCAATCTCTCCGGCCAGGCCTCCAACAGCTTCGGGACAAACCCCACCCCCGGCGGGCGGCTGGTGGTTGAAATGACGCTGGAAACCGCGTCGAATCAAATCGCGGGGACCGTTTCCAGCAATTCGTGGACCGCCGGTCTGACGGCCGAGCTGGGTGTCGCCAACTCGTTTTCGGAGGAGGACACCCTGCTGTTTTCAACATCCGCCGCCGACACAACAAACACGCCGCCCGGCGAAGGCTACGCGCTGGTCACCAACCACTTGGGCATGGTCACGCTCGCCGGCGCGATGGCGGACGGAAGCGCCTTCAACCAGACTGTGCTGGAATCCCAATCGGGCGACATTCCGGTTTATGCGAGCCTGTACGGCAATACCGGCTTGCTCATTGGTTGGGTCAATTTGAACGACGTGAAGGCCGGCGCGCCCGCTGGCGTGACTTGGATAAAGGAACCGTCCAATGCCGCCGGTCTCTATCACGGCGGGTTCACCAACACGCTCTCCATTCAAGGTGCGCCGTGGGTCAACAGCACCCCGGCCATTGATCTTCCCAAGGGAGACTTGATTGTTACCGGCGCGGGCTACGACCTGGATTTCAAGGTGGCGGTGCTCGGCGACAGCACATTAACCAAGCTGGGCGGCGTGGTGCCCAATTCGCTGACCGGCAAGATAGATACCAAAACCGGCTTGCTGACAATCTACTTCGGCAACGGCCACGGCACGGCCACTACGGAGGGACTGGGTGCCGTTCTGCAGGATAATGACACGGCCGGCGGCTTCTTCCTCACCGCCACCAATGCGGGCGCGCTCCACCTCACCCCGCAGCCCTAATTCTTCCTGTCCTTCCCCGCTTTGAATTCCGCGCGCAGCCAGGCGATCAGGGCCGGGCCGAAGCAAATCGCCAAGCCAAGCGGCACGAGCCACAATCCCCACAGGGCCAGATTACTATCCATCATCATACGGCAACTTCGCACCGCCTCAGCGCAATGTAAAGAGGGGACTTGACTCTTTTGACGGTTTATGCTTTATTTGGGGTTGGAGATTGACGCAACCAATTTGAAGTAAGAAAGGCTTTTCGCATGAAAATGATGCATTGGCTTTGGCCGGTTCGAAATGGCTTCCTTGCAAGCAGTCTGCTCCTGGCATCCACCTTCGGCGGTTTCGCGCAGACGGCCGCCACGATCCCTGTCGTCACCATTCAGGCGACTGTTCCCACAGCCACCTGGGCGGGCGGCGCCGGGGTGTTCAGCGTGTTGCGGTCGGGCAATTCCGCGCCGGCCCTGAATGTGTATTATTCCATCAGCGGCACGGCCTCCAACGGCGTGGATTACCAGACGATCAGCCAGTGGGTGCAACTTCCCGCCGGTGTCGTGTCCAATGCCATCGTCATACAACCCATTTATCACGGACAGACAGCCGCCGAAACCGTCACCTTGGGACTCTGCTCCTCGCCGTTGATGTCGCCCATGGCATCGCCGGTCAATTACATCATTGGGTCGCCGAGCAACGCGACCGTGACTATCACGCCGACCAACTCCGCGCCGACAGTGGCCATCATCGCCCCGGCAAATGGCGCGACTTTTTACACACCCACCAATATCGGGCTGGTCGCAGTTGCCGGCGAATTTGGCGGGACAGTCACGAACGTGGAGTTCTATGCGGGCGCCAGTGACTTGGGCCGCGGCGTTGTGGCGGTTGCCGGGGGTGGAGCAACCGGGCCGGCATATTCGCTCAACTGGCCCAATGTCCCGACCAACCATTATGCGCTGACGGCAGTGGCGACGGACAGCACGGGCGTCTCGACAACGTCCGCTGTCGTCAACATCACCGTCCTGCCGGGTCCGCCGCCCGCCAATGGGCCGCCCACAGTCCGCATCGTCAGCCCGCCCAATGGCAGCGTCTTCCATGCGCCGGTCAACATCCCTCTCTATGCTTATGCCGGCGAATCCAATGGAACGGTGACCAGCGTCCAGTTTTTCGCCGGAACCAACAACCTCGGCCTGGCCGTACCGGTCAACGCCGTGCCGCCGCCGCTTCCGCCCGGTGAAGTCCAGCCGCCGATCCTGATCGTGGTTCCCACAGGCTATTGGGAACTGGTTTGGAGCAATGCGCCGCCGGGAACCAATGTCGCGCTGACGGCCCTGGCGACGGACAGCGGCGGCGTCACAGCCGTTTCTTCGCCGGTCACGATCAGCGTTCTGCCCTCGTCCACGCCGCCCACCAACCGGCCGCCCATTGTCAATATCATTGCCACCGATCCGGTCGCCATCGCGGGTACCAATGAGTGGGTCTGGCCGGGCGAGGCCAATTCGCCGGCGACCTGGGCGGCCTGGCCGGCGGCGGTCTGCCAGTTGTTCACCAATTGCGCTCCGAAACCCGGCGCTTTCACCGTCAACCGTTGGGGCGACACCAATGGCGACTTGACGGTGCTCTACAGCATCGGCGGCACCGCCAGCAACGGCGTGGACTACGTGGCAATACCCGGTTTCGTGACGATTCCGTCCGGGAACCGTAGCGCCGTGATCACAATTGTTCCAATTGACGAAAGCCCGGCCAGCGCCGTCAAGACCGTTATCCTTGGCCTGGAAGCTTCGACCAACAGGCCGCCGGAATATGCGGTTGGTTTCCCCTCCAACGCCGCGGTTATCATAATTGACAGCAGTGGTCCGCGGGCGACGACGGGGCTGTTGCCCGATCTGAGTTTTTATCTGGGGATGTCCGGGCCTGACGCCGCTTGGTACAGCATCGAGTTTTCGACCGACCTGTCCAACTGGACGCCGATATGCACCAACCAGGTGGTCAACGGCACGATTAACTTCGTGGCTCCCGCCCCGCTGGGCGACCGGGCGCGGTACTATCGGGCGGTCCCGCTGGACGGTGCGTCGTCGGAGTAATGGGAATAATGGGAATGATGGGAACGGTAGGACTTATGGGAACGGCGGTGTTCGTTATCAGCGGTTGAGGGCTTCGGCGGCGCCGGGGGGGCGGACTTCTTCCAGGCCGGCGGCGGCGCGCCAGCGTTTGGCCCATTGGTGGACTCTTCCCATGTAAAGGTAGATGACGGGTGTGGTGTAAAGTGTCAGGCATTGGGAAACGAGAAGGCCGCCGACAATGGCCACGCCCAAAGGACGGCGCAATTCGGAGCCGTTGCCGTTTTGCAGGGCCAGGGGAAGCGCGCCAAGGAGGGCGGCCATGGTGGTCATCATGATGGGGCGGAAGCGCAGTTTGCAGGCTTTGTAAATGGACTGTTCCGGGGGCAGATGCTCCTCGCGCTCGGCGTCCAGGGCGAAGTCAATCATCATGA
>Ga0187871_10004309_pt1 | contig 10719 bp, 9 predicted proteins | sample June2016WEW_16_1_FD_132988 | JGI IMG/M metagenome (GOLD analysis project Ga0187871, IMG submission 132988) | Peatland microbial communities from SPRUCE experiment site at the Marcell Experimental Forest, Minnesota, USA - June2016WEW_16_10 | ecosystem: Environmental > Terrestrial > Soil >...
TCCATCGGCCGTTTCAACTCAACCTCATCCCGGGCTTTGTTGATCCCGCCGACATCCGCGAACTGAAACGCATTGTCGCCGAAATGGGCATCCGCGCCGTGGTATTCCCCGACACCAGCGGCGTCCTGGATTTGCCGCAGGACGGACATTACCGGATGTTTCCGCACGGCGGCGCCACTATTGAGGATCTCAAGTCCACCGGAGAGAGTAATTGCACCATTGCACTCGGCCATTTCACGTCGCATCCGGCGGCGACGGAATTGGACGAGAAATGCGGCGTGGGGTGCGCCTTCCTTGAACTGCCCATCGGGATGACAGAAACCGACCGGTTCATTCATGCCCTCCGCAATTACGGCGGCGTGGACGTGCCCGCGACCCTCGGCGAGGAACGCGGCCGCCTGCTGGATGCCATGAGCGACATGCACCAATACTTCCACAAGAAACGGGTCGCCGTCGCGGGCGATCCCGACCATGTCATTGCGCTGACGCAATTCCTGACGGACTTGGATATGAAGCCGGCATATATCATCACAGGTTCGCCCGGGAACCACTTCGAGCAACGGGTGCACGACATTCTCAAGGAGCAGGCGCCCGAGGCCGTGGTGAAACAGAACGCCGATCTGTTCGCGCTCCATCAATGGATCAAGAACGCCCCGGTGGACCTCATCATCGGGAACACCTACTGCAAGTACATTGCCCGCGCCGAGAAAATCCCGTTTGTGCGGTTCGGTTTTCCGGTGCTGGATCGCATGGGCCACCGCTATTTCCCATGCGTTGGCTACATGGGCGCGCTGCGGCTCATGGAGAAAATGAACGACGCGATGCTGGACTACAAGGACCGCGAATGCGCGGACGAATACTTTGAACTCATCCAATGAGCGCGACCCTAACCATCCAGCCGCCACCCGCCAAACTGGCAAATTTCACCATCCGGCGGGCGTGCGAGAGCGACGTGCGGGATTTGATGTGGATGATCCGCGAGCTGGCGGAGTTTGAAACCCTCGAACACGCACTTGAAACCACGGAAAAATCCCTGCGACACTGGCTTTTCGGCGTGTATCCCGCGGCGGCCGCGCTGATCGCCACCATGGACGGGATGCGCGTCGGCTATGCCATTTATTTTCACACTTTTTCCGCCTTTGTGGGGCGGCCCGGCATATTCCTGGAAGACATTTATGTCCGCCCGCCATATCGAAGGCGTGGAGTGGGAAGCGCCTTGCTCAGGGCGGTTGGCACCATTGGCTTGGAGCGCGACTGCGGACGCTTCGATTGGATAGCGCTCCGCTGGAACGAATCGGCGCTGAAATTCTACGAGAACCTCGGCGCGCGCGTCCTCAATGAGTGGGTCATGCTTCGGATGGAATCGGCCGGAATTCGCAGGCTTGCGGAAAATGAGCCCCAGTCATGATTGATCTCCTTCCAGAACGTGAGCCGCAAGTTGTGCGCAAGACCGTGGGCGCGCCGGCAGCCGACATGGCGTGCGGCAAGGCCAGCGCCGCCGGCTCCGTCAGCCAGCGCGCCTGTGTGTTCTGCGGCTCGCGCGTGGTGTTGTATCCCATCTCCGACGCGCTGCACATCGTTCACGGTCCCATCGGCTGCGCCGCCTACACTTGGGACATTCGCGGCGCGCTCTCCAGCGGCCCGCAATTGCACCGCAACAGTTTTTCCACCGACCTCCAAGAAATGGACGTGATCTTCGGCGGCGAGAAAAAACTCGAAGCCGCGCTGCTCGAACTGATCGCGCATTACAAGCCCAACGCCGCGTTCATCTACTCAACGTGCATTGTCGGACTCATCGGCGACGATGTAAGCGCCGTTTGCAAGCGCGTTGCGGAGAAGACCGGAATTCCGGTGTTGCCGGTGCATTCCGAGGGCTTCAAAGGGACGAAGAAGGACGGCTACCGCGCCGCGTGCGAGGCGGTGTACCGACTGATTGGGACGGGCGACACAACCTGCATCGGCACTCACAGCATCAATATTCTTGGCGAATTTAATCTGGCCGGCGAGACGTGGATTTTGCGCGACTACTACAAACGCTTGGGGATTGAAGTCGTGGCGTGCATCACCGGCGATTCGCGCATCGCGGACATCCGCCGCTGCCACGGCGCGAAGTTGAACCTGGTCCAATGTTCCGGCTCCATGACGCATCTGGCGAAAATGATGGAGCGGGATCACAGCATTCCGTTCAAGCGCGTTTCCTACTTTGGCATCGAAGACATGAGCGCCGCGCTTTACGAAGCCGCAAAGTTTTTCAGCGGGGATCCCGCTATTATGGTCCGGGCGCAGCAATTGGTGCGCGAGGAAATCGCCGCGATCTATCCCGAACTGCAACGCTACAAGCAGAAGCTCGTCGGCAAAAAAGCAGCGATCTACGTCGGTGGTGCGTTCAAGGCGTTTTCCCTCGTCCGCGCTTTGCGCCTGCTCGGCATGGAAACCGCGGTGGTCGGGTCGCAAACCGGCGACATGGAGGATTATCGGCAGCTCCAGGAAATCTCCGATCCGGGAACTATTATTGTTGACGACTCCAACCCGCTCGAATTGGCCGAATTCTGTTTGGAAAAGGACGTAGATTTGTTTATCGGCGGCGTGAAGGAGCGGCCCATCGCCTACAAGCTTGGCATTGGTTTTTGCGATCATAACCACGAGCGAAAGGAGCCGCTGGCTGGTTTTGTTGGCATGTTGAATTTCGCCAGGGAGGTTTACGCCAGCGTCGCCAGCCCGGTCTGGCAATTCGCGCCCAGGCGGGCCAATCGCGCAAAGGAGGTTTCCATCGCATGATCGCGACCTCCCATTTGCGTGTGCGCTGGCGTGAAGATACGGACGCCATCGTTCCTGTTGGGCCAGGCCCGACCGTTCCGCCTCCAATGGAAGACGCTGAACCGCGCTCGAGGCATTTCAGTTCCACACGCAACGCCTGCAAATTATGCACGCCGTTGGGCGCGTGCCTCGTCTTCCGTGGCGTCGAAGGTTGCGTTCCCTTTTTGCACGGCTCGCAAGGCTGCTCCACTTACATCCGCCGCTACCTCATCAGCCATTTTCGAGAGCCAATGGATATCGCCTCATCCAATTTCCACGAGGAAAGCGCGATCTTCGGCGGCAGTGGAAACTTTCAAAAAGGCGTGCTGAACGTGTTGCGGCAGTATCAACCGCAACTGATCGGAGCGGCAACAACTTGTCTGGCCGAGACCATTGGCGAGGACATGCCGCGCCTGCTGCATGACCTTCGAGAGAAACACGGCGACAGCATTACAGCGCCAATTGTCACGGTGTCCACGGCAAGCTATCGCGGCACGCAGATTGACGGTTTCCACGCCGCTGTGAAGGCGCTGGTCGAACAACTTGGCCAGCCCGGCGAAAAAACCGGCGCGGTGAATCTTTTCCCAGGCATGGTTTCCGCCGCCGATTTGCGGCTTTTGAAGGAAATCCTCCCCGACTTCGGTCTCAATTATACGCTGTTGCCGGATTACTCCGAAACGATGGACGGGGAGACATGGTCGGAATACGAGAAGCTCCAATCCGGCGGAACCGCATTGGCCGCGATAGCGGCCACCGGCTCTGCCGAAGCTTCGATTGAATTCGGACGCACTCTCGCCAACACGGAAACCGCCGGCGCGTCGCTTCAAAAGAAATTCAACGTCCCGCGCCATTTGCTTGGTCTCCCTATCGGAATCCGCGAGTCGGACGCCTTTTTCGCGCTGCTGTCCGTGTTGAGCGGGCGTGAAACGCCGGTCAAATACTCGCGCGAGCGCGGACGGCTGGTGGACAGCCTGATTGACGGCCATAAATACATCTTTGAGAAACGCGCCATCGTCTATGGCGAGGAGGATTTGGTCGTTGGGCTGGCGTCCTTCCTCTGCGAAATCGGTGTGACGCCAGTCCTGTGCGCCAGCGGGGGCCGCAGCAAACACTTTGAAAAGGCGTTGCGCGACGCGGCGCCGGCGCTCCCCGCCGAAACTCTCGTGAAGGAAGTTTTTGATTTTGCCGAAATGTCCGAACTCGCGCCGTCCCTCAAACCGGATTTTCTGATTGGCAGCAGCAAAGGTTATCAAATTGCGCGGTCGTTGCGCGTCCCGCTGATCCGTGTCGGTTTTCCGATCCACGACCGCATCGGCGGGCAACGGGTGCTGCACCTCGGCTATCGGGGCGCGCAGGAGCTTTATGACCGCGTCGTCAACGCGCTGATGGATGCCAAACAGGAAACCTCAACCGTCGGTTACGCCTACCTATGAATGCGACCGAAATAGATTTCAACAACCATCCCTGCTTCAGCAAGGATGCGCACAAAAAATACGGGCGCGTTCATCTCCCGGTCGCCCCACGCTGCAACATGCAGTGCAATTTTTGCAACCGCAAATACGATTGCATGAATGAAAGCCGCCCCGGTGTGACCAGCGCCGTACTGACGCCGCAACAGGCGTTGGCCTATCTCGCCAGCATCTTGGAAAAGCGCCCGGAAGTCGCCGTCACGGGCATTGCCGGCCCCGGCGACCCGTTTGCCTGCGCGGACGAGACCATGCAGACGTTGCGGCTGGTGCGGGAGAGATTTCCAAAGATGATCTTATGCGTGGCCACGAATGGTTTGAATGTCGGACCTTATGTGGATGAAATGGCCGAATTGAAAGTCAGCCATGTCACACTCACCATTAACGCGGTGGACCCGGCCATTGGCGCTGAAATTTACGCCTGGGTGCGCGACGGCAAACGGCCGTTGCGCGGCACGGAAGCCGCGGCGGCGTTGAACGCCAGGCAGATGGAGGCACTGGTGCGGCTCAAACAGCGCGGCATCATTGTCAAGGTCAACACTATTATTATGCCGGGCATCAACGACGAGCACATTCCAGACATTGCCAAAAAAGTCTCCGGCCTGGGCGCGGACATCATGAACTGCATGCCTCTGGTTCCCGTCAAGGGAGCGGCCTTCGAGAATGTGCCGCCGCCGGACAACCTCACCACCGCCCGCCTGCGCCTGCAATGCGGCCTCCATTTGCCGCAGATGACGCATTGCGCCCGCTGCCGCGCCGACGCGGTGGGATACATCGGCGAAGGCATGACCCCCGAACAGCACGATGCCCTTCAACATTACGCTAACATGACTCTCAATCCGTCTGAATCCGCCGCGCGGCCCTGCGTTGCCGTGGCCACTTTGGAAGGGGCGCTTGTCAACCAGCACCTCGGCGAAGCCGAACGCTTCATCATCTATGAACAATCGCCGGAATCGCCCGGTCAATTTCAACTCAGGGAAATCCGTCCCGCGCCGAAACCCGGCGGCGGCGACGCGCGCTGGGCGGCGCTCGCGGATTCGTTGCAGGATTGCCGCGCCTTGCTCGTCAACGCCGCCGGGCCGACGCCGGCCAAGGTCCTCACGCAGCATGGCCTGCGCGTCATTGAAATGGAAGGCTTGATCGAGGAGGGCCTGCGTTCGGTTTGTGCAGGCCAGCCGATTCCGGCGGCCATGAAACGGCGGTTCACCGGTTGCGGCGCTGGCATTTCCTGCAAAGGCACCGGCGCCGGTTGCGGTTGATTTGACCCTGAACCCTAAACCTCTCCAAACTCAAAAACATAAAACATGAGCAAACCCAATCATCACATATTCGTCTGCGGCAGCTTCCGTCCCGCTGGGGCGCAGGGCGCCTGCCACAAAAAAGAATCGGTTCACATCCTCCAACACATCACCACCGAATTGCAGGATCGAGGCCTGGACGACGTCATGGTATCGAGCACCGGCTGCATGAACATCTGCGACAGCGGCCCGGTGATGGTCATCTATCCCGAAAACCTCTGGTACAAACAGGCCACCGTCGAAACCGCCGAGGCCATCCTCGACAGCCTGGAGGAAAAAACCGAACTGCCCCCGGCGACGTTGTTTGCCTGAGCATGAACAGGATACACCTCATAGACACCACTTTACGCGACGGCGAACAGGCAGCAGGAGTGGCATTTTCACGCGCGGAGAAAATCAGCATCGCCACCGCCCTGGCCCATGCTGGCGTGCCGGAAATCGAAATCGGCATCCCGGCGATGGGACAGGACGAGGTGGACGACATCCATGCTGTGTCCGACCTCGGCTTGCCGCTGCGCCTGACCACTTGGTGCCGGGCCAATCGCCTGGACCTTCTGACCGCCACCCGCTGCGGCGTCCACGGAGCGCATTTTTCGATGCCGGTTTCGGAGCTTCATCTGCGCGCGTGGAAAAAGGACCGGGCATGGGTTTTTCGGACCCTGACGGAACTGGCCGGCGAATTTCGCGGCGCGTTTCGGTTTCTTTCCGTTGGCGCACAGGACGCGTCTCGCGCCGACCGCGGGGTCTTGATGGAATTCGCGCTTGCCGCGCAAGAGGCCGGACTTGTGCGTTTGCGCATCGCGGACACCGTCGGCATTTTGAATCCGCTCCAAACCGGCGACCTCATCGCCGCCCTGCGCGCGTCCGTGCCGGAGATGAGCCTGGAATTTCACGGGCACAACGACTTGGGCATGGCCACTGCCAACACCATTGCGGCCCTGGCTTGCGGCGCGGATTGCGCGAGCGTCACGGTCAACGGCCTGGGCGAACGCGCCGGCAACGCTCCGCTCGAAGAAGTGGTGATGGCGGCACGACTGACTTTGAAACGGGACTGCGGTGTGGACACACGACAGTTCAGCGGGTTGAGCGAACTGGTGGCGCGCGCCTCCGGAAGGCCAATTGACCCGGACAAGCCGGTGGTGGGCAAAACAGTATTTCGACACGAAACCGGCATACATTGCAGCGGCCTTCTTGCGGATCGCGAGACCTACGAACCGTTTTCCGCCAGCGAAGTTGGCCACACTCCCACGGACCTGGTGCTGGGCCACCACTCGGGCGGGGCTCTGCTCCGGCATAAGTTGAAAAAACTGAACTTGGACCTATCGGAGGATTTGAAGGTCGGGTTGCTGGAAGAAATACGGCGCGCCACCGTCGGACGCAGAGTTCCAGTCACGGATGATGAACTCAAGAACTTGGTGGCAAACATGAAGAAGAACCATGCCCTTCCTAATCTATAAGAAAACCAATGCCGGGAAGAATATCCGTTACGAACGGATGAAACCGCTGAGGCTTGGCGGTCGCGAAGGATTGATTGCCCGCCATGTGATAGCGATGCCATCCGGCCAAACGGAAAGCTGGAAACTGGACGCCGCCGGACTGCTCAAGCTTGCCGGAGTCGCGGGTGAAAATCTGGGCGTGCTTTTCGACGCGGCCGGCCATGATGCCACAGCCGTTTGTTTTTATGAACTGACGCGCCTCCAAGGCAGTTGCAGCGACACCCGCACAAATCTGGCGCTGGATTTCAACGTCGTCCTCGACCGTAAACTGGAAAATTCAGAACCTGCCGCCGCAGCGGCATTTGAAGCCCCGGTGTCCGTGATGCCAAAAAAGCTCGGTGAAATGCTCTCCCTCACCGGCGGCCCGGGCGGCGGCGATTGGAAATGGGGCGAAGCGGCCCTGCAAATCGGCGCGACGGTGGTGCAACCGCATCGCTCTGGCTGCATTTGACCATCATGCTCGGTTTTCCTTCAAAATTCGACCTGTTCTGGCGGCACGGCAACGGGTTTTGGATTTATTTTAAGCACAAGGAGCGCATGCCTGATTTTCCTGGCATTAAATTTGCTTATCCATCCCGCGTGACATCGGACTCCCATTGCGTGGCGTCATGAAAAAAATGAGTGAGCTGAAAAAGCTTCCGCTGCGCGGTGGTTGCCGATGTGGCGGCAATTGCCACTCCGGGCACAAGCCAAATCTTGCGCCCCATGAGTTGTTGTCGTTGGATTTTTCAACGCCGAAAGAAGAGGGCGGTTGTGCGTGCGGCGAGCGTGCCTGTCCGCGCCAATACCTCGCAATCTCTGGATTCATCCTCGGCGGGTTCCTTCTTCTGCATCTCACCTTCAACGCCATCGGTCTTTGGCCTGGGCGATTTCAAACATTGGTAAATCTTGTGCATGGACTTGGCGCTGCACTGCCGGTTTTGGAAATGGGTTTGGTCCTGGTCCTCGCCATCCACGTCGCGCTTGGAATGCGCACGTTGGCCCGGGAAAAATTGACCTTAGGCGTCGAAAAACACCATCAAGGCAGCGATGCCCGTTACTGGCTCCAACGCGTCACCGCCGTCATCCTGCTCCTCTTCCTGTCCTTCCATCTGGCAACGATGCCCCAGTGGGGCTTGCATTTCGTTTATCAGATCACTCACTGGCCGGCGCTCGGGTGTTATGCTGTCGGCGGCCGGTTCGTGCCGCAACACGCCTTTGCGTCTGTGTCCCAGGCCATGTCACTTTTCTGGGGCGAACAGGCGGCAAACCCGGCGAACTTGTTGATCGCTGAATTTTATCTGCTCGGCATCGCATCAGCCATTTACCACCTTGTCAACGGGGCGGCGACCGGGGCGGAAGTTTTGGGATTCGTAACCGGCAGCGCACAAAAGGAACGTCTCTTGCGCTGGTGCATGGGAATCGGGGTCGTTCTCGCCACAGCAGGCATGATGGCGTGGTATGCCTTCACCTTCGGCGCACGCCCTTGAAGCCGGGAATTCCAGGCCCAATTCTGCGGCCGGCTCACGCAAGCCACCGGAGGCGATTTGGCTTTTGACCCGATATCACGATGTCGTGGTTGACGCTCTGAAACGATTCGAGACTGTAGAACCAAGTGGGCTATAACAGACGAGGGTTCGATTCCTCTCACATGGAATCTCGTCCCACGGCAGTGAAGACTTTCAGTGAAATCTTCAGTGAAGGAGTTAAAGCCGCATTTCGATCTGATTACGCCAACGACGGTGGCAATGTTGACGCCCTGAAATGTCCCATTTGCTTGCTGCGGCTGAATCAACAGCCAAGAGCCTATTGAATTACAACCCGATAAACTCGGACCGGAAAGTTTGCGGCTGCAGAATCCGTAAAAATGACACCTGCTTCCGTGGCGACATTTGTGGCAATTGGTGTCCAAGCCTGGAGATCGGTCGAAGAAAGAATGACGCAGGTGACTCCAACCGGCGCCGAGAAGTGGAAGGTGAATCCAGCGGGGGTCATTCCAGCACCGCCAGGCACCGACAGGGCGATGACCGGGTTGGTCACCGTCAAGGACACCACGGAACTTGTCACCGAACCCGCGATGTTCGTCACCACAACCAGGTAGCTACCGGCGCTGTTCGTCCAAACATTGGTGAGACTCAGCGCTGCGTTGGTGGCCCCGGACAAGGGGCTCCCGCTAAAGCTCCACTGGTAGCTCAGGGGGGGTGTGCCGGCGGCAACGACGGAGAACGAGGCGCTCTGGCGCAGAGCCACCGTCTGGCTCCCCGGCTGAGTAGTGATTGCCGCCGGAACATTGACGGTCAAGGTTACCACCGCGCTTGTTGCCGAGCCATAGTTGTTGTTCACCACCACCGTGTAATTGCCCGCGTTGTTGGTCCCAGCAGCGCTGAACGTGAGCGTTGGATTTTGGGCTGCTCCCCCGCCCAACGAGGAACCGTTCAAATACCATTGATATTTCAAATTGGGCGTGCCGCTTGCCGCCACGGAGAACGAGGCGCTCTGCCCCAGGAGCACGGTCTGGCTCTGCGGTTGCGTCGTGATCGCCGCCGGAACGTTGACCGTCAATGTCTCCACCCCGCTGGTGACGCAGCCGCCAAAATTAGTAACCACCACCGTGTAGCTGCCAGCCTGACTGGCCTGGACATTGGTCAACGTCAGCGCGGCATTGGTGGCGCCGCCCAAGGCTGTCCCATTGAGGTTCCACTGGTAACTGAACGGCGCAGTGCCATTGTTCACCGTGACCGAAAACGAGGCGGTCTGACCTTGTGTCACCGTCAGGTTGGCGGGCAGCCCCTGAATTTGCGGCGGCACATACACCGCCAACACCGCCACCAAGCTGGTCACAGAGCCTCCGGCGTTCGTCACCACCACCGTGTAATTGCCGGCTTGGCCCGTGCCCGCGTTGTTAATCGCGTAGGTGGAACTTTGAGCCCCAGCCCCGCCTATCGAGGAGCCGTTGAAATACCACTGGTAGGCCAACGGGGATGAACCGCTCGCCACGACGGAAAAGGAAACAGGCTGCCCTTGCGTCACGCCTTGGCTCAGGGGCTGGGCCGTGATGGTCGGTGGAACATAGACTGTCAGCATCACGTTGGAACTTGTGACTGAGCCGTAGGCATTGGTCACCAGCACGGCGTAGATGCCGGCCTGATTGGTCTGGACGTTGGTGAGACTCAGCGTTGCATTGGTGGCTCCGGACAAGGGGCTGCCGCCGAAGCTCCACTAGTAGCTCAGGGGGGCCGTGCCGCTCGCCACGACGGAAAATGAGGCGCTCTGATTCAGTAGGGTCGCTTGGTTCTGCGGTTGGGTACTGATCGCTGCCGGAACATTGACGGTCAGGGTCGCCACAACGCTTGTCGCCGAGCCATAGTTGTTGTTCACCACCACCGTGTAATTGCCGGCCTGGTTGGTCCCGACAGAGTTGAGCGTGAGCGTTGGATTTTGGGCTGCTCCCCCGCCCAACGAGGAGCCGTTCAAATACCACTGGTAGCTCAAATTGGGCGTGCCGCCCGCCGCCACGGAGAACGAGGAGCTCTGCCCCAGGAGCACGGTCTGGCTCTGCGGTTGGGTCGTGATCGCCGCCGGAACGTTGACCGTCAATGTCTCCACCCCGCTGGTGACGCAGCCGCCAAAATTAGTAACCACCACCGTGTAGCTGCCAGCCTGACTGGCCTGGACATTGGTCAA
>Ga0187871_10004310_pt1 | contig 10718 bp, 14 predicted proteins | sample June2016WEW_16_1_FD_132988 | JGI IMG/M metagenome (GOLD analysis project Ga0187871, IMG submission 132988) | Peatland microbial communities from SPRUCE experiment site at the Marcell Experimental Forest, Minnesota, USA - June2016WEW_16_10 | ecosystem: Environmental > Terrestrial > Soil >...
CCCGCTTGACCAATGGGTGTATAACGCGGCCGACATCGACGGGTCGCGGGTGGTTCGCGCGCTGGATCTGGGGGCGGAGGAAAACGAAGAGCTGCGGCGTTATTATCCGGATCGGACGGCGTGGCTGCTGGAGCCGGATACGCAGCCGGTGCGATTGACACGGTACGACGCGGTGTCGGCCATCCCAAGCGTCGAGGCAAGCTCGAGTAGGTGAACTGCCGCAGGATTTACCGGCCCTCCGTGTCGATAAGGGAGCGAACGGCTGCCAGTAATGGTAGGATGTCCCGTGGATCCGATGAACTCACGGAATCACAAGGGCTGAGCTTCTGCCAGGACGCGCTCTGGAAACGTAGCGTAAACTGTTCGGCGTCACTACATCAACTGCGGTGCCGAGTAAATCCTGTAGGTCCAACTTCAGCCCGATGAGGTTGAGCAAGCTCCTGCCCGCCTCTAACTCCACCAGAAAGTCGACGTCGCTGTTCTCCCCGTTGTCACCGCGGGCCACCGAGCCTAAGACGCGGACATTACGCCCGCCGCGCGTTTCCGCCAGGCGCGGGATTTCCGCCTTGTTTTCGCGACGCAATGTCTCCAGGGTTACCATGGTACCGCCTTCATTTTCACACAGGATCTGTTTAGGTGAACAATCTATCGCATGTGCGATAGATTGCATCATAGTCCTCATCTCTGCGCGCTTAAGCGGAATTATTCGGAGTTCGCTTCCAGAGACTTGACATATGGCGGAGCCGTTCCTCGCGCGTCAGCGGGAGTCATCGCCGAGCAGGCGGAGGCAGTACGCCAGCAATTCCGGTACGTCCTTCTCCGCCATTTCCCGGATGAGCCGCGGCTGCAAATACTCGTAGTCATGCATCACGATGTTGCGCACGCCAACAAGGCTCGACCATGGAATCTCCGGGTGGGCCCGGCGAAACGGCTCGTCCAGTCTGCGCGCAGCTTCACCGATGATCGTGATGTTCCGGCACACAGCATCCATAATCAGGGCGTTGGCAGGCCAGTCGGCTCCCCCGTTCGACGTATACTGGGCGATGCGCCGGCAGCAGTCCCGGATATGCATCAAGTATACGAGCGGATCCTTTGCAGGCATACATTAAAGAGGCACGGCTTCGGCAAGGACTCTATCCCGAATGTAGGGATGAATGCCTCCGGTTTCTAGCAGGTCCACTTCGACACCCAGCAAATCGTGAAGATCCGAGAGCAGTCCGCCAAGGTCGAGCAACCCGCGGCCCTGATCCAGGTCCACGAGGAAGTCCACGTCGCTGTCCGGTCGGTTTTCGCCCGTGGCTACCGAGCCGAACACCCGGACATTACGGCATCCGTGAATCTCGGCCCGATGCAGGATCTCGGCCCTCTTCTCGCTTCGTAAAGTGTCCAACGTTAGCATGTCTCCGTCTCCCTGCAATATACTATGGGTGGCTTCGTCGGGCAACGCACGCTTTGGGCCGCCTGCCCGTGTCACAACACCGCTAAACTGCTATTTCAGGCCTTTTCCGTCACGCGGGCGTCATTTCACATGGAACCGGAGCTTTGATCTTTCGGGCGGTCGAGGATGCCGACCTGATTCGTAAGGCGCGACAATTACCTGTTGCGCATCGTAGCCAACCGGGAAGACACTCCGGACCTGAGTCAGGACGTCTTCTTGAAGGCATACCAGAATCTCCGCAAACTGGATGACCCGGTTCGCCCCGTGGCTGTACCGCATCGCGCATAACGAGGCTTATTCGCGGTTCCGGAAGCGGCGGTCCGAAGGCGAAACCGAGGAACTCCAGCCGGAAACCCTGGAAGGGGCTACCACCGTGGGCGGCAATCTTTCCGGTAGAATTGACCCGTATCCAGTGCCCTGTGCGAGCTCGCCAACCGGCGCAAGGCCAGGGTTTGGCCCTCTGCATCTAGCGCAGGCCCTTGAGGAACCGTTGCCTCGTCACACCAGCCATATGGATGATACCGGCGAAGTTTCACTTCGGCAACGAATTAGTTAATCGTGTACGCTGGCGCTACAATGAGGCCATCGTGATCCGCACCTTGCCTGTCGGTCTGGCTGCCGCGACGATCGCTTGGGCGGGCTCCGCCTTGGGCCAGTCCGTTTCCGTCGAGGCCGTTCCGGAATCAGTAGTGAATCGCCCTTTTCCGGCGTTGCGTAACGGACGGCCCACTGATATCGAGTGGCGCAGCCTGCGATTCCACGCCGCGAATATCGGAACATTCTCTATGAGCTAGTCTTGCTGCGAGAACGCGCGGACGGACAAGCGATCTGGTTCGTCTGGACCGTAGAGGACAACTTTCCGGCCGGCAAGTTGGGCAACCCCGCCGGCTATCCTGCCGCGAATCAGGTGGTCCGCATCGATGAAGGCACCCTGCGCGCTTTTGTCTACGTGGGCGCCTTCATGATCCTGGAATCAAGGACGCGTACGAGCAGCATGGACGCGGCGCAGAAAATTGCGCTTGCCGATTTTAAGGATTCCGGCAGAGCCGGCGAGTTGGTAGGGAACCGGTGGTGGGCACCCAACGCACATCGCATCAGGTTGGAAAACTTGCCCAAAGGCGTCCGCTGGCCGCCTCCGGACTGGCGCCTGCCTCCGCCTCCCTTGCGCTCGGAGGCCCGTTCGGGACGATGCTGGAGTTTCGTGTTGGAGGGAGCGACCGAATCAGCGCGGATCTTGGTGGATGACAGCTACGATCTGGCAACCGCGGAGGAATGTGCGAAGCCGGCTGGCCGGGGCGCCCACGTGAGTGTGATGAGGTCGAATCCGCCGGTCGCGGTGCCCGCTCTCCGCAACAATAAACCCACCACCGTTGAGTTCCACTCCACGTTGGTGCAAGTTATTTATCCGGATCGTCGAACCGGACAGATGCACGTTTTGATGTTGTACGATCCGCCGACCAGCCTGTTCTGGTGGTGGTATTTGCCTGCTTCCCCAAATCGGCCAAACGACCCACTGGCCTACGAGAACCAGGTGGTGATTAGACCCGATTCCGTTTTTGTCACGGACGATAGGCTGGTGGTGTTTTCCAGCAGGACTGCTATCGATTCCACCGAACGCTACCCGGATTTCCGCAAGGGCCAAGAGCAGGTGCTTTCGGTTTTGGAAACGGTGCGCGGCGACATACAGTATGGAGGCGGCAGGCTGGCTCTGCGCACATTACACTACACCGGGATTCCTGGTGATTTCTTCTCTCCGGAGTGGCCAAACGCGATGGCGCCCGTTATTGAACTGAAGCAGGTCGCCAGAGTGGATGGTCTCTGGAAGCTCACCTTAACGGGAACCTATGCAACCAATGGAAATAGCGCTGTGCTCTCGTTCAAGGACAACTACGAGACGGCTGGTGTCGAGTTGTTGCCCAAGGTGGGAAGACCGCCAAGGCCTTAGCCCGCCGGTAGATGACGGCCACGACGTGCTCGTGATCCGGGTCGGCGCATCGAGTACGCTACCAGGGCCGCGCCCGCTACCGATAACGGACAGGCTTGTATCCGGAGCGCTCGGGCGAAGAAGTTTTACATAATCGCGCCAGCCACCGCTTCCTTCCGCCGCGGCTCAGGCAAGCGCCCAGAGCGTGGCCGCGACCGCTAAACTGGTATTTCAGACTTTTTCCGCCACACGGGCGTCATTTCACATGGAGCCGGAGCTTTGATCTTTCGGGCGGTCGAGGATGCCGACCTGATTCGTAAGGCGCGCCGGGGGGATGTGGAGGCCTATAACCTGCTCATTTCCCGATGGGAGAGGCGCGTCTACAATTACCTGTTGCGCATCGTCGCCAACCGGGAAGACGCTCTGGACCTGAGTCAGGACGTTTTCTTGAAGGCATACCAGAATCTCCGCAAACTGGATGACCCGGCGCGGTTCGCCCCGTGGCTGTACCGCATCGCGCATAACGAGGCTTATTCGCTGTTCCGCAAGCGGCGGCCCGAAGGCGAAACCGAGGAACTCCAGCCGGAAACCCTGGAAGGCGCCGCCACCGTGGGCGGCAATGCCGTTTTCCCTGTGGAATTGACCCTGGCGGTTTCCAGCGCACTGCGCAAACTCACCGCCGACCAGCGGGAGACCGTGATCCTGAAAATCTACCAGGGCTTCAAATTCGAGGAGATCGCCGAGATCGTGGCGGCCCCGGTTTCCACCGTGAAATCGCGGCTGTACACGGCGCTGGACCTGCTGAAAACCGAACTGGCTCCCGTGAAAGCACCCATAAAAGCTAGAGGTGTCACATGAGTTGCTCGCCATTCGATCTGCGCGATTACTACTTCAAGGACCTGGCCGAAAACGAACGCCGGCTGACGGAAGTTCACGTCAAGACCTGCGCGCATTGCCGCGAAGAGCTCGACCGGCTGCGCGGCACCGAAACCGCCCTGCTGGCGCTGCCGGACGAAGAGATCCCGCAGCGCATCGGTTTTGTGTCCGATCCGGTCTTCGAAGCCTCGCCATTCCGGCGCGGTTGGGACGCGCTGTGGGGCTCGGCGGCGCGATTGGGCTTCGCGTCGGCCGCCATGCTGTCGGCGGCGCTGGTGGTCTTTTCGCTCACGCGCCCAGTGCCGCAAGCCTACGCCCCGGCTCCCGCCATGACCAGCGCCGCGATGCAAGCTGCGATGCAGACGGAAGTTTCCAAGCGCTTGAACGACGCCGTGGCACAGGCGGTAGCCGCCAGCGAAGCCCGCCAGGCGCGTCAGACGCAGGACCTACTGGCCGCTTCCGATAGGCGCCATGCGCTCGAGACCCAGGCCATGATGGTGCGCGTTCAGGAATACCTTGAGGTGGAGAAGAAACATCTGAACACGTTGATTCTGGCTAGCAACGACGCCGGCGGCGGCAACGGGGAAGTCCGATGAACGCTCTGGCGATCCTGTTGGCATTCTTCCTGGCCGGGCAGGACGCGCCTCCGGCCGCGCATGCAAGGGTTACGCGCGCCGCGCTGGCCAGCATGGAGAAAGCTTTCGATGGGCGGCTGGCCTACACCGCGGACGCGTTCGATCTTCTGGGATCCACCCGCGGCGTCTACCTGGATGGCTATGGCGCGGTCTTCTCGACTGAGCTGAACCTGATCGTCAGCCCCAACCTGAGCCCGTTTCATCCGGCATTCAGCAAGATCGAAATCGCCCACATCCACGATCGCAAAGTGCAACGCCTGCCGCTGCTGAAAGCAAAGATGCGCGAGATGCTGGTGGCATCGGCCGCCTCGCTGGAGAACTTGCCGCCCAGCGAACAGGTGGTGCTGGCGGTATCGCTGTTTCATTACTCCTGGGAGGATTACAGCGGCCTTCCGTCCCAAATTGTGATGCAGGCCGAACGGCAGAAGCTGTTGTCGAACGCCACGCGCGAAACCGCCATCCGCACGGTGGAGTACTGATTTGGCCACCGCCCCGGAAGCCATCGCCGACCGCCCCGAACCGCGAACCCTGCGCCTGGGCGAGATGCTGATCGCGCGCCGGCTGATCCAGCCAGAAGATCTGGAGCGCGCGCTCGAATTGCAGCGGGAGCGCGGCGATAAGCTGGGCAAGATCCTGGTGGACATGGGATTCATCGCCCTGCGCGACGTGCTGGCGGCGCTGTCCGAGCAGCTCGCGCTGCCGCTGGTCACCCTGGATGCGCCGCCGCCAGCCGCCCCGGAACTGGAAGGACTATCGGCGCGCTTCATGCGCCAAAGCCGCTTCGTCCCCATGGCCGTGCAGGATTCCACCCTCACGCTGGCCATGGCCGATCCGCTGGATTTCGAAACCATCGCGGCGGTGCGCGCTTTCACCGGCCTGAAGGTCGATACCGCGCTGGCTTCCGAACAAGACGTCCTGGACGCCATCGACAAGCACTACGGCGAGAGCGCCAAGCAGAGCTTCGACGCCGAAGTCGGCGCCGCGCAGGCCAATGAGGACCTGGAACATCTGCGGGACATGGCCAGCGAGGCGCCCGTGATCCGGCTGGTCAACGCCATGATCGCGCAGGCCATCGAGCGGCGCGCCAGCGACATCCATATCGAGCCGTTCGAGAAGGAGTTTCGCGTGCGCTTTCGCGTGGATGGCGTGCTGTTCAGCCAGGAAGCGCCGCCGCGCGAGCTGAAAGCCGCCGTGATCTCGCGCCTGAAGCTGATGGCCAAGCTCAACATCGCCGAGCGCCGCTTGCCGCAGGATGGGCGCATCAAAATCAAAATCTTGGGCCGCGAAGTGGATCTGCGCGTTTCGACGCTGCCCACGCTTTACGGCGAAAGCGTGGTCATGCGCCTGCTCGACCGCTCGGCCGGCGACTTCTACGATCTGCGGCGGCTGGGCTTCGACGACTTCATGCTGGGCCGCATGGAGCATTTCACGTCGATGCCACACGGCATCTTCCTGGTGACCGGACCGACCGGCAGCGGCAAGTCCACCACGCTCTATTCGGCGCTGAAGCGCATCAATATTCCGGACAAGAAAATCATCACCATCGAAGACCCTGTGGAATACCAGATGGATGGGATCAACCAGATCCATGTGAATCCGCAGATCGGGCTGACGTTCGCCGCCGGTTTGCGGCACATCGTGCGGCAGGACCCGGACGTGATCATGGTCGGTGAGATTCGCGACCGCGAGACGGCGGATATCGCGATTCGCGCGGCGCTCACCGGACACCTGGTCTTCTCCACGCTGCACACCAACGATGCGCCCAGCGCCATCACGCGCCTCTCCGACATGGGGGTGGAGAACTACCTGGTGACCTCTTCGCTGGTGGCGGTACTGGCGCAGCGGCTGGTGCGGCTGCTGTGCGCGAACTGCAAGACTGCGGCGGGCACCGCCATTTCGCCCGAAGGCGAGCGCCTGGATACCTGGCGTGGCGCGGGCTGCGATCAGTGCGGCGGATCGGGATATACGGGCCGCATGGGCATCTTCGAAATGATGGAGCTCAACGACGAACTGCGCCAGCGCATCATGGCGAATGAAGACGCCGCCGCGCTCACGCAAGCCGCGCGCCGCTATGGGATGCGCAATTTGCGCGAGGATGGCTGGCGGAAGATCCGCATGGGATTGACTACCGTGGCGGAGGTGATGCGAGTCACCCAGGAATTCTAAATGTGCCTCCTTCCGCCAAACCGGCCCTCAAACCTCCCCCCAAGCCTGCACCGTGGGGCGGGCAATTCTGCCCGCAGCCGCCTTTCAGGCGGCTTTTCCCCCATAAGCACTGGACCAGCGAAATTCTCCAGTTGTGCCAGCCAATCCCGCTTTCACCGGGTTCTGCTCAATATACGCCTGAATACGATCAAACTCCGCATCGGTCCGGACCAAATGGTCATAACTTTCGTCCTGCCAAAATGGCCCATGCGTGCCCAGCAGCGCGTTAGCTTGGTGAGCCAAGAATCCCTTGAGAAGACCCAACCATTTTGCGGCAAGCACGTGCGGCGTGACGAGAAGATGTACATGATTCGGCATGACGACGAACGCGTGGATCTGGTACCGATGCAATTCGCGATCGCCATGCAGCAGCGCCGTCACCATGATCTCTGCGATTTCCGGTCGACTCAGGAACAACGGGCCCGTCGTGCTCGCATCCAACAACCGGTCCACGGCGACGAACGCCTTGCCCGCAGAGATAAGTGCCGCTGGCGGAAACACCCGGTTCGCGGGGAGACTGCCGTGCAATCGGAAGGTTACAAACAGGGGTTGGTCCACAACGTCCCAATGAGGCAGCCGCCGTTCATAATGCCGCATACACCTACGTGGTGCGTCGGCGACAGAGAAACTCTCGCAGCATTGAGCCGGCTAAAAGCCGGCTGCGGGCAATATTGCCCGCCCCACGGTGCAGTATGACTACCTTCTTCTTTCGCGCGGTAGCTTCCGACGGCAAAGTCCGCACCGGCCGCCTGACCGGCGACACCGACAAATACGTCGCCCGCGAGCTGCGCAAACAAGGACTGACACCGGTCTACGTCGGCGTGGCGCCCAAGAAATCTTACGAGCTGAAGCTGCCGGCCTTCGCCAGCGGCCGCCGCCGCGACGTTCTGTTCTTCACTCAGGAATTATCCACCTTGCTGAACGCCGGCGTCCCGTTGGACCGGGCGCTCGCCATCACCGCCGAATTGACCGAGCGGCCCTCCTTCCGCGTCATCGTGCTGGACGTGCTGCGCGTGCTCAAGGGCGGCAAGCCGCTGGCCGATAGCCTGGCCACGCACGGCGAATACTTTTCCGACCTCTTCGTCAATATGGTGCGCGCCGGCGAGGCATCCGGCGCCCTGGGAGTCGTCTTCGAGCGCCTGTCCGAGTTCGAACGCTCGCGCGACGAACTACGCAACTACATCGTCTCGGCCATGATCTATCCGGCGTTGCTGTGCCTGGTGGGCCTCGCCTCCGTGATCATCCTGCTCACCTTCGTCGTCCCGCGCTTCGCCGCACTGTTCGAAGATTCGCACATGCAGATGCCCCTGCCCACGCAAATCATGCTCACTGCCAGCAACTTCGTGAAGACCTGGTGGTGGCTGGCGGCCCTGGCGGTAACCACCGCGGCGATCTCCGCGCGCCTCTACATCGGCACCGTCAAGGGGCGCTTGCAATGGGACACGTGGCGCTTGAAACTGCCCCTGTTGGGAGACGCCTTGCGCAAGGCCGAAACCTCGCGTTTCGCGCGCGCCATGGCCACCCTGATCGGCAATACGGTGCCGCTGGTGCAGGCCATCGGCATTTCCGGCGCCATCCTGAACAACCGTTACATCGCGCGCGGCCTGGAGGCTGTCTCGCAGGGCGTCAAACGCGGCGAAGGGATTGCCGCGCCCATTACTAAGGTTGGAGTTTTCCCGCCGCTGGTGGGCCATCTGTTGACGGTCGGCGAAGAAACCGGCAGATTGGATTCGATGTTCACCCGCATGGCGGACATCTATGAAGAGGACACGCGCGCAGCCATCAAACGCTTCACCGCGGTCTTCGAGCCGATCGTCATCCTGGTAATGGGCGTGATCGTCGGCGGGTTTATCCTGAGTATATTGGTGGCAATCACCAGTATCAACGACGTGGCCATATGAAGACAGAAAATCGACGACGACGGACCCAGGCGGGCGTGACCCTGATCGAGATGATGGTGGTGGTGATCATCATCGCGCTGTTCGCAGTGCTGGTGGGGCCGAATCTTTTCAAGCAGACCGATAAAGCGCGGGTCACCGCGGCGCGTGTACAGATCGAAAGCTTCGAAGCCGCTCTGGTGCAATTTCATGCCGATAACGGAGTCTTTCCTACGCAGGAACAAGGCCTGGAAGCGCTGCGGCCCTATCTGCGGACGGATATTCCGCTGGACCCGTGGAAGCATCCCTACATCTACCGGTATCCGGGCGAACACGGCGAAGAGCCGGACATTATGAGCTACGGCGCCGACGGCCAGCCCGGCGGCGAGGGAGTGAATGCGGATATCGCCAACTGGAAATAGGGTAGGACAGGCCTCCTGGCCTGTCTCCCGCCCCTCCCGCGGCGTCACCCTGATGGAGATGATGGTGGTGCTGGCCATCATCGCCTTGATCGTGGGCATCTCGTTCCCCAGCACCATGGCCGGCCTGGAGAACCTCCGGCTGGCGGCGGGCGCGCGATCGGTGGCCGCCTTCATGAACGCCGCCGCCAATCGCGCGGAGCGCCGCCAACAGGCCATCGAGCTATCCATTTCCGTCAAAGAAAACAGCGTGACCATGCGCTCGCCGCAGACCGATTTTGTGATGAAGCTGGGTCTGCCGCCGGGCATCGCCCTGCGAGCGGTCTGGCCGGCACTGGCCGAGCCCAGCGACGAGCCGCGGCAATTCCTGATCCAGCCGGGTGGCGTGCCACCGCGCATCGGAATCGAAATCGCCAACCGGCGCGGAGCGCGGCGCATCGTGCGCTTGGACCCCATCACCGGCGCGACCCAGATCGAGCAGCCGGAATAATCATGAAACAGCGCGGATTCACACTGCTCGAAATGATGGTGGCCACCTTGATCATGGGAATGACCGTGATTGGCCTGATGTCCGAGATCAGCGCCTCCATGCGCAACGCCTCCCGCGTGACCAACCGCGATCGCGCCGCGTTGCTGGCGCGCTCCAAGATGGACGAGTTGCTGCTGGACCCGCTATTCCCATTGGACACGCCGGTGGAAGGCCCGTTCGACTCTTCTCTTACAGGTGGCGTGGAAGGCGGCTGGCGCGCGCGGCTGACGCGCTTCGAGATGCCGCCGGATCCGGCGCCGGGGCAGCAGTCGCTCGACCGCATGTCGCTGGAGATCTGGTGGATGGCCGGCGGCGAGCGCCGCACCTTCGCGCTGAGCGCGTATCGCACGCATGTGCTGCGCGCCGAGGATCTACAATGACGACCAGCGTCTTGGAGGGCGGGCAATATTGCCCGCAGCCGGCTCTTAGCCGGCTCTGGCCGCCTAAAAAGGCGGCTGCGGCCAGGATTGGCCGCCCCACGGCCGGCGTCACCTTAATCGAAGTAGTCATCGCAGTCACACTACTCAGCATGCTCTCCTTAGGCATGCTGGCGACCATTCGCATGGGCTTCGACGGTCTGCACAAAACCAATTCCCGCCTGATGGAAAATCGCCGTGTCGCGGGCGCCCAACGCGTGCTCGAGCAACAACTCGGCGGCTTCGTGCCGGTGATGGCGCCGTGTTCCGGTGGACCGGACGCGCCCACCACCCAATTCGCATTTTTTGAAGGACAGCCGCAGTCCATGCGGTTCGTTTCCACCTATTCGCTGCAGGAAGCCTGGCGCGGCCAGCCGCGCATCCTGGAACTGCAAGTCG
>Ga0187871_10004313_pt1 | contig 10715 bp, 11 predicted proteins | sample June2016WEW_16_1_FD_132988 | JGI IMG/M metagenome (GOLD analysis project Ga0187871, IMG submission 132988) | Peatland microbial communities from SPRUCE experiment site at the Marcell Experimental Forest, Minnesota, USA - June2016WEW_16_10 | ecosystem: Environmental > Terrestrial > Soil >...
GAGCAACGGCACTGGGACTGAATCCAGCCCGTGGAATACCCTGGCGCCGGTCAGCGCCACGACTTTCAACCCTGGAGATAAAATTCTCTTCAATCGCGGGACAACCTGCGGCGGCATCTTGGAGCCACTGGGGTCTGGCACCACCCGCCGGCCCATCGTGATCGACGCCTACGGCGCCGGGCCGCAGCCGATCATCGATGGCGGAATGAACACTGCAGCGGTGCAATTGGCCGGCCAGGAGGGATGGGAGATCAACAATCTGGAAATCGTCGGCGGAAATCTGTATGGCGTCTATATCGCGGGCAGCGCCCCGAATACCTCCTACACTCACTTCCGGCTGACCAATCTCAACGTTCACGGCGCGCATTACGTGAGCACCACTACGAATGACTCGGACGAGATTCTTATTACGATCGGGAATACCGGGGAAAGCATCAACGACGTTGTGCTGGATGGCGTGGCTGCGCATGACAGCACGGTCAACAACGGCATTTACATCGATGCCGGGACGCCGTTCAATACGTCGCCTCCGGTACTGGGGAAGAACATCACCATCCAAAACTCCACGGTCTACAACATCTATGAAATGGGCATGACGATCTTTGCCGCGACCAACGGCCTGATGCAGAAGAATGTGGTTCACAACAGCGGACAATGCCCTCCCAATCCCGGATGCGGACCCGGCGCAACCGGCGGACTTATGGACTTGTATTGCCACACGTGCATTATGCAGAACAACGAGTCATACGACATTCAAGACTTTAGTCCGTGGGATGGCGGTGACTATGACATTGACGTCTGGAACACTAACAATATCGTCCAATACAACTACGGCCACGATTCCATCGGCTATTGCGTCTCCGTGTTCAGCGCTTACAATGTCGTCAGCACCGGCAACATCATCCGATATAACGTCTGCTCGAATAATGGGCGGTTGGCCAACAGCCCCGATCCGGGTGAGATTTTCATGAACACGAACGGCGCCGCCGTCAGCGGGACCCTCGACGGCGTACAGGTTTACAACAACACCTTTTATTGGAATCCCGCCACTCCGGGCCCCGCCTTCAACACCGTCAACGCTAATTTCAGCGGCGCCAATCCTAATTTATTCAAGAACAACATTATCTACTCCACTGTGCCGTATCTGGTCCAGACCACTTCGGACTTTGCCCTCGACAACAACATCTATTGGATCGCCGGCGCCGCGCCCGACTGGAATTTCAACGGCACAGACTACACGGATCTCGCCTCGTACCAGGCAGCTACGGGCCGGGATGCGCACAGCCTCTACACCGATCCCATGCTGAACACGCCGTCGTATCACAGTGTGGGCCGGCCGACTGCGGCTCTCGCGTTGTTGCCGGGATCGCCGGCAATCGGCGCCGGAGCAAACGTCTGCAGCGGCATGATCGGCACATGTTCGATGGGTACTTGGGACTTCTGGGGCAATCCGCTGCCTACTGTCTTCGGCTACAACATCGGCGCCTGGCAATGAACGCCGCACAATGCCGGTGACCGTCTCGGGAGCGAAAAGCCGCGCACTGGTCCCGCCGTCCTGCGCGGTCTTTATCGTCATCCTGACCACCACCTGCCGATCCGGGCCCGTCTCCACTTTGCCCGATCTCACTCTGCCGGATGTCCGCGGCGGCGCATTCCATCTTCGTGCCCTACCCGCGCAGCCTCTCCTTCTTGCGTTCCTGCAAACGGTCCCCGACACCGCCGACACTCCTTCGCGCAATCAAGTCGTGTTCCAGGCCAGCATGGCTCAGCAATACGGCCCCCGCGGACTCAGAGCCGCAATTGTCGATGCCTCGGTTCTCGTGCCTGGCTCACAGCCGTCGCACGATGCCGTCCTCAACGCCAGCTACGACTGGCGCCTGAAGTTCCCCTTGCTGCTCGACCAGAATGGTCAGCTAGCCCGCCAACTTGGAGTCAAAGAGGTTCCCACCACGTTCCTGATTGCTATCGACGGGATCATCGTACAAAGGTGGCAGGGGCGAACCCGGCCCGCGATTCTTGCCCAGGGGATCGAGAGACTGCTGGGCGGCCCGCTCGGACAAGTGCCTTGATTCTGTCCCTTTATTATAGGGAAATAATTCGGGCGAATAAGAGAATCCGCATGGGGGCCAGTGGCTGGAATGTGGGGTATTAAAGGGGGCGCCTGGCTTTGTCTGCCGATGACGATTTGCGGGCGAATGCCGGAACAGCTCCATCTATCCCCCGCGGATCTGCCTCGGGAAGGAACCTCACTCCCCCACCGGCCGCGGAGAATCTTCGACCAGCAGCAGGTAGCCGAATTGCGGCGCCAGGGGATCTCGTTTCGGCAGATCGCGAGGCGACCGGGCCTAACTCTGCTCTGTTTTGTTGCTCACTGTTTGGGTGACCTCCGAAAATCAGCTCACGAAGTTGGCCCTTCGCGGCTCTTTTGTTTTAACGCAGGATTTTCGGGGTCCCCAAACGGGAGGTCATTGAGACCGGCGGATTCGGCTCAGTTTTTGTGCATACGGCCGCTATCCCCTTTGCCATTTTCTCGATCTTTCTGGTATTTCGACCGCCGGATGAGGAGCGCCTGGTGTAGACTGATGCCTAAGCCGTTTCGCCCGTACGCGGCAGTCCCACAAAGTTTCATCCGTTTCGCCGGTAGCGATCAGGCGGGCAACATCCCAGGATGATAGAGGGAGGCGCCACATATGAAACTCGCATGTGTTCTCACCGGACTATTCTCGTTGCTGGCGACTGTATCTTGCACCAAGACGCCGGACGATCCCACCTGCCGTTTCGAGCCGCTGCCGGCGAGTTCGGGGACTCCCGCCGGGCAGGGCGGAGTTCAGATCACGGCTTCCGCGGATGAATACTTCTACATTCTGGATAAGACCGGCAAGGAGGTCAGCCACGCACGCCTCAACATGGCCGCCTCTGCCAAGCCCGGAAACTACACCGCCAAACTCAACAACTCCAGCCACCCGGTACAGGTTCGGGAGAATACCTTGACCAAATGCTCCGCGGGATCGGTGGTGCTTCGCGGAAACACGGATGAGTATTATTACGTGCTCGATTCCACACAACATGAGATGGCGCACAACAAACTCGGGACCGGACTGGCCTTTTTCCCGGGGAAATATACGCTTCAAGTGAACAATACACCGCAGGAATTGGAGGTCAAGCCCGGCGCCATCACGGATGTCCAGGCAGGCATCCTTACGGTGCCCGGCAGCACGGACGAATACTACTATGTTCTGGATTCCACGGGCAGGGAGCTCGCCCACCAGAAACTATCGAGACCGCTGGCATTTCTGCCGGCCGCGGCCACCGTCAAAGTGAACAACACTTCGGCGCCCGTTCAGATTACCGCCGGCGCCCTGGTAGAGCTGAAAACCGGCGCGCTCCTGGTGCATGGGACGACGGATGAATACTATTATGTTTTCGGCGCGGCCGGCAATGAGCTGGCGCACAACAAGCTGGAAAGTCCGCTCTCCTTTGTGGAGGGCGACTACACCGTGAAGCTCAATAACGCCGCGATGCCAGTGAAGGCCGAAGCCGGAAAGACCAATGAATACCAGACCGCCACACTCAGCGTGAAGAGCGGCGGAGATCAATACTATTACGTTCTGGACCGCAACGGCACCGAGCTGGGACATAACAAAGTCAACGCACCGCTGGCATTCCCGGAGGGCGCCTATTCGGTGAAACTCGTCAACGAGACACGCCCGGTCAGTCTTACCGCCGGCAAAGTGACCGCAGTCAACTGGTAATCAAGTGCGGGAGCTATCTCATTTAGCCTTCACAGTGAACGGAATCGTCTTGGCAAGTTCCTTTAAGATGTAGAGCTCGAGGCGATACTTGCCGACTGGAAAACCATTGGTCGGTTTGCTCAGCGACATGGACCCCTCGGTCATTACCGGCAAGCGAACCTCTGCCTCGTCGATCTTGTAGTTTGGCGGCGCAACGTTGCCCACGTCCACGGCAATCCAGACGCCTCGCACCGAGGTTCCTTTGAGGATCCCCTCGGCCTTCCAAACGCAGAAGATCTTGGCCGTGTCCGGGGTGAACTCCGTGGCCGGGTTCACGATCTCATAGCGATCGGTCGCGCCGGTACCCAACTCGGCCTTGGTTATCCGGCCAGCGCTTTGCGTGGCGGCCGGCTGCGCCGCGAATATCATCCCCAGACAGCAGGCGAGGGTTTCGAACAGGGTCGCTTTCATTCATTTTCACCCCAAGGCAAGTCAGCGGACTTCAAACTTCACCTCTCCGGTAATGGTCTGGTTGGACACGTAATCCGCCGCCGTGTACTGTTGCGTGTAGATTCCCTTCTTCGCGTCCGATGGGATGGGAAGCTGACCATGGACGTGCACCCAATATGTCGGCGGCCGATAGAATTGGGACTCGCTGAGGTCCACAAAATCCGGCTGATCCAGGGCCAATTTTCCATCCGGATCGAGAGTTTTCAGACTGATGTGGCCATTGGTACGGCCATCGCGAAATTGCAGACCGAACACATTCAAATTCATGTAAACGGTACTGCCGGCTTCCATCGCCGGCGTGGATTCGGCAGGCCCGCTGGCGGAGCGCGAGAGTTGGAGATCCCGCAACTCCAGACCGCTCGGCGGCGCTACCGCGGCGGCATGCAAGTCGAACGAAGGCGTCAATTCGAGATCTGTCTTGGCGACCTCGTCATGCACTTTGATCGCGATCTTGTATTTTCCCGGAGGAGCAAACGGCGGAAGTTCCAATCCCAGGCTTCCGTTCACGGGGGCTCCGCGTTCGAGCAAACCATCGAAGCGGGTCGTCCAGGGCTCATGAATCGCCAGGCCGGCGGGATCGGCTGCGGTCAACAGGAAACTCAGGTGCGGAGTCTTGTTGGCATCTCTCGTAAACCCCGCGACGTCGTATTTAAGAAACACCAGATCGCCGGGCTGAAAGACTGCACTGGAGCGAACCGGTCCGCCTTTTCCCTCGGTGAAGGCGAAATTTCCCGCCTTGAGTCGTCCGGTGGGAGTTGCCGGGATGGTGGCTGGAAGCGCGGCAAATTGACCGGTCACGGTTTCCGGAGCGTCGCGGTGAATCAGGTAAGCCTCGGCCAACCCTCCCGTCAGGGCGCCAAGCCATACCACCATTGCTAGAATGCGTAATGGCTTGCCCATGCGGCTTTCGACCACCACGGTGCCAGCCACATGATCGCCCAAGCGCTGCCGCATCTTCGAAAGGATGGCGACAAAAAATCCAACCAGATATACTCCAATGCCGTCGACGATCCGCAGAACGTTGCGAAGCAGGGACGCCTTGAGCCCGCATCCCGCGCCGGCCGTCCGCCGCACTTGTATCCCCGCGATGGCTTTACCGAGTGTCGAGCCGAAGAGTCCTTCCGCCAGCCAGTAGTACAGGAACGCCCCAACACACGTAATACCGATGGTGACCACCGCGGGCATGCCGTTGAGAGAGAAACCGCTATCCGTTACTCCGCCCAGCCATACCGCAGTTGCCATCCCGGCCAATGCAAACATGACACCGACAAAAATCATGTCGAGAATTGCCGCCACCAGCCGTTCGCCCATTCCGGCCAATCCAAAGCCGGCCATTAGAGGGGGCGGATTCGCCGCGCCCGGAAGCGGCGCAGCGGGTGGGGGCGCGGGAACCGGCGCTGCCGCCTGAAATGGGGTCGCCGGTGGAACAGCGATAGCTTGCAATGGTGTGGCCGCAGGCGTCCCGCAGACCCCACAGAAACTTGCGCCGTCGTGGACCTGGTTGCCGCAGGAACTGCACAGCATCTTCACCCTCCGTAACCGTTCCCAGGGGCCTTGATCGTTTTTCCGGTTAGGAGGAAGTATACACCTTTTTCGTCATTCGCAAGGGTCGCAATGCGGGTGCGCGACAGCCTTCGGGGTGGAAACTCCGAACGCTGGCACTACAGCCGGCTGAACCAGGCGTGGTCAACAAGAACCTCTTCAACGGTCTGCGTACTTGCCCCTAGCTTGAGATTCCTAAGCAATTCGCAAAGCCGGTCGCCATCAACCAAGTCGATTGGTGGTGCGCCATCCCGGATCGCCTCCCTCTTCGCATCAGCCGTAAAGCTACATGTGGTGATGAACAGACCTTTGTCTGTTCGTCCGATTATCGCTCCTCGGAAATCACGGATTGCGCCGGCCGAGACGGTACCTTTATATCGCTTGCATTGGAAGTACACGTGAAAGGATAGAAGCTCCTGAATGCGAAGTTACTCCGACGCCGTCGATACCACCATCTCCGCTCTTTCCCGTAACTTCAACCTTTAGAAATCCTGACTCGCGAAGGAGGCGTTGCGCAAGCCTCTCAAAGGCGTCCGGTGCCATTGACGTGAGAGCCGTCATTAACTCCGTTTTCCAATGCGGCTCGGCCTGGAATGCCTCGTCTGTGGGGCCGGGAGCGGCTTGGGTCGCAGTCCTCTTCGCCTTGTGCAATTCCTCCGGAATCCGTAGTACGTCCTGTTCCGTAGCGCTTTTCCCTCTTTCGGTCAATACCCACATTCCCTTCGTCGCCCGGCTGACGTCCAAAATGCCGGCTTTGCCGAGGTTGATTTTGACGACACCGAGGTTGAAGCTAAGTTTTGTCCAACCATGTGTCGGTGAGTGCATGACCTTCTGGACAGCTTCGGGAATGCCTTCTGAATTGACGACCTCTTCTGGGAGTTCTTGGTGCGAAGCGGAGCCGCCAAGCTTCCGGACAGCCAAAACGGCGGGCCATAAGTGAGACTCGGGAGGAGGCGGCGTCGTGACGACCTTGGGCATGATGACCGATTGTACGAAACTGCTAGCAGTGTTGCCGCTGCCATGGGACGGTCGCCATTTCGGACTTCCATCCTCGGGTTCCCCCAAACGGCGATTCGAGGAAGTCAAACGCGGATTTTACGCCGTCTAAACGGTCCTCACGTTCGCCTGGCTTAAGTTAACGCCTATGGGGACCTGCCCCACCTGATTTCCGCGGCCATTCCGCCCCACGCCGGTGTAGTAATCTGATCGGTGAATGCTTCAGGGACCCATGACGCCGAGGCGGGCGCGAGCCAGACGGGCGAAGTCGAAACGAATTTCCGGGAGACTGTTGGCGGCGGGTGTCCTCTTGGGCGCCGGCATCGGACTGGCCGCGATGGTGCTGCAGGCGCGATATACATTCACGCTGCAATCGCCGGTGCGCATTCGATTCCAATGGCCCCTGGTGATTGCCGCAAGAGCTTCCGAGGAGACGGGCGCCGCCCAAGCTGATCAATTCGGCCGCAGGCTAACGGCCTACCAGCAATACGCCTGCAATAAATTCGGCCCCGCCTGCCGCGTGGCGCTGGCGGTGCAGCGCGCCGAAAACCCCAAGGGGGCGTGCGAGGTCTATCACTACAATACCGACGGCACGCTCGACTGGGGCTATTTCCAGATCAATACGGTGCACCTGAAGCGCGCGGAAGTCAATCTGCGGGGATTGCTGGACTGCAAAGCGAACATCGATTTCGCCTATCGGCTCTACACCGAAAGGGGCTTCGAACCGTGGACCACGTATAACAGCGGCGCATACCGGCAATTTCTGCGCACGTTCTGATGGAGCTACACGTGGGTCAGTTCTTTCTGAGCGCCTTCCAAGCCTGGACGAACTCCTGAATGGCTCGCGGGCACGGCACCCGGCCGTTCACGCTATAGCGGCAGGCGTTGTGGGTGGCTTTGTAGAAGATCTCCAGTTCGAAGGGCTTCATTGCGGTGAGGCGCGCGCGGAGCTCTGCGAGTTGCTCCGCGGTCAGCGTTTCTCGCGAGCCGGTGTTCGGTCGTCGAGCCATATTCGCCTTTTATTCGCCTTTGATTCTAACGCCGACCATGGCTCCGTTGCAAGGGCTATTTGCCGCTGCTTCCGCCGAGCTTGTCGAAGGGGACCGCGTCTTCGACGCGCATGCGGAGGCTGACGATGGAGGCAGGGCCGCGGTCGCGGTTGTAGCCGGGGTCGGAGACGTGCTGATAGTCGAACGCCACGGAGACGCCGCGCCAGATGTGGGCGGTGTAGTAAGTTTCGAAAATCTTTTCCAGGCCGTAGCGCAGGCTGCCGTCGCCGAGGATGAATCCTTCGCCTCCGAGTTGGAGATAGCGGCGGTGGTCGCCGGAAATACCGTTGGCACGGCGGCGCCGACTTTGTCGAGCGGGCGATGCCAGAGACTGCCGCGGAAATCGCTGCCGAATTCGGCGGTGCGGTCGACCTCGGTGTAGGCGAAGGACTCGGCGTGGCCGTCGTTCCATCCCAGGCGGAAGAAGGCCCGCCAGAGGTGGGTGAGTTCCTGTTCGCCGTTGAGTCCGAAACCGTATTTCACTCTGCCCTGTTTGCGGTAGGGCGTGATGTCGGGCACGGAGTCTTTTCCCGAGAGATAGCCGTCGATGGCCTCGCGATAGCGACCCATATTGGCGTGATTTTCGAAGGCTAGGCCACGCACCAAGGTGGAGCGCTTGGGGAGAAACGTAGAGTGATATTCGAGCTCGTAATTCTCGCCGCGGGCGCGGGCGAGGTCCCAATCGAGCACGATGCCGTTGGCCACGGTGGGCATCAGCATTTCCCCGAAACGCGCGGCCAGCTTGTCGTCGTAGAATTCGGCGAGAAAGCCGTATGTGTAGCCGCGGGTATCGGCGGCGTAATCGAAGGTGCCGTTGTTGACGCTGGTCCAATTCATGAACTGCAGATGGCTGTCGCTGCCGGCGGAATTGAGGTCGAAGAAATCGACGGTACTCATTTTGCCGGCGCGCAGTTCGAGGCGGCGCATGCTCCAGATGCGGCCCAGTCCACACCGGGCAGGTGGTATCGTGGAGAACTTTGGAAGTGACGGAACCCAGCAGGAAGCGCCGGAACGGACCGTAGCCGTGAGTCGCCATGACGATCAACTCGGCGCCGAGATCGCGCGCGCAGCTGACGATCTCATGCGCCGGATCGCCAATCACCACCTGCCGGGCGAGCGACACGTGGGGACAAGCAGGTGCCAGATATTTTTCGAGCTCGAGTTTTCTTTGCTCGAGCATTTCCTGGCTCATCTCCTCCATGACGGAGTATGCCGGCGCCTCGAGCGCGGTGAAGAACCCCACGGGCGGGGCCACCACGTGGAGCAAAGTGAGTTCGCTATGGAAATGACACGCCAGCGTTTCGGCGTATTGAACGGCGCCCCGGCAGCCGGGTGAAAATGCCACCGGAGCGAGAATCTTGGACAACCAAGCCATGACCGTACCTCCTGGCCTGCGTCGCGGCGGACGGGTCGACTAGTCCGTCTCTATTCTACTGCGATTGCAGATAAATGTATCCGCAAATTTAACCCCCGGCCCGCCCATTTCGGGGTGGGATCAAGCGGCTCGTCAATTGGTGCGCCGCGGTATTTCGGCGAAGACCGGGACCACGGATCTCAACTGGGGCTCTCAGCGGGATCCGTCGGGCTCATGGCCGCAGGTCGACTGGCCGGCGGTTCCGCCAGAACAGGCCGCCCGAGGCTGCGATCTTTTCGAGGATCTGGTCCTTGGTGAGTTCGCGGATCAAATGGCAGCGGGCCGAGCCGCTGAACTCGCCTCCACCCGTGGCGGCCAGCCACTTGTAGTAGCAGTCGCCTCCGCAACTCCACTTGGCGAAACAGCTTCGGCAAGCGCGCGCTTCTCCACGGCCTGGCTGCGCCTACACGCTGCCGTGCGGTTCAGCAATGCCGGCCGGCGCAAGTTGCACTTGCAACTGCGTGACCGGAGCCGGTTCCGGAACGTGTTCGAGCAATCCAGGCTGCCCCTGCATCAGCAATCCAGGCTGCTCCTGCAATTCGGTCTGCACCTGCAATACAGTCTGCACGTGCATTCCGGTCGGCTAGCGCTAGTGTAGTGCTTTCAAAATCTCCGCAGATTATGTTTCAACCGGAAACCACTCCCTCGCGTTCGCGGCTCAGTACAACGTCGGATGATCTTCAAGTCCTTCTGAGCCACGACCGCCAGGGGAGTGGGCAGACATAACCGGCATTCTGCATGACGCTGTACACTAGCTTGCCACTTTACGCCAAGGAGATGAAGAACTCCTAGCTCTCACATGAAACCGAAGCGGGCGTTGAGTCCGGCGCCGATCTCGATCACGGTGCCTTGCGCATGGCGGCTAAGAAAACCCTTGACCCACTCGTCGAACGTGGCGATCCGCAAGGCGCCCCACCTCTACCTTCTTTTCTCGAAATCCCAAATACTCAAGGAGTCACTGTAGGTGGCGTGCCTGCTACACATACAATCTCGTGGATCCTCGTCATCGTGATCTTGCGGTGAGCATTTAGCCGGTTGAGCTCATTCAGATAAGTGGCATAACTCTTGCCCGGAACCGCCTTTTTGAACGCCTCCTCGGTCGAAGCGCCAGGACCCGCCAGTAGCGTATCGCCGTCTTGCAGCACGTTGGAGACGCTGTAGGAGAAGCCCGCCTCATCGTCCGACATGATGGCCGCGGCCGGCCGGGTTACGCCCCACCCCACGAAGCGGCCATCGCCAATGCGGGATTGCGCCAGCGGCATGGTGTACTCCTGAAGAAACTTTGCCATGTCCTGCCGGTATTCCGGTTCCACCTGGTAGGTGGCCGTCCGCATGTAATTGCCGGCCTTCATATCGCCGATGCGCGCCATGGATACCCGCCATGCGCTTCTCACCACCTTCGCCAAAGAATCGCGCTTATCGATATATTGCTGGTAGCCGGAGAAGCCGGCCTTCTTGGCGCGAGCCTCCCAA
>Ga0187871_10004315_pt1 | contig 10715 bp, 11 predicted proteins | sample June2016WEW_16_1_FD_132988 | JGI IMG/M metagenome (GOLD analysis project Ga0187871, IMG submission 132988) | Peatland microbial communities from SPRUCE experiment site at the Marcell Experimental Forest, Minnesota, USA - June2016WEW_16_10 | ecosystem: Environmental > Terrestrial > Soil >...
CCGCGATGACCGGTGCGGCGAACGCCTGGCCATCCAGCAGGCCACGCTGGTTCCCTCCGCGCCATCGGGCACTCTCAACGCAGGCCTGCATTACGAGAAATGGGCGTGCGTCACAGCGTTTGGTAAAAACATCGCGAAGAAACTTGCCGGAGGCGACGGAACGGTGCGGGTGCACCTCACGCCCGCGATTCGCGATGGCGACACCGTGCGGCTGAACGCCGAATTCGGTGAGATTCAGGCCGATGGCAGCATCGGTGAACTGCTACGATCGCCCACCTTTGCCGACGCACTTCGCGACAGGGTCGCCAAAGCCCTGGACAAGGTAACGCTCGAGGCGGCCATTCCGCTGGCTCTGCGCAACACGGCCCGCATCGACGATGTCAGCTTCGCGGATGCCGCCGGCCGGCTGACGCTGAAACTGCGGGCGACGGTGACGATCCCCTCGCAGGACGCCCGGACGCTGCTGGATCGGCTGGCGAAAGGAGAGCCGCCTCCTCCACCCGCGGCGGCGACGAGCCAACCTGACGCGCCCTCACGATGAAACGCTGCGGCGCAGAGCCGACGTAATAGAACGGGTAGCAGGTGACCAGCGTCAGTGTAGGTTCGGCGGAGGCTTTGAGCACGCTGACGTCGTCCGGGTCCACGATCTTCAACGATTCAACCTGGTATTCGAACGTCCCGTTCAACGTGGCGAAGAGGATTTTGTCGTTCACCCGGATGTTCCGCAGGGGACGGAAAAATGTGTCGCGATGCGCGGCCACTGCGACATTGCCCGGCCATCCCGGCACCGGCGAAGATGGCAGATGACCCGCGGCGCCGGCAAGTATGTCGTGATCGTCACCCTCGTGAACCATCACGCGGATTCCCAGCCGCGGAACTTCCAAACGGCCCACAAGATCGTTACGGTGCAACCGCGGCGGAGTCGGCGCTGGAACAACCGGCGGAGACTTTTGTTCCTCGCGCAATTGGCCACGGAAGAGGTAATTCTCATAGGCCTGATACACCACTGCACCGGCCCGACTCCAGATGTACCAATCGAGCAGCGCGAGACCCGCGATGAGGAAAACCGATTCGGCAATGCGCCACCTGAGGCCCCTCATTTCTTTGCCTCAGCCTCGCTGGTGTAGAGATAACTGGTACGCGTGCGCGCGACCAGACGATCATGCCCCGGCGCGTGAACCTGCAGGCCGATATGACGAATGCCTTGGGGGCCGCTTTGCGGGATGTAGGCCAGCGAATAACGATTCCGGATGTCCTTCGCGATTCCCACGCATGTGGGCACGAGGTCGCTTAGTTTCTCCGGGAAGTAACTGATGCCACCACTGATTTGCGCCAGCTTTCGCAGGAGCGCGGGATTGCGGTCGGGATCGTCGGGCTCAAACACGCCCACGGTGTAAATAGTGGCCGATGTTTCCTCGGTGAGCCGCATGACTTCGGCGAGACGGTGCTTGCTGTCGTTGTCGCCGCCATCGCTGATGAGCACCAGCGTCTTCTTCGCCTGCCGCCCGAGTTCCAGATGTTCCAGCCCGAGTACAACCGCATCGTAAAGCGCCGTGCGGCCCTCCGGAGTGCTGGACAGCAGCGCGGTTCGCAACGTCGGCAGGCTGTCGGTAAACGAAACATCCGTGGGCAAAGCCAGCTCAGCTTTCTCGTTGAAACGGACCACGAACATCTCGTCGCTGGGATTGCTCTCCTTGGCGAATGAGAGTGCGGCCGTGAGAACGTCGGTTTGCTTCGGCCTCATGCTGCCGCTCTGATCCAGCAGAATGCCAACGGTTACCGGAACATCGCCCGCCGTGAACTCGGTAATCTCCTGCGGCTTGCCGTTTTCAAGAACGCGGAAGTCGGCCTTCTCAAGACCACTGACAAACCCGCCTCTGGCGTCCTTCACGCTAACGTCCAGCAGGACGCGGTCAACATTGCTGTGGATGGTGAATTCCTGTTCCTGATCCTGATTGGTGCCGGGGGCGGGAATCGGAACGGCAGCGGGAGGATTGTCTTGAGCGGCGGCGGGCGGTGTATCCTGAGCGGGACTGAACGCTAACAAGAGGCCACAAATAATCGCCGGCAACCAGAGATTTACTGACCTCGCGGCGGCAGCGTTCATCTGTGACCTCCGACGATCTGATATTAACGAGCCCGAACGAAACGCAACGTAACGAACAAGCCCAGCGAGAACAGTCCAGCGAGCGCGATCAAAGGATAGTCGCTGCCGGTCTTCGGCAGGCTGGACGGCTGTTCCGGGGCTGGCTCAGGAGCGGCGGCCGGAGCGGGTGCAGGCTCGGTGTTTTGAGCCATCTGCGTTTGTTCCGGCTGTTGCACCGGTGCCTGATATTCCTGCGTCAGCGCCTGTTCCTGCCCTTGTGGGTTGGTAGTGGTCACTTCCGCCGAATTGTATTCGGATTCGTTGGTCGCGGCGGTTGTGGGAACGTTGGCGTTCGCGGCCGTGGCGATTGTTGCGGCCTCATTCTTCGGATAGGCGAATTCCTGACCGAAGTTGTCGCCGGGGTAGAACCAGGCGCGCAAAGCCCTGGGCTGTCCCGGAGGCGTTTCCCAAAACGAGACCACGGTGTGTCCCGTCGGTTCCAGCCGGTAATTCGGTATCGCCAGAACGGTGGTGATGATGTGGCTCTCGTCGGCATTGAAAACCTGCACGATGTGCCGGTTGGTCTGCGAGTCCATCAGCTTCATCACATATTTGCCCGGCTGCAGCGTCGCACCGGGGACCTGGATTGGTTCGTTGACTGTCAGAATGGTCTTCTTGTTCCATTCGTCGGCCAGCAGATTGGGAATGAAAAGCGCTCCGAACGCGCCCAAAACAACGGCAAAAGCACGAGCTCTCGTACGAGTCATAGGCTGAACTCCTCCATCTCCATTCATAGTTCGCGTCATCACCGCGTAGGACATGCCACGGCGCGGAGAACACCGCGGGAGGAAGCAGCCTCGGTGCCAAAGCTGCAAGCGCCTGATTTCGCGGTGTTTCGGCGATGGGCGCTCTTTTTACGATGGGCAGGATTTACAGGAGCAACGTAAGCCACGCATGTTCTGTGGCGTGGCTTACGGTCAAGTTACGCAAAGTTACCGCAGTTTAAACCGCGGCTCGAAAATGCCGCGGGGAAATGGCTTCATTCGCTGTGAAATCCGCTTACGCTGATACGCGCTCGCGCAGCTCACATTCGGCGCGAAACCAGTCTTCTTCGGGTGAACCGCCCCGATATCCGCGCGCTTCCCAATAGGAAAACGCGAGAGTGGCGATCTCATCGGTGGAAATAATCGAGTCGGGGGAAGCGGCTGCAACGGGGGTCGCTTTCTTATGCCTGCGCGGCGTGGGCCTGGCGGTCTCGGGGGTCCCGACAGCTTTGGTCCGTGTCCTTTTCGTTACAGGTTCGTCAGTTTTCCTTGGCATAATTGAAGTGGACTTCCTTGGTACGAATCTAACATAGGGATGGTTGATTCTCAATGAATTCCGTTGATGTGTGGGATGGGTAACGGTCGGGGTTTCTCCGACCGTTGCGTTCTTCAACATGATGAGGCGAAGCGAGTTACTCGCCCGCCAGGCGGATGCCGAGCTCGCGTAATTGCCTCGCGGGCACGGGCGCGGGTGCTTCGCACATAAGGTCGGTTCCGCGGGCGGTTTTCGGGAAAGGTATTACGTCGCGAATAGACGTTTCTCCCGCGAGAATCATCACCAGACGATCCAGCCCGAGCGCAATTCCGCCGTGCGGCGGTGCGCCATACTGCAGCCCTTCCAGCAGGAAGCCAAACCGGCGCTGAGCCTCTTCTTCCGTGAATCCGAGCGCGGCAAATACCTTCTGCTGGATATCACGACGGTGAATACGAATGGAACCGGACCCCAGTTCCACGCCGTTGACTACCAGGTCATACGATTTCGCGCGGCAATGCGCCGGGTCGGCGGTGAGCTTGTCCAGGTCCTCATCGAGGACCGAGGTGAACGGATGGTGCGCGGCCATCCAACGGTTGTCTTCCTCGTCCCATTCGAACATGGGAAAGTCGATGACCCAGAGAAAGCGGAGATCGCGCGGGTCGAGCAGCTTATGCCGGTCGTTGTATTTCTGTCCGGCAAAGAGGCGCAACTGACCGCAGGCCTGGAAGAAGGTGTAATCCGGGCGCTGTCCTTTGGGCACGCCGGCCCATCCGGCCAGCATGACGTAATCGCCCTCTTCGGCGCCGGTTGTACGCACGGCATTCTCCGCGATGGCCGGTTCCAGCTTTTTCAGATCGTCGTAGATGCGCAGCCCGCGCTCGGTTCCGAACGCCTTCAACTCATCTCTTTCGCGGCGGCTGAGCGCGCCGGTTTTGGGGACGCGAATGGCCACCGGCGGGAAGGCCAATTCGAGCGAAGAAAAATCGCCTTCGAGGACGTGGAACGGCGGCAGGCGCAGATCGGGTTTGTCGCTGCCATAGGAGCGCATCGCCTGGTCATAGCTCATGCGCGGAATCGGCGTTTGGATTTCGTAGCCAGCCACCTGGCAGGCGTGCTTAACCAGCGGCTCGATCACCTCGAAGATTTGTTCGGCCTGCGGGAACGACATTTCGAGATCGATCTGGGTGAACTCGGGCTGGCGGTCGGCGCGGAGGTCCTCATCGCGGAAGCAGCGGACAATCTGGAAATACTTGTCGTATCCGCTCACCATCAGCAGTTGCTTGAACAGTTGCGGCGACTGCGGCAGTGCATAGAAATGCCCCGGCTGCACGCGGCTGGGCACCAGGTAATCGCGCGCGCCCTCGGGTGTCGAGCGGGTCATGAACGGGGTCTCGATTTCGAGGAAACCCTGAGCGTCGAGCGACTGACGAATGGCGAACGCAATCTTCGAGCGCAGGATGATGTTGTGCTGCATGCGCGGGCGGCGAAGATCGACGTAGCGGTATTTCAGCCTCACGTCTTCCTTCACATCCACGTTGTCTTCCATGGGAAATGGCGGCGTGCGCGATTCGTTGAGGATCCAGAGATTCGTCGCCAGCACCTCAACGGTTCCGGTGGGGATGGCCGGGTTAACCGTATCTTCCGTCCGGCCTTCGACGAGACCCTCGACGGCCACCACATACTCAGCACCAAGTAACTCGGCCTTCTTCAGCAACGCGGCGTCTTTGTCGGCGCGAAAGACAACCTGGGTAACGCCATCGCGGTCACGCAGGTGAATGAAGATAACACCGCCAAGATCGCGCCGCCGGTGCACCCAGCCCATGATGATGGCGGTCCTGCCGGTATCGCTGTCGCGAAGCTGGCCGCAGGTGTGCGTTCGTCTGAGGTCGCCCAGAAAATCGAGAGGTACGGATTCCATCATTTCCCATCCAGCACGTGGATGATCTCATCCACAGTGTAAGTTTGTTGTTCCCCGGTTTCCATGTTTCTCAGCGCGTATTTCTGCGCCGCCACCTCGTCACTGCCCACGAGGAGCGAGAACCGCGCCCCGGCCTTGTTGGCCATTTCGAGAGTTCGCTTCAGCTTCGTGGAGGAAGAGACCTCGGTGCGAATCCCATGCCTTCGTAGTTGCGTGGCCAACTGTGCCGCGTGGCCCTCCGTTCCCTGAAAGGGCGCGATGAACGCATCCGGCCGCTCAATAAACTCGCCGGGATGCTCTTCTTCCACGGTCATCACCAGCCGGTCTTCACCGATGGAGAAGCCGATTCCCGGCGCGGGCACACGCGAACCGAGCGATTCGGCGAGGCCGTCATATCGTCCACCGCCGAGAACGGAGTTCTGCGCGCCCAATGAACCGTGCACAATTTCAAAGGTCGTTCGCGTGTAGTAGTCAAGCCCACGCACCAGCCGCGGTTTCACTTCAAATGGGATGCCCCTCGCGGTAAGCTGCTCCTTCACCGTCTCGAAATGCGCGCGGCACTCGTCGCAGAGGTGGTCAAGGATGGAGGGAAGCGCGTCGATGATCGGCTGATCCTCAGGCACCTTGCAATCGAGCACGCGAAGAGGATTCGTCTCGGCGCGGCGCTGGCAATCGCCGCACATTCGCGGCGCCACTTCCTTCAGCTTCTCGCGCAACGTGGCCGAGAATGCCGCGCGGCACGGCGGATGACCCACGGAGTTGATCAACAACCGGAACCCGCTGAGCCCGGCCTGCCGCAACACCTCCACCACCATCTCGATCACTTCGGCGTCCACCATGGGCGATTCCGAACCGATCGCTTCCGCCCCAATCTGGAAGAACTGCCGGTAGCGGCCCTTCTGCGGGCGCTCGCGGCGAAACATCGGTCCCATGTAGTAGAGCTTCTGAACGCCGGGGATCTGGTCGAGCCGGTGTTCGATGTACGCGCGCATCACCGACGCTGTTGCTTCCGGGCGCAGAGTAAGAGAACTGCCGTCGCGATCCTCGAACGTGTACATCTCCTTGCTGACGATGTCGGTTTCTTCGCCCACGCCGCGCGCGAACAGCGCCGTTTCCTCGAGAATGGGCGTACGGATTTCGTGATAGCCGAACGTGCGAAACACTTCCCGCGCCACCCGTTCCACGTGGTTCCAGACCGCGCTCGACGGGGGGAGGATGTCGCGTGTTCCCTTGACTGCTTTGATCATGATTCGCTCACGAGCCCGCGCTCGGCTTTAGTCCCGGTGATCGCGGCCGGCTTCTTCGCGATATGCCAGGCAAGCCTCAACGTAGTTTCGGCAATTCAGCCGGAAGCGCTGCTGCTCTTCATCGGTCACTTCGCGGCGGATTTTGGCGGGTACGCCCATCACCATGACGCCGGGCGGCACTTCCATCGCTTCGGGTACCAGCGCGCCGGCCGCCACCACCGAGCCTTTCCCGATTTTCGCGCCATTCAGCACCACCGCGCCAATGCCGATGAGTGCGTCGTCCTCCACTGTGCAGCCGTGCAGCACCGCCATGTGACCCACGGTGACCCGGTTTCCGATCGTCAGCGGAAAATCCGGCGCGTCGCAATGCAGAACGGAGTTGTCCTGAATATTGCTCTCGTCGCCGATGCGAATGAAATGGACGTCGCCGCGCGCGGAAACGTTGGGCCACAGGCTGGACCGCTCGCCCACGGTCACGTCTCCGATCACCTGAGCGCTCGCATCTACGTAAGCGGACCGGGCAATCGCGGGCCATTTCCCGCGGTAAGCGCGAATCATCGATAAGTAATCAGGGTAGCATGCGAGAGCGGGACGGCTCCCGGCGAGTTGTGTAACAGTAGCGGCTGGCGCCTGCATCCGGCCCCTGAACCCTCTGGACTTTTGACGGCGAAAGTGCAAAAATTCAGAAATCACTGTAACGGACAGCCGGTCTCTGCATCAAAGACCGGTAGAGTTCGTGGCTGTGGAATGAACGGACCGGACCGGCGCGGCCACTCGCAGTCCGGCCGTTCGGCGGCGGAATCGCCCTGATGAAAGACTACATCGCGCTCACCAAGCCGCGCATTACCTGGCTCATCCTCATGAGCACGGGTATCGGGTATTACTTCGGCATCGATCGCGGCTGGCATCTGCTGACGTTGCTGCATGCTGTCCTCGGAACGGGACTGCTGGCTTCGGGAACGGCCGCGCTCAATCAGTGGTACGAGCGCGACGCCGACGCGAAAATGAGGCGCACGCAGGGACGCCCGCTGCCCTCCGGCAGGCTGGATCCGGTTCGCGCGTTTTGGTTTGGCGTGGGGATTTCAGTGATTGGTTTTGTGGATCTATGGTTTGGAGCGAATCCGTTGACGGCGCTGCTGGGTCTCATCACGCTGCTCACTTATCTTTTCTTCTACACGCCCCTCAAGCAACGCTCGCCGCACTCGACCACGGTGGGCGCCATACCGGGCGCGATGCCGCCTCTCATCGGCTACGCCGCGGCACACGGGAGCCTCACCATCGAAGCGTGGCTTCTGTTCGGCATTCTGTTCCTGTGGCAGTTCCCGCACTTCTACTCGATCGCGTGGATGTACCGCGAGGATTATGAGCGCGCGGGAATTCGCATGTTGCCGGTGGTTGAGCCGGATGGCGAATCGACGGCGCGGCAGATGTTCTGGTATGCGGCGGCGCTGCTCGGGCTCAGCCTGATTCCGCGGTATACGGGGATGACCGGCAATCTGTATCTGGGCGGCGCGGTGCTGCTCGGCGTTGGATACATGTACGCGGCGCTGCGCATGATGAAGGATCGAAGCCGGCTGCGGGCGCGCGCGGTGTTGCTGGCGTCGGTGCTCTACCTGCCGCTCCTTTATGGCCTGATGCTGGTCGATCGCGTGGCATGAAACTGACGGTTGCGGCGCTGCTGCTTGTTCTTGCGGCGTGCCGGACGAGCGGACCGAAGCTCGATGATTTTGGCACGGTGCCACCGTTTCAGCTCACCTCCTCCGACGGCAGCACTTTCGACAGCGCGTCATTGCGCGGAAAAGTGTGGGTGGCCGACTTCTTCTTCACCACATGCGGCAGCATCTGCCCGATGATGAGCACGCACATGCACCATATCCAGCAATCCATCACCGATGTTCCGAACGCGCAACTGGTGTCCTTCACCATCGATCCCTGGCATGACACGCCGCCAGTGCTGGCGCGGTATGCGGCACTCTATCACGCATCGCCCGCGCGCTGGCACCTGCTCACGGGACCGCAGGCGACGCTGCAAAGGCTGGACCGGGACGTATTCAAGCTCGGAAATGTGGATGGGAGCCTGACGCACAGTCCGCGCTTTGTGCTGGTGGATGGCAACGGGCACATTCGCGGATACTACGACACGACGGAGGCGGAGAGCATCCCGAAGATTATCGCGGATTTGCGGTCACTCGCGCAGGAGCGGTCATTATGAGCGTCCACGATCTGCCCACTTTGGATGCGGTCCTGAACGGCACGGCCGCGGTGCTGTTGATCTGGGCATTCGTGTTGATTCGCCGCCGACGCATCGCGGCACACCGGCGGGTGATGATCACCGCGTTCTGTGTTTCGATTGCGTTTCTGATTTCCTACGTCGTTTACCACGCGCAGACTGGGTCGAAGCATTACGAGGGCACGGGCGTGTTGCGTCCGGTTTACTATTCCATCCTGCTCACGCACACCCTACTGGCGGTCACGGTGCCGGTGCTGGCAATTATCACGCTGCGGCGCGGTCTGGTGAAGAATTACGCGCGTCACCGCGCCATCGCCCGCTGGACACTGCCCATCTGGCTGTACGTCAGCGTCACCGGCGTGGTGGTGTACGTGATGCTGTACCACACGTAACGCGAATCATTCCTCCTGTTTCCCGCTTCTTGCACGACTGGCCGCGTAGCCGTGTGCGCACACTCGTGTCTTCCTGGAGGCTTTTATGGACCTGACGCAGACGGTGGACAATCTGGGCGGGATCGACGCAGTGGACGCCGTGGATCAACTGGCGGATATCTGGGACGACACAACCGGAACCGAGAACGCCTCGCAACTCGAAGCAGGGTTGGCAACATCCGACGCGACGCTCAATCAGGAAATCAGCCAGAACGAGGCGGAAATCGAGGCCGAGCAGAAGCAGATGGAAGCGAACCAGCAAACCATCGATGCCGATGCCGCGCCAGTGTCCGCGGACGATCTGGACATCGCGCGGTTGGAGGGTTGCGAGCAGCAGATTGAGGCGGACGCGGCGCCCATCGAGAAAGAACTGGGAATTCAGAAATGACGAGCGGTGCTGCATTCGCGGCGTTCGCTGTGCTGCTGGCGATCGTCCCGGCGCTGGACGGGCAATCGACTTCGCCCCCGGTTTCGCCGCAACAGGCACTGCTTAGTAACTACGAAGAACAGGTCGCCAACCTGAAACTGATCATCGCCGACCAGAACCAGAAGATTGCCACTCTCGACCAGCAACTTACGCTGACGCAGAAGAACAACGACTTGCTTCAGCAGATCGTCACGCAGAACCAGCAGATCGTGACGATTGAGAAGCAGTCGATTGCCGACCGCGATTCGGTGATTCAGCAGCTCGCCAGTGGCACGAAAGACACGACGGTGAAGCGGCTGGTGGAGTCGATTCCGTCAATCGCCGGGATTATTGCAATCGCCCTTAAGTGAACGGAAAGGAGATCCATGGGAACCACACCCACTTATCCGATGTCGATTAACGGCATCATGCTGGCGGGGATCACGCTGGCGACCGAGTCGGCAACATTCGATCCGACGCAGGCCGTGAAGCGCTGGGTGGATGCGTCGAAGGCCGGACTGACGCCGGACGATCCCGCGAATTATATGATCTTCGATCCGGTAAGCGGCACCGAAGTGCCACTCAAGATTACGAATGCCGTGGCCGCAACCGCGAACGTTCCGGCGATGTACGCGACGTATACACCGACGCCCGCAACGACGCCGGCAACGCTGACGTGCAGCGGCAATCCCGCGCTGATTCTGCCGGTTCCGGCGACGAGCCTGAGCACGCTCGATCAGGCCAACGCGCTGGCCGCGGAGATTGGTCCCGCAATCGGGCTGACGTTACAAGTGACGATCTGGAATCAGGCGGGCTGGACGTTCAACCCCAACGGCGAAACGCGCGAACAGTTCATGGTGTTCTCCGGAAGCGTGAGCGCCTACGTCGGAGATCTGCTGGTTGCGAAATATGCTAACGGCATTGGGGCACCGGGAAGCTGGTCGCTGAATGCGGCGGGTCAGATCGTGTGGAACGGCGTGCCTGTTCCACAGCCGGGGCCGAATACGCCGCCGGACATGCCCTTCCCCGTGCGTGCTCTGTTGCCGGGAGAGAGTTTTCAATCGGTGGCGGGGATGGCCTGGGAAGTCTTTAGCAGCA
>Ga0187871_10004316_pt1 | contig 10714 bp, 9 predicted proteins | sample June2016WEW_16_1_FD_132988 | JGI IMG/M metagenome (GOLD analysis project Ga0187871, IMG submission 132988) | Peatland microbial communities from SPRUCE experiment site at the Marcell Experimental Forest, Minnesota, USA - June2016WEW_16_10 | ecosystem: Environmental > Terrestrial > Soil >...
CCCAGCGATTGGAACATGCTCCAGAGGCCGTGGTAGAGATGCATGCAGAGCAGCGCCATGGCGATGATATAGAAGCCGGCTATGGCGGGGTTTTGGAATCCGGTGATGACGTTGCTGCGCACGTCCATGTCGCCGTCCGGCAGAAGGTGCAGCGGCATCACGCTGCCGACAGTCAAGTGCAGCACGTGGAAGACGACGAAGAAGGCGATGATGGGGCCGCTCATAATCATGGTGCGGGCGGCGTAGCTGGCGGGAACGTCGTCCTTCTTCACATAGGCGTCGGGGCGGGCGGCACGTTTCAGCAGCCACAATTGCAACGACGCGGTGATGTGCAGGATCACGGAAGCCAATAGGCCGCACCGAACGACCCATAGCAGGAGGCCGTGGGAATGCAGGAAGTGCGCGTAGTGGTTAATCTGTTGGGGGTCGGGCGAATAGATCTGGAGATTGCCGATCAAGTGGCCGAGAACGTATCCGAACAGGATCACGCCGGTGACGGCCATCACCACTTTCTTGCCCAGGGTCGATTCGTAAAACCCGATGGAGCGATTCAATTGACTGGTGGTCGCAATAGCACTCATGTGGATGTCTCTGGAACATTCCAGTATAATCCGGTGCGATTAAACGCGCGCGGGGCGGACGCCGAATCAGGTGTCCGACCCAAGAAGTGGAGAGGAGTGAAAAACTCAAGAGAAGGCCGCTATCCTGGCGTACCCGTATTGCAGACCAAAAGCACTCCCGATTCTTTACAGTATGTCCCGGTCGGGAAGACTTTCCTACGCTTGTCTTATCGGCGTTCATCGGCGTTCATCGGCGGCGAAATGTGCTCTTCGTCCGGCCCAACACGAAAACCCAAACCTCATATTGGCCGCCGATGAACGCAGATGAACGCCGATAACGCCGCGGCTGCCGTTTGCCGGCTCAAAATGGCGTGCCGGAACGTCCCACGTTTATGTCGCGCACCCCGCCGAATCGGGTGTGTGCCACTCTGGCGTGCATCGGGCAGACGACACCAAACGATCGTCTGCCCCACGCATCTGGCTCTTAAGTGGCCTTGCGCAGGCGCGCGGCGAGGATGGTGAGGCCGATGATCAGCAGGCCGATGGTGCCCGGTTCGGGAGCGTTCGTCCGCACGCATTCCACTTGCAAGACTTGCGCCCCCACGCTTTGCGCGCCGTTGGAGCTGATCAACGAAGCCGTAAAGTCGTTGCCGAGAGACGAGCCGGGATAGCCGAAGGTGATGCCGGCGCCCACGTTGTGGAGCTCGATCACGGCTTCGCCGGATGAGAACAGCGCGGCGCTTTCCTGCGAGCTTATGGTTACTCCGGCGGAGAGCAGGTCGATGGGGCCGGAGTACGAGCCGCCGCTCCGCGATCCGGGGGTCAGCAACATATCGCCGGTGGGGAGGCCCAGACGCGCCGCGTCCGGGTCGGCCAAGGTAATCGAAACGGAGCCATTCTGGGATTCGATTGTGCCGGTGAATAGGATGCCCGGCATGTAGACGCCGGATGTTCCGGGCAAGGATGCCACGGGCCCACCGAGAGGCATGCCTCCCAGCAGGATCTCGATTTCGCCGGGATAGGTCGATCCATGGCCACCGGAGATGTACAAAAGCAGGCTGTCGTTGGTATCGAGGGTCACCTGCGAGCTATCTGTGACATTGATGGTGCTTGCCGCCGCGGGCGTGAGCGAGGCGAGCAACGCCGCGCAGAGCAGGAATCCATATGTTTTTCTCATAACTTATAAGCCGATTCTAGGGCTTAAATCTTGGAAAAAGGCCGAAAAACCGTACCGGTACACAGGGGATTGGTAACGGTACAGGATAGAAAGGCGGGCCGCGAGGCCGGTCCTACAAGGCCAAGGGCAAAGCGCGGAGGCGGGTACCGTTCAGGTGGAAGACGGCGTTGGCGACAGCGGGGGCCAAGCCCACGATGGGCGTTTCGCCGGCGCCGGCCGAGGGCAGATCGGGGCGGTCCACCAGCACAACTTCGACATCGGGCATGTCGCTGAACCGCGGTACGCGGTATTGGGAAAACCGCGGATTCAGGATTTGCCCATCGCCGAAGCGAATCTGCTCGAACAGGGCTCCGCCGACGGCCATGGAGATGGCGCCCTGGATCTGGTTCTTCAGATGGTCGGGGTTGACCACCGCACCGCAGTCGAAAGCCTCGACCACGCGCAGTATGCGGATGCGCTTCTCTTCGACGGCTACCTGCGCGCAGGTGGCGATATAGCCGTTCTTCTCGAATCCGCAGGCCATGCCGATGCCCTGCCCTTTACCCCATCCGAAGCGTTCGGCGGCCGCTTGCAGAACGGCGCGCAGGCGCTCGTCTTTCAGATTCTTGAGCCGGAATTCGAGCGGGTCCATTTTCAGCGCGTGAGCCAACTCATCGATGTGTACTTCGCGCGCGAAATGGTTGGCGGTGGCGGCCAGGCCGCGGTAGGAACCCTGCCGCAATGGCGATTTGGCGGGGTGGAAGGCATTCCGCTGGTTGGGGACGTCGTACTTGCTCACCAGGCCTGAGTTGCCGGAGTTGTAATTGTGGCACTCCCATGCGGTGATGGCGCCGTCGCGTTGCGCGCCGCTTGAAATTTCGATGAGACCGGCGGGCCGGAAATACGACCAGGTGAATTCCTCCTCGCGGGTCCAGACCAGCTTCACGGGCTTGCCGGCGGCTTTGGCCAGGCGCGCGGCCTCCACGGCGCACTCGCCGGAATGTTTGCCGCCGTATGCAGATCCGGTATCCGGCACGATCACGCGCACGCGGTCTTCGGAAATACCGAAGGCGGAAGCCAACTCGGTGCGCACGCCGAAGGGCACCTGCGAACCGGTCCACACGGTCAACTTGCCGTCGGTCCATTCGGCGAGCGCGGCGCGGGGCTCCAGCGGAGCGTGCGCGATATAGGCGACGGTGTAGGCGGCTGCGAGCTTGGTATCGGCGGCGGCCATACCGGCTTCAACCGATCCGTGGGGATCGCCTTCGCCGGGATCGGAGGCCTGCTTGAGGTAATCGTAGAATCCGGGGCCGAAGGCCGCGCCAGGCGGGACAGGCTCGCGTTTCCATTGGGCTCTAATCTGGCCGAGGGCTGCGGCCGCAGTTTGGGCATCCGGCGCGGCAACGCCGACGAAATTATCCTCATGGACCACCGTGACCCCCGGTAGGCTGGGCGCTTCAAAATTGACGAGAGTCGCGCCGAATGCGGGCGGGCGCAGTACGCAGCCGTGGAGCATTCCGGGGCGGGTCAGATCAGGCGTGTATTTGTGCTTGCCGGTGACCATATCGCGCGCTTCGAGCTTGGGTGCGGACTGGCAGAGCGGACGCGCCATGGACACATCGCGGGCGATGGTCTTGGCGATCTTCCGGCCTTTGGCCAATTCGCCGAAACCGGCTGGTTCGCTGCCTGGGCAGGCGATTTTGCCATCCGCGATGGTCAGCTTGGCACGGTCGACGTGCCACTTTTCGGCGGCCAAATCCAGCAACGCCTCGCGTGCGGTGGCGGCGGCGCGGCGCACCTGGGGCGCCATGGTGGGGGTGGTGCGGCTGCCGAATGTGCCCATGTCGTAGGGCACCAATGCGGTATCGGCCATCACCAATTCGATGGAAGCGATGGGGCAGTGCAGTTCTTCGGCGGCGGCCTGGCTGAGGGACGTGCGGATGTTCTGGCCGACCTCGGTTTTGCCCGTACAGATGGAGACGGCGCCGTCTTCGCCGATGTGCAGCCAAGCGTTGAGATCCTGGGGCGCGGATTCGGAGTTGCGGCCGCGGCCGGACTCCTGCGCGCCGGCGGAGAAGACCACCAGCAGACCGCCGCCGAGCAGTCCCAGGAAATCACGGCGATCGACGGCGAAGCGATAGGCCGGCGGCGCGGTGAGCTCGTAACGCTCGGGTTCGATTTGGACGGGCGCATCAGGCATGGGATTGGGCCGCCTTCCGGATGGCCGCGATGATGCGGAGATAGGCGCCGCAGCGGCAGATGTTTCCGTTCATGTGATGCACGATCTCTTCCCGGCTGGGGTGCGGCGTTTTCTGCAGCAGCGCGACGCCGGAGACGATCATGCCGGAGGTGCAGTAGCCGCACTGCATGGCGCCTTCCTCGATGAAGGCGTCCTGGAGCGGGTGGTGGATGCCTTCGATAGTCGTAATCTGTTTGCCGGCGGCGGCGCGCACGGGCGTGATACAAGAGCGGACGGGCTGGCCATCGAGCAGCACCGTACATGCGCCGCACTGGCCTTCGCCGCATCCGTACTTGGCGCCGGTGAGGTCAAGATGGTCGCGCAGCACGGTGAGCAGGGGGACGCCGGGGTCGGCGTCGATGGGCCGGCGGGTCCCGTTTACGGTGAGGCTGGTAACCCTGGGCATAAGACTATTGTGCCACTGGGCGCGCTTTGTGGTAAGTGCAGAACATCGAAGTGCGGGATCTGCCCGAGTTCAGGCCCGCCGCGAAAACCGGGTTGCCCGACAAAGCAACCCTCCGAGTTGGCGACTATCCGCTTTTGTGGTTTCCGTGGAGGGCGTTTCAAGGGAGTGATGCCCATTTACAACCGCCAGGGTCATGCAAGGCGGACGTGCGGGTAGTGCCTGAAATACTTGCAGGACTCGGGCAGCCGCAACCAGCAGTTGGTCGGCTGGATCGCGATGGAAAGGTTGCGGCAGTTGGGTGGATTCGACTGCGATCCGCGGGTTGAGGTGTAGAAGCGACACGCCCGGCCGCGCAAGGGCGCTCTCTATCCACGGCCCAACTGCGCGATCGAGCTCAGCCTTCCGTACTCCACGAGTTTCGCGACTTCCCAACAGGAGATGATGCTGACGCCGAAGACACGGTCGGCGCCACGTTCGAGAAGATCGCAGTGCCTCGTTGGTAGCCGATCCGGCCGAGCGGTAGTGTCCTAATTTGCTTTTCGCTCGCCTCATAGCCACTAGATTCCGAGCAGTTTGTCTAGCATCTGCCTGGCCATCGAATCCGTAGTGGTGGGAACCATCCCACAGTGGAATTGTGCGCCGCCAGTTTCCGCGACCGCGACTTCCCAGCCACGTTGAGGTTCCGGGCCGCATTCCCAAGAGACCACGCCACGCCCCGAGTCAAATGCCACACGCAGTAATGTGCCTCCCCCAAGAGCATCACGGAGGGTGATATCATCAACCTGCTCGTGCTGAATCGCAATCACATCAGCACCACCAGACCGATCCTTTAGTTCTGTAGCGTAAAACCTCAACATATCTTTAAGTTCTTTCCACAAAGGTACGCCATATGCTCTCTTGATTTTCTGTTCTTCGACAAATCTCTCCGTCTGAAGTCTTTTGTCGTCAATCTTCTGACGCAACTTTCGGATTGTGTCATCTGCCCAATCGGACATATTTAGCCCCCTATAGCCTTGTTGGCCAATTCTTAGTGTAACCTGAAATTCAACTTGCATTGATTACATTGCAGCGTTGATAACTCCGCGAATCCACTCTGAAACCGTTTTCTGACTTGCGCGCGCCATTGATTCGATCCGCTTCAGATCGGACGGGTTGAAACGGATCGGCACGATACGGCCCTTCGCTTCACCCTTGGGTAGCTTTGGCCTCCCAATCTTCTTAGGCTTCGGCTGGGGCATTGGCTCTGAACTCCTGAACAATCGCGGCTCGTACGGCAAGTATCGGGGATGTTATCGAGTCACCATGTAGCACGGTGACATGGCGCTTAGGGTTGTCTGGTTCATCCGTGACGTGCGACCACGCATACAACTTACTGGCGGTTGGGTGTCCGATTAGCTCGAATACCTCTACGCATCCATCCCATACCGTGCGGCCTTGGAAGGTTTCTTTCACCGGGACGCTACCCACATGCCTTGATTCGACACCATGAAGGCGTCGAATCACATCGCGCAGTTCTTCGATGTACGTCATGCGACCGCCTTCAGTAATTCCGCCACGGTCCACTGAGTGCCACTCACACCAGCAGCTACAGCGGGAGTAGTGCGGAGGGTGATGTGGCGCTTTACGAAATTGTAGTACGCGAAGTGCAGCCCGACCGCCGCTTCAAAATTCTCGCGCTTCTTGCTGAAGGCGTGCGTTAGGCGCGCCAGTCGCTTCATGTGAAGGCGCGTCGTGGCGTTCAACCGCTCGACGTAGCTGGTGGATATCAGGTCAAATTCGGGACGGCCAAAGACGGCCTTTTTCTCGATGGATGTGATAGCCGGTGCGCTGTAGCGGCGGTGCGCTTCGATGGATTGTTCCGTCCCGCAGGTCTTGATGACCTGTCCATAATCCACGTCGCCACCAAAGGCCGTAGCTATGGCGTCTACGTATGCCTTTAGGCCATCAGTGGAGATTTGCAGCCGGTTCCGCATCCGGTCTGCCACGTCAATCACAAAGGCCGTAGTAGTCTTAACGTCGCGGTCACCGGCTACGCGAAACGCGGGGACCAGCTTGGTATCGGCGTCAATCGCGCAATACGTCCATACGTCGCCGAATTGCAGATCGTCATCGGGGCGGACATGGCGTTCCTTCTTGCCGATGAAGCCCCATACTTCGTCCATTTCCAAGCGCGCGCATGAGAGATTGCGCATCTTGGCGTCTAGTAGTGCGGTGCAACCCTGCCCAACCCGCACGCCTAGCCGCATCACAGTATCGCGGTGAACGCCGGTCAGGCGCTCAATGGAGCGGATGCTGGAACCTTCGCAGAGGGAGCCGATTATCGCGGCCTGCTTTTCGACAGGGAGTATGTTTGCCATGTCTTTACTGTAATACAACAATGCTTGCCGTGTCAAGCCTTTTTGTGTTACAGTTTCTGTATGGAAAATGGCGAAGAGGCTGTTGAGCATAAGGGGAATGGCAAAACAAAGGCAGATGAAAGCGCCCAGGCCAAGCCCAAGGTAAAGGCTCCGTTCGCCCCAAGAGAGAGAACCATATGGGGCATCGGCTATATTAAACGAAAACTTCATGAGCATAAAGCCAAGCGCGAAAAAGAAACAGCCAACGATAAGGCTGCGCGCGCTACCGCGTCCGCCACTAAATGGATGGCTTTTTTCACGGCGGCTTTGACGATCTTGAGTGCTTTGACTTGGTGGGAAATCCGCTCTGGAGGTACCGATACTCATGATCTGGCGATAGCTGCAAAGGAGCAATCCGCTACCGCAAAGAAGCAAGCCGCCGCCTCCGTCACGCAGGTCGGTGAGACTGCCGCTCTCGCTATTGCGGCAAAGCAACAGTCCGATGATACCGCCGTCCTTGCGACTGCCGCTAAAGAGCAAGTAGCGAAGTTGCAAGCGGGAGTCAACGAAACCCACAACCTGGCAGATGCGGCCGCTAAACAGGCGGTTCAGGCCGCTGCTCAAACCGCAGCTATAAAGGCGCAACTGTCCCTCTATACCGCTGCACAGCTTCCATTCATCTTCTTGAAAGAAATGCCCCAGTCCACTGAAGCCTTTGGAGATGACACACTGATCAAATGGACACAAATTTGGCATAACAGCGGAGGCAGTAAGCCCCTCTCGCTCAGCATTTGGTCCGATTGCCCTGATTCCAAGACAACGGAGACCATGAACTTCTATAGGTTTCGTCGCCAAAACGTGATTCACGTAGTCCTTGGACCTCAAACCGATCGGACTATTCCTGGCTGCGAGACGTCGTACTCGCACCTGAAAGCGCTGGATGATGCTAATCTCAGACAAGCCAGAATAGACAACACTCGGAATAATATGTATATTATTGGCGGGGCCGACTACAAAGATTTTGTTGGAACTCCGCACATGGTTGAATATTGCTATCAGATAGGATGGGATAACAGGAACGTCAAGTTTGGTTTTCATCTGCTTGAATGTCGAGAACCATACCAAGGTCACAATTGCGCCGATGAAGAGTGCCAACAAGGGGAGAGAAAAGCAAATTAGGACACCACCGGCCGAGCAACCCGCTATACCCAGATGTGGGTGTCCGGCAGAATCACTGCAAGGCGTCCCAGTCCTCGCTGGCCACTGGCTCCAATGGCTCACGGAACTCGAGAACCGAACCTTGAAGGCTTAGGGCGCCGGCCCCAGTGGATCCTGAGGCTTTCGAGACCACCAACACTTCAACAGCCTGGCCGGGATCGAACGGGAGGCCCTCCAGGACGAGTTCTCCGTGCTCACCCACAGTTGTCTCTCTCCAATGTGCTTCCACGCCTTCAGTATAGAAGATCTGCCAGGGATGTGAGGCGAGATGTTTCTCCGCCTCGGTTCCAGGCCCTGAACCGCACCCCTGAAGCGTGACGCTGCTCCGCCTAACCATGAGAAGCAGATTAAGCGGCGCTTCACGGGAGGAACCACGGATCGTACAGGAATCGGCCGAACGTTCTCCGGGTGGCGCGTCATCCGGCCAAGGCGGGCGCAGCTTGATCAAAACCAATGAGGTGGCGAGTTCTCGCTCACGTAGATTGCTTCCACGCACCAGCGCTCGGCAGCGCCACGTTACGGCCGTCGGACTCTGGCGGCGGAATCCCGGACGGCGCACGCTTCGGCGCAGCATGTGGTGATGAGTCTCCACACACCGACGGAGCCGTTCGAGGGATCATTAGTTTAGGAGAAGAGACATGAGCAAAGTTTGGCTGATCACCGGCGCCGGGCGCGGGATGGGGGCGTATATCGCTAAGGCGGCTCTGGCCGCAGGCCATAAAGTAGTCGCTACCGGCCGCAATACCGGCAAGGTGGCCCAAGCCCTTGGCAAATCCGCGGACCTGTTTGTGGTGAAGCTGGATATAACGAAACCCACCGACGCGGAATCCGCCGTCAAGGCATCTGTGGACAAGTTTGGCCGGATCGATGTGCTGGTCAACAATGCCGCAAACTTTTATGCGGGCTTTTTCGAAGAGCTGTTGCCGGAGCAGATGGAACGTCAACTGTCGACCAGTCTTGTCGGCCCGATGAATGTCACCCGCGCCGTCCTGCCGGTTATGCGAAAGCAGCGTTCTGGCCTGATAATCACAATCTCCTCAACTGCGGGCCTGATCGGGTTTGAATTCGGTACCGCCTACGCTGCGTCGAAGTTCGGCCTTGAGGGATGGATGCAGTCGCTGCAGGCCGAGATCGAACCGTTTGGTATCGACACCATCACTGTCAATCCGGGTTTCTTTCGCACTGAGCTTCTGACTGAGGAGTCAACAAATTTCGCCGAGGGGACGATCGAGGACTACAACGAGCGCAGAGCGAAGCAAATGGAATTTTGGAAAAGCTACAACGGTCAGCAGTCCGGCGACCCCGCCAAGCTCGCACAGGCATTGATTACAATTTCGAGTCAGGAAAAACCACCGCGCCGTTTCATTGCCGGCGCAGATGCTGTCGGCACGGCAGAACAGGTGGCTGCAACGCTTCAGCAGCAGACCGAGGCCTACCGCGATCTGTCCTCTTCCCTCGCATACGATAAGCCGTAGCAATGGAACCGTTGCGCGGCGAGATGCTGGTCCGAAATGGATCGTTCGAAGAACCGGAGTTGACGCCGCAGAGGGGCGCTATATGGAGCCGGAACCAGGTGGATGGATCCGACCCACCGCGGGAGAGGACCAACGGGGTCAGTTGACGTGAAACGCCCGACTCACCGATCTGGTTGCCAACTCCGAGTGAACCGTTCGACGACACGGATGAAGCTTGCTAATGGGGTGTGGCCGGCGACCTTCGTACGGGTAGCGCGTATTCCGACCGGAGCAACGGGAATCAGCGTCGGCAAGCCGACTTATCGGGGAGTAATTAGGCGGAACTCGAACCTTGCTATTGCGAACAGATTCTGCTGCCCTGACAAGGTATTCAAACCACCCGGAACCCGCGCTGATTCATCACTCGGCGAGCCGCTGCAGGAAAGCTGAGTCAGCATGGCCGTCGCAAGTTGGTTCCATGCCTCCACGTTCAAAGACCGCAACGCATCTTCGATGTCTATTTGTAATCAGGCGGCTGCGGATTCCGTGAAAAGCATTCCGAGGTTCAGATCGCGCACGATGCCCAACTTTCGCCCTCACCAAGCATCGCAGACATTTTTTGAAGCAGATTACAGTTTTACCGGCCGATTCCCGCTTTAGCTTCTAGAGCGAGGGAACGGTGGCATGGCACTTCACGAGTCCGCCGAGCCTTTCGCCGAAACCATACGAAAGGCATAGGTGTACACATTGAAAACCAACCAACTCTGGAAACCATACTGCGCCGCACTAGCGCTGACGCTACTGCCGGCGGCCGGCAGGGCGGATGTCGTATTGGACTGGAACGCCATCATGCAGAACACGGTCAGCAGCCAGCCTGCCTTCCCGCAGGCCCGCATCGCGGCGATCACGCAATTAGCCGTATTCGAAGCGGTCAACGCCATCACCAAAGAATACAAACCGTATCTCGGCACTGTCACAGCGCCCGACAACGCGTCCGTAGAAGCCGCGGCCGCCCAGGCAGCGCATGACGTGCTGAAGAATTACTTCCCAACCAATGCCTCGGGGCTCGATGCCGCACTCGCTACATCGCTTTCCACAATTCCCGAGGGCGCGCCGAAGGCATCGGGAATTGCCTCCGGCCAGGCAGCCGCCGCCGCGATGATCGCCGCGCGAGCCAATGACGGTTCCTCCCCCTCCGAGTTCTATTTGCCGTCATCGTCGGAGCCGGGCGTGTGGCAACCCACCCCGAGTTGTACAGCCGCCGGCGGAGCCTTCTACCAATGGAAAGACATAACGCCGTTCGTTCTCCTCAGTGGCAGTCAGTTCCGGCTGGGTCCACCGCCGC
>Ga0187871_10004317_pt1 | contig 10703 bp, 6 predicted proteins | sample June2016WEW_16_1_FD_132988 | JGI IMG/M metagenome (GOLD analysis project Ga0187871, IMG submission 132988) | Peatland microbial communities from SPRUCE experiment site at the Marcell Experimental Forest, Minnesota, USA - June2016WEW_16_10 | ecosystem: Environmental > Terrestrial > Soil >...
CAACCTGGCCGGTCCCATCGCTTGCTCGAGCCAAAGGAACCTGGCTTGGGGCCTTTGGGTTAGATCATTTCTATCCGCCTACGGTCTGGACGGACGACGACTGCAACGTGCATGAAGAGCTCCCCAAGAACGAGCAAAAACCCATGGCAGATTTGGTTGACGCCTTCCTTTACCTCGGTCCTCAGGATTTAAGGCTGGCGGAGCCAATGCCCGCTGACATTGCCTTGGACATCGACTACATGACAGAGTTGCTGCGGCGGGAAACGCTGGCGGGAATGCCTGGGGCGAGGACGCTTAAGGATTTCGATCAATCGATTGTGACCGGCGCGGGAAACCCTGTTCTCGTCGTACCTAAGCTGCCGGATCTTAAGCCCTATCTCCCGATGATCAAACAAAGTTGCCTCGATCGCAAAAGCGGTAGCAGCGCCCCTCAATAAGTCATGGCCGAAAGGCTTTCAAAGGAGGCTTTATGAAAACCGACACTCCGTTAGTTATTGGCTAATGAACATTCCTGGAGCCCCACCAGAGGGCCTTCTGGACGGGCGTATTTGTCTTTATCGTTTGGGCAGGTGCGGATTGATCGATCGCCAAAAGCGCTACGAGTCGTGCGCGATTTCGGGATTCTCAAAGCACGTGAACCACTGCACGGGCGGGTGGAGCATTGAAAGGCAGGGAACAAGGGAATGAACCAACTACTGCATAGACGGCAGCTAGCGTAGCGTCTCCTGAATTCCTTGACAGAACCCAAATCCTAAAATGCGGGTCCTTCGACTTCGTTTGGTCGAGGAATCGGCCAAACTTCGCTCAGGATGACAGGTCATTGTGTGCGGCCATTTGAAACATAGTGCGCTCGTTGCTACGGACCTCCCCACTCGCTGAACTGAGCGACGCCACGCCGCAGCGGCGGGCCCTGCCCCCTTACGCCCTCGTTCCCCGTCTCTACGCGTCGTGCGTCATCTCAGGATTCTCAAAGCACGTGAACCGCGAAATGAAGTTAAGGTGCACGGTTCCCGTGGGGCCGTTGCGCTGCTTGGCAATGATTAGCTCCGACTTGGCCCGGTCGCTCTCCGTCAGCTCTTCGTCGCGGTTGTAGTACGAATCGCGATGAATGAAGGCCACCACATCCGCATCCTGCTCGATGGAGCCGGACTCGCGCAGGTCGCTCAGCAGGGGGCGCTTGTCGTCGCGTTTTTCATTGCCGCGCGAGAGCTGCGAGAGCGCGATGACCGGAACCTGGAGCTCCTTGGCCATGGCCTTGAGACCACGCGAAATGGCGCTTACTTCCTGCACGCGGTTCTCGTATCCCTTGCGGGCTCCGGCAGCGGGCAGCGTCGCGGTCATCAACTGCAGGTAGTCCACGAGCACCAGATCGAGGCCACCCGCATTCTGCTTCAGCCGCCGCGCCTTGGCCCGCATCTCGGCCAGCGACAGGCCGGCCGAGTCGTCGATGTAGATGCGCGAATCGACCAGTTGACCCAGCGCGTCCTGCAGCTTTCCCTGGTCTTCGCGGCCCAGGAACCCGGTTTGCAATCTTCGTTGATCGACGCGGGCCTGCGAGGCCAGCATGCGGCGCAGCAGCGACTCCTTGCTCATTTCCAGGCTGAAGACCGCCACGGTTGCGGCGTGATAAACCGCCGCGTTCTGCGCGATGTTGATGGCCAGCGCGGTTTTGCCCATCGAGGGCCGGGCGGCGATGATGATCAGCTCGCCCTTCTGCAGGCCGCTGGTCATGCGATCGAACTGGTAGAAGTTGGTGGCCAGGCCGGTGATTTCGCGGCTCTGCTTATACAGGTTGTCGATGGTTCCGAACGAGTCTCTGACGATGACGTCGAGCGGCTCGAGGCCCTGGGTCAGCCCCGACTCGCTCACTTCGAGCAGCTGCGACTCGGTGGAGTCGAGAATCCCGATCGCGTCTTCGCTCTGGTCGGCAGCCTTGGCGATGGCCGCCGAGCAGATGCCCATCATCCGTCGCAGCAGGCTCTTGTCCTTCACGATGCGGACGTAGTCTTCGATGACCGGGCGGCGCGGCAAACCTTCGGTGAGCGACGCGAGGTAAGCCACGCCACCGACCGATTCCACTTCTTTGTATTTGGCCAGCTCGTTGGCCAAGGTCACGATGTCCACGGTGCGTCCCGTGTCGATCAACTCGCTCATGCGCAGGTAGATGCGGCGATGCGAGTCAAGCGCAAAATCATCGGATTTGAGGGCTTCGGCGGCCTCGGCGTGAGCGGCGTTGTCGAGCAGAATCGCGCCGAGAATGGTCTTTTCCGCTTCGGTGTTCGCGGGCAGGCCTTCAAGGGAGAGGTCGGGAATGGTGGCCATAGGAGTCGGTCAGTTTTCAAATGCTCTCGTAAGAGTGTGCGGCCAGAGGGCGCGTGGGCCAAGGAGCAAAACGGCACAAAATCGTGGAAAACTCAGGCAGAGGCCTTCGTATTCTGCGATTGCTGCTAGCGATGTCATCCCGAGCGCAGGTCGCCCCGGCGACCGGAGTCGAGGGATCTGCAGTTGTCTTTGTTATCACATATCCCGGCCGCGGACTGCGAATACCCTGCCATGTATGCATCAAGGAAGCTACTTTACTTACATCATCGCCAGCCGTAGCCGGACTCTGTATGTTGGCGTCACTGGGAACCTCCTCAAGCGAATCTTCCAACACAAATGGAAAGAACACGAAGGCTTTACGGACAAATACAACTGTGATCGGCTTGTGTGGTTCGAAGGCCATCAGGATGTCGCAAAGGCTATCGCGCGCGAAAAGCAGTTGAAGGCGTGGAGGCGTGAAAAGAAGCTTGCGCTTATTGAGACGACGAATCCCGCGTGGGTCGACCTGAGCAAAGACTGGTACGACCTGGAGCCGGCTGATTTCAAGCGTGCCATAGATCGCACGATCTCTTAAGGACAACTGCAGATCCCTCGACTCGTCGCCGCAGCGACTCGCTCGGGATGACAACCCTTCCCCTATACTCCGCCCCTGGTAAGTGCGAGACTTCCGCTCGCCTACAGACCTCCGCTCACGCTGCGTCAAGCACCACTTCAGCCTTCTCGCTTCACAACCCGCTGAAAACACTCGCATGATTTTCCCACGCAAGATTGCAGAGTTTTTCGCCATTTGCGTACATACTGAACGCATGAGATCCAAAGAGGGTTCGTGTCGCCGTGTCAGCCGCTCGCAGCCGCGGGGTTGCGCAAAAAAATATTTCTGATACCCCACGGAGTATATTTGATGCTTAAGTCTTTCAAGATCAATAAACCGACTCGAAAATCGCGGTCAAAAACGTTCGATTTTGTCATCGCCAACCGGAAAAGGCGGCCCGCTTCCCGGACAAGGCTAATGGCCCCCTTGGCGACCGTAGACACGAATCACGAACCACGGCGACTCGTTTCCTCACTCACTCGTTCCCTTGTTCCCTGCTTTTTTCACCCCGGCCGGATCTCGTATTCCAGTTTGCCTGTTGCCTTGAGCTCAATGACCGCCAGGCTCTTGCCGGGCACCGGGCCGGGAGACGTGGCGCAGGCAATTTCAGTCTCGCCGCAGGCCGTGCTTGAGACCGGCGCGGGGCGCAACGCATACTCCGCGTTGGAAAGCACGCCGGCAGAATCGAAGACCGGAATCCGTTCCATGATCTGGCCGTCGCGTTCGACCGCGACCAGGATGCGACCGGGAGCGAAGGTCACCTGCTTGTGTCCTCCACCGGGCAATGGATACTGCACCATCGTGTTGTCCTGGCTGTCGAGGCCGTACTCTGCGTCGAGTCCCGATGCCTCTACCGGGAGCTCGCCGCCCAGGAACGTGCCCCAGGCCGACTCAGCCCCGCCGGTCTGCGACTGCAGCAGCGCGCCGGTGTTCGGCGTCCACACGAACGTCAATCCCAGTCGCTCCTGACCGGTGATGACCTTGGGCGCCGCGGCGAAAGCCGCATAATAGTTGGGCCGCCGGATGTAAGTGAACACGATGGGCTGGCGGGAGTCCTTCATCTGCTCGTCGAACGGGTATTCGTTCACCGGCCGCAGAAGTTTGCGCGCTTCGGCGATCTGATCGGCGGTCGGGTGCCAGTCGTAATGCGCGCGCTGGAGGAAACGATAGGGCGAAAAGCCGTCGGGATTGCCCGAGCCAAAAGCTTCCACCTTTGGCCACTCGTTGTTGAGCTTCTCGCGGGCCGCCTGAATCTGCGCGGCACGCCGCTCGGGAGAAGTGGCGAAAGCGCGCATGATCGTGCATTTGTCGGCGAGAGGCGTATCGAAGACAGAGACGATGGAGCGTTGCCGGGCGGTTTCGATGCTGCAGTTCGCCACCCAAAGTGACTGGTCCGGCTCGGGCATCAAATTGTATGAAAGCCATTTGCCCCAGCGCTCCTCCTCTGCCAGCAGAACGTCGCCGAGGTGCGTGCCGCGCCAGTAGCTGTAAGCCATGCGCAGGCTTTCATGGTGCGCCTCAAGCGTGGCGCCGAGATCGGGACCGTCGGCCTCGTAGAAATAGCCGCACGGACTTTGTAGATCGTTTGCACTGGCTTCGACCTGCGCCTTCAGCCGGTCGGCGAGTGCCGCGTCGGGAACCATGGCCAGAAACGCCGCTCCGCCGGCAAAGATGGGAGTGTACTGGCTGGAGTCGCTCTTGCCTTGGCTCACGAAATCGGGATCGTCCAGCACGGCGTGGAGCGCCTTGCGGCAGCAATCGATCGCGCGAGTGCGCAGGTCTGGCGCGATGGGCGGCCCGGTTTTGAGAAGCCGCAGGGCCTCGGAGATAAACTGCACCGCGGACGCGGTGGCTTCAAGGCTCCACTGCTGCGCGCCGTGCTGGCTGAATTTGCCGTCCGGCGACTGCATGTTGCACCAGTATTGGAGCGCGAGCTCGAGCCGAGCGCGCAGGGCCTTGTTGCCGAAATACTGATTCCATTTGCGCTGGCTGGCATAGAACCACGCGAGGGTGAGGATGCTCTCCATGGTCCGCGCATTGTAGGGACGGGGATTGCCGGCGGCGCGCGCGGCGGAAATGTTGATGAAGCCGCGATCGGGACCCTCGGTTTCGACGGCGTTGGCGATGCGCGCGAGGTAGGCCACGCTGTAGGGCATGTCGAGATCGGCGTCGGAGAAGTCCGCAGGCTTGACGCGCGACGGGTCGAAGGGAGGAACTTGAGCCGCGGCGGCGGGCTCGTCGGCCGCGACCTGGATGACGAAAGAGGACGCGAGCGGCACAGCTGCAGCGCGGACAAGAAAGTCTCTGCGATTCATCTTAGGGCCTGCTCACTAATCGCCGGTCGCGAGAGGATTTCGGCGATTCCTGAGTCAGTGTATCCTCTCGAAACTCGGCCGGTGTCGAGGGCTCTGATGGTCGCGTCGACTTGGGCTTGCAGCTCCGGGTGACAGTAACTCAGGAATCGCTTCAGGTTTCGTGCTCCTTAACGTAAATGACTGCAGCCGGAAGGTGTCAAGCACTGCAAAGCATGCGCGGTCACGAGAATGAGCCATTCATCCCGTTGAAGATCTGATCGAAGGCGCCGTTTTCTGCGGCGAAGCGCAGGCGCTTGGCGTTCTCGACACAAATCTCCCGAGGAGTGGGCTTCGTCTTGAGGATCTCGACGACTTCGGCGATGAACTGGTTGAGAGGCATGGCGCGAGGATCGTCGGCGCCGTCCATCAGGTCAGTCTGCACGTAGGGGGGAATCAGCTCGAGAACCTCGACAGCTGTCTTGCGAAGCTGGTGGCGGAGCGAAAGCGTGTAAGAGTGGAGAGCGGCCTTGGTGGCGCAATAGGTTGGCGTAATGACCATGGGCAGAAAGGCCAGGCCCGAGGAGACATTGATGATTGCCGCGTGCGGCTGCTTTTGGAGATGAGGCAGCAAAGCAGCGGTGAGGCGAATCGGACCAAGCAGGTTGGTGGCAACGATCGCCTCGGCATCGTCCAGGCCGGGCTGCTGGGCGAGGTGGTTTTCGCGGCGCATGATCCCGGCGTTGTTGATGAGCACATTGATCTTGGGATAGTCAGCGAGCGCCTTGGCAGCGAAATCACGAATCGACGCGAAATCCTGCATGTCGACGGTGAGCGACTTCATGCCGGGGTTAGCGGCAGTAGTTGCATCGAGCGCGTGCTTGCGGCGGCCAGAAATCACGACATGATTGCCCAACGAGTGGAAAGCTTCGGCCAGGCCGCGACCAATTCCCGAGCCTCCGCCGGTGATCAGGATGGTGTTCCCCGTAAGTTCCATAAAATGACGCCCTCAAAGGCATGATAGCGAGGCCGGGTATTTGATGCGACAGACGACCGGCGGGAGTTTGCCAATCGCCACTTCCGTGGACCGGGGCGCCAGCTTGGGCCAACGAAAAGCGCTGATTGCAAACTTGGAACGTCCATTGCTAAGAGTGATTCAGATCACACGCGCTCTGAGCGAGGCAAAAGCACAATGAACCATCGATCACGAACGACGAAACTGCAGCGCTGCAATATTTTCATCGACCTTGGTTGAGCCGGTGGTCCGGACTGCCGATATAGGTCGAAGGAGGGTGTCTCCGTGGCAACCCAGCATCTTACCAACCCGACTTTCGGAACACTTCCGCGGCCTCAGTTTTCATCGGCTATTTTACGCAGCGGATGTGCCGCACCGTTGAAGCTCTTTCTTCCGGCGCAGCCGGGAGCAGAAGTCCACGAACAGGTGTTGCCTCTGCCCGCAGAGGTCGAGTGCAACAGAATCGGCCGATGCCTCCGCTGGGCCCTTGCCATCGAAGGCGGAGCGGCGCTGCTGATTTATGCGCTTTGGACGCTCCTTCACCTCAAAGCCTGAACTCTGAACCTGCAAAGCGCCCGGTAGTGAGTCAGTTTGGAAAGATCATCCCTCAGGGGCTAAAGCCGCGAGCCATTTTGCTGCCGTTACGGCACGACTGAAGTCGTGCCCTTTCAAATCAGATTCAAACTGCACCAGTACCAAGCGCCCAATTCGCCCGGACAATCTGCGATGATAGGACGATGTGTCCGATGGGTACTTCCGCAGATAGGAAACGTCCTCCGAAGTGACAACCGCAGTGCGCCGCGCGGCGTTCATCTACAATCCGGCCTCGGGACAATACTCCGCTCGGCGAGCATCGGGCATCCAGGACGCTCTGGATGTGATGCGCAGTGCCGGCGTCGAGACCGACGAGTTTGAAACCGATGGCGCGGGAAGCGGCACGGCCTGTGCGCAGAGGGCCATTGCGGCGGGTTGCGATACGGTTATTGCCTGCGGCGGTGACGGCACCGCACATGAGGTGGTGCAAAGCCTGGTAGGGACGAAGGTGGCCCTCGGCGTCATCCCTTTGGGAACTGCGAATGCCCTCGCCTCGGACCTGGGACTTCTGGGACCGCCGGCAAAAGTGACACGCGCGCTGCTCCAAGCCACGCCGGTGCGGGTTCCGGTGGGGCGCATCCACTTTCAGGATGGCGACGGAAACCAGGATTCACGGTACTTCGTCGTAGCAGCGGGAGTGGGAGCTGACGCCCTGCTGATGTCACGCATGGATGCCGGGTTGAAGCGCCGCCTCGGTTACCTGCTTTACATCACAGAGGCCTTCCGGATCTGGGCAACCGATCCGTTTCCTCTCTTCCAGGCGGCGTTTACCAAGAACGGCCACGATGCGGCGCGCAGCGCGGAGCTTTCGCAACTGTTGGCTGTGCGGGTGCGGTCGTTCGGCGGAGTGCTACGCGAGCTTGCTCCGGGAGCCACTCTGCGCAGCGGCAACCTCAGCCTGGTTGCCTTCAAGACGCGAAACCGGCTTCGCTACTTGAGCTTCCTGCTCGCGGTCGTTGCCGGACGCCATACCTTCTTGCGCGACATCGAATTGTGGAACGCTACTTCAGTCGAGTGCCGGGCGCGCAATGGCTCGACCAAGCCAATCTTCGTCGAGGCGGACGGCGAGGTGCTGGGCAGCCTCCCGGTGCGACTCGAAGTCGTGCCCGACGCACTTACGGTGCTGGTGCCACCGGGAGCAAATCCGTAAGGGGCAATCGGCTGATGCGGCGCGGTGACCAGTTTCAGTCGGAATACACGTAGCCTTTCGCGGTTTCTTGAAATCTCTCGAGGTCGCCGGCCTTCCAGGCTTCGTTGCGCCCCAGTTGCTGCGCCAGCAGCTCGGCGACGACTGGAGCAGCTTCGAGAGCGGCGCGGGCATCGAGGAAGAGGGCGCGCGTGCGCCGGGCAAGCACGTCTTCAACGGTCCGAGCCATCTCGTGCCGAGCCGCCCAGACCACCTCGCGGCGGCGGAAGGGCAGTCGGGGATGGAGCAATGCGTGGAGGCTTCTATCGTTTTCAGAGAGCGCGTTCAGTGCGGGCAGATCGGATCCGTAGACGGTCTCCCAGGGCGCGGCCGCGCCTGCGGTTTCGGCGATCCAGCCGTGAAGCTTGAGATCGAGTGTGTTCGACGACCGTCTGGGCAGCGATGCAACCTGCTCGGCGCGATCGATTGTGTCCTGGCCCATGCGGCGATACGTGGTCCACTTGCCGCCGGTGACGGTGACGAGGCCGGAGGACGAAACCAGAATGGTATGGTCCCGCGAGAGCGCTGAAGTCCTGGCGTTGCCCTTGCGAACCAACGGGCGTAAGCCTGACCACACGCTGAGAATTTCGTCGGGACGCGGCGCGCGTCCCAGGTAACGCGCAATATGCTCGCACAGGAACTGCTTCTCTTCGGGCAGGGCGCGCGGTTCCGGGGAGTGCGATTCGACGGGAACGTCAGTGGTTCCGACAAGCAGCGATCCATGCCAGGGAATGGCAAAGAGGACTCGGCCGTCGGCGGTCTTCGGGATCATCAGGGCGGTGTCGCCAGGCAGGAAGGATCGGGGCAAAACGAAATGCGAGCCCTGGCTGATGGCGAGGAGAGAGTCGCGTGGCTGGCCGTCGAGGGCGAGCGTTTCTCCGGCATGGACGCCGCAGGCGTTGACGACAGACTTGGCCCGCACCTCGAACTCCACGCCTGTTTCCACGTCGCGTGCCTTGATGCCGGCAACCTTCCCGCTTTGCATAAGGAGCCCTGCGGCTGCGACATAATTGATGGCCGTTCCGCCGAGATCTTGAAGCGTGCGCACCAGCGTGATGGCGTAGCGCGCATCGTCGAATTGCCCGTCGTGGTAGAGAATGCCGCCGCGAAGGCCGGAACTGCTCACACCTGGCAGACGTTTGAGTGTTTCTTCGCGCGACAGCAATTCAGACTGGCCGAAAGAAAGCTTGCCCGAAAGCCGCTCGTAGAGTTTGAGACCCACGCCGTAATAGGGAAGAGCGAGGTAGCTGTAAGCGGGAACGACGAAAGAAAGATCGTGGACCAGATGGGGCGCGTTGCGCAACATGTGGCCGCGCTCGCGAAGCGCGTCGAGCACCAGCGTGAGGTTCATCTGCTCGAGATACCGGACGCCGCCATGGACGAGCTTGGTGCTGCGGCTGGAGGTTTCCTTGGCGAAATCGCTGCGCTCGACGAGTAGCGTACGGTGCCCGCGCGCGACCGCCTCAACTGCAGCACCCAGACCGGTTGCGCCACCGCCAATCACCAAAACGTCCCACGGCTCAGCCTGTCTGCCGAGATCATTGAGGATTTGTTCTCTTGAGATCATGGGTCACTCCCGACAAAATGCGGAAACATCGCTGAGATGCCAAGGCGCATGCGGAGCCGGACGAGCGGATACGAACGGGCTCGTTTAACGCGGACAAATCCGCGTGCAGCCTTGTATCAAGGTTTTTGAGATGATGTTTTCCGCCCAGATCTCTTCTCTATGGGGCGTGTTTCCAAAGACGTATCGCCGGAGGGCGGGAAACTGCGCCCCTGCCCTTCATTCTACGCCGAATTGCGTTCGAAAAGGCGCAGATTAGGCGATCACGCTGGCCACCGGCGTCCACTCTCGCTGCTGGCTTTCGGCAACGCCGCGATAGGTGAGCTTGCCTTCCCAGGTGTTCAGTCCCTCGGCCAAACCCGCGTCTTGCAGTAGGGCTTGCTTCGCGCCGAGATTTGCTATGCGCAGCACGTAAGGGAAGGTGGAATTGGTCAGGGCCAGCGTGGAAGTGTTTGGCACTGCGCCGGGCATGTTGGTGACGCAGTAGTGAACCACGCCATCGACGGTGTAGCTCGGGTTAGAGTGCGAGGTAGGCCGTGCCGTTTCCACGCAGCCGCCCTGGTCGATGGCGACGTCGACAATGACAGCGCCCTTTTTCATGTGCGAGACCATGGCGCGAGTGACAAGTTTCGGCGCCGTGGCGCCGGGAATCAACACGCCACCAATGACAAGATCTGCCTCGCGGGTCACGTGCGCCAGGTTGTAGCTGTTCGAGGCCAGCGTGTAAAGACGCCCGCCAAAGATGTCTTCGAGCTCACGGAGCCGGTTCAGGTTTACATCGATAAGAGTGGTTTTGGCGCCGAAGCCGAGAGCAATGCGCGCCGCATTGGTCCCGACCACTCCGCCACCGAGAATGGCCACGTGCGCGGGTGGCACGCCCGGAACACCGCCGAGCAGAATGCCGCGGCCCCCGCGCTCTTTTTCGAGATAGCTCGCGCCCACCTGAACGCTCATGCGGCCAGCAACCTCGCTCATGGGCGTGAGCAGCGGGAGGCTCCCATTGCGGTCGCGGACCGTTTCATAGGCAATGCCGGTGACCTTTGCTTCGAGCAATTTGTTGGTGAGATCGGGCAGCGGAGCGAGGTGGAGATAGGTGAAGAGAACCAGGCCTTCGCGGAAATAAGCGTACTCCGACTCGA
>Ga0187871_10004319_pt1 | contig 10697 bp, 7 predicted proteins | sample June2016WEW_16_1_FD_132988 | JGI IMG/M metagenome (GOLD analysis project Ga0187871, IMG submission 132988) | Peatland microbial communities from SPRUCE experiment site at the Marcell Experimental Forest, Minnesota, USA - June2016WEW_16_10 | ecosystem: Environmental > Terrestrial > Soil >...
GATTAGTCCGGCGTGTCCCCACGGACGCATGTGGCGCATCACCGTGATCCAACGCAAACGCTTGGAGAACAGATCGCGGAAGGATTGGTAATCGGGGACGGTAGAAATCGCGTAGGGCAGCAGCACCACCTCTTTTCCCCCCGCCGCAATCAGGCGTCCGATCCAAAGGTCATCGGCCGGTTTGTTTTCGATCGAGCCGTAGCCGGAGAATTCGTCGAGGCGGGTCTTCGTGGTGCAGATCGTGGGGCCGAGCGCAAACTTTACGCCGTCGAGCTGCCAGGCTACGAGAATGCCCGGGTAGAAGTCGGATAGCATTCCGATTTCTTGCAGACGCTGCACCCCGCCGGTTTCTTTGGCAGGCACATAAAAGCAGGTCACGGCGCCGACCTTCGGATCGGCCATAGGTGCAACAATCCGGCGCAAATACTGCGGCTCAACGCGCACGTCGCTGTCGCTCATCACCAGGTGCTCGTAGGCGGCCTCTTCCACGAGCCGCGCCAACTTGGCCACTTTATCGTTTGTGGCGATGCGGCCCGTGCCTATCACAATCCGAATCCGCGTGTTGGGAAAGTCGCTCTTCAGCTTTTCGATCACCGGCAGCGCGGGATCGGTGGAATCACCCACGCAAAAGACGACCTCATATTCGGGGTAGTCCAGGCGGCAGAAACTGGCGTAATTTTCATAAGCTTCCGGATCGAGCCCTCGCACGGGCTTCAGATTGCTGATCGGAGGCAGGAATCCGTTGGATCTTAGTTTGGCGCCTAGAAAAAACCGCAGGCAGCTGAAAACTGCCAGGCCGTAATAGATGAATGGGATGGCAGCTATCGCAAGAACGATTGTGCGGATTATCGAAAGATTGATCAGGACGGCTCGCTCCTGCGGGGCGCAACTACCGTTATTACATCACGTTGACGCCGGCAATGGACGTTTTTCAGACGGCCGCGCCCAAGCCGGCACAGCGGCCCAGAACGAGGTCTTTCATCGTTTGCAGCATCGCTCGCAGCGCACCGAAGACCCGGGGGGATTAGAACGATTCTATACAATGAACGAGTGCCTACAGAGCTGAAGGGTGGATCATCTGCGGCTGGGGAATCCGGCGGGGGTCACGGGTTTCACAAGGCAAAAACCTTCCTCATGATCCTGGTCATGGTGATCTGCGGACCCCTCGGAAACGTCTTCCTCGGCCGAGGCATGAAGCAGGTGGGTGCGGTTTCGTTCTGGCCGGTGTCTCACTTGCTCCCGGCCGCGGTCAGGACCTTTGCAAACGTCTCTATCTGGATGGGCATCGGTTCGCTGATCGTTTTCTTTATCGCCTACATGCTGGTTCTTTCCTGGGCGGATTACAGCTTTGTGCAGCCTACATCGTCGCTGGCGTACGGTGTGGTTGCGCTGCTTGGATATTTCCTGCTTGGCGAGCACGTCTCGCCCTTACGTTGGGTTGGAATCGCAGTCATATGCCTGGGAGTTTTCGTCGTAGGCCACACCAGCCCGCGCACCACCGACCATGAAATGGCGGAGCCTGGCTAGATTGCGCGATCTTATTTTGTTTTCGGTGATTGTGCTGGCAGGGACGGGTGGCGAGCTCTGCATATCGCGAGCCATGCAGCGCGTCGGGGGCGCAGCCAGTTTCGATCCTGCGCAAATCGCCCGCGTAGTGCTGCGGGGGCTGGGCCAGCCCTGGCTGTGGGCCGGAGTGAGCTTGATGGCGCTCGCCTTCTTTGCCCTTCTGGGCGCGCTATCGATTTACAACGTCAGCTTCGTCGTTCCCGTCACTGCACTCAGTTACATTGCCGGCGCACTGGGCGGGGTGTTCTTCCTGCATGAACGCGTGAATTTCTGGCGGTGGGTGGGAGTGCTTCTGGTGGCCATCGGGGTCACGCTCGTGGTTCTGGGCAAAGGTTGAGCGTCAAACCAGGAAATCAGGCTCGCGCTGTTGGCTGGAAATCGCAGAGTCCGGCCACGTACTCAGCCGAGCAGTCGCGCAGCCAGCCATCGAGCTGGGCGGGTTCCTTCAATTGCTGGCCGCGCGCCCTCGGCACCAGTGTGTATTCGCACGCCAATTGCGGTAAAGCCGTCATGTCGATCCACAGTTTTTCGAACTGCGCCACGGGATAAATGTCCTCTTGCCCTTTGCCCCAGCGCCTTTTCACATCTTTGAGCGTGATGTAGGTGGGCATGCGCGCGGCTAGTGCGCGCACGGCGGCGGCGACTTTTTCCTGATCGGGCAAGTCGCTGCGTCTGAGGCCAAACGTCTTGAGGATGGCGTCGATGTCGATCCAAAACGTATTGGAGTTGTAGTACGAAAGCTTGAACTCGGTTTCTTCCGAGGGCAGTGCCAGGCCCTCCACTAGCCGCATGCGCCCGTCAACCAGAGCCAGGCCGCCGCCGCGGTCCTCGATGCGCCGGCTGATCACTTCCACTGTCATGGCTGCCTTGCGATCGATATGACGGCCAAGAATGGCTGGATCGAGATCGGCTCCCACGGTGTCGACGTTGTGCACCATCAGGTGGCGCAGGTTCGGCCTCGCCTCGATAAGACTCTGCAGCACGCCGTTGCGAAACAGATTCGGCACTTCATACCAATGACCCACGGGATGCAGGCATTGCAAAGGAAGATTGTCGGTGTAGTTGCTTCCCTCACCCGCTTGTTGCGCCCAGACGATCAATGCCGCGTGGGTGCTTTCACGCACCTTCTGCGCCTGCGCATCGAGCAGTTGCTGCGGCGTCTCCTCCCATGCAAAACGAAGGTCGCGCACCATGGGAACCATCCGGAGCCCAACGCTTCGTCCCTGCGACAGATGGAGTGGCCCCTCATATCCGTGATTCCTCTCAAACTGGAGCAGTTTCTCAATGGGCTCGTGCGTCAGATAACTGGTTGTAACCACATGCGGGATCGCGCCGCCGTAAAGCCGGCCGGCGCGGCGGCTCTTTGCCAAATGCACTTCAAGAAATGTGCGATGGACTCCCGCAAGCCGGCAGAACGGGCTGAGTGCCTTCACCACACCCGCGCCCTTGGTCCAGCGGCTGCCGGCGCCGCCACTCAGCGTAACTACCGCCACTGAGCCACTGGCCAGCGCATCCTCACCGATGCGCCGGTAGCGCGCATCCACCTGCTCTCGGGCGTCGAAGACCGCATCGGGCGCCACATCCTCAATCTGAACCGCGGAGGAGATTCTGTTTTGCGCGAGCCCGATATGCCCGGCGTGCAACTCGCTTTGGATGCGCTCATGCTGGATGGGGTCGAACCCATTCTGCTCGAGGAGCGTTTCCAGAGTCTCGGTGCCTTCGTCGCCGTTACCGTTCCGCGGCAAGAGCCGGTCGAGCAGCCCGCGTGCGCGTTCCCTGGCGCCCGCTGCGTCGTGGCAGCGCTGGCTAAATCGCTCCAGGTCCATCCGCTCGCTGGCCGTCAGCAGTCTCTGATCCTTGCGCAGCATCGCCGGTAGCACGATGTTGTAGTAGCCATCGGGTAGAATCGCCGCGCTGCCGCTGGTCAACTCGGCGAAGGTCCCGCGCTCGTTGATGGCGAAGTCGTAAACCACCGGCCTCATGGCGAACGCCACGCCTCCCCCGAGACGGTCGCTGACTTCGTTCATCATGGCGTTCAGCCGGTCCTGGGCTTCGGCCTTGCGCGCTGGGTCGAAGATGAAACCCATGCCGCCGCCCGACATGCCGCCCAGCATCCAGAATCCCCAAAACTCATCGCCGAAGGCGCGGCGCACTTCGTCGATCAGCGTTTCTGTGTAGAGATTGCTGGCCCAGGGAATGATCGTCTGAATAGGCCCCTCAAAGTTCCGCTGCGTATCGCCGCCGAGGGCGCATACATCGCCCGCACGCAAGTGTTCCATGATCTCGTCGAGAAGGCCACATGCCTGCTTGCGCGCGGCCCACGCATCTTCGGTGCGCAGCAGGTAGCGCTCGGTCACCATCTCCAGGATCGGCCCCACGTCCTGCGCCATCCCGCCATGCACCAAAACCAGGCTGTCCTGGAGCCGCTGGCGCGTTTCGGCCGAAACATCGGCCTCCGTCAGAATGCGATGGTTGGGCAGCAATCTGCCGCGGCTGATCCCAAACTCTGCACCGCCCTCCGCGGCCCGCACTCCTTCGATCAACTTGATTCCCGGCCACACGCCTCCCGAGTCCTGCCATCCGCCGCCAGAGCCGCTCAGCCACTCGCCGAGAATGGCGCGCGCCGCTACTAGTCGCCGCTCCGGCTCCGTCAGCGCTCCGCTCAGCGATGCAGCCTGCCGCGTGGCGCGCATGCAGACAGAGATCAGCGACGCGAGCAGGGTAGTGGAAACGGCGAGCCGCGAACCCTTGGGAATGTTATTCACATGGCTTACGATCTCCAGGCCGAGCCCAGGCCGCTGCATCAATTGCGCGAGCACCTGCGACAAAGGCTGGCCTGAACCCTCCAGGCCCGGCGGCACAATTCCCGAAGCGATCACGGCGCCCTTCAGCAAACCGAGATAATCGCGGCCGAAGTCGAAGAGCTCCTGCAGATCGTGGATCTCCGCAGCGACGTCGAGATCGACGCTCACCAACCGAATCACCGGCCTGTCGATCACGCGCAGATACGCTTCGACAGGCGGCTTCGGCCGCTGCGTTCCCGACCCCTGACTCGACCCGTGAATGGCAAGATCGATCGACACGTTGAGCACGCGCGCCATTTCGGGCAGATCCATGCCCAGAAAAAAGATATCGCTCCAGCCACTGTGACTCAGATCCATTCGCACTGGCGTCGACTCGTGAAGAATCGGAAAAGGATCTCCGGGCGCGCGCTCAAGCAGCTCGGGCCGGATGCGAAGCGCGTAATCGGCCGGATGGCCAGTGCGAAACATCCACTGGTTTCCGCGCACCGAACGGACGCTGCGCCGCACCTGATCGGCAAGAGTCTGAAATCCCAGCCCGCGATATGCCAATGCCAGCGCGCTCGCCAGCCCGTCGCTCGCGCCCGAGGCGCTCTGCGCGGCGAGAAAAATGCCGATTGCCTCTTCGTAACGCCGCGTGAGCAGTTTTTCGAAGCCACTGAATGGAACCAGAGCCTTCCCTCGCCCGACTTCGCGCCTCAAGGGCAAATGAAAGCGGTAAATTGCAGAAAGAAAGAAGAGCGCGCGAACCCGCTCGTAGAGATTCTCACTGATCTGCCGGTGCTGCTCGAGATCGGCTACCTCGGCCAGCAGCGCCTCCACCGTTGCCATCCCGCAAAGTGTGTCGAGCGAGCGATTGCGAATCTCCGGGTCGGACGCGGTAATGATCTTCCACAGCTCGCTCACTCCTCCGCCTCCTTCTTGGAGAGCATTTCGCGAGTAGCCAGGACATCGATCAGCCCTTCGAGAACTTCATCCCGATCTTGCCCGCTCAAAGCCAGGGCAAGCTGCGCGGTGAACAGCCCATATTTGACACCGACGTCAAACCTGCGGCCTCGCTGAATCATCGCCAGATACTGCTCGCGCTGGGCGAGCACCGCCAGGGCCGCCGACAGGCTGGTGCGCCCCGTCGGCGACTGCGCCATCAGCGTTTCCAGAATCTCGAAGATCGCAGGCGTCAGGACGTGCATGCCATAGAAACACAGGTATTGCCCGCTGCGCAGCCCGGGAACGATCAATCGCTGCTCGGCTTCGGTGGGGGTTGGTTTCTCGACCACAGTCTCGACGCGATAGATCTCAGGTTTGCCGGCAAGCGGCTGCCCCCCAACCGTGCCGTAGAGGGGGAGAAGATTCTCTCGCGTGACCTGCACAGCAGAAATGGCACAGTTCTCCGCACTGGCAGCTTCCACCAGTCGCCGCGCGCTTCCGCTCGATTTTGCGCCTACGTAAATGTGGTCGCCGACGAAGTGCAGGAACGGCTCGTCCTTGACGAAATCGCGCGCGCACCAAACGGCGTGCGCGTAACCACGCGGGTCGGTTTGGCGCACGAAGGTCAGACGGGCCGCATCGCCGGCCAGCAGCCGCGAATAGGGCTCTTCATCGCCGGGCCAGACTACGATGCAGATGTCGTTGATGCCGGCACGCACCGCCTCTCTTACCACCAGGCTGAGCACGGAACGCTCGGTGCCCTGCTGGTCGAAGAGCGTTTGCATGGGCAGTGTTCGCTGCTCCTTGCCGGCAGCGGTGATCACAGCTTTCCTGATTTGCATGGGGTCCATTTTACAGGCGCGGTGGGCGAAGAATCGCGGCAGTTGGCCTCGATGGCAGATCGCAGTTCCATGTCAGAGCAAGAAGAAGCTACGACACTTTGGCGCGAACTCCCACCGAATCCGCGACTCTGCCAAGGGGTCCGTCGATGGTCCAGATCTGGGTACCTGGTGTTGCCAGACACGATGCGATTAAATGGGCATCGGTGAGACCGATCCCCTTGGCCCAAAAGTGGCGCGCTTCGATCATCATACGCACGTCCGGCAAGCGTACGACCGGCAGTGCGATGAGTTTGTCGAGATCGGCGAGTGTCTTTTCTCGTTGCGGGAGGGAGCCGCAAGCCAATTCTGCGACCACAAAAGGATGAATGCAGAGCTGGTCATGGGTAACCAAATTGCTCAACTCGGCCTTGAATCTGCCCTTGCGGAACACCTCGATCCAGATGGACGTGCCCGCGAGGATCATTGCCTACCGACTCGCGTTCTGCGCACTTTTTCGAGATCGGGAGCAGTCCCGGCCAGCGCAAGCAGTCTGCGCCCTGCCTCTCTGGCAATTAGCGACTTCAAGGCGAGGCGAATCAGTTCCGCCCTCTCCGTCACCCCTGTGTACTCGGATGCTGTTCTCAGTAGCTGATCGTCGAGCGATACACTAGCTCTCATCTTTCCTCCGGTGCACCAATTATAGCACCTGAATGATCATCTTCACGGTGCTTACATTGGTTCGAAACGCCGGCGCATTTCGAACGGTCGGGCAAATGAAAACGACTTTCGGTGGATCAATCGGAGTAAAACGAGGAAGAGCGGAACGCGATGCGCTCCGCTCTTCCTTTTCTTGAATTTCGCCGGAGCTCAGTACAGCCGGAAATCCACTTCGATGGTGATGGGCACCGGGACAGCCGTCTTGCCGTCTTTCATGGCGGGCTTGAACTTATACTGGCGGATGGCCTCGATGGCTTTCTCATCGAGTCCCATGCCCAGCGCGCGCGCCACGTGGATGTCCTGCGGATTGCCCTGCGCATCGACCACCAGTGAAATGAGGCACACACCCTGGTATTTGGCGCGCCGTGCCTCGTCGCTGAACTCCGCTTCCACGCTATGAATGACAACCGGGGCGGATATCCTGCCCCCGATCTGATACAGCCCGCCGCCTGCATTGCCGCCGAAGCCGGGTCCATAACCATTTCCCTGGCCCGAACCCAGCCCGCCGCCGCTCCCTGTACCCATGCCCGCGCCGCTGCCTGAGCCGGCAGAAGCCATCTGCACGTTTGCCGAATCATGCACGCCAATCATCGGCATTGTCGGGTTGTCGGGCAGCTGGATGTTGGCTTGGACATTAATGGCCGGAGGCTCGGGTAGCTTCGGATGCTCAATGATTGGAGGCTGTGGAGGCGTAATAGGATCCGGCGACTTCTGCGGCAGCTTGCCCTTGTTGGCATCCACCATGCTCCTGTCACCGCCGCCACCACCGCCGCCGGCCTTGTTGGCGTCCTTCGGCGCGTTGTAATCGCCCACGTCGATGTTCGTGGCCAGCAAGCTCGGCTTGACCGTCTCCACAATCTTGCGGCCCACAAGAAAGAGGACCAGCAGCAGAATCGTCAGGTTTACGGTCGACGAAATTCCGATCGCCCATGGATTGGCCTTGACGGCCATCCGGTCTGGCACGGGGATCGGCTTGGAGGTCAGCTCGAGCGGGGGCAGCTTGACCGGGAAAAACACATCTCGGACGCTCTCGTAAAGCTCCGCCCAGATGGGCTTCTCTACGAATGCCTTCCCAAGAAGCGAGTCTAGCTCGTGCCCGGAGCCCAGATTTCCGGCAGCCTGGCCATTCATTTCTTCCGGTGTCATTTCAGTCGTTTGATTGCCTTCGCAGCTTCCGGTCCGGTCGTCTGTTTCTGTCCGCAAAGGAGCGGAACGGGGAACAGACCCATCGAACTATTATGCTTGACCGTCCCTTGGTTTGTCTCGGCCTTTCAACCTTCTTCGCACCCACAACAGGTTCAGAATCTGCTCGGTCCAGAATCCACGAACATCCGGTGGCTTTCCAAAGAGAACACCGCCTCAGCAGGGTTCAGACGGCGACCGCTCAGACCTCGCACTCCACGATGTCATAGCTCTTCTGCTTCCATACTTCCACAAACCATAAGACGCTGCCAAGGGCCTGTTTGTTACCCCGGAAAATTCTATTCAGGACGTTTACACTGGTTTATGAACAAGTTCGCATCCCCCACGGAGTCTCGATGTCCCCTGCGCCAGAGCTGAAGGCGACCCTAACCTTGCCTCAAACCGCCTTTCCGATGAAGGCGAACCTGCCGCAGAATGAGCCCCTCCGGCTGGTCCGCTGGGCATCGCTCCGCCTCTATGAAGAGTTGCGAAAAGCGGGTGCTGGAAGGCCCGTTTATCTGCTTCACGACGGCCCTCCCTACGCCAATGGGCCCATCCATTTAGGCCACGCCCTCAACAAGGGCCTGAAGGATTTCGTGGTCAAGTCCAAGACCATGGCCGGCTTCGACGCTCCCTTCATCCCGGGCTACGACTGCCATGGCCTGCCGATCGAGATCAAGGTCGACGAGAAACTAGGCCACAAGAAGCTCGAAATGCCAGTTCCGGCCGTTCTGGAGGCCTGCCGCGCTTATGCCCAGAAATACATCGACCTACAAACCGAGCAATTTCAACGAATTGGGTGCTTCGGCCGCTGGCAAACCCCCTACAAAACCATGGCCCGCGGTTATGAAGCCAGCACCTTGGAGGCGTTTTACGGATTTCTGGAGAAGGGCTTCGTTTATCGCGGCCTGAAGCCGGTCTATTGGTGCATCCATGACCGCACCGCCCTGGCCGAAGCCGAGGTCGAATACGCCAATCACACCAGCCCGTCGATCTACGTCCAGTACCGGCTTACATCGGACCCGGCGGCGATTCATGCCTCCCTCGCCGGCCGCGAGGTTTCCACCATCATCTGGACCACCACTCCATGGACCCTGCCTGCGTCGTTGGCTGTCGCCTTTCATCCCGACTTCGACTACGTAGCGCTGGAAGCGCAAGACGACTGGGGGGGCCCTCTCTACATCGTGGCCGCCGAGCTGGCGGGTCAGGTGGCCGCTGCGTGCCATCTGGGGGCGGCAAAGGAAGTCGCCCGGTTCAAGGGCTCAGCGCTCGAGCACGCCACCTTCAAACATCCGTTCCTCGAACGCTTGGTTCTCGGTGTTCTTGCCACCTACGTGACTGCAGATACCGGTACCGGCGCGGTGCACACTGCGCCTTCCCACGGAGCCGATGATTTCTACACCGGCCAGCGATATGGGCTCGACCTCACCTGCCGGGTCGACGCGGGCGGCCACATCCAGGTCGATCCCGCTGCATGGCCGCTCGCTTCGCCGCCGCCGTTCGAGGGCCTGAAGGTCTGGGCCGCCAATCCTGTCATCGTCGCCTTGCTCGAGGAACGCGGTGCTCTGCTTTCTGTTTCCGACCTCGAACACTCCTACCCGCATTGCTGGCGCTGCCATCATCCCGTCATCTTTCGCGCCACCGAGCAGTGGTTTATCTCGCTTGAAACCCCGATAAAGTCAGCCCAGAATCAGGAAAAAAGCTTTAGGCAACTGGCCATCGACGAGATCGACAAGGTGGTCTGGGATCCAGCGTGGGGCAAGGAGCGGATCACCAACATGATCGCCACACGCCCCGACTGGTGCATCAGCCGCCAGCGCATTTGGGGCGTGCCCATCGCCGTCTTCATGTGCGAGAGCTGCAACGAGCCGATCGTCGACGCGGATCTGAATAAGAAAATCGTCGATCTCTTCGAGCGCGAAGGCGCCGAGGCCTGGCACACAACCGACGTCGCCAAGCTGCTGCCGGCGCAAGCCAGGTGCGCAAAATGCGGTGAAGGTTCGTTCAGAAAAGAAACCGACATCCTCGATGTCTGGTTCGACTCCGGCGTGAGCTGGATGGCGGTCTGCGAGGTCGACCCGGATCTGAGCGCCGCATACAAGGTCTTTCAGGATGCAAAAGCCGCGAGCAAGGAGCATGAAGTTTTATATCTCGAGGGCGGCGATCAGCATCGGGGATGGTTCCACTCGTCGCTTCTCACCTCGGTGGCGTTGCGGGGCCGCGCACCCTACTCGCATGTCGCTACTGCCGGCTGGACGCTCGACGAGCAAGGCCGCGCCATGTCGAAGTCGCTCGGGAACGGCGTCGATCCCGTCGATATTGCGAACAGAATGGGCGGCGAGATCGTCCGCCTCTGGGTCGCCTCGGTCGACTTCCGCGAAGACATGGCGGCCAGCGAAAACCTGATGCATCGCTGTGCCGAGCTCTACAAAAAGCTGCGCAACACCTTTCGCTTTCTGCTGGGCAATCTCAGCAATTCTGTGCCGCTGCTCGGCCATCTGACCAGCTTCGATCCGGCCCGCGACCGCGTACCGGAGGCCGATCTGCTGCCGCTCGACCGCTACATGCTGGCGCGTACCCGCGAACTGGCCGAGAAGATTCTCGGCTGGTACGAGACCTTCGAGTTCCATCGCATCTATCACGCGGTGAATGAATTCGCGATCTCGGATTTGAGCGCCTTCTA
>Ga0187871_10004324_pt1 | contig 10693 bp, 5 predicted proteins | sample June2016WEW_16_1_FD_132988 | JGI IMG/M metagenome (GOLD analysis project Ga0187871, IMG submission 132988) | Peatland microbial communities from SPRUCE experiment site at the Marcell Experimental Forest, Minnesota, USA - June2016WEW_16_10 | ecosystem: Environmental > Terrestrial > Soil >...
ATCCCAACGGAGTCGAAGTAACGCACAAGAATCTGCTCAATCTGGTTGCGTGGCATGAGGAATCGTTTCACTTGACACCGGAAGATCGTGGCAGCCAGGTGGCCAACGTTGGGTTTGACGCGGCGGGATGGGAGATCTGGCCTTGCCTGGCTGCGGGCGCTTGCGTTTGCATTCCGGGCGACGACGTGACAATCGAACCGGAGTCGTTTCGGGATTGGGTTGTCAACGAACGCATTACCATTAGTTTTATTCCTACACCGATGGCGGAACTCATGTTGCGCCTGCGATGGCCGGCAAAACTGGCTTTGCGAATCATGCTCACCGGGGGCGACACCCTCCGCCGCTACCCGGGCGAAGGCTTGCCGTTCGAGCTCATTAACAATTACGGGCCGACGGAATGCACGGTCGTTGCCACGTCCGGCAGGATTTTGCCCGAGGATCTGAAGCACGAAGCGCCTTCGATAGGTTTGCCGATTGCGAATACGCAGGTCTATATTCTTGACGAATCAGGCCGCCAGGTTGCTTCCGGCGCCCTGGGTGAGATTTATATTGGCGGCGCAGGCGTTGCGCGAGGTTACCGGAACCGGCCGGAACTAACCGCGGAGAGATTTGTCCCCGACCCATTCGCTGGCCGCGGCCGGCTGTTCAAGACCGGCGATATTGGCAGGCGATTGCCGGACGGCCGAATTGCCTTTGTCGGACGGGCTCACGACCAGATCAAAGTGCGCGGCTTCCGCCTCGAGCCGAATGAGATTAGCGCGGCGATCAACCAGCATCCTGGCGTCTTACAGAGCCAGGTCGTGGCGCGTCAGGACGGCGACGGTGACACGCGCCTGATTGGGTACCTGGTCCTGGCGGAGGAGGGGGCCCCGGCTCCAACCGAGCTTCGCGACTTTCTCAAGGCCCGTCTGCCCGAGTACATGGTGCCGGAGATTTTTGTGAGACTGGAAAGTCTGCCGCTTTCGCCCAATGGAAAGGTTGACCGAGCCCTGCTGCCGGCGCCGACCGAAGAAAACACGCTGCGGGATCAAGAGATTACGGCACCGAGAACCGACGTGGAGAAAACCGTGGCGAACATGCTGGGAACGCTCCTGGGGACCGACCGCGTGGATGTGGAGGGGAACTTCTTTGTGCTGGGTGGCCATTCGCTCGTTGGGGCACAATTGATTGCCCGGATTCGAAATACCTATGGTGTGGAAATGAGTCTCCGAGTCCTGTATGAGGGGCCTACTGTCGCTCAGTTGGCGCTGGAAATAGAACGAATGCTGGCCCTTAAAGAGCGTGGGATCCGACAAGTCGCGGCTGAACACAAGCGCAGCAGTTGCGCGTCGTAATTCTCCGGAAACGTTGATCGCCAAAGAAACAACCGCAGGCTGGCCAAGAAAAGGCGCGTCGGACCTAAGTCTGTTTAATTTACTGGATCCGGCGGTGCTGGCCGATCCTTACCCGCTTTACCGCAGGCTGCTCACCACCCATCCGGTCTTTTGGGACGCCTACATGCACTCGTGGGTCGTGACTCGTTATGCCGACGTGATGCGTGTTCTGCGCGATTTTTCAGCCCAGCGCATCCGCACACCGGAGCAGTTGGAGGCGCTGAATCTTGCCGAATTGACACCGATGGCGAAGGTGATGGTCAAACAGATGTTGTTCCTGGATCCACCGGCGCATAAACGCATTCGCACTCTTGCGGCGGCGGCATTTACGCCGCAGAAAGTGGAGGCGTTGAGATCCCATATCCGGCAAATTGTTCGCGGGTTGCTCGCCAAAGTGAAGGGGAAGGGGAGGACGGAATTGATTTCGGAACTCGCCGAACCGCTTCCCTGCGTCGTCACGGCGGAAATGATGGGCGTGCCGGTTGAAGATTATCCCAAACTCAAAGTGTGGTCGCAGGATTTCGCGGAGATGCTCGGCAATTTCGAACACGATGCCGAGTGCGTGCCGAGAATCCTGAAAAGCACCCAGGCGGTGACGGATTATTTTCGTGAGGCGATGCACAAGGAAGACTTGCGCCCGGATGGACTCGTCAAGTCATTGGCCACCGCGGAAGTGGATGGCGATCGTCTGACGGAAGACGAAGTGGTTGCCAATTGTCTGATCACACTGATCGGCGGTCAGGAAACCACGACGAATCTGATTGCCAGCGGTACTCTCACGCTTCTGCGCAATCCCGACCAGTTGGATAAACTCCGCCGCAATCCGTCGCTGGTCCCGTCGGCGGTGGAAGAATTGCTGCGCTACGAAAGTCCGGTGCAGCACACCGCCCGCGTCGTGCCTGAGGACGTTGAGCTGGACGGTCACCAAATTAAAAAGCGCCAGACAGTGATCGCCGTCATGGCTGCGGCCAACCGCGATCCGCAGCGCTTCCCCGACCCCGACCGCCTCGACGTCACCCGCGAGGACAACCGGCACCTTGCCTTCGGCTGGGGCGCGCACTTTTGTTTTGGCGGGCCCCTGGCCCGGGTCGAGGCGCAAGTCACTTTTGAAGAGATGCTGAAATGGTTCCCCAAGTGGTCGCTGGAGCCGGGACCCCTGGTCTGGCGCACCAACCTCGGTATCCGCGGCCTGACTGCACTGCCCGTGAATTTCTCCGGGGATTCTGCTGAAACCAGCGCCGCCGACCCGGGACCGGCCGCTGGCCATCAAGCTCAAAGTGGACACCCGCAAAGCGCAACTCATTGATTCGAAAACGATTCGCCCATGACCGACTCACCGTTATCGAGCCTCAAGGCAGCCGATCTTCGCGAACAGATGCTGGAAGCCGTTCGGAAGGAAAACCCGGGACTCCAACCGGAGGACGCCTTTGAAGTTCCGACTTCGTTCGTGCAGCAAAAGAAGTGGATTGAGGACCCGGCGGGATCGGACAGCGTGGCGTTCAATTATCCTATTCTGATTCGCCTGCGCGGGCCGCTGGATGAACCCGCTCTCCGGCAAAGCCTGCGCGAAATCGTGCGTCGCCACGGCGTGTTTCGCTCCGTCTTTCGGATCATAGATGGGAAACTGATTCAGATCGTCCTGCCCTCCCCGGAGTTCAGTTGGACCGCAACCGAACTGGGCGGCCCGCCAGAGGCGCGCGAACAACATTGGCAGGAGGCGGTGCGCGCGGAGGCCTTGCGGCCGTTCAGTTTTGAACACGGGCCGATTCTTCGGGCCCGGTTGATGCGTCTGGCATCCGACGACGCCGTGTTGCAATTGACTACCCACACGATTGTCTATGACGACTGGTCTACGGGTGTCCTCATCAAGGAATTATCCGCATTCTATTCGGCTTTTGCCGGAGGTGCCTCGCTGCCGGACGGCGACCTTCCCTGTCAATTCGGCGATTTTGTGCGATGGCAGCAGCGATGGCTGCAGGGGCCCGATGTTGAATCCCACCTGGACTATTGGAAGCGGCAACTGGATCCCGCGTCCTCAGTTGAACATCTTCCGGCTGATTTTCCGAGGCCGCCCCGAAATTCCAACCGCGGCGCGCGTCAAACCGCGGTCCTTTCGCCCGCGCAAGCCGATGCCCTGAAGGCGCTGAGCCGCCAGCAGCGGGTCAGCCTCTTTATGGTACTGCTGGCGGGATTCCAGGCTCTGCTCCATCGGCATTCCGGGCACGAGGAGATCTCCGTCGCTTCGTGCGTCGCCAATCGCCCCCTGCTGGAAGTGGAGGGATTGATTGGCCGCTTCGGCAATTCGACGCTCTATCGCGCCAATCTGGCTGGCAACCCGTCCTTCGTCGAGTTGCTCCAGCGCGTGCGCGAAGTAACGCTGATGGCAGCGTGCCATCAGGAAGTGCCTTTTGCCATGGTCTTGAATCGTATTGACGCCGGCGCCGGACGCATCCGGATTCCGCCGTTTCAATCCATGTTCATCCTCCAAAACGCCCCCAAGGAGAAGTGGCAGCTCGCCGGCTTGAAGGTGGCTTTTGTGCCCTATGAACCCGGAACTTCCACGTATGACCTGATTGTCTGGCTGAAGACCGAACCGGCGCTGCAAATCACTTTTGAGTACAGCACGCAGTTGTTCGAACCGGCCACCATCAACAGGTTCCTCTCGGACTACCTGGCCATCCTCGAAACGATTGTGAAAAACCCCGCGGAGCGCGTCAGTAATATTCACGTTTCCACCAAACCTGCCCCCGGTTGTCGGGAACCAGTTTCGATGCCGGCCAGACAAGGCTACGGCCCGGGCGACGAGGCCGGCGTGGAATCCCGCATGATCGAGTTGTGGGAGGAGATACTCGGCGTGCGGCCCATCGAGGCCATTCAGGACTACTTCGGGTTGGGCGGAGATTCCTTGCGGGCCGTCCGGCTGATGGGCCGGATCAACGAGGTCTTCAGGAGCCAGTTGCCCGTAAGCGTGCTCTTGGAAGCTCCGACGCCGCGAAAGCTGGCGCAGCTTCTTTGCCGCCCGCAGTCCGATGCAGTGTCCGTGCTCGTGGCCGTTCAACCCAAAGGCGCCCGCCCCCCGCTCTTCTGTGTCCACGGTCACGGCGGCGAGCCCGTTTATAGCGCGGAATTGTCCCGGCGACTGGGGCCGAATCAACCGATTTATGGCTTGCGCTCTCTGGGACACTGCGGCGGCGCCGTTCATGACACGATTCCAGAAATGGCCGCACACTACGTGCGGGCCGTGCGAACGGTGGCGCCGCGCGGGCCTTACTATTTGGGCGGCTACTGTGTCGGCGGAATGATCGCCTACGAAATGGCCCGCGTCCTTCGGGCCCAGGGCGAAGAGATTGCTTTGCTGGCGCTTTTCAACACGCCGTCTCCCGGCTCGCTGAAAGGCTGGCCCCTGAATCTCCAATACCTCAAGAATCGCACGTCGCACGAACTCGGAAGGCTTCGTTCGCGCCCGGCTGCCGGAATTCTGCGGATCCTCGGCGTCAAATCGCTCCATCTATGCGAGCACGTGCTGGGAGTTTCCAAAACCACGCTATCCAGCCGCCTTGCGAACTCCTCCGCAACAAAAATGAATGCGTGGGCCCAGGGGTTTGTCCGCGTTCCCGACGCCAACGTTGCCGCCGCCAAATCGTACGATCCGGGCAATTACGACGGCCGCATCACGATGTTTACCACCAAGGAGATCCTCGACTTTTACCGGACCGACCCGCGCGAGGGCTGGCTCCAGTATGCCGCTGGCGGGATCGAGCACTTTGCTGTCGATGGCGACAACGACCTAATGTTCGACCCAATGTTTGATACGGCGCTCGTCGAGAAGCTCAAAAGCTGCCTCGACAAAGCGCACGGCCAAAATCCCTCAGCCGACGCGGCGTAACGATCCGCTGGGCCAAGTGAAGCCCAACTGTTGAAGGAGGGTGTCGGAATCGAACGTGTTCCGCCGCGATTGCACTCACACAATGCCTGATTTCATTGGCCAATCACGCTACGCCTCCCGCCCTGCAATGAGACGCGGTCGGCGGGATACCTAAACGAAAGGCATCCCGCCCTGTAACCGGACAATTTAGTTTTGCACCCGAGAATTCGCAACCCTTTGATTACCAACAGCGGTTGTTCTCGGGCATGAACAATAAAGTTGTGAACTGGGAGGAAGACTCGTAAGCAGCAAGCGCATGGTGCGAACATTAAAGTTGTGAACTCAGGGACAATCTGGCCGTGAACCGGCCAGTTTTGCTCATATCCCCGACTGAGAAACGACGAGTGGACAGGGCACGCGGGTGGGTTGTAGCAATGAGAGCAGGGTGGGGGAGATACTCCAATCTCATACGTGTGAGCTTGACATTGCAATCTTCTGGTGGCAGCCTTTGGCCATATGGCTACGCAGAAAGATATCGCCATAAAGCTCGGAGTCTCGCCATCGCTTGTGTCACGGGCGCTGTCCGGCTCGGCAGCCGAAATCGGCGCCCGACCGGAAACCGTGCAACGAATTCGGGAACTGGCGATTCGTCTGCACTACCGGCCGAGCGCGGCGGCGCTGGCTTTGCGCGGGACGCCGACAAAGATGCTCGGCGTCATTATCAAGAATTTCAACGACCCCTTTTTCGGCCAACTGATTGGCGAACTTCAACAGCTTGCGTCGTCGAAGGAGTATTCCATCGTACTGGCTGGATGCATACCGAGAGATTCACAAAGAGTGGATTTTGGCTCCCTCCTAAAGTACCGGCTCGATGGCGTTGTCGTGGCGGGCAGTGATTTCGTGCCCGAGGGTCTGGAGGCATTCTCGACGCAAGGAATCCCCCTGGTACAAATCGGAGCCGGTTCGTCTCATCTGAGGATCAATCGCGTCACCATGGATGAGCAACTCGGCATTCGCCAACTGATCGATTACCTTGGCAAACTGGGCCACCGGGATATCGGTTATATTGGAGACGATTCGGCTCTCTGCGTTCGTCGCGAACAGCTGATTCGAGAGGCACTGCGCAATTCTGGTCTGACCGAACGTCCGAACGCCCTGGCGCGTGTTTTGGGCAACAAGCCCAATACCGGATATCGGGCCATGCGAAAACTCCTGGCGCGCTGCCGCGGATTACTTCCGACCGCCGTGATTGGCGCCGATGATAGCATTGCCCAGGCTGGGCTCCGCGCGTTATACGAGCAGAGCATCTCGGTTCCCGGCGAGGTTTCTCTTGCCGGCATTGATGACATTCCCTCAGCCCAGCTAATGATTCCTGCGCTGACCACGTTGCGCCAGCCGATTAAGGAATTGATTCGCGAGGCCTTCCATTTGTTGACATCCGCCTCGCGCCTGCGTAACGAAACTGTTGGCGCCGAGATCTTCGTTGCGCCTGAATTGATTATTCGCGAATCCTGCAAAAGCCCGCGACATCGTCAACGTAGTCATGAATAATGTCTTCAAATCTGCGGGTACCCGTTCAGATTTCCCGCGATGCCGAAGGTGGGGCGGATTTTCCTGCGCGTCCCGGCGCGGCGGGGAACGGTCCTGGCAAAAGAACGAGGAGAAAGATGAAGCACGCAATTGATGTAACCATCATCGGTGGGGGCATGATCACCAACGACCTGATCCTTCCCTCGATTTATCACCTGCAGCGCATCGGCGTGGTGGGTAAGATCGGCATTTGTGCTCTGAACAATGCGCCACTGCGCGCGCTGCAAGAAAACCACGAGCTGCACGAGGCCTTTCCCAAACAAGATTTCGAAGCGTTTCCATCCCTTTCTGTGCCGGCTGACCGGGCATTTCCTGACCTGTACAAGGAAGTCATTGCGGCCATGCGACCACGTCAGGTCGTCGTGGTCGCGGTGCCGGATTGGTTCCACTACCCCATTGTCATGGAGGCTCTGCGGCACGACCTGCATGTACTGAGCGTGAAACCACTGGTGCTGGAATATGAACAAGACATCGAAATTGAAGAGCTGGCGCTCGAACGTGGCTTGTTTGTTGGAGTCGAGTATCACAAACGATTTGACCGCCGGGCCCTGCTGGCAAAGCGGCAATATGCTCATGGTGACTTCGGCGAATTTGTAATGGGTGAGGCCAAGCTCATCGAGCCATATTATTATCGTCACTCCAACTTCCAAAACTGGTTCACTTGCGACAAGACTGATCCATTTACCTACGTCGGCTGCCATTATGTCGACCTGGTGTACTTCATCACAGGCTTGAAGCCCGTGTCGGTTTCGCTCGACGGCGTTAAAGGCAAGTTTCCGAATGGCAACGTCGCCTACATGTGGACCAGCGGACGTGTCCGCTACGAGAATGGCGCGCTGCTTTCCGTAACGGATGGGCTGGGGTATCCGGACGATGCCGCCGGCAGCAATGACCAGGGTCTGCTCATGTATTGCGAAGGCAACAATCGCACGGGCATGATCAATCATGACGATCACGAACGCGGCGTCCGCTACTGTTATCTGGAGAATATTGGCTGCGGCGGGTCGCGCTATAATTATGTCAGCCCGGATTTCTTTCGTCTTGTCCCTTGGGAAGGTGCCGGATTCAAGCCGGTCGGCTATGGTTATGACTCCATTGCCGCCAATCTGCAGACCGTGCAACGGATCGAGCTTGAAGTCGCCGGGTTGAAGCAGGCGGCGTCCTTGAAGCGGCGGCGTGAAATCATTGCGGAAGTCGACCGCGCTGGCATCCTGGCAACGCCGGCCAACAGTTATATCAACGAACTTGTGATCGAAGCGGCGCGGCTATCGATCCTCAATGATGGCGCATGCGTCAACATCGTTTATGGAGACAAACCGCACGTGATAAAGGCGTAATCAACCATTCCACTCGAAAGAACACCATGGCGCAATACGATCTAACCCCGGTCAAAGTCCCAAAGGTTAACACCCGATTCCGCACGATTCGCACATCGATTCCGGTGCCGCAATCGCTGCCGATCTTCAAAGAACTGCAGCGTTCCGAACCACGATCGATGGCCGGGCAACCGCCGATCGTCTGGCACACAGCCGATAACTTTACCGTCTCCGATAAATGGGGCAACCGCTGGATCGACTGGTCCTCGGGCGTGCTCATCACCAATGCCGGCCACGGCCGCAAGGAAATCGCCGCCGCTGTGAAGAAGTTGGCCGATCGCCCCTTGCTGGCCACGTACGTGTTTGTCCACGAGGACCGGGCGGTGCTGACCCGGATGTTGCGCGAAATCTCGCCTGATCCCAAAACCTATCAGGCCTTCTTGCTGAGCACCGGTAGCGAAGCGACGGAGAACTGCATTAAGCTCGCAAAAACCTACGCACTGCAGAAGCACGGGCCGCACAAGAAGTACTTCATCTCGTTTTGCAACGCGTTTCACGGACGCACCATGGGGGCGCAACTTGCCGGCGGCAACGATCGGCTCAAGTCATGGATGGTCGATCGAGACCGCACGTTTATTCAAGTCCCATTCCCCGACGGCTACAAGAACGAGAACACATCGTTCGAGCTGTTCCTCAAGTCGTTGGCGGAACAGGGGATCAAACCCGATGATGTGGCGGGCGTCATGAGTGAGTCCTATCAAGGTGTTGGCCCGGATTTCTTTCCCGTTGAGTACGCGAGACAATTGGAGAAGTTCTGTCTCGGGCACGACATCGTGTTGATCATGGACGAGGTGCAGTCCGGCTTCGGACGGACTGGCAAAATGTTCTGCTTCGAACATTATGGCATCCGACCCGATCTCATCGCCTGCGGGAAGGGCATCAGCTCGTCGCTGCCCCTGTCGGCGGTGATCGGCCGCAACGATATCATGAGCCTCTACGCACCCGGCTCGATGACCTCGACGCACTCGGCATCGCCGCTAGCCGTGGTCGCCGCGATCCATAATCTCAGGATCATCAGAAAAGAGAAGCTCGCCGAGCGCGCTGTCAGGCTTGGGAAGATCCTCTGTTCAGAGTTGCAGCGCATCCAGCAGAAGCACTCGTTGGTGCTGGGTTGCTTCCAGGGGAAGGGCCTGGTCGCGGGGATCCAAGTGGTGAAACCGGGCACGCGCCAGCCCGATGCCGCCATGGCACAGAAGATCAACGTCGCCTGCTTGCAGAAGGGACTACTGATGTTTGCGCCCGTTGGGGTGGCCGGTGAGTGCCTGAAGGTATGTCCGCCGTTGACCATTTCCGAGGCGGCCCTGCGTGAATCCATCGCCGTCTTCGAGGAAGCGGTGGACGAATTGCTCAATCCGGTGCCGGTCCTGGCGGCTGCCAAACCATGACCTCGCATTTGAAGCGAGCCGTACTGGCCCTTGATCGGATGAAATAGCCCACAGTCAGGGCCAATCGTCTTTGAATCCGACATCGACAAACCGCAGGTCTATAGGGCCATCGATTGTTTGGATTGTCCGGTGAGCATCCGACGCAGAATACGGCCATCTGTCAGAAATGCGGCAGGTTCATCACCGCGAACGAATTCGATCAGTGCGTAATGACCCCTCCCACTGCCAGGCAGCACCTTCAGGTATTGCCGCCAATCAGCCGCCCCCTCCGCCAAAGAGCATCGCTCCGGTCCGACCGGCCGCCAGTGATGTATCTTATACGTGTCCAATTTGTTGTCCCTATTCGGAGCCTGAAGCTCACTTTTCCAGCCGGCTACCAACCCTCATCCGGCTTGCGTAATGGCGCTGCCTCGTACGTCAGTCGTTTGCACCGGCCTGCAACTGCAGGCCCAGGGAACGTTCATTTCTGAAAAAAGCCGACCTTCTCTGACCGAATGCTCAATCAAACGTGCCAATTTGTCCGTGCGGTTTTGTTTCTCCGTCATCTCAGGAGGCGTCCAATCGCACCGATGGATCCCTCCCGAGCTCTCTAATGCGGCATTGGTTGCCAGGATGTAGCCGCGGGTGTTTTCCAAAGTTGTCATTGGGGCCCGCTCTCCCCGGGTGAATCGTACGAACTGCCGCCAGGATTCCTCAAATGGATCTGCACAGGGATTGATCGATTCTGGCAGCCCGAGATTGTTTTCTGCCACAGAACCATTCTCGATAATCCATGCTCGGCCTTTGGTCCCCGCGATTTCAAGCCGACAGCGCACCAACTCCTGCGTGGCATGGGTGACTGCATAATAGAACCGGACATCGGATGCGAAACGCCCCCGCATACAAATCGTGTCGTAGCTGTCAATGGGTTTGATGCGATACAACTCCGCTTCGACTTGCGTCGGCACGGCAAACGTGTCCATCTGTTCACCGGCCAGGTACATGATGTTGTGTAGCCAATGTGACAAGGCGTTGGTCGCCGGGCCATCGAAGACGGGCAGGCCATCCAGAACCATCCTTCCAGCCCACGGGGCTCGCGCGTAATAAGCCGGGGTCCGTGGAACA
>Ga0187871_10004327_pt1 | contig 10687 bp, 7 predicted proteins | sample June2016WEW_16_1_FD_132988 | JGI IMG/M metagenome (GOLD analysis project Ga0187871, IMG submission 132988) | Peatland microbial communities from SPRUCE experiment site at the Marcell Experimental Forest, Minnesota, USA - June2016WEW_16_10 | ecosystem: Environmental > Terrestrial > Soil >...
CCACAAATCGGTTGCCCGACCCGGTCTGTTGGTAGGTAACTGAGTCCATCACATCTCGAATAATGTGAGTGCCGAGGCCGCCTGGCCGATCGCCGCCCACCTCCCGTGCGCATATTTTCGACCTGTCAGGAGCATCGCCGGCGTCCAACATGGTTACCTCGAGCCCGTCCCCGCTTTCGCGGCATTCCAGTTCGATTACACCGTCAGGGCGGTCGTGATAGGCGTGCCGGATGACGTTCGCAACAGCCTCGTCGAGCGCCAGAACGATCGCGCGGCACTCGGATTCGTCCCAACCGATCGCCGCGGCCATTGCGCCGATCGTGCCGCGGACCACCGGCAAATACCGGGCGTCGCTGGCCATGACAAATCTCACGAGCATTCCTGTCATGATACCCCTTCACACAGGAGCGCCACTACGGTGGCGTCATCCCGGGCGGGGGCGCTTCCTCGAAACCGCGCCACGGCCGCAATTAGCTGTTCCCCCGCAGCAGTCGGCGAGTCGGTCGGCAAACCCCGCGCAATCGATAGCAAGCGTTCCAACCCGAGTTGGTCGCCGGCTTCATTTTGCGCTTCGTTGATACCGTCCGTGTACAGAATCAGCAAATCGGCGGCGCGCAGCCTCACTGCCGTCTGATGGTACTCGGTCCCGGCGATCAGACCCAACGGCAGGTTCGGAATCTCCTCGCTATCCGGCACTGAATCGTGCAAGAGGGTCCATTGCCTGGTCGCGCTCCGGTACCAAAGAGGGGGCATGTGGCCCGCGTTCGTGAACAGCAGGTCTCCCGAGCCGGAAGCGTAACTCGCCAGGAAAGCCGTGGCGAATTTGCCCCCCCGTTCGTCCCGAAAGAAGGAGTCATTCAGGCTGCGGATCAACTCGGACTGATCCCACAAATCGATCTGTTGACGAAGAGCGTCGCGCAAGCGGACCGCGGCGGCGCTTACCACCTCCCCATGACCGGACACGTCGGCGATTACCACTCGCGCAATGGAGCCCTGGCTGCAGGCCGACAGGTAATACAGGTCGCCGCCTCGCTCCGACGGGCGCAAAGGTTTGCACGAGACCCAGGCCGCCAGCCCGGGCAGCGCCGCCGAATAAGTGGCCAGGTGATTTCCGCCGCGCAGTTCCAGACAGGCGAGACGATGGACCTGGCCGCCGTTCCCGGTCATTGGCTGACTCGCGAGGTGCGGACGGCCTCCCCCGCCCGGCGCCGTTCGTTATCCCGGGCGCCACAAGCGCTCCGGACAGCGCTGGCAAGACGCTTCCGCGCTCGAAAATGGCTCGACTTGGTAGCTGCTGCCGAACTTTCAAATGCCTCCGCCGTTTCGGTGAGGCTCAAGCCCTCGAAATCGCGCAATCGGATAGCCGCGCGATCCCGCTCGGAGAGCTTCTCCATGCCGGCCTGCAGCCATTCCATCCGTTCCATTTGTTCGACTCTTGCCAGCGGTGACAGCCCTGAATCGCGAGAATCGATATGTGGGAATTCATCCAGCGACAGGGTGGGCCGAGCGATCCGAAAGAACATGCGGACCTCGTTCATGGCGATCGAACAAAGCCAACTCCTGAATTTTGAGCTCGCGCGCAACTGGTCGCGGTGGGCGAATGCGTGCAGCAGGGTCTGCTGAATAATGTCGTCTGCGTGGTCTGAAGCCTTCAGTCGCGTTTGCACGAACCGCCGCACCGACGGCAGATTCGGGGCAAGCAAGCTCTCGAAAGTGTCTCCTGTCATTTTTACCTGCCCTCCTTGAAAGTTCGTTTGACGTTCTAAGTCTGCCATGGGTACAGGCATTCGGCCTGCCAAGCCGCCTTATCGCCATCCCCTTGAAACGATTAGCAGTCAGACGTTCGCAAATGCCAGTCGCCGGCTTGAGCCTGTCGGCATTTCGGCAGTGTGCCGGTTAACTGGCAATCCCGCCGGGTGAATTATGCGCGTGCCACTCCAGACAAAGGAGCCTCGACCGGAAAGCCGAGTTCACGCCAGGCGGAGAATCCGCCCAGCAGCGCGTGAAGGTGTGTGATGCCGTGCCGCTTCAGTCGAAGAGCCGCTCGCACACTGCTGAGCTCGTCGGGACAGGAGCAATAGAACACGACTTCCTTCTTGGCGATGGCTGGCAGCAGGGAATCCAGATCCTCGAAGGCGACCACCAGCGCTCCGGGAACGCTGCCCTCCTGCCTTTCGACTTCCGGTCGAAGATCCACTACTACCAGCGGCTCACCCGTTTCCATCCACCGCTTGAGGTCGCCCGGCGTAATGCGACGCATTCGGTGGACCCGGTATAGCCGCCTGCGGCGAACAAATTTGGAAATCAGATACACCAACAAACCGGCCCCCAGAGCGCCCCCAAACCAAGCGCCGAAGCCGGACACTGCGGCGGCCACATCTTCCAATTGCCTGCGAAACAGCCAGCCAACCCCGATATAAGCGCCGGCCCACACCAGAGCGCCGCCAAGTGTGTCTGATGCTCGACACCAAGCGAGAGTTCGGTGCCAGGCGCTCGCTGCTCGCCTGGCCGCTACCAGCAGCACGAGGTCTCAAACTGAAGAAGACACAGTATTAGCTTTGAATAACGGCGCGGACGTAAGATGGTTATGAGCCCGTCTGGTGCTCGTACCATGGCCGCCGATAGTCCTGATTCAGGTGAAATCACTCGCATTCTGCATCGATGGAAGACCGGCGATCGGGAAGCGCTGGCGAGTTTGGCGCCTCTGGCCTACTCGGAGCTTCGCGCGATTGCCCTGGGATATCTGCGGCGCGAACACGCCGGCCATACCCTTCAGGCCACCGGGTTGGTTCATGAGCTATATCTGCGGCTCGCCAGGATCAAACAGATCAACCTCGTCGACCGGCGTCACTTTTATACATTCGCCGCGCAATTGATGCGGCTCATCTTAATCGATCACGCCCGGCAATCGCGCAGCGCCAAACGGCCGCAGGCCACCGATCGCGTGCCCCTACACGAGGAAATGGCCTGGATCGATGCGTCCGGCGAGGACATGCTGGCTCTCGACGCGGCGCTCGACCAATTGGAGGCACTGGACGCGCGCAAAGTTCGCGCGCTCGAATTGCGTTTCTTCCTGGGCTGCAGCAATGAAGAGGCCGCTGGCCTTCTGAGCGTTTCCCGCGCGACCATCGACCGCGACATCGAGTTTTCGAAAACCTGGCTTTTCCGCCGGCTTTCAAAACCTCCATTACCAGGCGGCACGCCAACCCCAGAGCGCGTGTAGAATAGATTCTCCTGAATGACACCGTTCGACCGAGTGCAATCCCTGTTTCATGAGGCGCTGTCGCTTCCAGTAAGTGCGGACCGTGCCGCGTGGCTGGAGGCGGAGAGCGGCGGCGATACCGGCGTGCTTGGCGAAGTTTTGGACCTGCTGGAGGCCCATCAGGCGATGAAGACGGCCGCGGGAATGGGGTCCGCGGCTGAAGCTTCGGTGCCGGCGGCAGCTTTTGGGCCGTATCGCGCGATCCGTCTGCTGGGCCGGGGCGGCATGAGCTCGGTATATCTTGCCCAGCGGGCTGACGGCCAATTCGATCAGACCGCCGCTCTCAAAATTATGGCCGGCTATCTAACCGGCCCGGAATTCCTGCGGCGATTCGAAATTGAACGCCAACTGCTCGCCTCGCTCAACCACAACAACATCACCCGCCTGCTGGATGGCGGCGTGTCATCGGCCGGGGATCCTTTTCTCGTTACTGAGTACATCGATGGCCAGGCGATCGATCGATACTGTGACCAAGAAAAGCTGGCCATCAATGCCCGGCTCCGAATCTTTCTCCAGGTTTGCGACGCGGTAGACTACGCCCATCGCCATCTCATCGTGCATCGGGATCTCAAACCAGCCAATATCCTGGTCAATACCGAAGGCGCCGTCAAGCTCCTCGATTTCGGTACTGCCTCGCTTCTGGGCGGGCAGGAGGCCATGACCCTCACGGGGGCGCGCGTGATGACCCCGCGCTACGCCAGTCCCGAACAACTTCGCGGAGAACGGCTTAGCACCGCCACAGACGTCTTTTCGTTAGGCGTGGTCTTGTATGAACTGCTTTGCGGCGTCTGGCCGTTTGGGACTCCGGGTTCGTTACTGAGCGACCTGAAGCGGGCGGATGGAACGGTCTGCGCCCAACCCCCTTCCGCCGCCATCACGGAGGAATCCGCCGAGCGTCGTTCGGCCCCACGCGAGCAACTGCGCCGGACGCTGAAGGGCGATTTGTCGGCGATTGTTCTGAAAGCCCTGGAGAACGATTCTGTCCGGCGGTACGAATCGGTTCGAGAATTTGCCCAGGACATCACGGCATTTCTCGAGGGGTTGCCCGTTCTGGCGCGCCCGCAGACCATGGTTTACCGGACCGGCAAATTTCTGCGGCGTCGATGGCTGCCCGTAACAGCGGCCGCCGTATTCTTCTTGGGATTGTCCGGCGCCACTTTTGCCGCCCTTCGCCAGGCGAAGATCGCGCAGGCGCGTTATGCCGATCTGCGCTCCCTGACCACCACTTTGTTATTCGAGTTGAAGGACGCCATTAACGACGTGCCGGGATCTACCCCTGCGCAGCGGATTCTGGTAGTGCGCGTGGTGAAGAGCCTCGACAGTTTGTCAGGCCAATCGGCTAACGACCCCAAGCTGCGCCTGGATCTCGCGGAGGCCTACCGCCAGTTGGGCGAGTTGCAAGGAAGTCCGTACGGACAGAATTTGGGAGATACCGACGGCGCTTTGGCCAACCTGTCTAAGGCCAGCTCGCTTGTCCAGCGGCAGCTTGCCAGCGACCCGAACGGCGCTCCGTCGCTGCGCGCGGCGGCGAAAATCGAATGCACCACCGGTGAAGTTTACTTCGGAACGGGCCGCGGTAAAGAGGCGGCATCCCACGTCGAGGCGTCAACCCGTTACATCGAGAAGGCGTTGCAAGTCTCAGCCGGCATTCCGGAGCTACTCGACGCCGCCACCTTTCATCAGGTATTGGGCGATATCTACGGCCAGCCGGGCACCGGCAGTTTGCAGGATACAAACCGGGCCGCGGCCGAATATGGCCGCACCGTGGAGCTCGATGAGATGGTCGTGCGCAAGGATCCGGGGACCCTGCGGGCCCAGCGCGGCATCGCGATTCTGGATTTTAAGCGCGCCGACCTGATGCGCTTCGACGATCCCGAGACGGCGCTCGACGAGTATCGACAAGGGCTAAACGCGTTTGACCGCTTGCCGGAGGATGAACGCAATCGGCCGGCGAATCTCAGGCTGCGAGCGTCGTTCTGGCGAAAGACCGGCGAGCTGCTGAGAGACTTGGGACAGTGGAGCGAGGCGGAGTCCTACCTGAGCCGGGCGCAGGCGTTCTTCGAAGCAGCCTTATCCGCCGACCCGGAAGATAAGCGGGCGAAATACGACCTGGTGACTATCCTGGAGAGCGTTTTGCTGCTGAACGAACGTCAGGGGAAAACCATCCTTGCACTGCCGGTGGCGGAGCGAATGGTTGGCCTCATGGACGACTTATTGCGGAGCGAGCCGAACAATTCAAACTGGCGCCTGTGGCGCGCCTTTTACCGGTACAAGCTTGCGGCCCAGATGGCAAGGCTGGGCGACCCAGATCGCGCTTCTGCCATGGGAGCTCAGGCGCTGAGTGAGCTTGCGCGGGTCGCCGATGCAAATGGAGCGACTCCGCAGGCTCTCGAATTGTCGTCGGAAGCCTTCGCGCGCATCGAGCCGCGGATTCTCAGGAGCAGGGCGCGGGCGGTGCGCTATGCGGAACGCGCAACGGAGCAGCGGGCGAAACCCGAAGTCTCCTCTCTCTATCTTCTGGCGATGGCGCAGAATGCCGAAGGCGGTGGCAAGGAAGCTATCGAGACTGCGCATAGGGCGCTCGCAATGCTTCCGCCGTCCCGCGGCGGGCACGTCTATTACGTCCGTGCCGAGCTGGAAGCAATCCGTTAGGACGCCAGTCAGCCTTTCAACCCTCCCATTACGCCGCCACTATATCGAATCTCCAGCGGTTCCTTCATTTTGGCTGTCTTTTCCCACATCCCCCATTTGCGCATGAGGACCCTTGTCCCATCGAATTCGGCGTCTACCACCGAACGCTCGGTCGCTATCCTCACGGTCGCATTGCGGTTTATTCCGACGCGTCCGCCGATGATGAACTCGATGGCGACTTCGGTCTCGGGTCCGGTTTTGGATCACTTCGCCTACCGAGGCCGGCATTCCCACCCATGTGTGTTCAACCACTTCACGGCCTCCCCGCTTGTGTACCACCATAGCCCCGAGGCTCAGTTCCCCCACATAGTCGACGCCGGCATCGACGAATTCAACAACCCGTTGGCGGCCTTATTGGCCATCACAAGGCCGTAATGAAGCTGGAGATCCGGTACATGAAGTGATCATATTTCACCAGAATCACCTTGCCGACAGGTCCGCCAGACGGCATGGAAATTCCCCTTCGCTCTACATCGCGGAAGTGGGCGCGCAATTACTCACGCCGTGGAGAATTCTTCTCACGCTATGAGTCCTTAGCCTGGTTACCGGCTTGGCGGCTTTGGAAGGCTGGGGACAGTGGGCAGCGTGGGGACCGACGGCAGTGGTGCGGGAGCAGATGGCAGTGTAGGAGCGGAGGGCATCGCGGAGGCGGACGGCAGCGTGGGAGCGGACGGCAGCGTGGGAGCGGAGGGCAGCGCGGCAGCAGATGGCAGTGTAGGAGCGGACGGCAGTGTTGGAGCGGACGGCATCTGCGGCAGGACCGGAGGTTCCATCGGAATCACTTTGTATCCCGGCGGAATCTGAAACAGCGAGTCGGGAACCGCCATGGCGGTGCACTTGCAGATGTTTGTACGCTCGCCGAAGGCGCCAACAATCTTCGTGACGATGGGCAGTTGCAGCTTGGTGCTCAGCCAGACTTCCCAGCTCGCAATGGACGGCGGCTTCAGCGCATCGGCCGCCTGGAACACGTAGCGCAGGCCCTCCGCCTCCAGACCGTCAATCACGGATGTTCCCAGTTGCACGATGTTGACGTTCGGCGCGGAAGGAATGGCAGGTATGGGCATCCCCGGGATTGCGGGCATGCCCGGAACGGCTGGGAGGTTCGCTCCCGGCGTCAGGATGCGGACTTCCAGCTTCACGTGATCCAGAAGCATGCGCACCTGAGAAGTCGGGTCATTGATGAGCGAACTGGAGCCGAAATCGAAGCGGGTTTTGCCTTCAATAGACCGAAACTGCCTGGTCGGAATCTTCTGCGCGAGCGCGCCGGCAACCGGGGACAGCACCGTTTCCAGACACTCCGCGCAGGCAGAGGGAAGCGAGGGAGGTTGCGGCGCCGGAGAAGGAATGGAACCCGGGATATTCATGGAATCGTTCCCAGGCCTGGTATTTTACACCATACCGCGGTTCGCGGTTACCTCGCCACGTCGGAGACACACTGGAACCCCGATAAATAGCCTTTCTGAAAGATCGGCGGGGCGCCTTTTAAATCGAGAAGGAATGGGAGGGCGAGCGATTTTCCGCTGTCCAGCCGCATCGGCTGGCCGGCCTGGCCCTGGCGCGGCACCCACTGGAGCGTATACTCGGATCCCGAAGCCTGGAACCGGTCGGCGTCGCCGAAAAAGCGAAACGCCGACCATAGCCCGTCATACGTAATGAATCCTAATTCGGGACCGCCTAAACTCCCGGAGAGCTTCGCCCCCCGCACCGACGCGCCCGGCCAGACAAAATCCTTGGCATCTCCGCCGGCGCCGGCCGACTTCAACACCTGTCCATCCAGACTGAGCGTGACGCTCTTCAGCCCTTCCGCCGGCAGGGCTTTCATGTTGTATGTCAGGCTGGGGTTGGTGGACCCGCCTTTGTACAGAGCATCGCTGAGCGCCGTGGCGCGGTTGAGGAAACGGAGAAAGGCGTCGCTGATTTGCACGCGGCTGTCGGACTTCCGCACCCACTCGTTTCCTTGCCGCTCCAGGTAATTTTTCAAGTTGTTGGCGGCGAAGGCCGCGATTTTGCCGTCGCCGGGGCGAAAGAATTCGTTCAGCTCTTCCAGCGAGGCATCGGTCTGCGAGGTGGTGTTGAATGGATACTTGTTCGTAAGCCCCAAGAAATCGCCGCAGAACCGCCTGGCTTCGGTATTGATCTGTGCCGGGCCCAGACGGCCCAGAACGCCTTCCGCGTTCCGGATGGGCTCCTCCATCAGCTTTTCCACCATCGCGTCGACCCTTCCCTCGCGATCGGCGCGGAAGTTTTGGGCGATCTGCCGCGTCACTTTGTAGGCGTTGGAAGCGTCGTTCAGGGTCTGCGAGACCAACTCGTCCTTGCCGCCGCTGCTCTTCGCCACACGGTCCATCGACGATTGCAGGCTCACCAGGGCGCTGGCGTACGGACTGTTGTTCCCCTGGATATAGCGTTCCGTACAACTTGTAGGGGTGACATACTGCACCGGCTGATAAGGCGCACTGGTGTCCGGATCGGCCACCGAAGTATTCACCGAAGCCAGGCAGAAAAGTCCCAATAAGTAAGATTGATTGCTCGATAACTGTCCCAGCTTCTGTGCGGCATCGGCGACGCTGTTAAAAGTAACTACCTGCGATCTGGCCAGATAAGTGCGCCAGTTGGCAATGTAATCCTTGCGGTATCGCTCGCGTAAGGCGGGGCCGAGGGCGACCGGGTCCAGGTTGGCAAGAGTGCGATTCCCCAGCACCCAGCTTTCTCCGCCGAAGAACCGCTTCACGTTATTAATGGCGTTATCGACAAACTTCCATCCCTCCAGCGAGAAAGCGCCGGGGACATCCAGGTTGTTCATCACGTATGCCGCCGAGCCGGGAAACTGCCGGTTGAAATTGACCGGCGGCTTCTGGCGGGACGCTTCCGCGATGATGAACTGATAGATGCTCTCGATGGCGTTGAACTGCGCCAGGTAAGCGCGCGCCAGTTCCACCGCGTCGGTATTGTTGGCCGAAGAGAACGGATTCGCGATGAGGAGTTCGTCCGCGTAAAAATCGAATTGCCGCCGCGCCAGTGCGGTCAAGTCCGGATCTATCTGCCGGCCTGCTGCCCAGCGGTCCAGTAACAGGGGCGACAGAAACTCGCGCGTACTTTTCTCGTGATTGGAGGTAGTTATTAAGTAGGCCTTGAGGGTATCGTAGGTAGGCTTGTATTCGTCGTTAGGTCCCGGCTTGGCCGGAAGCTTGCTCAGCGTATCCACCAGCGCCGCCTGGGTGGAACCGAACAGGAGCTGCGAAAAACGGTTGAAATAGACCCGCCGCGCCGCCGGATACAGATTACCGCCCTGGTAGAGCCCCCAGCGCAGGCTCCATGGCGCTCCTTCCCGTTCGTACTGCGACAACAATTGCACCGTCTCCCGCAACCTGTCCAAACGCTGCAAGGCGTCGCGCGAAGGAAGCTGCTGGCCGGCGCCGCCGGTTTCGCTCCGCCCGATCCCTCGCGCCGCGTCGGAGACTTGCGCCTCGAGCGCGCGATTCCGGAAATAGGATACCGTCATTCCGATCGACCAAATAAGGAATAGCCCGGCTGCCGCCCAGGCCATGACGCGGCGCAGAATCTCGCGATTGCGGGTCACGCCGCTCAACCCGAGCGCGGCATGGTCGCGCAGGATCACCTCACTGAACAGGTGGCCCAAAAACAGCCACTGCGGAACGCGGTGCGTTCGGCCGGCAACCGGCGCGGGCTCCAAACTGGCGCCACCGGTCTGGAACATCCCGGTTGCCCCGGTTCTCAGGTATCCTTCGAGCGAAGCCGCGCGCGCCACAGGCTCGGAATCGTTCACCGTCACCGGACGGGCGCCTGAGAAGTAGAACCCGCGCAGAAACGGATTGAGACGCAACTGGCTGGGACGGCTGAGGTCCACCAGGAAGCGCACGGCGGCGTTGCGCAGCTTGCGAAATTCCCGCGGGAACTCGTAAACCGCGCCCAGTTTGTCGGCCTTGTTCTCGCGCCCCAGGAACGGAAGGCGTTTCCCGCACAAGCTGCGAAACAGCCCTTCGAACGCCGCCGTCAGACGGCGCGATTCCTCTTCCGCAAATACGCCGCCCTGCTCCCTTCCGCCGCGCAGTGGCAGCGTAACGCCGAGGACGCGATGGACCTCGTCGTCGGTGAGATTGCCGGCATATTCGACAAACGAAGCCAGGCGGTCGAGCTTGGTGAACAGGACGTAAATCGGAAGGCGGACGCCCAGCAGGAGCGAAATTTCGCCGATGCGGGTGTGCAGGCCTCGCGCCATGGCGGCCAGTTTTTCGTCGGCCCCCGGCTTCAGAAACGTTTCGCAATCCACAAATACAATGACCGCCCGGGGAGCCGGCCTTGCGCCGAACAGGCGGCGGCGCAGCGGCTGCAAACGTTTCACCAGCCTCACCCAGCGGCCCTGCTCCGCCTGCACGGGGCCGCCGGCTTCCACGAAAACGCACCTTTGCGCCAGCCAGATGTTCAACGGACGCGTCGGCACAATTGCGCTTTCCTGATACACCTGTCCCGCCAGCAGATCCGGCTCCACGCCCGAGTGCACGAAAACGCTGGTCTTGGCCGACCCGGTTTCGCCCATAAGAAAGAAGACCGGCAGTCCGCCCAGTTTGGCTTGCTTGCCGAGACTGGATGCGCCCAGGCGCTGCTCCGCATCGCGCACGAACAATCCGATTTCCTTCTCTGAAACGGCCGTGTCTTCGGCTGCCCGTTGGGCATCCGTGGCGGATTTGGTCTGCTTGCGCTGGCGGTGATAGA